>VOFG01003788.1_pt1 | contig 24092 bp, 35 predicted proteins | sample 5384171 | NCBI WGS metagenome assembly VOFG01 (sample SAMN12384726, study PRJNA508395) | human gut metagenome | isolation source: healthy gut F | host: Homo sapiens | reverse complement strand
TCTCATTCGTATCGGCAAACGGGAGCTGCACGGAGGAATGATCCTGCGAAGAACCTAAGTAACGTGCAAGCAGCACCGCAATTCCTGACGGCTGATGTTCGTGTCCGGTAGGAAGTTGCCGTCCGAGCCGTTGGAAATGCCGCTGCGTTTGAGATACGCGACCGCGTCGTTTGCCCAGTGGTCCTTCATGTCGTTGAAGGCGGGCGTCGTGCTCGACGTGCCGGCGTTCACGCCCGCGCTCAGGTTGCCGCTCGCGTCGCCCGCGACCACATTCACGCGGTGCTGCGCGCCGTCAGCGGCGGGAAGAGAAATGCTCAGCGCCCGCTCGACTGGCTGTAGGTGTGGACGTATAGCTCTTGCCGTCGTAGGTCACGCGGAGGGTCGGGATGGCCGCGCCGTCGATATCGTCCTTCACCGTGCCAATCACAGTGTTGCTCGCCGCATTGTACTGGAGCGAGAGCTTCGGCGCGGTCGTGTCGGTCAGGCCGCCGTAGGAGAGCACGAGCTGGTCAAGGTAGATCGCGCTGATGAGGTCGGACGCCGACGAGACCGTCAGCCCCGTCACGGCCGTAGCCGCGCCGAGCTTCGCCGTCAGGAGCTTCCAGCCGGAGAAGTTCAGCGTGCCGAGGTCCACATAGCCGACATCCGTCGTCAGCATGAGCTGCGCACCGCTCAATGTCACCGTAGACCCAGAGGTTGAGCTGGTCATAGTTCGAGGGATGGCATAGTTCAGGCCGATAGAGGCACTGCCCTCGCTGCTGGTCGCGTAGTCAAGGCGCGCGGAGGCATAGCCGTTGTGCACGCGCGTCATATCCGTGCTGCGCGCGAGCATCGCACGCGTGCCGGTCGTTGTCGCTGAATTCGGACTCAAAGCCGTCGAGCGTGCGCAGGGCGCGCGCCGTCACCGTCACGGGGATGGTGACCGACACAGTGCCGAGGGCTCGCCGTCACGCTGCCGCTGCCGATGCTGCCGGACGCCGTGAAGACGCCATTTTCGATCGTGCCGACATTGCCCTGCACGGTCCAGGTAAAGCCCTTGTTGTCGCCGAGCACCGGCAAATGGCGGTACATCGCCGAGGCGGAGAGCTCCGCCTTTTCGCCCGCGCTCAGCGTGATGGAGGTCACGGCCTTGCCGTTCTGCTTGACGCTGATGCTGTCGGGCTGCGTGATGACATCGATCTTCGTCTGCGCGCTCGCGCCGCCCCGGCGTTCGCCGTCACCGTCACGGTGCCGGAGGCGGGCGCGGTCAGGGACATTGCCGTCAATGGTGCCCTTATCCGCGCGCAGGGGAGACATTGAATTTGCCATGGGGATATAGTTCGTGTCGAGCGCCGTCGCGGTGAGCTTCACCTGCGCGTTCGGGAGCACGCGCGTGCTCTCGCTTTCAAGATACACGTGACCCACGATGTTCGTCGGCTGGCTGTTCGCCACGAGGAAGATGTGATTCGTCACCGCGCGCTCGCTGCCGCCCGAGGGTTTGTCCACGAGCGTCGCCGTCGTGCTGTCAGGGCTCGTCGCGACCATCGCGGTCGAGCCGCCGCCGTCCAGACTCATCGCCGTCACGCATCCGAGCTCCACCATGCGCTGGGCGACCTGCGTCAGCGTCGCGCCGATGGAGTAGCCGCTCTGACGGCCGTCGATGGTGTAGAGCACGAGCGAGCCGTTGCTCTTTCAGGCCGATGGCCGTGCGCGGAGCGCTGCCGTTCAAAAGGCCCGAGCAGACCTGGCCGTTTTCGACGAGCTGATAGAGCGCGCCGATCATATTCGTCACGCCGTTCCACTCGCTGCCGCTCGCGCTGACGGAGACCGTCAGGCGCTCGCCGACCTGGAGCGCGCGAAGCTGGTCGGCATAGGTGCCGCCTTCAGGTTAGACGAGAGCACATACTTCCCGGCGCCGACCGGGGTATCCTTGCCCCCTCGATGACCTGCTCGACCTGCGAGCATCAGGCTGCCGCCGATAGCGAGTGAGCCGCCGATAGCCGAGCAGACAACATCCACGCCCTCTTCGCTCGTGCCGGTCGTGGCGCGGGCGTTGAAGGTCGAATCAGAGATAGATGCCGAACGTGCTCTGACGCACGTAGTTGAAGGCCGTGACCGTCAGGCTGCGGCCAAGGTCCGACTGCGCCGTGATGCGCAGCGAGGGCTTGCCCATCACCGTGCTGCCGTCGTCGCGGAAGCCGATGGCGTAATACTCGCTCGAGGCATTGCGCAGCACGCCCTCGGTCATCATGCTGCCAAGGGGGATGCCCGTCGCGGTGTCGTAATAGTCGCCGTTCATGCCTCACACCACGCGGTAGCCGCGCGCTTCGAGCTTCTTTCGCGGCGGTCGAGACCGTGGTGAGCTGGGTCGTATACTCGCCGCCCGTCACGATGGGCTTGACGCGCGTTTGGGCGAATAGACCACATAGTTCTCCTGACGGAGATCGGAGTAGGTATTGCTCCAGAATGTAGCGGCCTTGCGTTCGGTGCGCTCGTTGACCGTGGTGGACGACGATGCCAGATCGTCGCCGAGCGCTTCCGACGCAAAGGCCGTCAGCGGCGCCGCCGCCATCGCGACCGCGAGCGACAACGACAAAAATTTACGGATGATGGATTTCACGATTTGCCTCCTTGTAAAACAGTTTTCGAATTTGGTATACATAACACAGTTTGATAGTATAGCAGACATACTGCCATAAGTAAAGACGCAGAAATCGGAAAAAGTTTCCAATATTTGTCGATTTTCTCACAGCGCGAGCGCTTCGAGCGTGCGCACGATGACGGCGTTCGACACCAGAAAGCCCTGCGGCGTCAGGCGCCAGCGGCCGTTTTCCTTTCGGGAAAGGCCGTGGTGCGCGCATTCGGCAAGCACCGCCTCGGCGTCCGCCGTGTCCTCCTTTGAGCGAGGAAAGGTCAAGTCCCCACCGTTGCGCAGCGCGAGCATGACGCGCTCCTCCTCACGCTCACGCTCCGGCGGGCAGTATGCCTTTCGCTCAGTTTCTCTTTTCCCTGCGATGTAGGCGTTCAAGATCGCGTGCACAGGCAAAGCGCCGTCCGCCGAAGTCCGAATGCGCGCCGGGGCCGAAGCCCAGATACTCCTGCATCGTCCAGTATTTGAGGTTGTGGCGCGACTCGCGGCCCGGGCGGCAAAATTGGAAATTTCATACTGGGCGTAGCCCGCGCTTTCGAGCAGCTCGACCGTTGCGAGATATTCCTCGGCCTGCACGTCGTCATCGGGGAGGTCCATTGTTTCCCGCCTCGTGTAAAGCGGTGTCCCCTCCTCTACTTTGAGCCCGTAACAGGACAGATGCTCGGGCTGTAAGGCGATGGCCGCCTGCAGATTTTCCTTCCAGCGCGCCATCGTCTGTCCGGGAAGGCCGTAGATGAGGTCGAGGCTCACATTGTCAAAGCCTGCCGCGCGGGCGGCACGCACAGCCTCGACCGTCTCTTTATGCGTGTGGACGCGCCCGATCGATCGCAGCTCGTCATCGCTCGCCGACTGCATCCCGAAGGAGATGCGGTCAAACCCTGCTCCTCTCTGAGCTGCCGCAGCGCGTTTTCATCGCGCGCGCTGTCGGGATTCACCTCGGTCGTGATCTCGGCGGTTTTGTCCACGTGGTAATGGGCGAAGACCGTTTCCAAAATGCGGCACAGCCGGTCCGCGCCGAGATAACTCGGCGTCCCGCCGCCGAAATAAACGGTGTCAACGGTGTATCCTTCGCGTCAGGCGCGCGCGGATCAAATCGCGCTGCAGGGCTCGCGGCGTAAGCGTCCATTTTTCTTCCGAGTGCGGCAGTGAGTAAAAATCGCAGTAAATGCACTTGGCTTTGCAGAACGGAATGTGGATGTAAAGTCCCAGCGACTGCATATCGTTCGCCTCCCTTCCCACTTTTTCTGCATGCTCCGCCCCATTGTAGCACAAACCGCGCCGCGTGCAAGATGGCAAAATTTCCCGCGCGGATATTCTCCCCGCTTTCGGCGCAGGCTAACCGGAAAAAGGAGGGTTTTACGACCATGGATATGACCCCGCAGGAATATCAGGAGTATGTCAAACGCCTTGCGCCCAAGTCGCCCATTTGAAGGACACCGCCTTCGCCTTTTTCATCGGCGGCGCGATCTGCACGCTCGGCCAGCTCCTCCAGAACGGCTTTCTCGCCCCTCGGCCTTGAAAAACGGACGCAGGCACCGCGACCTCGATCCGCTCATCTTCCTCTCCGCGCTGCCCGCCATCGACTTTAAGAGCGAGGATTGACCTATAATAGACATACAGTCGGTTCTATGGAGTGAGTATGCTGATTTAGTCCAAAATCAAAGCTTCCTCCCGACTTATCATTTGCACGCATTCACCTTAAATGGTGGGTGCGTGCTTTTTTGTTTTCAATGCATTTTCATAATACCTCATCAGCTTATTTTAGTCGATGGGGAAATTTTTCTTTTTTTGAAGGGTGGTCAAAAGGGGTGCCATTTCTACATTCATTACGAGAGGTGCATTCGAGGTGTTTTATGACTTGCCGACCGCAGACTCTCAACCTGTTACCACAGCACTGTACCTTGAAAACCGAATACGATTCCAAGACATCACCGTGTTCGAGCCACTTTGAGCAAGTGAAAGGGGCCTGGTCAAGCTCCATTGCGCGACGACAGCACGGGAAAAATAATGGTACACTCGTCCGGCTAGGCCTCAAACCGAGGGACGACGCACCCACAAGCATGGGCCGAGGCTGAATGCCTGTGTCCCCCTGACCAGGGGACTTGGAATCGACTCTATTTACAACTCTGTCAGGAAGGAGGTGTATGAGATGAGCTGCACACAAAAAACAACAGTTGGTGTGCTTTCCGAAGATAAGAGTTTATAAACCGTGGTTCCGTCACTTTAAGAACCACAAGGAATTCCGAAATGAAGGAACCGTCCATCTTTTCAGTCTCATGGCACTTTTTAGCTACGCTAATTTTCGATCCAATGAACGCGTGATCAATGGCGACCGATATATGGAGGCACCGGGTCAGTGGATCTGCAAGCTTGGATCATTACCCAGGATTCTGCGTGTCCATTCCAAGACTCAGGCGCTTGAGCTGATGGAGTACTTCCAGAATCATGGATTCCTTACCTTTGCGATCTTGGATGAGGAAAAGGAAATACTCTGCTTCACGATTGCCGATTGGAAAGAGCACTGCACACACCTACAGTATAACTATTACAGCTATAAAGGGTCGGGATTCTTTTTTCTTCCCGCTGCCTGTCGGCAGACTGCTTCTGAAGACTGCACGAAAGGAAGTCGGAATTGTATTCAGTGAATTGGACGCCATCATGGATATGTGGCTCCACACAATCCTGAATGACCCCAAAGTGCGAGGATCTGAGTATATGCCGGTTGTCTATTACTCCAATATGCGAGGTATGCCGCTGCTCTCATATACTTACCTTTGCTCGTCGTTGGGGCTGGTCAAAGTCCCGAGTCGGACGCTTCATGTTGAAGGCCGGCGAATATGGAATTATCAGCCGTGTGAGTTTTTCCAGCTCGCGCGGCTCTGTCATTTCAATGTGCCGCTATCGTGAGATGATCTACGGTGAAGGCTGTGAGGAACTTGAACTAAGCAGGATTGGCGAGATCATTGGTATTGCTAAGGCGATTGATGTGGTGGAAGCAGACGACAGCAAACTCGATATCAGCGTCGAGTCTCGCGTCCCGCCAGAGAAAACAATAGGTAAAGCCAGAAAGTCCTTGAAAATACAGGTGTTTCTGGTGGTTCGCTCCTCTTTTTTTGCTCGGCAGATTCCATTAGTCTTCTACAGTTCTTTAGACTGGGAGATCTCTGAACAGGAGAAGAGTAGTCGTGACCCGCCCAAAGAATCCACACTCGGAAAGGAGATGAAATCATGACCTCTGACAGCACACCCGTCTTTGCGCTTGAGAAGGAAGCGTTGAAGACGGAGATTGAGACTGGCCTTCAGGTTGGCGTAGATCATCTGGAGGACAAGCCGATGAAACGCAAGCCTGTGGAAAAGTATCACAACACCAGGCACTTGCTCAAGCAATACCGCAAGGTGGCCTATGCGATCCAGATCTCGGAGTCTGACATGAATGTCAGGATGGAGATGGAACATGGCACCCGGCTTTCCACACTGGAGGTCAATGCAGAGCTTGCTGGGGTTGATTTATCCGGCTCAAAGCTTGAAGGATACGCACGCACGGTCATACGGAGCAAGAATATGCTCCAGATCATCAAAAATGCGCTGAACACGGTAAGGCTGGATCCGGATCATGGGGAGTTGATGTACCAGATCCTCTATCTCACCTACTTCTCGGAGAGGAAGCTGGCCAACCGTGAAGCAATCCTTGCAGAGCTCGAGCGAATAGGTTTCCAAATGTCGATGGTGACTTATCACAGTTACCTCAATATGGCGATCAAAGCCATAGACCGCATTTTATGGGGTTATACGGCTCGTGATTGTATGGAAATCATCAAGCAATTTCTGCCCTGAACTAAAATTGAACTATTTCCGAACTGTATTTGAAGTCCTGCTGAATTGCATCTGTATTCCAGAAATGTTAAGATGATAGCGGCGAAAAGTTTAATCGATGGACGGCCCTCTGCTCTGCTGGGGGCATTTTTTCATGCATAAGCCAGGAGTTTGGGTCGCACTGCCCAAGCCCCCCGGCTTTTCTTTTCGGCTCTAGTTGAAAGGAGGACTTCCCAGTATGACTCAGAACAAACCCGCCGTCGAAAAGACGCTGCAGGAGCGATTCAGAAATGTAAGCGTTGGTCGTGGACTGTATATAGCATTTGTGATGCCTACGATGCTGAGCATGTTTTCCACTCGTGCTTTCGCCGCAGATACCATTTGGACGAAGGCGAGTGCGATCATGCAGGATGTGTATAAGCAAATCCTCAGTATCAGCACTATTGCCGCAGTTGTTACGGCAGCCGTTGCGCTTCTTCTGATGAACTTCTCCAGATCCGGACGGACGGTTGACGAGTCCCGTGCCTGGTTGAAGCGGATCATCATCACTTGGGCCATTCTTAACAGCCTTGGCTTCATCATGGCCTATGTGACGCCTTTCTTCGCCGGTGGCACTTGGACGCCTTAAAGGAGAAACAAGATATGAAAAAAAGCATCATCTGCTTGGTATCCGGTATCATCGCTGGTATCGCCATGTGCTTGACAGCGGCTTACTTCCTGCCTGAGAGCAGCTTCGACGACGAATTGGGCTGCTTCTGATCTGACGCAGGAGGTGTTACATGGGTATCTTAGACAGCATTGTTGAGTGGATTGCCACGCAGATCATGAACCTGCTGGACCTGGTCACAGGCTCCGTTCTTGGAGCGCTGGGTTGTGACATGAGCACTTTCTTGCGTTACTTTCCAGCCGCTGAGACGCTCTACGAAGTCTTTGCAGCGATTGCTGTTGGCTTTATCCTTTTGAACCTCGTGTGGCAGCTCTTCAAAAAAACTTCGGGCTTGGTGTGGGCCTTAGTGCGGAGGACCCTACCAAGCTCGCTATCAAGTCTATCCTCTTCATTTTTCTGGCACTGTTTGCCGATCAGATCACGGTGCTCATCCTGGGAATCGCCGGCACACCATATGACTGGGTTGTCGATACAGCACTACCTCCCATTGAGTTTTCCAACTTTCGGTAGCGTGCTCACAGTGATAGTCGGATGCCTCGCCTCCGGATCCGTGAGCCTTATTGTTTTGATCCTTGTGATCATCATTGCCTGGAACTATATCAAGCTCCTGTTTGAGGCAGCGGAACGATATATCCTTGTTGGAGTTCTGATCTATACGGCGCCCATTGCGTTTGCGACAGGTGCGTCAGAAAGCACATCTAATGTATTCAGCGCGTGGTGCCGAATGCTTGGTGGTCAGCTTTTCCTTTTGATCATGAATGCATGGTGCCTGCGCCTGTTCACGAGCATGGTTGGCAACTTCCTTGCCAATCCGCTGTCCATATGAGGAGGTAGACATGAAGCGAAAACGCATATTTACAATCCTTGTGCTCGTGCTGCTCACCTGTGCTCTGTCCACAACTGCTTTTGCCATCGATGAGAGTGAAGTGGAAAGTGCCATTGCAGCGTCCAGTCAAGAAGAAGTTGCCGGCAATATCTTCATCTGGTTCCTGTGTGCCATTGGGTTTCTCAAAGTGAGTCAGAAGATCGATAGCTTCATGGCTTCCTGGGAGTCAATGTTGGCAGGACAGGAGGAAGCATGCTGGCAGAACTCATGGTAGCCGGCCGTGGTATCGCCACTGCTGCAGGTGCATTTGGAAGCACGGTTTCTAATCGTCACCCTCGCACGGTGCACACAATGGTGGTCAGGCAGCCGGCGCAGCATTTACCGGTGGCGGAAACGGCCTTGTCGGGGTCACCAAACGAGCTGCGGGTAATGCTGCAGCATCAAGTGCAACAGGCACCGGATCTGGTCTTAGCAACATCATTGGTGGTGCTATGTTCGGCTCCAGCTTAGCAAGCGGGGGCAAGTTCGCTACTAGTGTGATCGGAGCTGTTGCAAAGGGAGAGATAGCCTCTGTCGGTTCGATCACCGGAGAACAGGCGTCGGAAGCATTGACCAGTTATCTTGGCTACTCAAGTGCTGCGGCGAGTGAGATACAAACGGATGATCCGGTCACAATTCTCACGGCGCCTGCCCCAATGAACGGCGAAGATGTTGTCACCCTCGATGGAGGATCAGCAGCCGGTGTTATCCCCCCCCCGAAACTCAACCGTGGGCGGCGCCCAGTGCCCCCAACCCGGTGGTTTCCTCTCCTGTGGGAGCAAAACCAGTTTCTGAAGGAGGCACATCGACCGGCGTGATCACAACTGCTACGCACACAGCTTCTGCCACCCCCACGGCCCCATCTCCCGGCACTGTCCGCGAGGGGGCTGGTGTTCCCAGTTCGCCTCCCACATTCCGCAATGTGGAAATTGGCGGAGGCCGCATCACAGGACACGAAGTTGCTCCTGATGGTCAGTCTGAACGGGAGTTCGCTATGTATAGCACTGAGCAGTATATGGCTCCTACCGGCCCCTACGATACCGTAGAGACGATAGATGGCTCTTCCTGGTACAGGCAATATGCACAGCCGACTGTCGAGAAGACTCCCTATAAGGATGGCGACGATAAGATTCGGTATGAGGAGCGCATTGTTCCTCAAATGCCGCCCGTACCCAAGAGAAAGGACAAAGTCTAATGAGTGAAGAGAACAGACCGCAACAGTCATCTGCTGAATCTACAGTAGCTGGCGCTGCGAAAACCGGTAAAGCCATTGCCAGCATCGCAAAGGGTGCCGCAACTGGCGGCGCTCATGGGGCGGCCGTTGAGGCCGCAAAATCCTCAAAGAAGTGGATCATTCCCATCGTAGCCGTCATCTTGCTTCCGGTTTTGATTATTGCCATGCTGCCCTCGGTGATATTCGGATCCCTGTTTGGCGATGGCACTGATACTCCTAACGGGATTTCCGATGATACAGTGCTGGTGCAGAACTTGGCGGATATCAACAGCGGCATCAGCATGATCCTCTCTGAGGGACTCAATGATGTGCTGGCACGGATCGACAGTGATTTCGCTGCTTCCGGCTGCGACAGTAAGGAAGTCAATAATCCGTTCGGTTCCGATGTGGTGTTTAACGCCAATGCAATCGTTTCCCAGTACTGTGCCTATAAAGACACTGACGCGACCTCCATTTCCAAGGATGATATGGAGAGCCTGCTTGCAGCAAACAAGGACAAACTCTCTATTCGTTCACCTATACAGACGAGGTGAGAGAAGTCCCCTCTGAGCCTGAAGCAGAAAGCACGGAAACGGTTGCACCTGACACCACAACCGAGGAACCTCCCGAGCCGACTTATGAGACCATCCGAGTCTACACCATCTCATACAATGGCGAGGCTTATTTTGCCGATCAGGTCTTCCACCTGTCAGACGACCAAAAGCTACTGGCAAGCCAGTATGCGCAAAACCTCACCGTTCTGTTGGGCGATGGTGTTTACCAGGGCCTGAGGAAACCGAATTCTCTGCCTTGGGACTTTCCTATGACGGAGTCATTTTCTCAGATGGTGAGACGCAGGTGGTCTACTACAACCAGTTGGACGAACGTTGGAAGTACGAACTGTACGGCACAGACACCATTGGCGGTTACGCCTGTGGGCCTACCGCTATGTCCATCGTTGTATCCAGCCTGACATCCGAAACTGTCGATCCTCCTCACATGGCACAATGGGCCTATGAGAACGGCTATTGGTGTAGTGGAAACGGCTCGTACCACTCTTTAATTCCCGGTGCTGCTGAGGCTTGGGGATTGAGTGTAGAGGGCTGTGCGGCAACAGAGCCCCAGCGCATCGTTGATGCCCTAGCTGATGGAAAGCTCGTGGTCGCCATCATGACAAAGGGACACTTCACTTCCAGCGGCCACTTCATTGTGCTGCGCGGCTGCACAGCTGACGGAAAGATACTCGTCGCAGATCCTTCCAGTTATAAGCGCTCCGAGAAGAGTTGGGATATGTCCATTATCCTCAACGAAGCTAGTAAGCGCGCTGGATCCGGTGGGCCGTTTTGGATCATCGGTAACTGACAACAGAATAGAGGCCAAATATGAGCAAACCGAATGAAGATCGGGATGTCTACTATATCCCACCAAACTTTCTCACAAGTGGGCGCTTATTTGGCGGCATGATTCGAGCACGCAATGCGATTGAAGCTTGCGTGCTCGTCTTATTAACAGGTGTCCCCATTATCAAGTTGCCCTTTTCCCTTACTACACGGATCATCATTTTGTGCTTGGTGTCTCTGCCACTTGGAATCTTTGGTGTGATTGGATTTGAAGGTGATTCGCTTTCTGAGTTCGCTGTTAACTGGGTGCGTTGGCTCATCCATCGCAGGACACTATACCGATCAGACACTCCGGTTCCAGAGGTACCTGAAAAACCAATGAAGGCTGTGTCGGGAATGTCGGCACCTAAGCCGCCCGAACAGTTAGGGATCAAGATCAAGGAGAAACCCAAGAAGCGGAAAAAAGTGCAAACCTGTGAAGAAACCCCATAAAGCAAGCAAGCACAAATCATCAGTTGCAAAGAAAAAGCAGCCTCTCCACGCAGAGGACTTCATCCCGGTCAGAGATATCCGAAACGGCATTATCGAGACTACAGATGGTCGCTATCTCCGTGTGATCGAGGTGGAGCCGATCAACTTCTTGCTCCGTAACATTTCCGAGCAGAAGAACATCGTCGCCAGCTTCGCAAGTTGGATGAAGATTTCTCCTGTAAAGGTCCAAATCAAAGTGCTGACAAAAAGGCCGATATCGGCAAGCACCTCAATACCATTGAGCGTGAAATGGAGGCAGAGGATAATCCCAAGTGCCGGGATCTCCAACTGGACTACTACCATCTAATCCAGACGATCGGTTCCCGTGAGGCCATCACGCGACGCTTCCTCGTCATCTTTGAGTATGAGGCAGTCACCAATCGTAAGCCGGAATACGCAGAGATTGTATCTGCACTGGAGACCGCTGTTCAAACAGCGCGTCAGTACTTTCTGCACTGTGACAATGCCGTTGTCGCTCATGAGGATGAGAACATCTTCCTTATGGAAGTCCTCTACACCATTTTCAATCGTGCCACCTGCGAAGTGAAGCCGGTTGAGAAGCGGGTCCGTGAACTGCAGGCAGCGCGGAAGGACACCGACATTTCGGTTCCTGTACCACTCAAAAGTGTACTGGCACCTGAGTCCATTGACCTGACCCATGGGTCCTATGTCGTCATGGATGGTGTCTATCATGCATATCTGATCGTACCCTCTGACGGGTATAACCCCCGAGTGGTCGCCGGTTGGACGAGCATTCTCGTCAATGCGGGCGAAGGCATCGATGTGGACTTTTTCTTTTCCCGCGAACCAAAAGAGCGTATCCAGGCTAAGCTGGGTCAGCAGATCCGAATTAACCGCAGCCGACTCAAGGATACATCGGACACGAATACGGACTTCGATGATTTCGAAAGCGCCATTCGATCCGGATACTTCCTGAAGGAAGGTCTTGCGAACTACGAGGACTTCTACTACTGCAACACCCTGGTCACGGTTACTGCAGATACTCTGGAAAACCTGGAGTGGCGCATCTCTGAAGTGCGTCGCCTTATGATCTCACAGGATATGGACATTCGTATCTGCCGCTTCAGGCAGGAACAGGCGCTTCTCTCGATCCTTCCGTTCTGTAAGCTGGATAAGAAGTTGTTCGAGGCCAGCAAGCGCAATATGCTGACATCCTCTGCGGCCAGTTGCTATCCCTTCACCTCGTTTGAGATGAGTGACGAGAACGGCATCTTGCTCGGTGTTAATCAGCATAACAACAGCCTGGTCATCGTGGATATCTTCAATAGCCGGGTTTACAAAAACGCCAATATGGTACTTCTTGGAACAAGCGGCGCAGGTAAGACCTTCACGCTCCAGCTGATCGCTTTGCGCATGAGGCGTAAAAGCACGCAGGTATTCATTATCGCTCCTCTGAAGGGACATGAGTTCCTGCGCGCATGCAACAATATCGGAGGTGAGTTTATCTCCATAAGCCCTGCCTCCAAGCAGTGCATCAATGTCTGTGAGATCCGTAAGCAAGACTTGAGCGCCAATCAGCTGATAGATGGCGTTGTCAATGAGAACTCCATTCTGGCAAAAAAGATCCAACAGCTGCACATCTTCTTCTCTCTGTTGATCCCCGATATCAACCATGAAGAGCGTCAGCTTCTGGATGAGGCTCTGATTCGAACCTATGCAAAAAAAGGAATCACGCACAACAACGAGTCGCTGATCGACCCAGACCACCCGGATCGGTATCGCGAGATGCCCCTGCTGGGAGATGTCTATGAGATCCTTATGGAGTCTCCGGAAACGAAGCGCATGGGCAACATTCTCAATCGTCTTGTCAACGGCTCTGCGAAGACCTTCAACCAACACACCAATGTCCAACTCGATAACCTCTATACCGTACTGGACATCTCTGAGCTTACAGGCGAGCTGCTCCCCTGTGGGCATGTTCGTTGCTCTGGACTATGTTTGGGATAAGGCAAAGGAGGATCGCACCAAGGAGAAAGCCATCTTCATTGATGAGGCGTGGGAGCTGATCGGAGACGACGATACCAGTAACCCGAATAATGCAAAGGCGCTGGCCGGAGAATGGGTCCAAGAAATCTTCAAAATCATCCGTGGCTATGGCGGCGCAGCTGTTGCAGCTACGCAGGATATCGGCGACCTTGACAGGAGCCGATTTGGCAAAAGGCATCCTGAATGTTGCCAAGACGAAGATCATTTTGAATCTGGAGGACGATGAAGCCCGAAGAGTGCAGAGCATCCTCCACCTGTCGGATGCTGAGATCATGTCGATTACCCGTTTTGAGCGCGGCCAGGGCCTAATCTCAACAAACTCCAACCACATCACTGTTTCCTTCAAAGCTTCCCCTCTGAGAAGCAGTTGATCACTACAGACCGCATGGAGCTCAATCAAATCCTCCAGGAAAAGATGGCTCAAAATGCGCATAATGCTGACTTATGAAAACACACCACGAATGTCGTTTACATTAGCTCTACATTATGCGTAACAGCAAAAAAGATCTTTTACACTATGCGGTTTCCTAAGTCTACACAAAGGAGATCAAATGAAGTTTGCATATGCTGCCCGAGATCGAGAAGTGGCCTTTATCATTCGGCTGCTGACCATCTTCGGGGTCGTTGAACAGCGACAAATGCGGTTGCTCTTCAATCATTTGAGCAATCGTTCCTATGGCCAGATCCTCGCACGACTCCGGCGAGAGGGTCTGGCCTACTTTTCGCCGGACGGCCAATTCCTTGCCACAAGTAGGTACTCGCTGGACCACGGAAAGACCCTTGAATCTGTCATGGTATTCTGGGCATTCATCAAAATGCGAGACAATGTGCTGGACTTCTGCGCAAGCGACCCTCCGGCTATTTTATCGTTCTCTTCTGCGGCCAAGGATTATGACCTGATCCCTGGCAGTAAGCAGAATATCCCTGCAATCAATGCAGCTCGCACCGTGGTTGCGGGAAGCGACAGTCCGCCTGATCGTTGTTGATGATCTGAGCACTCTGGATGAGGCAGAGCCCAGACTGGTCAACGATTATGGCATCTTAGTCGGCCCGAATGGTGTTGAGCAAATCTATAAGATGTGAGGTTACACGATGGAAAACCCCAAATATATCCTTGTTATGCGCCAGGTCGCTTCAGATTATGACGGCATCAGTCATGAACTCTTCCAGATAGCCAATAATCTGGAGCGCATGGATCAGTTCAACCCCCAGCAGAAGCTGTTCAGCCTGGTTCGTAACGCTGAAGTTTCCACGGTCTCCCTGCGAAATCTCACAGCTCGAACGGTCCGTGATGATACCGCACACTTCTACGGTGAGGTGGCTGATCTGCTTGGAATTCGGATCGATGAGACCCATGACTGGCTCAAAATCACAGTGCCTGCAATCCTACCGAAGCGAAACCAGAGGGATAATCAGGCGTTTCTGACACGCCCTCTGCGCTATGCACTCCTCGACTTCCTCAAGGAAAATCCGATGGAACGGTTCGGAAGCTGTGCTCTCTGCATTGTCCATAACTACGATGAGGCGCTCGGTAAGCGGCGCATTCGAGACTACGAGAACATCGAAACCAAGAGATATCTGGATGTGATCGAGTCTATGCTACTGACCAACGACAGCGGGCTGTTGTGTACGGTGCTTCAGGCCACAAAGGTGTCTGATCGAGACTGCACAGAGTTCTATCTGATGCGACCCGAGACCCTCTCTACATGGGCTAAAACCACATAAAATCAACTACCAATTCCTGCTTTGAATGAGAGGCAGAAATAGGTAGTGATTTTGAGCCTTCGGGCTGTCCTCACCCAGGGGCTGCAGAACTAGGTAGTGATTTGAGTGAGGTGTTCTGGCTGGGTGTTTTTGCTTGGTCAGTTTCTGCGCAACTTCGGCAATGCATGCCGCAGCCTCGGGCAGCCTGTCGGCAGCCTTACTGTTTTCAAGATTGGAGTGCCTATGATTACTTGCAAGAACGATCGGTTGCTTGAACTGCTGTGGTTTGTTGGGTACTGTATTGAGTTTCCGACGCAGTTGGCGGTTCGCATCGGTGGTGGTGCTGAGTGGAATCGCAGAGTGATGTATCGGGCGATTCGAGAGGGCTATGTGAAGTGCTACCGCAGGAAACATAAGCGGCATGTAATCCGGTCTCTGAGCTTAACGCAGAAGGGATTTGATTATGTGGCGCAGAGTGATCCTGAGGCAGTGGCCATGATCTATTCTCGAATCAATTGTTCCGAGCGCGTGTACCCATCAAAAGTCGATAAAATCCTGAGACTTCACGCTATCGCCGTGGGCACGGTCATGGCCCATGCGGCCGATGCAGAGATTTTGATCTCACAAAAGCCATCCCTGATGTCCCCGGCAAAGCGCACCTCAAACACAATCACCCCAGATCCAACCCAGTGTTACTACTATGCGTCCCACGAACTGCGAGTCGCCATCGAGGAGTACTCACCGGAATCCGTTTCCAAGAGTTCCCGCACGATTGGTATTGTGGTCAAGGGGAAGCATTGTTATTTTCTCTACTTCACCGGTAGCACACGGATGTACTGGATGAAGAACAGTGAGGAAAACTACGCCGCAGCTGTGAAGAGCTTACTTCTGGCTAGAGGCTTTGGCGTCACCACGATCCATCAGGTCGTGATCGGCTCTACTATGAGCGTGGCGCAGCGCCTATGCCACAGTGCAAAACCATTTGGCAACAAGTACTTTGTAGTTTCCACATTCTTCGCCCGGTGTCTCTTCCTAACCAACAACCCCGATGGTGATTCTCTATTGAAAATCATCCTCAATCCGGACATGGCGCTGGAACTGAACCAGGCCATCCTTGCACCTTACCACCCCCCACGAACTCCCAACCGGGAGTATGACGCCATCGATGTCCAACACGACAAACCGGTCATCCTGAATTATCAATGTGATCTCCTGAAACTATCGGATATCCGTCCGATCCCAGAAGGATTCCGTGGAAGCCCCATTATGCTCTGCTTCGACTACCAGGCTCAGACGGTTCAGGGAATTGTTGGACCGGCCATCGAAGTGCGTCCAGTAGAAAGTATGAATAACCATGGAAAGAAGAAAACTGAAAATAACCCTTAGCCTTGCTGTCCTGATCCCCTGTGTGTTGTATATTGCCGGCATTATCGCCCAGTTCATGATCAACATCAACGCATGGAAGGCAGCCGGCAGTGACTATAGCGTCTCCCCCAGGTCTCCCATCCCTGGAGCTTGCAGATGTCTTTCGATCCATATTCCACTTTCCAGAAGGCCTGATTGCCATCGGTGTGGTAGTGGTGGGAATTGTACTCATCTGCATTTTTGGACTCGGATCGGATGGGGCCAAAACGGAGTCACCGATTCCGATCGGAATCTCACTGTCTCAAGCTCTGGTAGCTACGGCACAGCGAGCTTCATGTCACCGAAGGAGGCAAGCGCCTGCTTTGATGTGACAAGTGCGAAGAAGACCGAGCAGGACATCCTTGGCATGTTACCTGATGGTCAAATCCTCACACTCCCCAAAAACACACGCCTCAATTCCAACCTCGCCGTATGTGGCTCGTCGGGCACAGGCAAATCCAGATCCATATCCCGAAATCTGGTTCTCCAAGCGGTGAAGCGTGGTGAGAGCCTGATCCTTACCGATCCAAAATCTGAACTGTATGAATCCATGAGCGAATACCTTCGAGACAATGGATATACAGTCAAGGTCTTCAACCTGATTGAAATGGATCATAGTGATTCGTGGAACTGCCTCAACGAAGTCGGTTCCAGCGAGCTGATGGCTCAGACCTTCGCCGACATCGTACTGCAGAACACCAGCGGAGACTCGAAAGATGCTTTCTGGTACAACGCTGAGCTCAACCTGCTAAAAGCGCTGGTACTGTATGTGGCGTTGGAAATGCCCTCGGAGCAACGCAACCTGGCTACAGTCTACGATCTGCTCTATACACAGACGGAGAAGGGCCTATCCGACATCATGGCCAGTATCAGCCATGAGCATGTGAACCAATACACCGGCGAGCTTCTTCCGCCATCCCCGGCAGCCGCACCTTACGCCATCTTCAAGCAGTCCAGCGATACGGTTCGAACCAGTGTCATCATTGGCCTAGGCAGCAAGCTGGCTGTACTGCAGGCGCAGCAGGTGCGGAACATCACTTCCTATAACGAGATCGATCTGAACTTCCGGGAAAGCAAAGTGTGCCTACTTCTGCATCGTGTCCGATCAGGACAGCACCTTTGATTTTCAGCTCTCTATTCTTCAGCTTTCTATTTATCCGCCTGATTCGCTATGCAGATGGATACTGCGAAGGCGGTATGCTGAGCACTAAGGTCAAGTTCGTGCTAGATGAATTTCCGAACTGCTGCCTGATCCCCTGACTTCACCAAAAAGTGCTCTACCATCCGGTCACGCGGATGCTCGGTAGCCGTCTTCTTCCAAAATGTGGGTCAGATGCGCAACCGATACCCTGATGACCAATGGCAGGAGATCCTCGGTGCCTGTGACTCCACGGTGTTTTTGGGTTGTACCGATATGCTTACGGCGGAGTACTTCAGTGATCGCATTGGTACCGCTTCCGTTGAAGTGGAGGGTACAATGCGAGAACTCAATACCATGCACATCACCAACTACACACCAAGATTCCGCAAGACCAACTCACTTGGCCGGCGTCAACTGCTTACCCCTGATGAGGTCCTGCGTTTACCCCCGGATCAAGTTCTGATCTTCATTCGAGGTCAGAAAGTCATGCGAGCCAAGCGCTATGACTACTCCCTGCATCCGGACTATAAAAAAAGCTGAAGAGCCGCAAAGCGATCCTGCATGAGCCTGACTGGAAGACCAGCCAGGCTTCTTCTGTATCTGCAACCGGCCCTTCACCATCCTCATCCATGGCCACCCCTGTGGAAAAGGGCAGCGGCAATCGGCAGAAGAAACCACCTGCGAAGCCAGCCCGTAACACTGAGCGCGAGGTTGTGAATGCGGATGACATCTTCTAGGAAAGGAGCAGAAGAAATGCCTAAGAAGAAAGTAACTGAAGCTGTTGAAGAGGTCGTTCAGGAACCGGTTGTTTCTGAACATGTGCCGCCTCAGGCACCCCGGCGTCAAGGCAGTGATGACCTGCTTGAACTCAATGATCTGGAGCGTGGCGTTACCCGTGAGGATAGCGAAGACGCCAAGTGGGGCTATCTTGCCGGCGCAGCGCGCAGGCAGCAGATCCTGACCGGCATCGTCAGCAGCGGCATTATTCAGACCGAGAATGGTCTTCCTGTTTGCCCGGTTGATTTTGAAGGCCTCCGCATCCTGATCCCCATTCGTGAGATGGTGTTGACGGAATGGCCTGAAGAGGATCCCATTCCTCGATCTGTCAGAATCCAGATCGGGCGTATGCTGGGTGCGACCATAGACTTCATCCCCGCGGCCGTGGATATCCGCAATCGTGCGGCAGTTGGTTCCCGTAAGGCGGCCATGCTGCAGCGTCAGAAGCGGTACTATGCCACCGGTCGTGTAAAGCCCGGTATCCTGATGGCGTGCCGTGTTCTGGGTGTCGGCAACAACACCATGACGGTGGAAGCTTGCGGTGTGGATACTGAGATCTATGCCCGCAATGTCTCCTGGGAATGGTTCTCTGACATTGCGGATCTGCACTCCACCGGCGACCTGGTCGTTGCCAGGGTCATGGATGTTTCTTACAACGAGGAGCGGGATGTCTATTCGGTCAACCTCTCCATCAAAGAGGCATCTGAGAATCCCGATCGGGCAGCCCTGGAGAAGATCACTCCCAACTCCAACTATTTCGGTGTCGTTACCGGCGTGAAAGACCGCGTGTTCTTCGTCCGCCTTCAGGTGGGCGTCAATGCCAAGACTAAGCTCTATCGTTCCATCGACATGCCCAGCAGACTGGATACGGTCAGCTTCCGTGTCACCGGAGTCGATGAGGAAAACGGCATCGCGCTGGGCTTCATCACCAGAATCATCAAACGCCATACCAGATTGAGGTAACCTTATGAAATACACTCCCAGCAGCCGAGATGCTCTTGACGCTCACTGCAGGGAGGTCATCCGGTCCTGCCTCAACATTGTGGAGCAGCATGGTGACACCTATGTCGCCATCCACAAGGACGACGAGATCGACTGCGTCGTCCTTGTCTCCATGATTCGAAGCTATCCCATCATGTCCATCATTGTCGCTGACAAGATCCTGTTCGCTGACATCAATGCCGATCAGATGTATGGCGTTGCGAACGAACTGAATCTGGACTCGGTCACAGGTTGGCACTCCGTCTTCCTGGCAGATGACAGCATGATCTACATGTACCGGCAATGCCTCTGGCTTTCGATGAATCTGACCTACGAAGACCTCCTTGCCATGCTGAAAGAATGCATCAGCGAATACAAGCGCGGCAAAGGCCGCCTTACTACCGGTGATCATCCGACTAACCCGGTCGCATGACACCCACGAACAGAAAGGATCAAGATCCATGAAGGAAAAAATCACTTCCTTGGTGCTTGTTCTCGTCGTTGCCATGTCCATGACGGTGGGAGCAAGTGCGCAGCATCGTACATTCCGGACGATGTGACCTATCAGAATCTCAACGGGCAGCAGCTCGCGATCAAGACCTATACGCTCCTGCCCGACCAGGACCCTGCAGATCTCTATGAAGAGGACTTCGAGCATGATGGCTTCCTGTACTCCATGAGTGACATCATCAAAGAAGAGCAGCACTTCCAGGAAGAGAATCTGCACACCGAGGTCGTCACTGTCACAACTGCCAGTAAGAACCTTTGAAGATATCCTCGCAGAGCTGAAGCCCACGATCGAGTTCGACGACGGCATTTCTTCCGGCACTCTGTCTCTGGACCACAGCACGATCAAGACGGAGGCAGCCGGCTACAAGAGCAGCTCCTACACTGTCACCGCAACCAAGAACTACACCGGCCTCGATCGAAATGATTCTTCTTACATCGATAAGACTGTAGAGAAGAATGGCAGAACCCTGAGCCTGTCCAATGTGACCTGGAGCGTGGAGCGTACGGCGCTGGTAGGCGATGAACTCGTTCCCGCCACCTATTCCGCAGTCGCTACTTATTCCGGCACTGCCAGCTCCACTGTCGCAACCGGATACATTACGACCGCTGAGTACAAAGGCACCGTCGTCTCTTCCGGCATCTCCAGCATCCTTTATACCGTAACCTACCTGGGCACCGAGATCGTTCCTGTGGAAGAGGAACCCACTTTCAATGGCTCGATCGTGGTGATCCCCGTTATCCGCGGAACCATTCTTTTGGCCACTTTGTTGTTGCTCGGCCTTCTGCTTCGTAAGAATACTACAGTTTACAAAGCGACGGGCAAAGGCAACGAGTATGAAAAAGTGCGGCCGACTGCGTCTGAAGACCAAAGACCCCGAACTTCGTATCGATCGCCTGAAGGATATTCCGGAAGGTGTGATCGCAGTCGAAGTGGATCAGGCAGTCGCAAAGAAGCTCTTCGGCCAGACCATCGCCATCCACTGCTATGACAACACAGTCGAGCATACTGTTGGCACGGTCAATGGCCAGTACTGGTTCAAGGTCGATATCGGCACTCAGGAAGGTGAACCCGATACTGAGGAGGAACCCGTATGAAACTCAAACGCATTTTTGACCCTGTGCTGCATGTTGACTATGGCCCTCGGCATGGCGAGCTCTGCCAGTGCCGCAGACTACTCGTTCGAAACCTCGGCCAATCCGTCTACTACGGCAGCACCAACTACGAGGATCTGTATGATGCCGGCTACAACTACGGTGCCCGCAACCAGATCGACTACGACATTCCAGAAATCCAGTACGGCCTAAGCCAGGAGTTCCTGGAGACCTCGCTCAATAACCCCTATCTGAGCAGCGGTATCCAGTATGGCCTGAGCGGTGGATCCGCAACGACTGTATATCCGGAGTCCGATTTCAGCAATTCCAGCATCATCTCTGGTGGCAGCCTAATCGAAGTTCCGTATCAGCCCTCTGTCACCATTACTGATCTGAAACAGAAAGATGGCAGCATCGGCAAAGTCTCGATCGACCGTGTCAGCCTGAGCTGCAAGGTGTATGAAGGCGCTACTGACAGCTCAATGTCCAAAGGAGCTGGTCACTATACCTCGTCTGGCATCTATACCGGCAACATTGGTCTGTTCGGCCACAATCGTGGCAGCCATGCCTATTTTGCTAAGCTGAAGAATGTGAAGATCGGTGACATCGTGGAGTACAAGACAGCGATCGGCACCAAGACCTACCAAGTGACTTTTTGTCGGGTCCATCTTCTATACCGACTATTCGTACCTGAATGAGATGGGAGATAACCGAATTACCTTGATCACTTGTATCGCTAACCAGCCCTCTCTGCGTCTGTGCGTGCAGGCAGTAGAGATTCGATAAATGAACTGGAGGAACACTATGAAAACCAATAAGCCCCGCAATCGTGAGAGTCGTACCAAGCCCATCCCCACCGAGTCCAGCGTAGCCATTCGGCTGCGCCTGCCTCGCGAGTCCTATGACCAGATGAGAGATCTGGTTAAGAACAGGCGGGCAACCAAGGAAGACATCTTCCTGCGTGGCCTCCAGGCCTACTGCAATCAGTAATTCATCCCTACGCCTTTCCCCGCAGAGAGTGGCTGGAATACACTTGATGAGGTGAAAGAAAATGAAGAGAATCGGATCCTTTATCGCCGGTCTTCTGGTCGGCACCATGCTCTTTGGCGGCTCCGTGGCCTATGCGGCCGGCGTCGTTGCTGAGCTGAGCAGCCATCGGTTCTTTGTCGATGGTCAGGAAGTGAAGATGACCGCATACGCTATCAACGGCAACAACTATGTGATGCTCCGCGATATCGGCAAGGCGGTTGGTTTCAATGTTCATTGGGACAGCACCAACGGCTGTGTCCAGATTGAGAGCGATAAGCCGTATACCGGCACAGCTCCCGCGAAGACGCAGAGCGTGGCAGTGGGAGCTAAGAAAGCTGACTACACACAGGCGGATGTCATGCCCGAGCCCAAGGCGGGCGACAAGATCCCCTGCAGCGACGGCTATGTGTATGAGATCACCGATGTGAGCAAGTACCAGAACAGTATGTTCGCTACGCAGGAAACTGACACCCTGCCGGACCCCACCTGTGACTGGAGCCTGCTGGATCAGCCGACTCTGCCCGAACCCGAGGCGAACCACTTCACTTCCGGTGGTAAGGAGTACATGTTCGTGCGCAACCTCTTTGAGACCCGTCGCATGCAGTACACCCTCTATAACGCCATCGGCGACAATCCGCAGACCTGGCAGAACGGAAAGCCCGTAACCAGAGCGGATGGCAGCCCTCTTGTGACCGTGAAGCTGTCTATTCCCGAAAGCGTGGCAGCCAACAGCTTCTGGCCCTGGCGTTCCGACCAGATCGTCGAACTTTTCAATTCCTGCCCTCCCGGCGAGTACGCCTTTGAGGCATGGGATGTCTATTGTGACGGAGCCTTCCAGTACACGGAATATTACATCTCCGTAAAATGAAAACTGAATATTGTTCCCTGCGGAGGCAGTGTGCTGAAATACGCACACTGCCTTTTTCCATACCGATCAACCCAAGAATGCTTTATGCATTCACGATAATAAGCACGGAGGTCAATCAAAATGAAAAAAAAACGAGTTGTTTCGATGCTTCTCGCAGTTGTCATGATGCTTGGTATGTTTCCAGGCACAGCTCTGGCAGCCGGTTCTGTCGAAGAGGCGCTTGGAGAAGTCAACATCTACAACGGCGAGCAGAAGCTCAGTTACCTGTCGATCAACGGCAGAGTGCGTGAGCTGATCTATACCTACTACAACTATGTGGATCGCAACGGTCAGACGAAAGAAATCCCTGCGTACTGCGTCAACCCCAATATCAAGGGTGTACCTCAGACTGTTGCTCCCGGTGAGAGCATCAAGTACCTCGCCAACGAAATCGGCAGTGATCCCAAAGTCATGGGCATCATTGCAAATGGCTATCCCCATCGCAGTCTGAGCGAACTCAAGCTGGAGAATAAGTATCAGGCATACTATGCGACCAAAATGGCGCTGGGCGTACTTGCTGCCCAACTGGGACATCAACAACATGAAGGTCAACCCCAATCTGACCGGAGTGGAGCTGGAGCGATGCCAATAAGATGCTGGCAGCCGTGAAGGATATCTACCGTCGCGGCACCGTATGGAGCACTGCCCTTTCTCCTAATGTCACGGTGGAAGCCGACCAGGAGACCGCCTATCCTGCAACCATCAATGGTCAGGAATATCTCCAGCAGATCTTCACGGTCACTTCTGAAACCTGGGTGTGCAACTACGCTGTAAATGTTGCCTTTAGCGATCCCTCTGCGGTTCCTGCCGGCACGAAGATCGTTGATATGGACAACAAGGAAATTGATGTCATCACCACCAAGGCCACCGGAAGGGGATATGCCGGACAGTTCAAGGTCCTGTATCCTGCCAGCGCAGTCGATGGACAGAGCGGCAGCGTCCAACTGAGCTTTCGTACCAATGTCTATAAGTACGCCATCTACTACGCTGTGTGCGCCGAGAAAGACAAGTATGGCAACCTGCAAAATTACATGTGCGATACCGATCCGACCACGCCTCTGGCTCTGACGGCATACAGCAACTACACCGACTCCCCTGAAGAGGAACCCACCGAGACCAGCATGAAAATCCTCAAGTACGAGGAAGGCACGACCATCCCCCCTGAAGGGCGCGATGTTTGAAGTGGTTGATCCCGAAGGCGCATCGGTCGGAACCTTTGCCACCAACTCCAAAGGGCCAAATCGTTATTCCTCTTACTCTGGCCGGCAACTACACCGTCTATGAGTGCGAAGCCCCTAATGGCTACCTGCTTAGCGAGGAACCCGCCCAGAATGTCAAAGTTGAGTACGGCAAAGCAGGCTACGGTGACTTTTTGAAAATGCTCCGTATGGCAACCTAATGGTGAAGAAGTACTCCGACTCCGGTATGCAGCTGCCCGGTGCCGCGATTCGAATCGAGCACATTGAGTCCGGTGCCGTATAT
>VOFG01003294.1_pt1 | contig 24093 bp, 23 predicted proteins | sample 5384171 | NCBI WGS metagenome assembly VOFG01 (sample SAMN12384726, study PRJNA508395) | human gut metagenome | isolation source: healthy gut F | host: Homo sapiens | reverse complement strand
TAGAAATGCAATAAAAACAGAATGACGATAATTAAACGTAAAACGTTTATAATTAAACATTTTGCGAGAATATGCAAAAAGAAATAAAAAATATTACGACGTTTCGGTTACCAGACTGTTAGCCGCCTGTTTCGGAAACGACGGCGGGTAACCAATTTTTACCGATAAGAACAAAGCGGATTTGTATTCACTGTTTCTCAATGTTTTATATGCCAAGCGACGCTTTTCAAAGGGTATTTTTTACAACCTAAAAAGAGCGTTATGAAAGTGGAAAAATTCAAAGGTGCTGCTCTACCTGAAAAAAGCGAGGCCGGACAAGACCGGCAAAGCCCGATCATGGGACGGATCACCCTCAACCGCACGATGGCGCAGTTCAGCTGCAAACTCTCCTGCACCCCCGGGCTGTGGAACGCGCGTGAGAGCCAGCTGAACGGCAAGAGCCGGGAAGCGGTGGAGACCAATGAAAAAATAGAAAGACTGCTGCTTGCCGTACACTCGGCCTTCAATTCCCTCATGGAAAGAAAAAGGGATTTCGATGCCGCCGCGGTCAGGGACATGTTCCAGGGCAATGCGGGCATGCAGATGACCCTGCTCAAACTTCTCGACCGGCATAACGGGGAAATGAAGGCCCGTGTCGGTGTGGACCGTGCGCCCACCACACTCTCGACCTACCTCTTCACCTACCGCACGCTTTCCGAATTCATCAAAGCGAAATTCAAGGTTCCGGACCTTGTCTTCGGGCAGCTCAACGAGCAGTTCATCCGCGACTATCAGGATTTCATCCTTCTGGAAAAGGGATATGCCGTGGACACGCTTCGCGGCTACCTGGCCATCTTGAAAAAGATCTGCCGCATCGCCACAAGGAGGGCCACTCGGAGAAATACCATTTCTGCCGCTTCAAGCTGCCCAAGCAGAAGGAGACAACACCGAAAGCACTCAGCCGTGAGAATTTCGAGAAGCTGCGTGATCTGGAGATACCGGAAAAACGCAGGTCACATGTCATCACCAGGACCTCTTCCTCTTCGCCTGTTACACCGGCACCGCCTATGCCGATGCGGTAAGCATCACCCGGAAGAACCTCTTCCGGGATGACGAAGCAGCCTCTGGCTGAAATACCAGCGAAAGAAAACCGACTACCTCGGACGTGTCAAGCTGCTTCCGGAAGCCGTCGCGTTGATTGAGAAATACCGGGACGATACCCGCGAGACTCTTTTTTCCCGCCGCAGGACTACCACACGCTCAGGGCCAATATGAAATCCCCTGCGCCTGATGGCAGGGCTGAGCCAGGACCTTGTCTACCACATGGGACGGCATTCTTTCGCCTCGCTGGTCACGCTCGAGGAGGGAGTGCCGATAGAGACCATCTGCAAAATGCTGGGACACTCCAACATAAAGACCACCCAGATATACGCGCGTAACCCCGAAAAAGCTGTTCGAGGACATGGACAGGTTCGTCGAGGCAACCCGCGATTTGAAACTTATCCTTTAATCCCTAAACAATCATTATCATGCGCAGTACATTCAAGCTCTTATTCTACATCAACCGTAACAAGGTGAAATCGGACGGCACGACCGCCGTCCTCTGCCGGATCAGCATCGACGGAAAGGCCGGAGAGGTGGAACGCGAACGGCTCAGGGTCCGCTCCAAGGAGATCAACTCCACTTCCACCTACCGCCAGTCGAAGACCACCCAGCTCAACCTCAGGCAGTTCATCGAATCCCGCGGGATGAAGGACATCGCCTTTTCGGACATCACCGAGGAGTTCGCCGAATCGTTCAAGGTCTTTCTCAAGAAGGAGCTGGGACACAGGAACGGACACGTGAACCACTGCCTGTGCTGGCTCAACCGGCTCATCTACATCGCCGTGGACCGGGAAATACTAAGAGGCAATCCGATAGAGGACGTGGCATACGAGAGGAAAGAAACACCTAAACTAAGGCATATCAGCCGCAGTGAACTGAAGCGGATGATGGAAACCCCGCTGCCCGACCCGATGATGGAGCTGGCACGCAGGACGTTCATCTTCTCCTCGCTGACCGGTCTGGCCTACGCGGATACGAGGGGCTCTCCATCCCCGTCACATCGGAACGACTTCGGAAGGAAGAAGGTATATCCGCATCCGCCGCGCCAAAACGGACGTGGAGGCGTTCATCCCGCTGCATCCCATAGCCGGACAGATACTGGAGCTTTACAACACCACGGATGACGACAGGCCGGTATTCCCGCTGCCGGTCCGCGACGTCCTCTGGTATGAGGTACATGGAATGGGCGTGGCATTAGGCATGAAAGAGAACCTGTCCTACCACATGGCCCGGCATTCGTTCGGGACCCTGACACTGACCGCAGGTATTCCGATAGAGAGCATCGCCAGGATGATGGGCCATACGAACATCGACAGCACGCAGGTCTACGCCCAGGTCACCGACCGGAAGATATCCTCGGACATGAACCGGCTGATGGAAAGAAGAAAGCCCGCGGCCGGCAAGGAAGCCGCAGGCTAAATAAAAACTGCCGCCGGAATCGTAAATGCAATTCCGGCGACAATCCTTAAACTTAAATACGATATTATACCAATGCAGGGTGATAGTTCTCCTCCAGCAGCCTCTCGATGTCCGACTGCCTGTACAGGATCTTCCCCGCCAAGCTGGATATAGGGAATCCGTCCTTGGTCCCTGTAATCCTGCAGGCACCTGCGGCTGATCTTCAACATCCCGGAAAGCTCCCTGTCGGTCAGGAACCGTTCCCCCGTTGAAGGGAGGACGGTTGTCACGGGCAAGACGTTCCACTTTTTTCTCCATGTCGTCCAGCAGGGCAAAGAACCTGCGGACACGTTCGTTCTCCTTGTCGATAATGCCTTCCATCTCTTCCGCTCTTTAAAGGTTTCCGTTCTTCCTTCTTTCTCTCACCTCCTTCTCCTTGCGTCTGATGCCGACGTAGGCCATCAGCTTCTCCACATCCCCGGGCTTGTAATAGAACTTGCGCTGAGGCGGGTGAACGCCAGCCGTCCGGTATCGCGGAGAGTCTGCAGGGTACGCGGCGAGATGTCAAGGCGCAGGCAGACATCCTGGCCGTCCAGTCACCTCCGGGTTCCTTACAGCGGTTTCTCTCATACAATCTGTCCACACGTGCGGACAGGTTCTCGGCGCGCGCCAGCATCCTCTCAAGGACACCGGCCTCGATGTAGCATATTTCCATATTTTCAACCCGTTTAAATATCAGTGCGAATATAAGGGAAGAAACCATGAGAGGCAAGCACGACCGGCACACTGGCAGGAATAGTCATGGATAGTCGGTTTTGTCATATGGGAAGGAAAAAGAAAGCGAAGCAGGTCTGATCCACTACCCCTTTGGGTATGTGAAAGGAACGTTGTGGTGAAAGAAAAACTCCTTTTCACACATGGATGAGGCAATGCCGGAAGTCCGGCAATAAAAATGTGGCTTCTATCCGGGTAAATGCCATGATTACAGACTTCTTAACTTATCCAACCTGTGATAGATCCGGATGTGAAAAGATTACTTTGGCTGGCTATTACAATATAATAAGTAGAATCATGTCAAATCTACTGCTGCTATTGTTTGTTGATAATGGCTGGCAGTAGAACAAACTTTCGTTAAACCAATACGTTCATTCTTTATTATCAAGTTTTTAGACTACCTTTGTATTTTATTAACTCATTTACCAAACATTATGGGACTACTCAAACCGAATCAAGTTTTGAACAAAGCATATAGACAGGTTGCGATTGAAACAACAGATTTTGACTTATTCAAAAAATGCCCTTCGCACATTGAGAGACAATATTGTGGATGGGCAAAGAGAACACACGCAAAAAGAACATTTACGTAATTTTCTGAGTGAAACGTTCTACAAGCCATACTATATGGCTCCCGAAGAAGATATTGATTTGGCTATCCGATTGGATAAAACTATCAAGTCCAATATAGGGTTATTGATTGAAGTAAAGAGTACCACCAACAAAGGTGAGATGATTTCTAATGACAATCTTAATCGTAAGGCTTTGCAGGAATTATTGCTATACTATCTTAAAGAACGTGTCAATAAGAAGAACAATGATATTAAATATCTCATCGCTACTAATATTCATGAATTCTTTATTTTTGATGCCCATGAGTTTGAACGCAAATTCTATCAGAACAAACAATTACGTCGTGAGTTTCAAGACTTTGTGGATGGACGCAAAACCAGTAACAAAACCGATTTCTTCTATACTGAAATTGCAACAACCTATATTGAGGAGGTGAAAGATAGCCTTGAATACACTTACTTCAACTTACAAGACTATCAACACCTGCTTGATAGAACAGACAGTAGCGCTTCACGCAAACTTATCGAACTTTATAAGATATTCAGCGATACACATCTTTTGAAGCTATCGTTCCAAAATGAACGGCGTGACAGCAATTCGCTCAAACCGTGGATTCTACGTTATTATGGCTGGAATTGTACCACCCGTATAGAACTATACAACCATATTGACAATATAGTCGAAGCTAATGAACTAATTAACAGTTTGCGACTGTGTGATCCAGCTGTTGGTTCGGGTCACTTTCTTGTGTCTGCTCTCAATGAACTGATACTCTTGAAATACGAATTAGGTATTTTGGTAGATGCTACCGGTAAGCGTATCCGCAAAGCGGACTATCAACTTGCCATTGAAAATGACGAGCTGATTGTTACCGATACCGAAGGTAATTTATTTGCTTACAACCCACTCAATGCGGAAAGTCGCCGCATGCAGGAAACTCTTTTCAAGGAGAAGCGTCAAATCATTGAGAACTGTTTATTTGGCGTTGATATTAACCCCAACTCTGTGAAGATTTGCCGCCTACGACTGTGGATTGAATTGTTGAAGAATGCTTACTATACGGCTGAAAGTAATTACACTTATTTAGAAACCTTACCAAATATCGACATTAACATCAAATGTGGAAATTCTTTTGCTTCACCGATTCGCTTTGACAGACAGTATTCAGACCGTACTGCGAGAGTCTAGTATCAGCATCAGCCAATATAAGGAGGCTGTAGCTAAATATAAAAATGCCCAAAGTAAAAGCGAAAAGCAGGATTTGGAAACGTTTATAACAGAAATCAAGTCGAAACTGAAAACAGAGATCAACCGCCGGGATGCACGATTGGTTAGATTGAACAAACGCCGCTCTGAGTTGGCAAACTTACAAGCGCCTCAACTGTTTGAACCGACAAAAAAAGGAAAAGAAAGCGTCGGACAAGCGCATTGCCGATTTAAAGAAAGAAATTGCGACTTTAGAAAATATATTTGAGGAAATACGCTCCAACAAAATTTATCTTGGTGCATTCGAATGGCGTATAGAGTTTCCAGAAGTACTCGATGCCGAAGGCAACTTCTTGGGATTTGACTGTATCATTGGCAATCCACCTTACATTCAGTTACAATCTATGGGTAAGAGTGCCGATGTATTAGAATGCATGGGTTACATAACTTATGCACGCACTGGTGATATTTACTGCCTCTTCTATGAGTTGGGTATGAACCTGCTTACTCCCAATGGTTTTCTTTTTGCTATATCACGTCTAATAAATGGATGCGTGCAGGGTATGGTGAAGCCTTGCGAGGTTATTTCGCAAGCAAGACCAATCCTATTATGTTGGTAGATTTTGCAGGTATAAAAATATTCGATGCAATAACGGTAGAAGCAAATATTCTTTTTTATCTCAAAAAGCAGCAAATATTTTTAACACACAAGCTTGTTTGGTACAAGATTCGAATGGCTTGAATAATTTGAGCGATTTCGTGCAGCAACAAGGCGTGAAGTGTAACTTTGCAGATTCTATCCCATGGGTGATATTGTCTCCCATTGAACAAAGTATCAGGCGAAGATTGAATCTATTGGTACACCACTCAAAGATTGGGATATAAACATTTATCGTGGAGTCCTTACCGGGTATAACGATGCGTTTATCATATCTACCGAAAAGCGTGATGAGATATTGGCGAATTGCCAGACAGAAGGCGAGCGTGTTCGGACGGCTGAACTTATACGACCCAATCTTGGCCCCCCCAACGTTGCATAGCATACCAAGAGATATCGAATATGAATGGGCTGACTTTGTTGTTTATAGAAAGTGGTTCTTTATATTCCAACATATGGTTATATACAGCAGGATATTGTTCTTTGAAAAATTTTTCTGTCAATTGGCAGAAGCACCAGTTTAGATTCAAACAAAAACTGGTATTGGAAATGGCAAAAAATATAAATTAGCCATTGCCCTGCTAGTCATATCCATGGTTTTAAATCACAAGATAGCAAGAATCGGGAGGATTTTTCTAAGCCAAAAATCATATGGAAAATAATCGGAAACCAAATGGCTTTTGCATATGATGCCAACAATTATGTAATGAACAATGCCTGTTATATTATGACAGGCGATCATTTGGATTATCTGTTGGCAGTATTGAATTCACAAGCTATAACATGGTATAGCTATGTGACTAATATGAATAAAACTGGCGTTGGAGATGTTCAAGTTGGAGGTCAAAATATAGCGTAGAACTTTCCCTATACCTTTTATGATGCCAATAAAATAGAACTCATTGAATTAGCAGAACTTGCAAACAGTATAATAAATAAAAATATCAATCTACCATTTATTGACTCTAAAATAGAGGGTTTGGTTTCAATGATATATGGATTCACGAGTGAAGAAACTAATTTTCTACATTCATTTGTTTCTTCACTCCGAAAGTCTATTTAGACAATTTGCTGGTTTTCAATATATTGAATTTCATCTGAGGTAAGTTTATAAACATCATACATCAACTTATTGCTAAAACATTCAAATCCGTAATGCTCATCTTGCCTACTTCAAATCATTGAAAGCAGCAAGATGAGTATTTAGTTGTTCAGTAGATAGCTTAGCAACAATAAGCTGTTCTATGGTATACTTTTTCCATCTAATAGTCCCTACTCCTGTAGTTGTCCCTACTTTAGAAAACAACCATTCAGACACGGACGAATTTAAAGCAGACAAAAGGTATTCAATACACTCGCCTTTCATGTAAAAAGAAGCATTGTTCTGGTATATATTCTCCCAAAAAGTCGAAAGCAAATTTTGATTTATCAGATATTTCTCCCCATATGATTTTTGGCTTAGAAAAATCCTCCCAATAACTGATGCTATCTTGTGTTTCAAACCACTCGTTACTAGTTTTCTTTCGGGCTTTTATTTTTTGCCATTAACAATATGAGTTTCTCCTGTTTGTTCTAAACGCTCTATGCCAATTGACAGAAGATAATTTTTCACCGCAGGATAACTTTCTATATCATAATGCCGCGAAGGAAATGTGGCTATAATCCACACAAAGTCCGCCCATTCATATTCATATCTCTTGATATCCCTGCCACGAAGAATCGGTCGTATAAGTTCAGCCGTCCGAACACGTTCATCTTCTGTTTGACAATTCGCTAGTATCTCATCACGCTTTTCGGTAGAAATGATAAAAGCATCGTTAAACCAGTTTTTATCCCATAAATGATTTGGATGTTCCAATCCTTCAGTGGTATTCCAATAGACTCAATCTTCTGCTTGATACTCTGTTCAATGGGAGACAATATCACCCACGGGATAGAATCTGCAAAGTTACACTTCACGCCTTGTTGCTGCACGAAATCGCTCCTTATGCTTCTACCATAAAAGTCTTAATAAATCGAGCGAGCGTATTTCTATCCACTTTACAAATTTTAGCGATTTTGCGTTGTGAAACTTCAGCTTTCAATAGTTCTTGTATGAGAATCCTCTTATCGTGGAGTTTGTACTTCTCTGGAGCACTTTTTTTCCCCTTTAGGACGTCCTAATATTACCCCTTCTATTTTCTTTCGTGCTAAGGCTTCTTTTGTTCGTTGGCTAATAAGGTTACGTTCAATCTCTGCTGACAGTCCAAAAGCAAAAGCCAACACTTTACTTTGAATGTCCTCTCCTAACTTATAGTTGTCTTTGATAGTCCAAACCCTACATTCCTTGCTCATGCAAATATTCAGAATTTCCATTATCATAAAGAGATTACGACCCAATCTGGACAATTCAGCGCAGATAATCAAATCATCTTTCTGTACCTTATTGAGCAATTTTCCGAGTTCACGTTTGTTATAGGCTTTTGTTCCACTAATGGTTTCCTCTATCCAACCATCAATTTTTATGTTTTGATTGTCGCAGAAATTCTTGATTTCAAAACGTTGGTTTTCTACTGTCTGCTTATCACTGCTTACTCTAATGTATCCGTATATCATATGTCTAATTATAAATGTTTATAGATATATAATATGGATAGTTTTTCTATAGAAACCTAAGAGAGCGTTGATTTTACATTTAATTCTTTGCCATTTCGTTTTTAATGAACTTTCAATTTCCATTAGTCGTAAAGACCGTGAAAATGTTTAGCCCCCACACTCTTACATCAGAAACCGGATAGTTCAATGGGCTTTTGAGCCCCCGCATTCGTAATGATGGCTCACGATGTAGTGATGTTGTTTAATTAAAGTTTCAGACTATGACCTACGTTGGAATCGATGTCAGCAAGGCGACCTTTGTTGTCGCTTATTCGTCCGCCAAGACCGGCAGGACAAAAACATTCAAGAACCACGGTTAAGGGTGTCCATGAGTTCATCCAAACCATTTCAGTAGCAGAGCACCATTGAGTATTAGAAGCCACAGGCAATTACAGTGCGTTGCTCGTCTATCTGCTTTCCGAAGCAGGGATAACCGTCAGCCTTGAGAATCCGCTGAAGATAAAGAACTTCGCCCGTGCCATGCTCTCCGTCACCAAGACGGACGAGATAGATGCCCGTCTGATAGCCCTGTACGGGGAGAGGATGCAGCCGGATCCTTATAAGCTCCGCAGTGACTCAATCCTCGTACTGAAGCAGAAACGAACGGTACTACGCCAGCTAAAGAAGCAACTTGTGGCAACACGCAACCTTAAAGGCTCGATGGAGTTCTTTCTTCTTTTGACCCTGAATGCAAGAAAACCATCGAAAAGACGATTGCTTTCCTCGAGAAGCAAATCAAGGCAATGGAAGAGAATATCACTTCCTTGGCGTAAGGCGAGTACAGGAAACAGATGGACTTGCTCACCTCCATCAAAGGCATCGGTGTTACACTGGCAGCCGCGCTTATCGTGGCCACAGGCGGGTTCACCTATTTTGATAATGCCAAGCAACTGACCCGTTTGCAAAAGTGTGGGATTAAAGTGATGTAACGACTTGATTTATCGGGTCGTTACATTTTTGTATAGGGATAATAGGTAACGAAAAGGCAACGGTTTATTTTCAGCTTCTTGCGCTCAAATACCGCATTTCAAATAACCTACTGCAAGATACGAAAAATTTTTGGAATTGGCAAATCAAACAATGCATCGAAAACATTCTAAGATTCACCTCTTTATGATTTAAGTTCAAAAGCAAGAAGAAAGGGCCTCACGTAAAGTATAGGTTCTTGCGAATTTATGCCTCTTCCAGAACCTTCAATATATATGCCACGTTAATTTTGTCAGATATAAGTTAAATCGGTATTTTTTCGTATATTGGATAATAATTATTTGGGCTGTTTATGAAACGATTTATTTATGTTTGCGCCTTTTTCTATGCTTGTGTTCATGTTCCGAGAGCAAATACATAGCCGAAGAACTAGAACGCACGCAGGAAATAATTAACGATTACCCAGACAGTGCGTTACACTCCTTGCAAGCTATCGTCCCCGGCAGTATTCGCAAAAAATCGACTAAAGCACATTATGGGCTGCTTTATTCGCTGGCGTTGGATAAAACAGGACAAACCATAGATACCGATTCGATGCTCCGTCCTGCAGTAAACTATTTCATGCGCAAAGGCACGAACCGACAACAGTTCCTTTCTTGCTATTGTCTGGCGCGCCTGGAATACAGCACAAATAATTATCAGAAAGCAACCGAATCATATCTTAAAGCGTTGGAGTATCGGGATATAATAGATGATCCTTACCTAATCGGAGTATGTAACTTCGTGTTAGGAGAATTGAATTTGAAGCAGAATAATTATCAAAGGGCTTTGTTTTATTATCAAGAAGCCTACGAAAACTATCAGGCTGCAAATAAAACCAAACACCAAGTCAGCGCTAAAATTGCCATTGCCGCTGTTTACTACATGGAGAACGAAGACGACAACGCGCTCCGGGATTATCGAGAAGCATTGAATCTATCCGAACAATTCGGGTATAAGGATTTTCAGGTGTACTGCCTGCGTTGTTTAATCGGGATTCTTTCGAACAAAGGCGTAACCAACGAAACCAACGATTATGTAGGCCGTTTTCTCCAGTTGTCGGATGATTTATCGCCGAATGATTGCTGTGTTTTGGGGAATATTATTTGCGTATCAATAAACCGGACAGCGCCGAATATTATTTGAACGCAGCGATTTCAGCCAATATTGGAGGGCCGCGCGAAAACGATGCGGCAGCTAAAATTCTCCTTGCCGAAGCCTATACGCTAAATGAGGATTACCGAGCGGCCTGCTATATGCAGAAGGAGTGTCTTGCTTTATGTGATTCGATACATTTAAGCTATATGAATAATTCTGCGGCTGAAACCGAACTGCGATATAAAGACGAACGCTTGGAATTTGAACGCTATCGCTCCAGTGTAAGACAAAATGTAATTTATATTATCGCTTTGGTTTCAGTCATAGCGATCTGCGGCATTATTTATATCTTCTACCGCAGAAATAAGATGCAGAAACAAAGAATTGAGGAATATCTGACGCTGATTGAAGAACTAAATAAGACCAAATTGCAAATACCCGATGCCGCAAAAATTAGTGAACTGCTTAATACGCGCTTTCAAGTCCTGAAAGAACTTGCAAAAACCTATTACGAGTTTGAAAATTCCCCGGCTCTTACCAAGAAAGTCAAAGGCATTTTATCCGAAAAGATTTTGGATAAAACGATAATATCGGATTTAGAGAATACCCTAAATCAACAATACGATAATGTGATTTCTAATTTCAAGTCCGAATATCCGAAAATCAAGCCATGTTTCGTGGAATTGCTATGCCTGCTCTATGCCGGATTTTCACCGCAACAGATAAGCGTTATTACCAATGAAACGCTAAAAACAATATACATGCGGAAGTTCCATTTGAAAAAGAAAATAATAGCTTCGCATATTACAACCAAAGATGTGATTCTCAATATTATTTCGTAAATATCAGATAATCATCAATTTTTGCCAGCAAAACTTGTTGACAATAAAGATTTGCTGGTAATTTGCTGATTTAGAGCATATTAGAGCAAGGCCCGAAAACTGAAAAATTTTCGGGCTTTTTGATGTGTATAATAGCCTGTATTTCAGGCAGGAATTCTCCTTGTTTGAAAAATTTTAGCGGCCCTTATTTTTTGGGTTTCGGGGACATTTGCTCTAATTTTGAAATACACAAATATCTCACTCTAAATCGAATAAACTTATGAAAAATTATCTTTTGCAATGTTCGTAATTGTAGGTTTGTTCATGCTGTTTTTCCGGCATCCATTCAGTATATGGTGGCGGCAAGCAGCAAGCAAAAAAGCGGTTATCGTCAAGCAGGTAAAAAGTCGGCGGCGGCCCCGTTTGTCTATCAGAAAACACACCGCTTGTATTCTATGATCGTTCGATGGATATAATAGAGGTCATTTTTACATCGGGCACAGAGAGTAAAACGGGACTGTTGGTAATTTCCGGCAACTATGGTCAGGTTACAGAACAGTTCGACCTTTTTCAACGGGAAAAGCATCATTCCGATCCCCGAACTGGAACCGGGATTTTACACGATCGAACTGTCGATAGACAAAAATATTTTTGCAGGTGATTTATTCATCGAATAACACAATGTAAGACAAAGAAAGGGAGGACAGAAGTAGCTACTAGTCGTATTGTCAGACTGCTAATCCACCATATTCCAAACTCTCTAGTGCAAGTCTTTATTACACACACAAAATTCACTACTAACTTAAACTTCAAGGCCATGAAAAAAGTATTAGCATTAATTGTATTGTGTTTCATCGCATTTAATAGCCATGCACAATTAAGATATCAGAATGGTTATTTGGTTTATAACGCTATGGAGCGTTATAACGGATATATGACTAATTGGGAGGGGTTGGGCACATTGTTGGAAATTCGGCGATCGGATGATAAAATTCGACCTCGGCCCCGCAGATTCGCGCGTTTCCAGCAACTCCGACAAACTCGTACTCTACGATACGGAGAATGGCGGTTTCATCGACCTGTACGCCCGTAACGTCTATACGAACTCCGATGCCGCTTCGAAAACTAATATCCAGTCGTTAGGTAACGCAATGGCAACCCTTGCGCAACTGCGTCCCGTATCGTTTGAATGGGCCGATAAGGCGCATTATTTCAAGACCAGCCGACGTTCGACGGGTATTTCCAATCCCAAAGAAATGGGATTCATTGCCCAAGAGATCGAGCAGGTACTTCCCGACATCGTGGCCGTGGATTGCGAGGGCCACCGCGTCGTAAATTACAGCGCATTGATTCCTCTGCTTACCAAGTCGATTCAGGAGCTTAACAGCCAGATCGAAACTCTGAAAGCAGAAATCGAAGCGCTCAAATCCGGAAAATAATTAAACGCCAATTATTATGAAAAGAATACTGAATATAATCGGTATTTTCTTTCTGTCGATAATAGTATTCACCAGTTGCCAGAAGTCGCCGGAAGAACTGAACGAGGGTTCTCCGCAAACGAGGGCCGCGGGTGTAACTGGAACCTATTATTGGTATAACGGAGAGAAAATTTACCTGACCCCGAAAAAAATGATAAACAGTTCATCCTTTTTAAAACATCGGATGCCAATAGTTTATCATCGCTCTTTACAGCGTCCGCACCGGGCACAAGCAAGGCGGAAACTTCTATGCAGAAAGTTGTTCTTTCATCTCATTTGGAGCCAATCGACGAAAACAACTCTTTGCCTGCGGAGGATTATAGTTGGGCTACGATTTCCACAAATGATTTAAACGCAGCGAAATCATCAGCTATAATTTATTCTGCCCCCTATTTCACGTTACCCGACAGAAAAGAAGCGGGATTGAGCCATCTATTTTATGTAAAAGTGAAATCTATAAAAGATTTGCGTACTCTCCAACAGTTCGCCGAAGAAAACAAAGTGACGATACTCGGCAGAAACGGATATATGCGTGACTGGTACACGCTTTCCTGCACCAATGAATCCGCAGGCAATGCGTTGGACATGGCTAACATATTTTATGAAACCGGGCTTTTCGAGGCTTGTCAGCCGGATTTGATGTGTGACGATGACTTATATGCCGTGGTAAACGATCCGCTTTACAGTTCGCAGTGGCATTTGAAAAACACGGCGACCGCTGGAGTAGACATTAACTTCGAAAACGCGCGGGCAGAAAGTTTAGGATCTGAAAACATTATTGTCGCTGTTGTCGATCATGGAATACAGTTAGATCACCCCGATTTGAATGTCCACACAATCAGCTACGACAGTGAAAACCGGAACTCGTCCGAGCAAGGTTTATGGCACTCATGGGAGTAATTGTTCTGGATTTATCAGTGCTAAAACCAATAATGGAATCGGCATCGCTTCAATAGCTCCTAACTGCAAACTGATGTCTATAAGTAATACGCTTATGGGAAATCCCGACAGTCGGCAGAAAAAGGGCCGATGCAAGCAATTTTGCCTGCAATAATGGCGCTGCCGTTATTTCGAATTCATGGGGTTCTTCGGTCAAATACCAAGTCATTGACGATGCTATTTCCAATGCGTTGAGAAACGGACGTTCGGGAAAGGGGTGCGTCGTTGTGTTTGCATCAGGCAATGATTATCAATCGACCGTTGGTTATCCGGCAAATTGTAATCCCGAAGTTATAGCGGTGGGTGCAATCAGCAGCAGCGGTATGCGGGCATCGTTCAGCAATTATGGTTCTGCTCTGGATGTTGTTGCACCGGGTGAGGATGTTATTACAACCACCACTAATAGCGGTTATTCATCCGCCATTAGCGGGACTTCGTTTGCTTGTCCGCTTGTCGCAGGGGTTGCCGCATTGGTTCTTTCCGTAAATCCGGATTTGACGCAAAAGCAGGTTGCGGATATTATCGAAAGTACGGCTAAAAAGTGTGGCAACTATTCCTATACGACCCAATCGGGCCACACCAACGGAACTTGGAACAACCAAATGGGCTATGGTTTGGTAGATGCTTACGCCGCTGTTATAAAGGCAAAAAACACAGGTTCTACCGTCTATTTCAACGACAAGACGGTAACAACCGATACTGTTATTTCGGGTGATGAGATTTCCGCGACGAACGTAACCGTTAAGAATAATGCCAAGCTGACGTTTACCAACGCCAAGAGCATTATTATCACACAACCTTTTACCGTCGAACTCACTTCGTCATTAGAACTTTCCTTACAGTAATTTTTTTACCGATAAGGCGGAGAATCGGATTCTCCGCCTTTGTTTTTTCAAATTTCCACCATGCAAACACGCCATCAGGATCGTTCCGCCTACTTTGAAGAAACAGCAACTTCCTGCCGGAACTATTATCTCCCTTACATTGAACAGCACACATCCTTGAAATTCGGCCGTAACTGCCGGGTAATGGAGGTCGGTTGCGGCTTTGGCGGCATTCTTTCCATTTTTGCGGCAAAGGGGGCCACGGTAACAGGAATAGATATTCATAAACCGTCAATCGAAACCGCAAAGACACTTTTCGCCGAAAGGGGGTTGAAAGGGACGTTTATCTGTTCGGACATTTTCGATTACAGCGACACACAACCTTACGACCTGATTATCCTGCACGATGCGTTGGAGCATATTCCCGAAAAAGAGCGGTTGATGTTGCATTTAAAATCCTTTTTGAAAGCTGACGGCCTTTTGTATCTGGGATTCCCCGCATGGCAAATGCCGTTCGGGGGACATCAGCAAATGGCGAAGAACCGGATTATCGCCAATTGTCCTTACATCCACCTGTTGCCCCGATCTCTTTTCCGTTTCGTGTTCAGGGCATGCGGCGAAAAGGAAAGTACTGTGAAATGTTTTTTTGAAATTCGGGATACGCGCATCACTATCGAGGGTTTCCATAAATTAGTAACGGCAACGGGATTACGTATAGTGAATCAGCGGCTATATTTCATAAACCCGAATTATCAAGTGAAATTCGGATTGAAACCGCGCATACTATCTCCAGTTATCGGGAAAATACCTTATGTGAGAAATTTTTTCACGACGACCTGCTACTATCTGCTGGCAAAGCAGGAGGAGGCTAATTAATCTCCAGATCGAGCGATATTTTCGCTTCGCTCGGAACAAACGGAACCAACTGCGCTACACGCCATTTCGGGGCTTCGGTGGTGTCGTTCAGCAGAAAAGTTACGGAATATATATATTGAGCATCCGCCTTTACAAAGTTTTTTTTTGACGCTTTCGATTCCGTTTGTGGCCTGTCCTGCAACCAAAAGGAGCGTGTTCTTTTCGAAGTCTATATCTTCGGGCAATTTGTCGTTGGGAAATATAAAATCCGCCAGTTCCGCTTGGCTGCGAATCACGATCAGTTGATTGGCGGGCGTTTCAGCCCAGTTCCAAAGAGGATTCAGCGTATAATCGGCGCAGGACAAAGTAGTAGCGTTTCCCTGCGTATTATCATCTGGGGTATCAGTCTTTGTTTGATTCATCTCCACGGACGTACAACCCGTCACGGTAAACAGAGCCATTGCGATAAGACAAATGATCTTTTTCATAGCTTTGGTTTTTCAGTTTGACGATCAAATAGCGTTCCCGATTTTTATTTCGGCACAGCATCCTTGCGCATATCGTCTGAAATATAAGGTATTCATTTACAAAGATAAGAATTTTGGATAAGAAACAAACTATTTAAATAAAAAGCCGGACTTTATGGCTCCTGTTTGACATTATTATAGCGACTTCCACATAACGAAAACAACTGCGTCAATCAATCCTCTTCCTTTCGAAGGATTCGACATTGACATTGAAAATACGCCCTTCATATCTGATGCTCGACATCATATATCCCGTAATGTGAGGCATGCCGTGATTAAAATGAATGATGCAACCCTGTGAACATATCATATAATTTTTAATACATCTATATCCCTTACTTATGTGATCTCCGTTTTTTTCGCCGTTGTATCAGCCGTTGCTGTTCTTCATAAGCCCGCGTGTCGGCCAAATCCAATACCGTATCGACAATGCCAGAAATAGGATTGGCGGCATGGTTTTGCTCTTCGTGTTTCTGTTCCGCTTGTCGTTCTGCAACCTGCCGCACCTCTTTCGGAGCCGGATACAATTCGTTGAAGACATTCGCCGAAAACTCTTTGCCCAATACCGACCCGTTGGCAACGATACCTTTGTTATGGTCAATGAAAGTCACGCCATAGATTCTGCCGACCGGGTTGATGCGAAAGATCGCGTCGATGTTCTCCGCTTTGAGCAACTGCCGAAACTCGTCCCGTGTATTGTTCGGACTCATAGCATCTTTGACCGTTTGCCGCAGCTGGTCGAGTGTGCCTTCTTTTTTCAGTTTTATTTTCGAGTTTTCATAATACCTTTGAAGGGCTTTATAACCTACATCTTTCCCTATTTTGCTCGATTTGAACGGAGTGCCGATTCCATATCCGTCGTCGGTCAGGGCACCGTAGATAATCCCCGCATAATTTCTGCCGTCGATAGTTCCCGTACGTTCTTCGACCGAAATATTGAAGCGTTCCAGCAGCGTGCGAAACTCTCCGTAGGACGAGCATTTGTAATTTCGCAGGCACGACCGGACGACGGACGAGATCCGTTGCTTGACATTCCCCTCGGGATAATTCACCTTCCGCAGGCCCTCCCTGTCCGTCAGTTCCTGCCCCTTGACACTCGGCTGCAGGCCGTATTTACACTCCAGATCACGCAATATCTCCATCGAACGTCGGGCCTCGAAATCATGCGGGAGTTTGCGGCCCTGCTCATCGACGCGCAGCGACACGATATGGAGATGCTCTCTGGAAATGTCCTTGTGCTTGAAAACGATATAAGGCTGTTCGCCGTAACCCATGCGTTCCATGTACTCACAGGCGATTTTCCGGAGCTGTTCGTCTGTCAGCCTGTCCTCCGGTGAAGGGTTCAGCGAGGCATGGAAAACCGTGTTCGTAGTCCTGCGGTTGGCTTCGAGGTACGGCATGAAGCTCTCCATGCAGACGTCAATATCAAGGCGTCCGCATTTATCGTATGGTTCGAGCATCTTCTGCCAAAGCAGCACCTCGGCTTCATCCTTATCCACTTTCTCCTTATTGTAGTATAACGCTCCACCGGGCGAGGAGCCCGATCTTATATTCGCAACCATTCCTTAGCCTGTTTTGTGAGGTTCAGAATCTCGATGCTCAGGGCCTTCAACTCGCGGGTTCGCTGCTCCAGCATAGCGATCTGATGCGGGATAGCAACGTTAGAAAAGTGCGCGTTGATGGCTTTTACAATCTGGTTATAGTTGTTCCCGAGCTTTTGAAATTGGAAATAAAAGTCATTCAGACGGGCAATAAACTGCACTTTCGAAGGGTCGCGTTTAACGACCGAACTCCTCGCCGAAGATGCGTTTTACGATAAATCGGCTGCGGTTATGCTCCAATCCCGCCTTACAAAGCATCTGCTTAAAGCGGATATTCTCTTCCGTGGTGAGTTTGAAATTATACCTGTGGATTCTGGGATCTGTCGTTGTCGGGCGTCCGATCCTCTTTTTTGTGGTTGTCATCAGTCTGGTAGTTTAAGTGGCGTGACTCGGGAACGCCACCCGGCCTCGCAGAGCGAGCACCTTTCGTATGCCGAAAAAACTTTTCGGCATACAAAGGTACAGCTCGCTGTTTCTTTGCAGAAACAAAAATCCGCGCCGGAGAATTTCTATCGAAAGTTTGAAAACTCCTCCGTTACGGCTTCCGGGGACGGGTCGGTTCCCGGTGCAATATTACAACCGTCCGGGCGCAAAAAAAAGCCATCGGTGCGGACTGGAGCGGTCGTGAGCGGACATCGGAACCGAGGTATTTCAGTCGGTTGTATCTTGCAGCATGAAAGGTCGGTTTTCTTATTCCGGTCATTATCCCGATATAAACCGCATGAAACGGAAAACGGTATTTTGAATGGTTTAAAACATAAAACCGGACATACACGCTTTACGACAGTATAGCTAACAATCAATCTCAAAAACGTTGCACCATGGATTCATTGAAAGAAACAGACAAACCTGCACCCAATCCTTCTAAACATCCCCGTATCGAAGTCGACGAGGAGCTGATGCGTCAGATGATCGCCGGACAGGCCCCTTTGGATTCGAAAGTCGTCCGCAGGATTCCCGAACCGGAAGAGGAAGATACGGACACTCCTGAGGGAAACACATCGGAAACGGTATCCGGAGTATCGGCACCGACTGCTGAAAAAACAGACGTCGGCACCCAAACGACTCCCGTAAAGGAGTCTTCCGGATTCCGGCGTAAAAAGATCGCGCTGCCGGATTTCGAACGCACGTTCTTCGCGTCGGTGGATTGCCGTAACCGCTCGGCGATCTATGTCAGTACCCGAACCAAGCACAAAGTGTCGGAAATACTCCACCTGTTGGGTGATGACACGACAAGGCTTACGGCTTTGGCCGACAATATGCTGCGCTTCGTAATCGCAATTTACAGCGACGAGCTGAATTATCTCCACGAAAAAAAGAACAACAGACGACCGTTTTGAACAGGCAATGCAATGACCGGTTACTTCGGGCTTCTGATATGCGTGCTGCGGAGCAGCCGCCCGTTGGGTAGCGTCCGGGGCGCAGAAAGTCGCCTATTCCGACGGTAGCGGCCAGCAAAATGCCGGAGATGGAAATACGCAAGGCTCGCCTTTCGGGCGATTCGCATGGCCTTGCGGATTTTCAGCTCCGGTGTTTAATTCCCTGCCGGCGGAAATAGGGAATATTAGATATACGATATTCCGGGATAACGCCGGGTTATTGCGCAATCTTGAAGACGCTGTCGAGTTTTTCGCTCAACGCCGCCATATCCTGCCCGATTTTGTCATTGGTAATTTGGGCGTAGATTTGGGTCGTGGTGATATGTTTATGTCCCAGCATCTTGCTGACCGTTTCCAGAGGTACGCCCTGCGTAAGCGTGACCGTTGTGGCAAAGGTATGCCGCGCCATGTGGATCGTCGGGTTGAACGACAGACCAGCATGTCTGGCAACATGACGTAACGACATGTTCAGTGTTTTATAAGTGCCTTTAAGCGGAAAAACCTTCTTGCTTGTGCGATATGTATCCTTATAACGCTTGTAGAGCATTTCAGCGACGGGAAGGAGCTTGACACGGAACTGCGTACCTGTCTTTTGCCGTTTGTCGATGATCCAATGATCCCCGTTGTCGTCCGTGTGAATATCGGCGTGGGTCAGCTTTGCAACGTCCGAATGGCTCAGGCCCGTAAAGGCGCAAAAGACGAAGGCATCCCGGTTAATGCCCGTACGGTAGTTGGGAAGTTCGACGTCCATGACGGCCTGCAATTCCGAAGCGGACAAATAGCGTCGTTCGGCGTATTGGGGTCTGACATGGAACCCCGCGAAAGGATCGACAGAAATCCAGCCGTTCTTATACGCCGTGTAGGTCATCAGACGCAGTTTCTTGACTCCGGCACAGATCGTCCCGGAAGCAAGCCCCTTTACCGTAGAGAGGTAGACGACGAACTTTTCGATAAAATCCCGCTTCAGCTCTTTGAAAGGAATGTCCTTGACGTGGTATTCGTATTCGAGGAAAGCGGCGAGACGCCTGCGACGCAGACAGTAATCCTCGTAGGTGGAATAGGCGCGGTCTTTGCCCACACGTTTGAGAAAGCCTGCGAGGTATTCGTCAAAAGTCTGCAACAGCAGGCGGCAGGCGTCACCCATACCGAGGAAGGCGTTGCGAACCTTTTCGGCCGTGACATACGAATCACGGTCGCAGAGCCGCTGATATTGTTTGCCGATATTGGTTTTGATATTTTCCAGCTTCTCGTTGATGCGCTGCGATTCGAGGCTCTTACCTGCCGCCTTGTTCGCTTTGGCATCCCAGAGAGAAGAACGAACGGTGAGTTTGCAGCTGAACTGCGACATCGTGCCGTTGATGGTGATACGGCCCATAATGGGAACCTGACCCGATTTCTCGGCTTGCCTTTTCACATAGAAAAGGACTTTGAAAGTGCTGCGTTGCATAATAACTTGAACTTTTGGATGGGTTAAACGTAAATGTCAAGTTATTTGTTATGCGGAAATTCGATGCAACGAACTGAAAACAAATGCCTTAAATGCAAATCAAAGCATTTCGGGCAGGTAACGGATAAGTAACATAACTTACCGTCAAACCTGCCCGATTCTGCAATTTTATTGCTCGGAACACATGCAGAACAAAGAATTAAATACCTGTAAACAAGATATTTACTATTTTCTGCATATTCGATTACCTACAACACCCCGGCTATCTGGGCCTGTCACCTATTTACCAACAGTTCGGTACGTCAGTCAATGTCAAAGGTCACATCAACCAGAACGGGGATTCAAACCTCAGAAGCCAGCTCTATGTGGCGGCTTTCTCGTCACTCAGGTGTAATGCCGAGTGCAAGGCTTGTTTCGACCGTTTGCGGTCTAACGGCAAGCCAGGCAAGGTGGCGGTCGTTGCTGTCGCCAACAAACTTATAAGGCAAGCCTTCGCTGTGGTCACGCAAGGAAAACCGTATGTCGATGGGTTCAAGTCCGAGAAACCGTAAATACTCATCTGCGGAGGGAACGCCATGCGGCAACCTTAGATTTGCAGCATCAAAATATTTATCTTTGAATTGATATTGAAAGGAAAGCAAAAGGAAAACCATCAGCGGCAATAGAAGTCAAGTCTAAGTCCCTATTCGGTCCTTTTTGCTCCTTCCTTGAACTCAAACCCATATAAAATTTCAGTAAACCTGTTTAAGATTATTAGGTCAAGTTCAGGTCCTTTCTTTTTTTGTTTAATGTTCAAAAACAAAAGTATGAAAGTTTTTTATTTAGGAGTTGATGTGAGTAAGAAAAAATTGGATTTATGTTTAAGGAGTAACAGTAAGGACATCCTTTATGATGTTATTCCTAATGATCTATCCTCTATTAAATCTTGGTTAACAAGAACGTTTGAGAAATTTTTCCTCTCTGAGGACAGTTTGGTTGTCTGTGCGGAACATACAGGGCAATATACCTATCCTTTGGTCTGTGCAACAAAAAAAGTATAGGAGTCTACTTATGTTTGGAAGATGCAGCTAAAATAAAATATTGTCATGGAATACCTCGTGGCAAAAATGATAAAATAGATGCCTGCCGAATAGCAATGTATGCAGAAAGATATAATGATTGCCTACAACCGTATACCGCATCAGAGCTTATAATACAAAAACTCAAAAACTTATCAACAGAACGCAGTATGCTTGTTGCAGATAGGGCTAAATATCAATCCCAGCTAAAAGATCAGGTAGACTATATGGAACACTCAATATATATTGCTAAATGCAATAGAGTTGAAGGGATTATCAATACATTTACGGATTACATAGCACAAATAGACCTTGAAATAAAAGAACTTATAAATCAAGCACCTGTCATTGCTCATCAAATGGATTTACTCATGTCTGTGGATGGAGTTGGGGAACGTGTTGCACTGAAGATGATCATGGAAACAGATGCTTTCACTTCTTTTACTGATCCCAGGAAGTTTTGCTGTCATGCAGGAGTTGTTCCGTTCGTCTATGTGTCAGGAAGTAGCCAACGTTCTAAAAATAGAGTATCTAATAGGGCTGACAAGAGCATCAAGCATTTGCTACATATGGCGGCACTATCTGTTTCACAAGTGAAAAATAGTCCATTGAAGAAATATTATGACAGAAAGGTCGAAGAGGGAAAAAATAAGATGTCGGTTCTGAATGCAGTTAGAGCGAAATTAGTTACGATTATGTTCGCTGTAATTAGGACGGATGCTTTTTTTTCGAGAAATTATCAAAATTCGCTTGCGTAATCCATAAGAATAGGGGCTGATCCATGCACGACAACTGCATAAATATATACTAATTATCGTTAACCATATTCAGTTTTCTTATTATAGTCCATTTTTCTTTCCATTTTAAATAGCTTCCTGTCAGAAACTCAAATTATTGAAATACAGTTCAAAATACTTTCCAAAGGCACTTCCGGCTGGGTGTCGTGGTTTCCGACTCCTCCGGAGCTGTTTGAAGAAGGAGTTCAATATATTTTTTACCGTTTCTCCGTTATCGCCTTTTTTACTTTCCGACCGGTGATGAAAAGTCCTTGTGGGCGCCACCTCTTTCCGGTCCCCGGAAATGCGGTTCAAATATGAACCTTTAGCAGCAACGTATATCCGGCATCTTCTTCCCGTCGATATGATACGGATTTGGGGTTCCTTTCAATGCTGTCCATAACCATAACTTCTGATTTATACATTAATTCCATGTGATAACCGGGTGTTTGGTCAGGCGGACGTTCCCGGTGGCGGATTGTCGTCCTACGCCGCAAAGAAAAAAAGAGTAAATGTATGAGGGAATACCTTGTCAGTTATAGTCATATATAGACATAAATAGTCAATGCCGGCAAAAGATATGACAAATGGCAGTCCGGCGAGAGCCCGGATTCTTCCCGATATTGCCGGGATTGTGTGTAAAAAGTACGACAATCCGTTGATAGCAGTATGAAAAGAGAAAAAAATGATTGAGGAAGGAGGTCGTGAAACCAGCCTCCGGAAAACAGGATACGGCGGAGATCAGATACCGTGAAAAGAAAAAAATCCCCACCGGAGATGAATGAACCGGCAGGGAACGTAACAATAAAGGAACGGGCCTCTCAGCCCTTGATGTAACCGTACTTTTTTCAGGTCGTCCATGAAATGCTCCGGCGTGTCGGTCCTCACCGTCACCCCGTGCAGTTCCCTGTACCGCCCGGAGAAATTCACCATGTACTCCTCGTCGGTGCACTCGCTGTCAAACCAGCTGCCCTCACGCAGGAGGCGTACAAACTCGGAAGGGCCGGAAGCGGCAATCCTGCCGCCGTCCGCCAAAATATACATATGCTTGTTCATGCCGATAATTTTTTAGTCCTCAATTTATAATATAGTTTCTGCTCACTGTCCAGGAAGGGGATGTCACTGAGCGTGGTGGCCGCAGGCACATGTTCCCTTGTGGCAAAGGTAACCAATTTGTGGAGAAACAGCACCCAGTTACGCATTTTTGTGAAGTTGGTCGTTCCCGAATGCTGGCGGAACTCGACCGTCTTGTGCCGTGAGTAGGCCTCGAGGTTCACCTTATGGTAACGGTCGCCGATCCTTCCTTTCAACTCGTCCACAGTCCGGGCGGAACGTATCATCTCATCAGAGACGTGCCCCAGTCCGCGGCAATAGCGGTTGTCCCTACGGGAGGCCGGCATGAACCGGTCGATGACCGGTTCCAGATGCTTGTAGCTCAAAGCCAGGTTACGCCAGGTCTCCATGTTGAAACCGGTGGCATCGATATACACGTGAAGACCGCAGCTCTCGTTCACTTTCACGTCACACAAGTCAAGCACCCAGCAGACCTTCTCCAGTTCCCGCAGTCCGGTTTCACCGACCAGGATCGGACTGAGCAGCTCGAAGGTGTCGTTGCCGCTCAGGCTGCTGTCCGTCACGAGCTTCCAATGCGGACGGGTGGTATGGTTATAACCTTCCACCGTAACCTCGATGCCGGCTTCCTTGAGCTCGCGTGCAAGCCGTTCACGGGAACAGTTGTAGGCCTCGATCTCGATACCGAACTTGCGGTTGAAAGCATAGTCCAACGCAGCTGTCGACGGATGGATATTCGGACCGTCCCCACACTCATTCATCCGGCGCAGGGCATTCACCACAAAACCGTAATTGCCGTTGGTTACCATTCTTGCGATTTCCGCGCGGGGAACACCTAAAAGATACAGCTGCCGGATCTTGCTTGTCTTTGTTGTCTCTTGTGCTAAAATGCTTCTAATTTGCTCGTTCATAACTTGTTACCTCCTT
>VOFG01000485.1_pt1 | contig 24101 bp, 34 predicted proteins | sample 5384171 | NCBI WGS metagenome assembly VOFG01 (sample SAMN12384726, study PRJNA508395) | human gut metagenome | isolation source: healthy gut F | host: Homo sapiens | reverse complement strand
TGGTGCCCGTGCGCATCACCATGTCCACCCGTCCCTTCGGGGTACGTACTTCCACGTCCACGTACGCGCCAAGGAGACTGAAGATGATGTAGAGCATCTGCTGGTAATGGCCTTCGTAGTCCGTGCGGTCGCAATAAGGGACGGTGGAAAGGAAGGTCTGCAGCAGACGCAACATCCCGTCCATATCACCGCGCACCAAGGCTCGGGCTAAATTGACCACCGTGGTATTGGTCGCCTGTGTGTCACGTGTCACATAATAAGGTATGAGACTGCGCATCAAACCTATCCTTACTTCTGCATTCGGGATGTCCAACGTATAAATTTGGAACATTTCATCGTACCCCTTGATGGTGACATAGCCACTTTGGTACAACAAGGGCGTGATGCTTTCCATTCGTTCGGTCGGTGCGTCGAAATCAGCCGCCACAACCTCGTTACCCCTATTTTTTGGAGGGTAATACACCGAATCTGTTCAGCATTTCAATTAAGTAAGTGGGCGTGCCGCTGCCGAACCAATAAGAATCCAACCGCCCGTCGGCGAAGGCGTTCAGCAGGCTGAACGGGTTATAGATGTCGGGCGAGGGCCAGGTGAAATGGTAACCGTCGTAATGGGCTTTTAGCTTCTTTACGACCTCTTCGCGATTCACATTCAACTGTCCGGCCAAAGTGTCCAAGTCCTCGTCCATCTGTGTGGCCATCTCCTCCTCCCGTGATGCCGCAGATGGCGGCATATTCCGGCAACATGCTGATGTTTTTAATGTTGTTCAGTTCACTGAAGATGCTCAGTTGCGAGAACTTGGTGATTCCCGTCAGGAAGACGAAACGCAGATAAGGGTCGCAGGCTTTGAGCGGGCTATAAAAATTGCGCATGATGTTGCGGAGGACAGGCAGGTTCTTTTCTTCGTGCACCACATCGAGCAAGGGGCGCATCGTATTCATCGATGAGCACCACTACTTGACGGCCTGTCTGTTCGTAAGCCCTTTGAATCAGTCCCTCAAACGTTGGTTGACTTTGACGTCCCCTTTACCGCGCCCGTAAAGGGCTTCATATCTCAGCAGTTTCTTCTCCAATTCCAAAATCAGGTCTTCCTTGTCCACGTGCTTCGCCGTACTCATGTCGAAATGCAGGACGGGATATTCCGTCCATTCCGTTTCAACCTCTCCAAAGCCAAACCCTTAAACAGTTCTCTACGCCCTTTAAAATAGGCTTCCAAAGTACTTGTCAACAGCGACTTTCCGAAACGGCGCGGACGGCTCAGAATATGTAATTTGAGTCGGAATGCGCCATACGGTAGACGTATTCCGTCTTGTCTATATACAAGTAATTACCGTTCCTTATTTTTTCAAACGTCTGTATGCCTATAGGATAAAGCCTTTTCAAAAAATCCATTCCAAGTCCTCCCTTTTATTCCATTTCCGTTCCATCACGTACCTTTCAACATTCCCGAGGAATCCCTAACATATTCTCAGAATCCGTACACCAACCGATACTTCATCCAAGCCTTTGCCATAACACCCACGTAAAGGTAGAAAAATCAAACAGACATTCCAAACTTTCCGGCTATAAATATTTATCCCCGATGCCCCAACCATTCGTCATAATCATCCAGCCACTGCAAAAGTTGCCGCTTGCTTTTCTTCATATCGGGTTCCTTACGCCATGGGACGATTAAAGCATGTGCCTCATGGTAATACATGTTATTATCCGTACAACCATACAACGTAGCCAATAACAAGGCACGGGATTGCTCCGCTTTCAGCAAAGGCAGGATGGTGCGGGAAAAAGCTTCAACTCACCCCTCTCTTCCCGATTCCCCAATACCGTATGAGCCATCAACAAGATTGAAGCCAACTTGCAACGCATCACATCGCTATCCATCTGTAACTTACCGTAGGCACGCAAGGCCTCTTCCGCCAAAGCCCGGTCGGCGTCCGTCACACCGCCACGGGAGTGGTAATTCCGTAATGCCTTATGAAGTCCCTGGAAAATACGTTCATTGGACAACTTCGTATACACATGTTTGCCGCTTTCGTTCAGGCCGATGATTTCATACTGTCCGGCAGACACACGCATTAAAGGCACCCACAAACATCCTTCTATGCAAACCACGACATCCTTATGCCCGGCCCCGGGCTGGACTGCCACCACGGCTTCTACTCCTTTAAACTCCCTTCCGTAATCCGGACACGGTCGCCCTTCACCAAACGTCCTGCCTCCGGCACATACACCGGAAGCTCGCCACGGTATGCTTCCGCCACCCAACGAAGATTTCTCATTTCAGCATCCGAAAGATAGGGATAATGACTTTCGCCACCGCTATGCACGCGCGGCAAAAACTATAGGCATGCAAGGTACTTCGCTGCCTTCGGTAAATTTCGGCCTCCGTAGAACGAATGAACACATAATTGTAAAACAAGGGTCGTTCCGTACGCACGAATTCCCCACCCTTTCTTTTTACCTCTATATATTTAGGTGCAAAATATTCCAACATCGCTTCATCTCTCTTCACACTCCGGTCAACCTCGATACGCAATGCACGGGCCGGATCTCCTCTGTGCCCTACGGGAAGTACCAGAATATACCAACGTACAGCATGGCTTCCCATCCCCTACGAGATGAAACTATCTCACTCATAAATACTTGATGACCATACCGGTAAAATTACATATTTTACTGGCTTTTAGACATTTACATTAAACAAACAGACATTCCTGACAATTTAAGTTCCTCGGCTTGCCTATTGCTTCCCTCCGATGCGGCCCCGCTTGTACATAAAGTAAAAGTACACTCAGAAAATGGCCGCTCCTACAAGAAGGGATAATCATTCGGCAAAAATATAAAAAATAATTCATTTGGCATTTCTATTTTAAAAGTTTTTTCATTCTCATGTAAAATTGCGGAAAAGCAATCCCCCCAATATCCGCCCAAGCGCCCTATACCTCATATAAGTGATAAAAATCATAAACCAGCCCCAAAAAGTTGGTATCGGCTTTAATGAAATACTAAAATTGATTATCTTTGCAGCGCAAAAGATGAAGGTTTTTAATAAGAATCTCATTATATTACCTATAATAAATTAGTATAATTATGGTTTATTCACACGAAGTAGAAAACATGTGTTGTGTTGCCAAAGGCCCGAACCACGGACCAGCCCCCATTCCTGAAGAAGGCAAATGGGTACAGGCAAAAGAGATCAAAGACATCTCAGGTTTGACTCACGGTATCGGATGGTGTGCCCCCAGCAGGGTGCCTGCAAACTGACGCTGAACGTAAAAGAAGGTGTCATCCAGGAATGTCTGGTGGAAACTATCGGTTGTTCCGGTATGACCCACTCAGCAGCTATGGCTTCTGAAATTCTTCCGGGCAAGACGATTCTGGAAGCATTGAACACCGACTTGGTTTGCGATGCCATCAACACAGCCATGCGCGAATTGTTCCTCCAGATTGTTTACGGCCGTACACAGTCTGCTTTCTCTGAAGGCGGTTTGATGATCGGTGCCGGATTGGAAGATTTGGGTAAGGGACTGCGTAGCCAGACCGGTACCCTTTATGGTACTTTGGCCAAAGGTACACGTTACTTGGAGTTGACTGAAGGTTACATCACCAAAATTTACATCACCAAAATCCTCGACAAGGACAATCAGGTCTGCGGCTACGAGTATGTTCACCTCGGCAAGATGATGGAGGCTATCAAGAACGGTATGGACGCCAACGAGGCTGTGAAGAAGTTCACGGGCAGCTACGGTCGTACCACTGCCGAGCAGGGTGTTGTTAAAGCGATTGATCCACGTAAAGAATAATAAGGAGAAACATAATTATGATTAGAAAGGTAAGTTACGAAAGTCAGGAGCGTCGTGAGGCGCAGGTTCTTGCAGCTCTCAACGCCGAGGGCATCAAGAGCGTAGAGGAGGCTAATCAGATCTGCGACGAGGCAGGTGTTGATCCTTATCTGATGTGTGAGGAGACGCAGCGTATCTGCTTCGAGAACGCCAAGTGGGCCTATGTCTGCGGTGCTGCTATTGCCATCAAGCGTGGATGCAAGACTGCTGCCGACTGCGCAGAGGCTATCGGTGTGGGTCTGCAGGCATTCTGCATCCCTGGTTCTGTGGCCGACGACCGCAAGGTGGGTCTGGGTCACGGCAACTTGGCTGCCCGTCTGCTCCGCGAGGAGACGAAGTGCTTCGCCTTCTTGGCTGGTCACGAGTCGTTTGCTGCTGCCGAAGGTGCCATCAAGATTGCTGAGATGGCCAACAAGGTGCGCAAGAATCCGCTCCGCGTTATCCTCAACGGTTTGGGCAAGGACGCTGCCATGATCATCAGCCGTATCAACGGCTTCACCTATGTGAAGACGGAGTTCGACTACTATACGGGCGAGCTGAAGGTCGTGGATCGCACGGCTTACTCTGATGGTCCTCGTGCCAAGGTCAACTGCTACGGTGCCAACGATGTCCGTGAGGGCGTGGCTATCAACTGGAGCGAGGATGTCGATGTGTCTATCACTGGCAACTCCACCAACCCGACCCGCTTCCAGCACCCGGTAGCTGGTACGTACAAGAAGGAGCGCACCCTCGCTGGTAAGCCTCCACCCGGACAACATGGCTGCTGGAAAGATACGGATAAAAACGTTCATATTTGTAATCATTACAGTGTATTTTCCTTAATTCTATGTTAAAGAATGCTACGCCGCACAATTTCCAACTGTGCGGCATGCCCCGTCAGTCCACAGTTACTTTTACGGCTCACCGTCCGCTGACCTTGGGTCATCTTAACCATGTACATACCAGACTTAAATCCATTCTCTTCCATATACTCCCTGACTTCCGACGGCATGCAGGTAAAATATCCCGCACGTGCTCCATCCAACGTATAAACCACGCAATCTACCGGTTCACCGGAAACCACCCCCGTAATACCCGTCGCAGTTTTCACTTTCAGGACACCGTCTTCCAACGCAGAAGTATCCCATTCCAATCCTTCCCCGGGGCTATCCAAATCCAGCGTACAGGCGGAAGAGAGCACCGTCCGGTTTGCAGTCCACAGTTGAAACTCATCCCCGGCTTCCAGTTCGAGCCCTTCACGTACCGACACTTTCAGCGTACCACGCAGGAGAACGAGCTTATTCCTTCCAAGGTCGTACAGCGTATTTTGGAGGCCACATTGAACATTACCTCCCCACCGGCACTGACCGTAAGCCTCTTGCCAGAGAAATCCAACGCTCCGGAAGAAGCCCCCTCACGTGTTCCGGAATACAAGCGTCCGCCACGTTCCACCGTGACGGAAGCATTACCCAATTTACCCAAGCCGCACAACACCGCACCGTCCTCAACCGAGAGTTCTCCGCTTCCCAGCATAGCATTTTCTGCCGAGCGGTCATTCAGGCAAAGCGTACCTTCCTTCACGGCCACTTCGCCCGTATTGTCCCATACCCACTGACCGTCATCTTGCCGCTGCCCACTTTCTCAAATTTAGAATTGGCTGTCACGGTTCCGGCCCAAGCGAAATCACCGTCACATCCCACCTGCCACGTGTTGACACCCGTAGCCCCGTCATTGGCAAAAGAAGCATAACCGCCCAACGCACCTTTTCCGGCCAGTTTCCCAATACGGAAAGTCCGCCCGGTGTTTTGCACTGTTACTCCTCCGGCGATATTAAGCGTTCCGTCCGGCATACCCGAAGACGTATTGAGCGTAAAACGCGGATAAGTGTCGGCCATGTCTGCCGTGGCATTGATTGTCCCTGTAAACTGGGCCAAATTGACAGCCACCAGCGTGCGGGTGGCAAACCAACCATTACCGTGTTCCACTGCACAGTATATCGTAAGCGTACCTTCGCCCGTTATCTTATTGGTATAAGTCGAACGGTTGGCCAACGACCACGTACCGCTACCGCCTTCCGGCACATGAATGGCATAACTTGAACCTGTATTTTCATACAACGTGCCGGAACGGAACTCCACCGTCCGCGCAGGCTTGTCGCAAGCCACACACTGCACAGTACCGCCATCGAGGGCAAGGCGTTCCAACGAAGGACAGGCCGTGTTCAGTTTCATCCATCCGTCTCCTTTCTTGGTGAGCAGCGTACCCTCCACCGGGGTTTCGATGATGAAATCCTTGAGATTCTCGACGTAGCCGCCATCTTCGCCTGCCATCTTCATGGGAGAGCCTTGGGTAACAGTCTCCGTCGTCCGCAACGTGGCGCCGTTCTCTATGACGGAGAGGTCGGCCGATTCCACCACTCCGCCCAGACCTCCGTAAGCCCGTGTGGAGTTGCTCAACATATTCACCGATACCGTACCGCCACTGATGCGCGTACCGCCCGTATACGTATTGTCGTTGCTGATGGTCAGCATACCGCTGCCGCGTTTCACCAATGCCGTATGGCCCGCAAGGGCACCCGTCCCGCTGAAAGCATAATTCAAAGTATTGTCCACAGTGACACTTTCAGCCTCTATACTGCCGGAAAGGCTCACGCTCCTGCGTTCGGCCGTATCGTCGAACAAAACCCTGTCGCCCGTCACGAAAAAATACGGGTCCGGCCTCTTCTGCCAAGGTGAAATTCTCGCTTTGGCCAAAGTCCCAAATATTGCTGTTCAAACCGTTCCAAACCACATCGGATGCAGCACGCACGTCACTTAGGGAAAGATAAAGCGTACCGTCTTCCAACACCAACCGGGCACTCATTTGCGAACTGATACCCTCGATGAGGATACTGGAAAGTTCACCCTTGACCATAGCCGCCGTGCCTATCGGATAACGTCCGGGTTGCACATCTTCGCCCCGGAACTCAAATACCGGCGCCAAATACTTCGGCCCGTATTTCCACGACTTCGTTTCGACGGTAAGCACCTTAGCATCGAGACGGTCAGAAGTAAAGTCATTCTTCAAATCAAAGACCACGCGCGAACCGAAACCCAGCGTCGCGGAGTCCGTCGTAATGGTGCCGACCTGTCCGTCACCGCCCGGATAGACCGTGGCATTATAGTCCGCCTTGATGCTACGGAAAGTACCGGCGGAACGGAGCGACGTATGACGGTTAAGCCAAAGGAGGACTGTTTCATCGTCCCGTTGAAAACGAGCGTCCCGTTCCACACATCCGTATTGCCGCGATGGGTCATCTCCACGTCCGGCAGCACCAACGTACCTTCGCCCTGCTTGACCAAGCGTGTAGCCCCACTGAACCCGCTACCCGTCACCGTACAAGTATAATAGTCATAATCGATAGGCACGTCTTTCGTGGTACAATCGCTCGGTGCCGTTCCTTTCACCCACGAAGGCACGTTGAACACAGCCACCCATGGTTCGGCACCGGACTCCACTGCCACTTGCGTGTCCGCATTGTCGAACACAAGCACCTGACTACCGTTGTGTGCCGTAGTAATATTGCCCCCATTCGCAATCTGCGTACGCCCTTCCGTGGTGAGCGGCGGCGGAGCCACGGTGATGCCCCTCCAGTTCGCCCAAGAAATAACTCAAGTGGGAGGCTGGTTGTAACCGATGGTTTCCCACACCATGCCCTGCCGGTATTGATGATCGTGCCAGAGAGTGGGGATACGGAAATCCGTCGGGTAGTTGGTCGTATAAATCAGCAAATCTTTCCCGTCGCGTACGAGCAGTTCCTCTCGCCAGTCACCAAAGAGGTCACCCGTGGCGCATGGGTTGTTTTTAGTCCCATTGTTCATGGCACCGTTCCCCAAGAAGATACGCCCCACTCCGGGTTTGTCGATTTTGGGCTGACGCGCCGTTCCGGGGCTGTTAAGTACTTCCTCGCAAAGGTCGCCGTCCCAATAGATACGGAAATTCAAGTCCCATCCCGCGACATCGGGCAACGGCTTGTCTGCCGTAAGGCTGATGACGCCCGACTGGCTGCTTGCCCCTTGGCAACCCGGATAATCCTTATAGAACTTGCCGGCCAACGCACGCCCGTCGTCACTGGTACTTTGCAAACGGTAATACAGTTCCGACGTGGTGGCATTCCGGTAATTCATGGCCGGTGAAGTTTCGTTACAGGCAAACATCTCCTGCCCGAAACGGTAAGGATCCAAATCGGCGCAATGCTGTGCGTCGCCATGCCCGAAGCCGGTGGTACTCAATCCCTTTCCGTTGTCGTCAATTACCATCGATCCGAACACGATTTCATCCCGTCCGTCCATGTCCACATCGGCCACGCCGAAGTTGTGGTAACCCTGCCCGAACCACGAACCTCCCACACTGCATACCCAATTCCAACGTTCCGTCAGCTTATGCGTAGCAGGGTCTACGTCGAAAGTATAAAACTTGTGACGCGTGTAGCAACCGCGTCCGACGAAAATGGAAGGATGCCGACCGTCCAGATAAGGCGCACCGAAATAGTGTTTGGTGGCACGATGCCCCGTGCCGTCGCCCCAAGCGGCCGTCCAGTCCGTCTCGCCCGGTTCCAACCGTTTGCAAGGATAAGGCATCCATTTCTCGCCGTTTTCCCCGATTTCGTACAATTTGCCCGTAGCACCCTCCATATAGAGCAAATACTCGTTATCGGGCATGGAATATTCGGTATTGTTAATCTTACGGATATCATGGGACATATTGCCCACTTCCGTGACCGTGCCGTCCGGATGATGGACAATCATATTGTCCGCCCCACGCATCAGCACTTCGGCTCTGCCGTCTTCATCCCAATCGAAAGCTACGGCATCGAACTGTTCATCGGGTCCCGACTGCATGTTCGGACCGATATCAATGTACCATAGCCGCTCTCCCTTGACGTTGTACACCTCGATGCGGTTGTAAGCCGAAGTATTGGCCACGTCCGTCACCCCGGGAGTACCCGTATAAAGACGTTTGGCGATAATCTCCGGCATCCCGTCTCCATCGACATCAGCCAGCACGGCATCATTGAACATATAGTTTTCTGTCAGGTCCTCGCCATTACGTCCTTTCATCTCTGCACCCGGAACTCGGAGGAATCCTGTATTTTGTCCTGTAAGGGAATAGAAACTGAATTCCGTGAAACGTGTGATGGGGTCGCACTGTTCCCCCTCCTTGCCTTTCACCACAGGAGCCACCGTATATCGGGTTTCGGCCGTCCCTCCCGTATGGACGTAGTTACTTACAGACAGTCCTTTGGCTACCAACACACCATCGGCATAAAGGTTGTAAGTCACGTCGTAGTACTCTTCGCCCAGCACACGCCAGCTCACGAAGTTTCCGCTTCCGCTTTGAGTAACGGTTGCCACGAGTCCGCGTCCCAACTTGTCCATCGTCCGTTGGGCATACAAATCCGTTGTGCTGCCTCCTAAAACCAAGCAGCAAGCAAAAAACAAAATCCGGTTCTTTTTCATGGGTTCTATTTTATTAGGTTAATCCATAAGATGATACAAAAATACATAAATAACTCAACAGACTGCCATGTTTGGGGACTTTTCACCTAAACTTTTTAATTCTGTCAATAAAATCAAAAAGCCCCAGTTTCCTCCTCGGAAAGAAGTTAACGTCCAATAACACATTCATACCCAACACTATACGATTCCTCAAAAACAACCGCAGAACGGTAAATCAATCTCAGCCGATTGATTTTCCGTTCTGCGCCAAACGATTTTCCGTTCTCAGCAGGACGGCGTCACGCCTTCCGCAGCCCCGTCTTTTCTGTAAAAGATATGAACTTCACATTAGAGGACACCCTTGCTCGAAGGCAGCTCGTAATGATAGATGTCGCGCCTTACCGCCATCTTCAGGCTACGGGCCAGAGCCTTGAAAATTCCCTCTATCTTATGGTGCTCATTCACGCCCTCGGCCTTGATGTTCAAGTTCATCCGCGCCGCGTCGCTCAGGCTCTTGAAGAAGTGGAAGAACATCTCGGTAGGTACGTCGCCCACTTTCTCGCGACGGAACTCGGCATCCACACCAACCAAGGCCGTCCGCCGAAATCGAGAGCCACGCTGCACAGGCAGTCGTCCATGGGCAGACAATAGCCGTAACGCTCGATGCCGCGCTTGTCGCCCAAAGCACGCAGGAGACACTCTCCCAAAGCCAGGGCCGTATCCTCTATCGTGTGGTGTTCGTCCACCTGCAAGTCGCCTTCCGTGCAGATATACAGATCCATTCCGCCATGCTTGCCGATCTGCTCTAACATGTGGTCGAAAAATCCCAATCCCGTACGGATGTCGCATCGGCCGCTACCGTCAAATCCAAGCGTACCTCGATGTCGGTTTCCTTGGTCGTGCGGCGCACACGGGCTTTACGTTCTCCGGCAAAAAGGATTTCGGCAATGCGGTCCCAACTGTCCACGTAGCGGATGCGCTCGTCCGAAAAAGAATCCTCGTCCTTCTCCTTCAGAATCAAGGCGCGGCAACCGAGGTTCAGGGCCAACTGCGCGTCCGTCTCACGGTCGCCGATGACCCAACAGGCTGCCATGTCGTAATCGCCCGAAGTGTAACGTCCCAACATGGCTGTACCCGGCTTGCGCGTGGGCAAATTCTCTTCCGGGAAACTGCGGTCTATCAACACGTCGTCGAACGTTACGCCCTCTCCCTCCAAGGTGCGCATCATCAGATTGTGCACCGGCCAAAAGGTGTCTTCAGGGAAGGCTTCCGTGCCCAACCCGTCTTGGTTGGACACCATGACAAACTCGTAATCCAGTTTCTGGCGGATAAATGCCAGATTGCGCATCACGCCCGGCACGAACGCCAGTTTCTCGAACGCGTCTATCTGCTCGTCCGCCGGCTCTTTTTTATCAAAGTGCCGTCGCGGTCTATAAACAAGGCTTTTTCATGATGTTCATTTTATCGTCTCCGGTTTGTAAGAACGCAACGCGCCCAATAGGCTGTTGTCCTCCTGCGGCGTACCGATAGTCACGCGCAGGCAGTCGCCGCAAAGTTCCACTCTCGAACGGTTGCGCACGATAATGCCGTTCTTCACCAAATAGGCGTATATCGCATCGGCTCCTTTGACTTTCGCCAGAAAGAAATTGGCATTCGTCGGATAAATCTTCTCGCAGATATCCAGTTCGGCAAAGGCCGCCATGACCTGCCCGCGTTCGCGCAGCAACGTCTTCACCCACTTGTCCACATCGAAACGCTTCTTCAATATCTCCACAGCCTGACGCTGGGTCAGTTGGTTCACGTTGTCAAGGGTACTTCACCTTATTAAATAAAGAGATGACCTCTTCGGAGGCAAAGGCCATGCCAAGCGGATGGCCGCGCTCCCCCATGCCTTGGAAAACGTGTTGAGCACGATGAGGTTCGGATATGTCTCCAGTTCTTCGCGGAACGGTTTCTGTTCGGAAAAGTCAGCGTAGGCCTCGTCGATGACCACCATCCCCGGAAAACGCTCAAGCACCTTGACGATTTCCTCCCGTTCCAAGTCGTTTCCCGAAGGGTTGTTCGGCGAACAAAGGAATATCAGTTTCGTGTGTTCGTCCGCAGCAGCCAGCAATTTGCCGGCATCCAACCGGAAACCGTCGTCCAACAATACGGGGCGATAGGCCACGTCGTTGATGTCCGCACACACTTTATACATACCGTAAGTAGGAGCTATCGCCACCACGTTGTCCGTCTTCGGTTCGCAGAAAATCCGGAATGCCAAGTCGATGGCTTCGTCACTGCCGTTACCGAGAAAGATTTGTCCGGGCTTCACTCCTTTGACGGGAGCCAGCAACTCTTTCACCTCCAGTTGCAAAGGGTCGGGATAGCGGTTGTACGGGGCATTGTAAGGATTCTCGTTCGCATCGAGAAAGACGGAAGCCGCCGCACCCTTGTATTCGTCACGGGCCGAACTGTACGGCTTCAGCGCCCAGATGTTCGGGCGCACCAGTTTTTGCAAAGGTTTCATGCTCATTTCATTTCGGTTTTAATGGATTCCAATCTTACGGTCATGGCATTGCGGTGTGCATCGAGATGCTCGCCTGCCGCCATGAGTTCCACGGCCGGACCGATGGCACGGACCCCCCCTGCGGCGTAAGTTCCTGAAACGTAATCTTACGGTGGTAGCTGTCCAAGTTGACACCGCTATAAGCCGTGGCATAACCGTTGGTAGGCAACGTATGGTTTGTGCCCGAAGCATAATCCCCGCACTCTCCGGCGTATAAGAACCGAGGAACACGCTGCCTGCATTGACCACGTTCGGCGGCCTGCATGTAATCGGCCGTTTCGATAATCAAATGTTCGGGCGCGTAGCGGTTGGTCAGTTCAACGCCTCGTCCATGTCGCGCACCACGACGAGTTTGCTGTGGGCCAATGCCTGCTCCGCGATTTCCTTGCGCGGAAGGGCAGCCAACTGGCGTTCCACTTCGTTCTGTACCTTGCCGACCAAAGCTTCGTCGGTCGTCACCAACAAGACCTGACTGTCCACGCCATGCTCGGCCTGTGAAAGCAAGTCGGCCGCCACGAATACCGGATTGGAACCGGCATCAGCCAATACCTCCACCTCCGAAGGTCCGGCAGGCATGTCGATGGCCACATCATGAAGCGACACTTGCTGCTTGGCCGCCATGACGTACTGGTTGCCGGGACCGAATATCTTATACACCTTGGGCACGCTTTCCGTACCGTAGGCCATGGCACCGATGGCCTGCACGCCGCCTGCCTTGAAAATACGGTTCACTCCGGCCACACGGGCTGCGCAAAGGATGGCAGGATGCACCTTGCCGTCACGTCCCGGCGGCGTGCAAAGCACGATTTCACGGCATCCGGCAATCTTGGCCGGTGTGGCCAGCATCAGCACCGTGGAGAAAAGCGGTGCCGTCCTCCGGGTATGTAAAGTCCCACCCGTTCTATGGGAACGGCTTTCTGCCAACAGGTCACCCCGGGACGGACTTCCACCTTCGTCGTTTCAAAGCGTTGGGAAGCGTGGAACTTCCCTATATTGTCGTGCGCCAAGCGCAAGGCATCCTTCAGTTCGGGCGACACCAGACGTTCGGCCTCGTCCATTTCTTCTTCCGTGACGGCCAGACGCTCCAGTTCCACATGGTCGAACTGCTTTTCGTAGGCCATGACGGCGCGGTCGCCGCCCGTCTTCACGTCGTCCAACACCCTGCATACGGTTTCACGCAACGTGTCCACGTTCATGACGGGACGTTTCAACAGTTCGTCCCATTCTTCTTTTTGCGGATATTTTATCACATTCATTTGCTGTCCTCCTCTTTTTGATATGAAAATACCAACCTGTCCGGCTCAAAGAATCATCTTCTCTACGGGAACGACCAGAATGCCCTGCGCTCCCAACTCCTTCAGTTTGGAGATAATCTCCCAAAAGCGGGACTCGTCGATGACGGTGTGCACACTGCTCCACCCTTCCTGCGCCAAAGGCATCACCGTGTGACTTTTTGGCTCCGGGCAATACGGACACGACATCTTTCACCTTGTCCGACGGCACGTTCATCAGTACGTATTTCTTGTCTTCCGCACTCTTTACCGCCTCGATGCGGAACAGCAATTCGTCCAGAATAGCCTTCTTGGCATCGTCCATATTCCGGTTGGCGATGAGCAACGCCTCGCTCTTCATGACGACGGCCACCTCCTGCAAGTTATTGCTTACCAGGGTGGAACCGGAGCTTACGATATCGAAAATACCGTCAGCCAACCCGATACCGGGCGCGATTTCCACAGAACCGGTAATGACGTGGATGTCCGCCTCCACTCCGTTTTCCTTCATGAATTTTCTCAAGATATTGGGATAAGAAGTGGCTATCTTCTTACCTTCGAACCAAGAAAGGCCGGAATAATCCACAGCCTTGGGTATGGCCAACGAAAGGCGGCACTTGCTGAAGCCCAGACGGCGTACCACCACGGCATCCTCCTCTCTTTCCACAAATTCATTTTCGCCCACGATACCCAAGTCGGCCACTCCTCCCGCCACGGACTGCGGAATATCGTCGTCGCGCAGGTAAAGCACCTCGACGGGGAAATTGGAAGACTGCACCAACAAGGTGCGCTTGGATGAACTCACTTTGATGTCGGCCTCCGCCAGGAGCGCCATGGTGTCTTCGTAAAGACGTCCTTTCGACTGTACTGCAATTCTAAGCATATCTGTTTTTTAATGAAGTATTCTTAAACTATCAAAAAGGCTCACCGTTCATATCGGCAAGCCTTCATTTCTATCCTTCTATTGGCACACGCGGGACAGCCTACCGATTTCTAACCGTTAGATGATGATGGTGGCGTGTTGCAATATTCTTCATTTTCTCTTTTATTTGTGGCAAAGTTAAATTATTATCTGCAAATAAACAACAAATTCGCAAGAAAATTACGAAGAAGTTATCACTGGGCAACGAAATCGGCAGTTCTTTTTTTCTTATGAAAAGCAGTTGTTTCAGTAGTTGATGAGTGGTAAATTCCGCCGGGTGAGCACACAGCAGTCTTTCCTTTTTTAAAACGACGTGCAGCCTGGCCGTCATATACTTTTCTACGGTATAGCCTTCGTTTTCAAAGTGAGGGACAATGTCTTCATCTGTCATGTCCCTATGGGGAAAGCGGCCACGACGTCCGGTACGTTCCAACTTAACAGGATGAAATGCGACGATAGGCGTACGAGGTTATGTATGGCCATGGATGCCCGATTTTTCAGGGATATAAGGAAGCACGTCCTGCATACCACGATATCAAAGGGAGTGGAAATATCCAGTTCTTCCGTGAGCTGCCACTTCGCAAACAGCATCCCCCTCGGGCAGGAGCATACCGGACAAATCCGGCGTGCGGGGATTCGCGTCATATCCGGCAAACGCAAGTCCGCGGATCCTCCATTGCGAGACATAGTAACCGGCACCGCATCCTATGTCTATTCCCGTCCGTGCCCCTATGTCCCACCACATTTGCGTGACGAAATCGCAAAAATGTTTTGTCGTATCCGTATTTCAGGAGACCGTCATACGTCCAACCTCCGGTCTTTGTCAGGCCAATCTCCTGTCTTGTAGCAGATACCGGTCTATCCTGTCCAATAGCACCGTACTACATGGCAGTTCGATTTTACGGGCGAAAAGGTATTCGTTTTCCAAAAGGTAACGGAAATGTTCACATCCCAAATTGGCGGGACGGTTGCCGTTTTCATGTTTCCAACGGATAAAACGGTGGTTCCAAGGCACGATGTCTTCCTTATCCATTAAATTGACCAATACGGTGGCCACATAACATTCCTCCGGTGCGAAAGTCATCCACATCCGGCCATAAAGCGAGGGGAAGCGGTCGGTATAGTCCAACAAGGTGGTGGCAGCCTTTCGGGTAATGGACCACCATTGCGAACTGCCGTACAGATGGTCGAACTCATCGGGAATGGGGCGTTTTGCCCTTTTGGCCTGTTGTTGCCTTACCTGTTCCCTGACCCACCCGCGCGGGATTCCTTTTTGCCTGCGGCATAGTCGTATGGATAATAATATTGCAGTCGGCGGAAAGTATTGTCTTCCCAGTTAGGATGCGGCAAATGCAGGTATCCGATGTATTCTTTTCCTGCATTCCGGTCAAAAACTCAAGGAAATAATCTAACGGACGAGTCGGGTAATCTTGCCCGCTGATAAGATGAAAGTAATCGGCATCACTGCGTTGCACAGCCATACGCAACAGGTGCATTTCGCTTTCCAATACACTTGTGCCGCCCCAGTTCACGTCATATTCACGCGAAACGGCTTTCACTTGTTTGTAACTACGCAACTTTTCTTCCTCTTCGCGTGTGACGGGTTGCTTTTTGTCTATATGGATGAATACGTCGCAATCCTTTTCGAAATATCCGGCCAACCTGCATAGCTGACCGATGTTTTTGTGGGCTAAGATTAGAATGGCATGTTTCATAATTACAGATATTTCTTTACAGTCTCGCCTTATCTTTCAACAAGACGAAAACCCGACCGTTCTTATTCTTATCGTTGTAAGGACAGGTCAGATTCTTGACTATTATAGAATCTTTCATCGGAGACATGCCGTACCGTACAACGTCATTTTCCAACCACCGGACAAAGGAGATACTCATTTGTATCTCATCCTCCATCCGGTCGGTAAAGGGTTCCCACGTCTGATAGCGGGACATGGATTCCTGCCAAGAACGGATATGGCAGTCGATGGGGCTTTGACGAAAGTGTTGACCTTTTCACCGCTTGAGGTCGTGACAATGTCCAAACGGAATGAAATGGAGTCTTTGTCTTGTTTTATATCCGTCATAGGCATGACGAAATAGCCGCACTCGTAGCCTTCACGGGCTTGTTCAAACTCGTCAGTCGTTCCCCAAAAGTACCCTTTCTTCAATATGCCGTTTTCCAAGTACAATTCCATATAACAGTCTTCGGGAAGCAAGTCCGGATAATAATCCTGCTCCGAATTATGGTAACGATACCATAGGGTGTCAATGTCCACACGTTCTTGTGCGGAAAGAGGTATGGTACTGATGAAATACCAGGCAACCGATAGTGCCATGATGGCTGTAAATAAAGATTTGCTTTTAGGTTGGTTTGATTTGTACGATTCCATGGCGTATTTTTGTTATTGATGGTGTGTTAAGGGATAAGTTCCACGTCGGCTATTTTATATTTTCCGTCTTGGCATTGGAGAGCCACTCAATCTTCGTGCATCCATAGCTTACCGTGAAGTATCCTTTTGGTTTCAAAGGGATGGACTCGCAAAGAATTATACCAAAAGACATCGAAATCGTCATTTCCAATGACGGGATCGAACATAGGGTCTTCCTGTTCTACCTCTTTCCTTGACCGGACGTATTTTTCCCGCATGATGGGAGTGCAATAGGTCCCTCGCAAGCGCTTTTAAGCCTTGTTCCAAATCCGGTCTCATTTTATGTAGGTATAGGCGTATGACTTGTAAAAAGGTGTCCACAAATGTCTTCCGTCTTGGTCGTCCATGACCTTTTCCTCAGGAATATCAAACCAATAATCTCCGTAATTACGGTTGCCCCAATCAGGCGTTACGTACGAAATACGTACTTTTCCCAAGGAATCTGCCGTGATACGTAATGGGATATAGGTTGTCGAATCTTTGGGATACGGGCGGTATGACACTTCGTACCAACAGCCAGACAAGTGCTTGCACCGTACGGACTGAATGGAATATTCCGTAACATCTTGCGCCCGCATCATGGGGTCACTATCCGTAGCGCATGCCAGTCGCGCCCGTTTTCCTGCATTTCCGGGGTAAGCATGTTTTTGAGAAACTTTTCTTCTGTTTCTCTGTCATCTGTGTTTATGGCTTCCATGTATTCCTGATATGATTTTGGAGGTACTTCTCTTTTGTACCACATCGAATCGGTTGGAAGGGAGATTGTGCTCCCTGCCTTTCCTATTTGAAACAAGAAAAGCAGGATGAGGGAAAATCTGAAAGTAAACATCGTTTTATCTTCTGAATACGTACATAATCATTTGTCGTTTAGCCATCTGCTCTTTCATCAGGGACATGTAATGAGACTTAAAAACCTGGTGGAAATACAGACGTTCTGCAAAAATCCGCCATCCCCCAAGAGTTTTTAAAAAATACCTTTCATCTTTCAGGCAGCACGATAAGCAGCTATTACATAACACGTTACGGAATGAAAGATAAAAAGGCCATCCTTCAGTTTCCGTTCATTGCGGAAAGCGATAAAAAGTTCTCAGCCAAATGATTTTTCAATCTCAGCCGAACGATTTTTCGTTCTGCGCCAAACGGGATGAAGCATAGCTGAAGGATACCTGAAACATCCTTCAGCCCGTAACACCAATATTATGAACGGATTACCATATCTCCTGAAGGATGAAGGCTCTTTTTGCAAAATTCCGGTGTAGGGGATACGTCTCACATGCAAACAACTCCTTGGTCAGGCTTTGCATTCATAATCCACACACGAACGGCTTTTTTTGCAATCCTTCAGCAAAGCCGCTACGGCCAAATGAGCCGGATGGGCCGCATAAGCCCTTACGTCGTCCATCGTGTCGAACTCACTGTAGAGCGCGATGTCGAATTGTTCTTCCGGATTGGCATTCAACCCGACCTCAATCTTCCGAATAAACGGGATTTTTTTTGGCAGGCAGGGCCTCTATCCCTTCCTTGAAAGCGTCCATCACGTTTTTCTTACGCTCGGCTTCCATTTCAGAAGCCAACTGAAATAATACGATATGTTTCACCATAATAATACAACGTCTTTTATATTATTTTCATCCAAAGTTAGCAAAAAATCCGTTCACGGCACCCGCTTCCAACTGTTTTTTGCTTACCTTTGCCTTATCACACTTATACATTCACTATGATAAGACAAGGAATCATCGGAATTTGGAGATTTTACCGCGACGGTTTCCGCAGTATGACGCTGGGACGTACGTTGTGGGCCGTGATTCTAATCAAACTTTTCATTATGTTCTTTATCCTGAAACTTTTTTTTTCTTCCCGCCTTTCCTCAAAGGCAAATCGACCGAAGAAAAGGAAGACTACGTAGGAAATGAACTGATAGAAAGAGCTATTCATCCTTAATCTTGAAATAAAAACAAGGCTTATGTTAGACAATATGGAGACAATGATAGACTGGTCAAGAGCACAATTCGCCCTGACGGCAATGTACCACTGGCTGTTTGTTCCGCTCACGCTGGGACTGGCTGTCATCATGGGAGTTATGGAGACACGATACGTCATTTCCGGTCATGATTTCTGGAAAGAACAGCCCGTTTCTGGATGAGACTGTTCGGAATCAATTTTGCCATCGGAGTAGCAACCGGACTGATTCTCGAATTCCAATTCGGTACGAACTGGAGCAACTATTCTTGGTTCGTAGGTGATATCTTCGGAGCCCCACTTGCCATTGAAGGCATCGTTGCCTTTTTATGGAAGCTACTTTTTGTGGCCGTAATGTTTTTCGGGTGGGACAAAGTAGGCAAGAAATTCCATTTGGCTTCTACATGGCTCACCGGCCTGGGAGCTACCTTGTCTGCCTGGTGGATTTTAGTGGCCAATTCATGGATGCAATATCCCGTAGGAATGGTATTCAACCCCGAAACGGTACGCAATGAAATGGTTGATTTCCTCGCCGTAGCCTTTTCGCCTGTAGCCGTAATGAAGTTCTTGCATACAGTACTCAGCAGTTGGATTGTAGGAGCCGTGTTCGTCATTGGGGTTAGTGGTTGGTTCCTATTGAAACGGCGTGAGAAGGAATTCGCCTTGGCCAGTATGAAAATTGCAGCATGTACAGGTATGGTAGCCTCACTGTTGACACTATACAGCGGAGATAAATCCGCCTATCAAGTCGCACAATACCAGCCGATGAAACTGGCTGCAATGGAAGCACTTTTACGAAGGTGGAACAAGACAGCCGTTAACGGTAGTCGGCGAATGGAAAATCCCGACTATGCTGTCTTTTCTGGCCACACGGAATCCCGACGGTTACGTACCGGGAATCCACAATATCCTGGCTGGAGGACATACAACAAACGACGGTTCCAAGGCTCTGTCCGCCACAGAAAAGATCGCGAGAGGCAAAATGGCAATCGCGGCCTTATCGGATTTCCGGCAGGCTCAAAAGGACGGCGACCAAGATAAGATGGACGCGTCCCGCCGCACATTGGAAGAAAACATGCCATACTTCGGTTACGGTTATATTCAAAACCCTAATGATCTTGTGCCGAATGTAGGACTTTCGTTCTGGACATTCCGGATTATGGTAGGTTTCGGGATGTACTTCATCGCTTTTTTCGCCTTGGTCCTTTTCCTGTCATGGAAAAATAAACTGTACGGACAAAGATGGCTGCACCGAATCGCCCTATGGAGCATTCCTTTCGCCTTCGTAGCCAGCCAGGCCGGGTGGGTCGTAGCAGAGGTCGGGCGGCAACCCTGGGCCATCAAGATTTGTTACCGGTCAATGCCGCCATATCCAACCTATCTGCAGGAGCGGTACAAACGACATTCTTCATCTTTCTGGCCATTTTCACTATTTTATTCATTGCCGAGATAGGTATCATGGTAAAAGCCATCCAAAAAGGACCTGAAGCATGAACGAAACCGATAAAAAAGATTAGTCACTGTCAAATATCAAAACTATGGAATCGACCTATATTTTTTCTACAGCATTATTGGTGGTTCATCATATCCCTGTTAGGGGCACTATTGGTCTTCTTATTATTCGTACAAGGGGGCAACTCATTGTTATTCCACTTGGGAAAGAATGAAACGGAACGTGCTTTATTGGTGAACGCGACAGGCAGTAAATGGGAGTTTACATTTACCACGCTCGTCACTTTCGGAGGTGCTTTTTTGCCTCTTTCCCTTTGTTTTTACAGCACAAGCTTCGGCGGAGCATACTGGCTGTGGATGCTTATACTTTTCAGTTTCGTACTACAAGCTATTTCTTATGAATTCCAATCGAAATTAGGAAATCTGTTAGGCAAACGTACTTACCAATCTTTTTGGTATTCAACGGAGTCATGGGTCCGGTTCTGCTCGGAGCGGCCGTGGCTACATTCTTCAACGGGTCTGATTTTTTCTTGTCAGCAAATCCAATCTGACAGAGGCCGCCATCCCCGTCATCAGTCATTGGGGTAACGAATGGCACGGCTTGGATGCTTTGGCAAATCCTTGGAATCTCATGTTGGGACTGGCTGTATGTTTTCTGGCTCGTATTTTAGGTTGCCTTTATTTCATCCGCAGCATTCGCGACACAGAGCTGATTCCACGTTGCCGCCGCCAGTTGCTGGGAGACAGCGTCCCATTCCTGCTGTTTTTCTTGGCTTTCGTGATCCATACGTTATTGAAAGACGGTTTTGCCGTCCATCCGGAAACCGGCATCATTTTCATGGAACCCTACAAGTATTTCCACAACTTGACAGATATGCCGATATTGCTTGTCTTGTTCCTTTTAGGTGTGACGGGTGTGCTTTTCGGACTCATTCGTGGTATCTTCTGCCACACCAGTCGCAACGGTTTTTTGGCTTACAGGTACAGGAACCATACTGACCGTATTATCCTTGCTCCTGTGTGTCGGCTATAACCATACTGCTTACTATCCCTCCACTGCGGATTTACAAAGCTCTTTGACCTTGGCAAACAGCAGCTCCAGCCTGTTCACCCTGAAAACCATGGCCTACGTGTCTCTTCTCCTTCCGTAGTCGTGGCCTACATCGCATACGTGTGGAAGGTTATGGATCGCAAACCGCTCACATCGGAAGAAATTACCGGAAACGAAGATGTTTACTAAAACAAAAACAGAATGCCCATGTATATTATCGGAATAGCCGGAGGCACGGGCTCCGGAAAGACTACGGTCGCACGAAAAATCATTGAGAGTCTCCCGAAAGGCGAAGTGGCCCTCATCCCGCAGGACTCATATTATATTGACGCCACGGACATGACCATGGAAGAACGCCGCAAAATCAACTATGACCATCCTTGCGCTTTCGACTGGAAGCTTTTGATCCGTCAGGTGAAAGAACTGAAAGCCGGACGGGCTATCGAACAACCGACTTATTCCTATTTGGAATGTAACAGGTTGAAAGAGACCATACACGTAGAACCCCGAAAGGTTATCCTGATAGAAGGCATACTCGCTTTGTCCAATAAAGAACTCCGGGACCTGATGGACATCAAAATCTTTGTAGATGCAGACTCCGACGAACGCCTCATCCGTGTCATCGAACGGGATATCATCGAACGGGGAAGAACCGTACAAATGGTAGTGGACCGCTATCGGGCCGTACTCAAGCCCATGCATCTGGAATTCATCGAACCGACCAAACGCTATGCCGACCTTATCATTCCCCAAGGAGGAGAAAACGAGAAAGCCATCGAAATCATGCGTACTTTACATCCTACACCATCTCAATCTCCATTTGGAACAAACGGGGCAAGCTCTATGAAAGTCCGTATAAGCGAATTCGGATGGAAGTCCGGCTTCCGGCTATGCCGAAAACGACCGGATTTATGGAAAATCACGAGTAAGCGAGGGCAGAGCGGGGCGAAAACGAAGTTTTAGGCTCCGTTCTGCCGAGCGGGAGCGATTTATGGAAACACTATCTACTGGCCTGCCTCTTGACCGTCTTTGCCGTCAATCTCGTATCCTGCGGAGAAAAAGAAGAGAAAAAATATCCCCTTTGGGTATCACGGAAGAAGAATATGCGGAAACAGCTTACGACTTAGACCAGATACAGGAAGCCAGCGAACTGATAGCCGTCACGCTGTCCGGTCCCGACACTTATTATGAATATAAGGGAAAAGGATTCGACTGCAATTTGAATTGGCCGAACACTTTGCCGTGTCCATCGGTGCCAAGCTCCGTATGGAAGCAGTACGCGATACGGCGGAGCTTTTCCAACGACTGAAAAAGGAGAGGCAGACCTCATCGCATTGGAAATTCCGGAGAACCACATGACAGACACGGAACTGCAATTCTCCGGCGTCCGGTCGTGTCCGTCAGACAGCACAGCCGCAGTCAAAACCGGATGGGTCGTACGAAAGGATGCTCCCTTCCTGGCCGAAGCCTTGACGGATGGTATAAACCCGAGACACGGTCTTTCTTGCAAAAAGGGAACAGTTGCGTCTGTCTCCCGGCGGAAGTGTAAAACGCCGTGTCCGTGCCCCCTTCCAGAATCGCGCCAAGGGCATTATCTCACCGTACGACACTCATTTCATCCGTCATAGCCAAGCCATCGGATGGGACTGGAGGCTCATGGCCGCACAATGTTACCAAGAGTCCGGTTTCGACCCGGAGGCCGTATCGTGGGCCGGAGCACGCGGACTGATGCAGATTATGCCTGAAACAGCCGTACATCTCGGTTTGCCCGCCGACCAAATGCACCAGCCCAAAAGAACATCAGTGCGGCAGCCCGGTACCTCCGTGAACTCGAACGTAAATTCAGCGATATCCCCGGCAGGTCGGAACGTATAAACTTTATCCTGGCGGCCTATAATGGAGGAACGGGACACGTTCGCGACGCCATGGCTTTGGCACGTAAACACGGCAAAAACCCGCAGTTGTGGAACGATGTGGCTCCTTTCATCCTCCGCCTGAGCCAGCCGCAATATTACAACGACCCGTAGTGCGTTACGGTTACCTGCGCGGAGAGAAGAGACCTACGGCTACGTGACCTCCATCCGTGAACGTTGGCAACGTTACCGTGCTGCCGTCCATGGTGGCACGACCGGTGCCGCGCCTGCCCCGTCACGCAAAAATTCGCACGGAGGATTCAAAAAGCAAAGTACTGAGTGCCGAAGAACTGGAAGCCAAGTCCAAACAGAATACGCCATAACCCATGACGGAAGAGATTCAGGACATATTCGATGAAATCAGAAAAACATCATGCAACCGGACATGGACTGTACCGCACGTTACCATGCCCCTTGACGCGCTGTTGCTTCGTGCGCTGAAAGACCGGACCCGCCACAGTCCGGTGGATTTCACCCACACAGCCGTACGCCTGCATTGGCTCTGCAAACAAACCGGCCATCCGTCCCACCCGTTGGAAGTGTTCGTGCACGGGCCGGACGAATACAAAAAGGGCTTTTCCTGCCCGACGGAGAGATGAAGCCTACGACTTTAAAGCGGTCTGCGAAGGATTGGCAGCTTTTTACCAAACCCATGTTCCGGAAGACGTGCAAAACGCCTGCCCCGCCATTGGCGACCCGCTCCCGCACCTGCCGAAAAAAGTACCGCAGGCCAAACGTATCCGGATAACGGTGCACCGGTGGGACGAGCATTTCATTTATGGAAAAGACCACACGCATCCCACGGAACAACTGTTGAAAGTGGAATATGCCGACGAAACCGACCGCACGTTCGCCGACTTGAAAGAACAACTGTACGAAGGGGCGCAGCTCAATCTCTTATCGGTCAAGACCATAAAGGCGGAAGGCGCATATCCTACGTCCTAAAACCCGAGATGTTGGTTCTCGACCCGGATTTCCTGATTGACATTACAGCCTTGTGCGCCTGCATCAAACCGTACGGGTATTCGGCTTACACCCACTTGTTGAACAAATTCGCCCCTCCGGCACGCTCTGCGGCCATACAGTTGGGAAATGCGGCCAACCAGTTTCTGGACGACTGCGTGAATGAAAATCGCGATTTAGAGAGAGCAAAGACAAGCGAAAACGAAGTTTTCAGGCTTGGCTCTGCCGAACGTGAGCGATTTATCCAAAATCGCGATTTAAAGAGAGCAGACCGGGCTTGCCCAGAGTCTGCCGGGCATG
>VOFG01000088.1_pt1 | contig 24115 bp, 29 predicted proteins | sample 5384171 | NCBI WGS metagenome assembly VOFG01 (sample SAMN12384726, study PRJNA508395) | human gut metagenome | isolation source: healthy gut F | host: Homo sapiens | reverse complement strand
TCCCCATTGCGCCCAGTGTTGCACGCCGATAATACCGGAAAGCGGGAATTTGTTTTGCGTGTCCTTGATGCGGACGTTTTATGGTATCCAAAGGACGTTCTTTATATAGGTTTGTTTTCCATTGGAAATCTTCGATATTTGGTATCAAAATTGCCTCCAAAATTCCTTTCACCTGCATCCAACCCTTTGTGAGCGGAACGACGGTGAATTCCGGCATACTCAGTTTTATTTCCGAATCGGGCGTGCGTTGGAGGAGAGAACCATGTCACCGGAACTAAGGGAATGATCCCAAAGCGAATGCCGGTTTTCTTGGCTCCCCCACACTCAGAAGCATACTTTTATATCCTAACTCGGCATATATCTGTTGGATATACACATTACGGTAACGGGGTACGACAGCTACAATGTCCAGCCCTTGCACTCCAGCGAAATCCCTTTCCAAAATGTTGTTGATGAAAAACTCCAGCGTTGAGATAGCCCCCCGTACCGATTGCTCACCATCCAGAACGGAGTTGTCGATCCGCTGCTGGCCGATCCGAAAACTTCGGCTTTATATGAGGTTGCATCTTCTGCTTCTTCCGTCTGTGCAAAAGTATTTGCAGCATGGAGAAGAGTGGCAACTGCAATGATTGTCTGTAAGGCTTTCATTCCATATTTATTTTAACCGGACAAAGGTAAGGATTAAAACTTACCGGCCGATATCTCATTTCGAAAAGAAGTATAAGCATTCTGAAAATACAAATATCAGAATAATCAATGTTTATTTTCCCGGCAACCAGTCGAACACTGTGCGATATACATGGTCGCGCGAGTCTTTTTCAGAGAGTATCAAGTCATGAATCCCGTTCTGTATCGTGTCGCGTGTAACATAATTGCCTAATTTCTGTCCGTATTTTTGAATATCGTGTATGTCCAGCACGATGTCGGAAGACAGATATTCGTTATTCCATTCTTTTGTTTCCGGGAACGACTTGTTTGACGACATCACCAGTACCGGACAGTCCAGGCCGATCCCTTTCTGCACTGTTTTCTGCGCTTCTTGTATGGCGTTTATCCATCCGGCTTTTTTTCGGATGGCCGTTAATCATCTTCCAGTCCGTATTATATACCCATTCCCCTTTGAATTGTTTGAGCAGACTATGAGCATACGAAGCATCCCCGTATCCTTGTACGGTCAGGTTAGGAAATAGTTTCCCTATACAGGAAACTACAGGGATCACGATTTTTCCATCATCCATCCGAAATTCCAGTCCAGAAAGGGGCTGTTCAATCTCAATCCGTCGACAGGAAGTTTACCTTTTTTGCTGTCCAGATAATACGGGGTAATCAATCCACCGGTAGAATGTGCCATCAGCAATATTTTGTCATTCCCCTCTTCCCTAATAATGGCAAGGGCAGTATCGAGGTCTGCAAAATACTCTTTCAAGCTTTTGCAGAAGAAAGGATTCTGGTTCGGCAGTATCGAGCGTCCGTACTTGCGGAGGTCCATAGCATAAAAGTTATAACCGTGGGCATTCACGCTGTCACCCAATTGTTTCTGAAAAAAATAGTCATTGTAGCCATGTATATACAAGATTGCCTGTTTGGTCTCCGGTAACTGTGGCTTCTTGACAAGCGTGCAGACGACTTTCCCCTCGTAGTCATCCGGCATCTGAATGGTCCGGCGCAGATAATTATCGCCCAGTATGTCCGGGACGTATTGAGCGTAAATTGTAGATATGAAGAGCAGTGATAAGATTGTAAAATATAGTTTTCGTGTCATATCGTTTTTAATTTCTTTATTATAACGCATTCGTCCTGACGTTTGTTGCAGATAACCGATTGCAAAGATATCGATTTTTATGAATTCGTATTGGTCGCTCTACCTGTTTTCATTATCAATGACAACACGAAGGTAGGGCCTTCGCAACAGGCAGGAATACGGTTTGTGGGAATATCGGCGAAGATCGGTGCGGAAACAGGTAGGAAAAGGCAGAATATAGATGTCATTATGTTTTGAATATCACTAATTATTGCTTATCTTTACGGGACGATAAAACGATGGGGATTACGATGATGAATGAATTCGAAGTCAGGAGTTACGGGGGGGAGGAATTGGCGATCTTTTACGGTCTGGATTTGATGCCGGCATCGGCAGGGAAACGGTTGTCCCAATGGGTAGGGGTAAACCCGGAGCTAAAGACAGAGCCACAGGGGAAACGATTGAAGGAAAGGGAAGAAGATGTAGACTCCCCCTACAGGTGAGGACGATCGTGCAATATCCGGGTGAGCCTTGAAATAAGGGACTTCTGTGTACGAAACAAGGGACTTTGGCGTGTCAAACCAAGAAGTTCGGGAGGTAAAAGACCGGACTTCCGGATGCGAAAGAAGGGATTTTTCTCATACCTGTCGTGTCTATGCCGGTTTAAAGGGGTACAAGGAAATGAGCCTATATATATATTAATATATTTATTTTAAGATGTAGGATTGAACCACAATGAACGGAAAACCTCTGTAAGCTACTTGTAATGAGTTGTTTATATTGAGCCATTGACTGCACCGTTTTTATTAGAGGTGAACTGTTTGGTTTAGAGCCTGTTTAAATTATATTCAATAATAATCTTATAGTAGGCAATTTAATCATTTCCTCTGCCGGATAAAACGTTAATTCATGGCTTCGGCAGAGTTTTCTATTCTGATTTGCTACTGAGCTTACTAGGATAAACATAATTGAGGTTGCTCTGAAAAGATAAAAGTTTTTGTTTGCAGAATAAAAAAGTTCCTACCTTTGCACCGCAAAAATATTTAGTAATAACAATACAAAACAGCGTTTTATGAACAATTACGAAACCGTTTTCATTTTGACTCCCGTTTTGTCTGACGCTCAGATGAAGGAAGCGGTAGAAAAATTCACGAACCTCCTGAAAGAACAGGGTGCTGAAATCGTGAACGAAGAAAATTGGGGTTTGCGCAAATTAGCTTATCCTATCGACAAGAAAAACAACAGGCTTCTACCAGTTGGTTGAATTCAAAGCAAATCCGGAAACAATCGCTACACTGGAAATTAACTTCCGTCGTGATGAACGTGTGATTCGCTTCCTGACTTTCCGCCAGGACAAATATGCCGCAGAATATGCAGCAAAGAGAAGAAGTTTGAAATCATCTAAAGAAACAGTAAAGGAGAATTAATCATGGCAGCAACTCAATCAGAAATCAGATATTTGACTCCGCCTTCAGTAGACGTTAAAAAGAAAAAAATATTGCCGTTTCAAAAAGAATGGCATCAAGTATATCGATTACAAAGATCCTGAATTCTTGAAGAAATTCCTGAACGAACAGGGTAAGATTCTTCCGCGTCGTATCACTGGTACTTCTTTGAAATTCCAGCGTCGTGTCGCTCAGGCTGTTAAAAGAGCTCGTCATTTGGCGTTGCTTCCTTACGTAACCGATTTAATGAAATAATAAAAAGAGAGGAGACAGAATATGCAAGTTATTTTGAAAGAAGACGTAATCAACTTAGGTTACAAGGACGATATCGTAACGGTTAAAGACGGTTACGGACGTAACTTTCTAATCCCCACGGGTAAAGCAGTTATCGCATCTGAGTCTGCAAAGAAAGTATTGGCTGAAAACTTGAAACAACGTGCTCACAAGTTGGCTAAGATCAAAGAAGATGCTCAGGCTTTGGCTGCTAAGTTGGAAGGCGTTGCCCTGACAATCGGTGCTAAGACAAGCTCTACAGGTACGATCTTCGGTTCTGTAACGAATATCCAAGTGGCTGATGCATTGGCAAAAGCCGGTTTCGAGGTAGACCGTAAGATTATCTATATCAAGGAATCTGTTAAGGAAGTTGGCAATTACAAAGCTACCTTGAAACTTCACAAAGAAGTATCGGTAGAAGTTCCTTTTGAAGTAGTTTCTGAATAATCCTATACCGGATCTATAAAATGGAAAGGGCGATTCCTTGCGAATTGCCCTTTTTTATTTCAGATCAGCCCAGTTTAACTCATCAAAAAACATTACATTTGTCCCGAATTTGCAAGAAATTTTTAAAGTGGTAAAAGAACTTTTCTATATATCAATTTGGTGATAGCCCTGTTTTTTGTTTTACCTGTGTCGCAGGCAAAGGAAAAAGACGTTTACGGTGGTGATCGATGCCGGGCATGGGGGAAAGACCCTGGTGCGCGTGGTTCGTGCATCAATGAAAAAGGCTATTAATCTGGCGGTAGCTCTTAGGCTCGGTAGCCTGATATCGGAAAAAGCATGATGATGTGAAAGTCATTTATACACGCAAAACGGATGTCTTCATCGAATTGGACGAGAGAGCGAATATCGCCAACCGGAATAAGGCGGACCTGTTTATCTCCATTCATACGAATGCGGTGAAGAGAGGCAGTTCCGTATCGGGAACGGAGACTTATACATTAGGTTTGGCCCGTACGGATGAGAATCTGGAAGTCGCTATGCGCGAAAACTCAGCAATCCTTTTGGAAGATAATTATCTGCAGAAGTATGAAGGTTTCGATCCGACTTCTTCCGAATCGTATATTATTTTCGAATTTATGCAGAATAAGCATATGGAGCAGAGCATTAGCCTGGCTTCGGAGGTGCAGAAATGTTTTGCTTCGGCCAAGCGTAATAACAGGGGAGTGCGGCAGGCGGGTTTCCTTTGTGCTGCGTAAGACGAGCATGCCGAGTATTCTTGTGGAATTAGGGTATATCTCGAATCCTGCGGAAGAACGCTTCATGAGAACGAAGGAAGGGCAAAACAAACTGGCAACCGCCATTTATAATGCTTTTACAAAATATAAGTGGGAGTATGACCGCAAGCGCGGTGCGTTGGCGGGAAATGCAAGTGCTGCTCCTATATTGAAGTTGTAGATAATATTGGTGATAATCAACCGATTTCTGCGCCTCCTGGAAGCGAAGAGTATATTCGCCAAAAGAACAAGATGGAGGAGTCCAACCAGAGTCGCGTGTCTAAGTCGGCAGTCTCCGCGAAGCAAGCGGGTCGGGTTAAAAGGGCAAACGATTTATAAAATACAAATACTTACCTCGGATAAAAAACTTTCTTCCGGTTCTAAATTGTTTAAAGGATATAAGAATGTCGATTACTTTATTGAGAAAGGCATTTACAAGTATACATACGGCGAGACGACAAGTTTCGATTCTATCCGCAAGTTGCGCCGGCGGTAGCGAAAGATTTTAAGGACGCTTTTATAGTCGCCTTTAAAGATGGAAAGAAAGTGAAATATTGATAGTAACAGAATTTATATTTATATATACAGAGAAGAAATGAAAAATGTATTCACCAAAGAAGCAAAGATCGGACTTGTGTCTATAGTCAGTCTGGCATTGCTATATTTAGGAATTAATTATTTGAAAGGGATCAATCTGTTTAAACCGACAAATCATTATGTGGTGGCTTGTACGAATGTAAAGGGAGTGACGGTTTCGAGTCCTGTATTTGTAGAAGGTTTTAAAGTCGGTCTGGTGCGTGAGATAGTTTATGACTATGATGCCGTCGATAAGATTTCGATCGATATCAGCCTGGAAGACCACATGAAAATTAATAAAGGCAGTTATATCACGATTGTGAACAGCTTCCTCGGTGGCGGTGAATTGCATATCCATCTGAACAAGTATGTGGACGACTATCTGAAGCCCGGTGATACGATCGAGGGGCGGATGGAGTCGGATATGATGCAATCCGTGCAGGAAAAGATTCTCCCGCAGGTGGAACTGCTCTTGCCGAAGATCGATTCGATTCTGGGCGGTTTGCAAACGCTGGTAAATCATCCGGCATTGGCCCAGTCTTTGAATAATATAGAGACAACGACTAATAGTCTGGCTGTTTCTTCCCGCCAGCTCAACCAGATGCTGAGCAAGGATGTGCCGGGCATTATGAGCGATCTGAAGGTCATCACCGGAAACTTTGCCGATGTCAGCACGGATTTGAAAAAACTGGATCTGGCAACGACCGTGAATGCGGTGAATGCAACATTGGATAACGTGGAACAGATGACGCGTAAGCTGAACTCAAAGGATAATAGTATGGGACTCCTGTTGAACGACCGTGCTCTTTACGATAACCTGAACAGTACGGCAGACAATGCCTCCAAGCTTTTGCTCGATTTGAGGCAGAACCCCAAAAGATATGTACATTTTTCTGTATTTTAAGATTGCATAAGATTTGTTGTACAAATCTGTTTATTTAGAATTATTCCAATTAAACGAAAAATATAAAATACAGAAGCTTTGACTTCTATAAGGCCTTTAGATTGAGAAGTATAACTGGATCGAAAGGCCTTTTTGAAGTCGGTTGCCAGAGATGGCAAGGAGCTAAAGAATGCTCTTAAACAAAGGTTTTCTGTGATTCTGATATTTTAAAAATAAAGATATTCAGATTGTTGGAATTAACTGCCTGACAATAAACGGGATATTGAACAATCAAAAGTTCCAAACAAAATGATACTTTTTTTTCGGAATTAATTTCTAAACTTTGTAGTCGTAAAAATAAAAATTGAAGTTGTAAGTAGAGTTGGGAGAGTAAAAAATCATGCAGACTGAATATCAAACTTTGTGGAATAAATGCCTCGCAGTCATTAAGGACATTGTCCCTGAGGCCGCTTTTAACACATGGTTCAAGCCTATCATACCATTATCATACGAGGATAATAAATTTACGATTCAAGTACCCAGCCAGTTCTTTTACGAGTATCTGGAAGAGAAGTATGTGAACGTATTGAGAGTTACTTTATATCGTGTGATAGGACAGGGTACGATATTGAACTATCGTATCAAAGTCGTTGATAAGGTAAAGGAAGATGGCATGATTACTTTACCTACCGGTAATGACGCTCCCCGTACCGGTAAGAAAAAGTGCGGATATCCCTTCTCTATTCGAGTCTAAAGCTCGTCAGGATTGGGATTCTCATTTGAACCCTAAATACAACTTCGACAATTATTTTGAAGGGACAAGCAATCGTCTGGTCCGTTCTTCGAGCGAGGCTATCGCACAGGAACCGGGAAAGACCTTTTTAACCCGATGTTTGTATTCGGGGCGTCCGGTGTGGGAAAGACCCACTTATGCCATGCGATCGGTAACCGCATTCAGGAGATCCATCCGGAAAAGAAGGTGCTGTATATATCAGCCCACCTTTTTACCGTACAATACACGGAAGCCATCCGGAAAAATACGACAAATGATTTCATGTATTTTTATCAAGGCGTGGATGTGCTGATTCTGGACGATATCCAGGAACTGATCGGTAAAGATAAGACACAGAATACATTTTTCCATATATTCAATCACTTGCATCTGCTGGGCAAACAGTTGATCCTTACTTCCGATAAAGCTCCCGTCGATTTGCAGGGAATGGAGGAACGTTTGATTACCCGTTTGAAATGGGGGCTGACGGCAGAGCTGGATCGTCCGGATTTGGATTTGCGCAAGAAAATCCTGAAGAATAAGATCAGCCATGACGGTGTGGTGATTCCGGATGACGTGTTCAATTTTATTGCAAGCAACGTGACGGAGAATGTACGCGATGTGGAAGGTATCGTTGCGTCCTTGCTGGCTTATTCTACGGCGTTCAACCGGATGATCGACCTGCCCTTGACCAAACAGGTGGTGAGCCGCGTCGTGAAAACTGGAAAAGAAGCAGGTGTCTGTGGAATCGATTCAGGATGTAGTCTGTAAATACTATAATCTGGAACTGGCCGCTATCCAGACCAACTCACGCAAGCGGGAAATCGTGCAGGCACGTCAGGTTACGATGTACCTGGCGAAGAAGTATACCGACAGTTCTTTTTCTCATATCGGGAAGATCGTCGGGAAGCGTGACCATGCAACCGTCCTGCATGCCTGCAAGACGGTAAGGGACCAGATCGAAACGAATAAATCTTTCCGTTCTTCGGTAGAAGAGATCGAGGCTTTGCTCAAGGCTTGATTTGATGATATATTTATATGAAAGGATGCGCTTCCGGGTTGCGTCCTTTTTTTCTATTTTGAGAAAATCTTATTGTAGTGTCGGTTCTCTTTTTGGAAAACTTTTTGAACTGAAGGAAAAGGTAAATTGTTGATAAATAACACAGTTAGTCTGTGAAAGAGGAAACTTGTCGACAATGTATATTTTCTTTATTGAATAATTTGGCTAATCCATAAACAATGCTTAAACTTGCACATCATTAAACTTAAAACAATCGTGAATCGTAAAACTTACACCTTCGATGAAGCGTTTAAAGCTTCACTGGACTACTTTACCGGTGACGAATTGGCCGCAAAAGTATGGGTAAATAAGTATGCCTTGAAGGATGCATTCGGAAATATCTATGAGGAGTCTCCCGTAGACATGCATCACCGCTTGGCAAGTGAAATTGCCCGTGTAGAAAAGAAGTATCCTAACCCTCTGTCGGAAGAGGAACTCTTTGCCCTGTTTGATCATTTCCGTTACATCGTGCCGCAAGGAAGCCCGATGACGGGAATTGGCAATGATTTTCAAATTGCCTCACTCTCTAACTGTTTTGTAATCGGATTGGATGGAGATGCCGATTCATATGGTGCGATTATTCGAATTGATGAGGAACAAGTGCAGTTGATGAAACGTCGTGGCGGTGTTGGTCACGATTTATCACATATTCGTCCGAAAGGATCTCCTGTTAAGAACTCGGCGTTGACATCGACCGGATTGGTTCCTTTTATGGAACGTTACTCAAATTCAACCCGCGAAGTGGCCCAGGACGGCCGTCGTGGTGCCTTGATGCTTAGTGTTTCCATCAAACATCCGGATTCGGAATCGTTTATCGATGCCAAGATGACGGAAGGGAAGGTGACGGGGGCTAACGTTTCTGTGAAGATCGATGATGAATTTATGCAGGCCGTAATCAACGGAACTCCTTATAAACAACAATATCCGATCGACTCGTCGGAACCTACCAATGTGAAGGAAATCAATGCGGCCGAACTTTGGAAGAAAATCATTCATAATGCATGGAAGTCGGCTGAACCCGGTGTGCTTTTCTGGGATACGATCTTGAGAGAGTCTGTTCCCGATTCGTATGCGGATCTCGGATTCCGTACGGTTTCGACCAACCCTTGCGGTGAGATCCCCTTTGTGCCCGTATGATAGCTGCCGTCTGTTGGCAATCAACTTATATTCGTATGTTGTCAATCCTTTCACAAAAAGAGGCTTATTTCGATTTTGACCTGTTCCGAAGCATGTTATCCTGGCGCAACGTATCATGGATGATATCATCGACTTGGAATCAGAAAAGATTGAAAAGATTCTGGAGAAGATCGATGCCGATCCCGAATCATTGGAAGTAAAACAGAGCGAACGCCACCTGTGGAGAAGATACAGAAGAAAACATTGCAGGGACGTCGTACAGGTGTGGGCATCACAGCCGAAGGCGATATGATTGCCGCCTTGGGATTGCGCTACGGCACGGAAGAAGCGACAGAGTTTGCCGAGAAGGTACAGAAGATGTTGGCTTTGGCTGCCTATCGTTCTTCTGTGGAAATGGCCAAAGAACGTGGTGCATTCGATATCTATGATGCAAAGCGCGAAGAAAAGAATCCGTTTATCAACCGTCTGCGTGAAGCCGATCCGGAGCTGTATGACGACATGGTGAAATACGGTCGCCGTAATATCGCCTGTCTGACGATAGCACCGACGGGAACGACCAGCTTGATGACGCAGACTACTTCGGGTATCGAACCGGTGTTCCTGCCCGTTTATCGCCGTCGCCGCAAGGTGAACCCGAACGATGCGGAAGCTCGTGTTGACTTTGTCGACGAAACAGGTGACGCATTCGAAGAATATATCGTATTCCATCATAAATTTGTAACTTGGATGTTGGCCAACGGCTTCTCTGCTTCCAAAAAATATACACAAGAAGAAGTAGAAGAACTGGTTGCCAAGTCTCCTTACTATAAAGCGACGTCAAACGATGTCGACTGGTTGCAGAAAGTCCGTATGCAGGGACGTATTCAGAAATGGGTGGACCACTCCATCAGCGTAACAATCAACCTGCCGGCCGATGTGACGGAAGACCTTGTGAACTCCCTGTATGTGGAAGCCTGGAAGTGCGGTTGTAAGGGCTGTACGGTTTACCGTGACGGTTCCCGCTCAGGTGTATTGTTGTCTACGGATAACAAGAAGAAGAAAAAAGAAGATTGCAACTGTATGGAGCCGCCGGTTATCGTGGCTACCCGTCCGCGCGAACTGGAAGCCGACGTGGTGAAATTCCAGAACAACCGTGAGAAGTGGATTGCATTTGTCGGTCTGCTGAATGGTCGCCCGTACGAAATCTTTACCGGTCTTGCCGATGACGATGAAGGTATCATGTTGCCGAAGAACGTTTCGAAGGGTAGCATTATCAAGAGCTATGACGAGGACGGCCAGAAGCATTACGACTTCCAGTTCAAGAATAAGCGTGGTTACAAGATGACGATCGAAGGTCTGGACGGCAAGTTCAATCCGGAATTCTGGAACTATGCCAAGCTGATCTCCGGTGTCTTGCGCTACGGTATGCCGATCGACCAGGTGATCAAGCTGGTTCAAGGTATGGAACTGAATAACGAATCTATCAACACTTGGAAGAACGGTGTGGAACGCGCTTTGAAGAAATACCTGCCGAACGGTACGGAGGCAAAAGGCCAGAAATGCCCGAATTGCGGACATGAGACACTTGTCTACCAGGAAGGTTGTCTGATCTGTACCAATTGCGGTGCTTCGAGATGCGGATGAAAAGATTTATGGTTTATGATTTATGATTTATCATTGACGCTAAATGATAAATCATAAATCGTGAATAATATCCCATGAATCATAAATCATAAATATAAAAGTACCATGAAAGTCACCTTTAATATCAACTTCCATACCGTTTGGGGGCAGAAGTTATGTGTTGTAGGGTCGATTCCTGAGCTGGGTTCCTGGGAACCTGCTTTGGCAAAAAAGAAATGAGTTATAAGGGAGATGGAAACTGGCAGCTTGAACTGGAAGTGACCTCTCCTGTCAAGGATATAGAATACAGATATTTCCTGAGTGTAAACGACAAGCAGATATTCGAGGAATGGGAAAAGAACCATCAGGTATTCTTTATCGGCCAGGCAGACCAATATACACTATATGATTATTGGCAGGTTCGCCCTGCTAATCTGGCCTTTTATTCCTCAGCATTTACTAAAGTTTGTTTGCACATCCGTGTAATACGCATGAGCGGGTGGTGAAGAGCGGTAAGAGACTTACGATCAAGATCTCTGTTCCGCGTGTCGAAAAGAACCAGCGCGTGGCTATCACCGGAAATCAGGACTGTTTGGGCAATTGGCATCCTGATAAAGCGTTAATATTGAGTTGCGACACCTTTCCCGTCTGGCATATAGACTTGGATGCGGGGGAGATTTCCTATCCGTTGGAATATAAGTTTCTGATCTGCGATGATCAGCAGCAGCCTTTATATTGGGAAGAAGATGAGAACCGTGTCTTGAATCTGCCTTCGCAACAGGTGGGAGAGACGGTGATCGTTTCGGGCCTTTATTTTCGTGATAACCTGCCTTTATGGCGGTGTGCCGGTTCGGTGATCCCGGTCTTTTCCTTACGTTCGGAGAAGAGCTTCGAGTCGGTGACCTGGGGGATTTGCGTATGTTGGTGGATTGGGCCAGGAAAACGTGTCAACGTATCATCCAGGTGCTTCCTATGAACGACACGACGACGACGCATACCCGTACCGATTCGTATCCTTATAGCGCCATTTCGATTTACGCCCTTCATCCGATATATATCAGCCTGCCCGATCTGGGAGAGCTGGCAGATCCGGAAAAGGCGGCCTTTTTGCCCGGAAACAGGCAGAGTTGAATGGACTGGATGCCGTCGATTACGAACAGACGGTTCGATATAAGCTGGAATATTGCCGGGAATACTTCAGGCAGGAGGGCGAGGCGATCTTGTCCACCTCTGAATATCGGGAGTTTTTCGCGCAAAACGAGTCCTGGCTGATGCCTTATGCCGCCTATTGCTACTTGCGTGACATGTACCGGACTTCCGACTTCACGCAATGGAAAGAGAACTCCGTATTCGATAAGAACACTATTCGTGAACTTTGTTCCGTGGGAGGCAAGGCATATCCGGAAATATCTTTCTTGTATTTCCTGCAATATGTCCTGCATACCCAGTTTAAGGGCGTTTCCGATTATGCCCGCAAGAACGGGATCGTGCTGAAAGGCGATTTGCCTATAGGAGTGAACCGTACGAGTGTCGAGGCATGGATGGAACCGAAATACTTTAATATGAACGGTCAGGCCGGTGCTCCGCCCGACGATTTCTCCGTAAATGGTCAGAACTGGGGGTTCCCGACCTATAATTGGGATATGATGGAGAAAGATAATTTCTCCTGGTGGAAGAAACGTTTCCGTAAATTGGAAGATTATTTCGATAGTTTCCGTATCGATCATATCTTAGGCTTTTTCCGTATCTGGGAAGTACCGTCGGAGTATGTTCAGGGACTTTGCGGGCATTTCAACCCTGCTTTGCCGCTTACCCCGAACGAAATCGAACAGTATGGCTTGGATTTCAATGAAGCGCGCCTGACTACCCCTCATATCAACCGCGAGTTCCTGCCCGAATTGTTTGGCGATCAGACGGAAGAAGTGATCGGTGCGTTCCTGGCCCAGTCATCATCGCGGCATTTCGTGTTGAAACCTTTCTGCGATACGCAACGCAAGGTGGAAGCTCTGTTTGCCGGAAAGACGGATGAGGCATCCCTTCGGATTAAGAAAGGACTGTTTGCCATAGCCAATGAAGTGCTGTTCCTGCGCGATCCGCGTGAGCCGGATAAATTCCACCCGCGCATTTCGGCTAGCCAGTCCTACTTGTATCGCGAGTTGAGCGCTTCTGACCAATATGCTTTTGACCAGTTATATTGGAACTTTTTCTATCACCGCCATAATGAGTTCTGGAAAGCGCAAGCCTTTAACCGCCTGACTCCGCTGGTAGGCAGTACGAACATGTTGGTTTGTGGCGAAGACTTAGGAATGATCCCGGAATCCGTCACCGATGTGATGAACAAATTGCAGATATTCAGTCTGGAAATAGAACGTATGCCCAAGACTCCTCAACGTGAATTTTCGGACTTGTACAACCTGCCTTATCATTCGGTTTGTACGACATCCACCCACGATATGACACCGCTCCGTAGCTGGTGGAAAGAGGACCGTGCTAAGATACAGCGTTATTATAATAATGTTCTGGGATATGCCGGGGATGCGCCAGAGGAATGTACGGCGGATTTGGCGACGCAGATCGTTTCCAATCACCTGGCGACGGCTTCGATGCTGGCTATAATCCCTATACAGGACTGGTTTGCAATGGATGACTCCATCAAGCGGAAAGATTACGAAGCGGAACGCATCAACGTCCCGTCCGATTCAAACCATTATTGGCGATACAGGATGCACATCACGTTGGAGAAACTGATCGAGGCAGACTGCCTGAATAACAAGATTACGGAACTGATTAGGAATTCGGGGAGAAAATAAACAGCCAGTCGGTTCTACAGTCGCGGAGGAGCACGCTATTTTTTTAGTAAAATAAGTAAATAGAGTGTTCCTCCGTTATTTTTTTATATATTTGCTTCATTGTAAGTTATAACAGTAGGTTTAAACGAAAAAGTGTCCGTGGCTCCCTTCATATGAAGGGGATAGCCGGCTTTTTGTGGCGCCGGCTATCCCCTTCATATGAAGGGATAGCCGGCTTTTTATGTGGCGCCGGCTATCCCCTTCATATGAAGGGGATAGCCGGCTTTTTTTAGTGGCGCCGGCTATCCATTCCTTATTATAAAATATACAATGGGTACGAACTGCAGATTACTAATTTAAACTTTATAATATATGGTGAACAAACTTTACTTTTATTGTCTTGCCCTATTTGTGGCACCGACTTTTTCAGCCTTCGGGCAAACTCAACCCTCGCAGGACGAGAATGGGTTAGAGAGTGCGGAACATCTGAAATGGTTCCGGATCAGGTGAATGCTTCCGAGCATGAACAAGTGGACACCAACGGTGACGGTCAAATCAACATGGACGACGATACGGTTGTCCGGCTTAATGCCAAACTGACGGCCGACATCGATCTCGGTGGCGAATCTTGGACGCCGATCGGTGAGTATAACAACGGCGAGGAGCCTGATGAAGTCCGTTTCGGAGGCTACTTCGACGGGCAGGGACATGTCATCAAGGGACTGAACGTCCAGCCGATCGACGGGCGGCAGTCGTACGGGCTGTTCGGCTATGTCGCTTGGGGTGTGGTGAAGAACCTCGGCATAGTCGGCGGCACGGTCACTTCCAAAGCCGATGATGGGCAGGAATACACCGGTGCCATCAGCGGGATGCTCAGCTACGGACGTATTGAGAACTGCTTCAGCACTGCCACTGTCAGCGGGACGGCAGAGGGAAGCATTGGCGGATTGACCGGCGGTATGCGCAAGATCAGCAGCGTCTCGAACAGCTACAATGCCGGGACGGTCATCAATCCGGCAGGTATGGCAGGTGGCATTACCGGATACATAGGCAGCGATGCGAGCGTCTATAACTGTTACAATATGGGCAAGGTGACCGGTGGCGCGATTTCGGGTGATGACTACAGCGAAAGCACCCTCCGCTCAGGTGAGGAAGAACTGCCCTCCATCATTGACTGCTATTATCTGGAAGGTGCTGGCTCCGGCACGCTTGCCAAGGCACTTTCGGCTTCCGATTTCGTGACCACCATCAATGAAAAGCTCTTCACCGATCCGAATAACGGTGAGGATTTCCCCTGGGACGGCAAGGCGAACCTTGCAGGCGATAGGTTGTCTGTTCCGACATTCGACAGCAGTTCTGTCGTGGAAGTTCCTCTCGATGATGATCCGACGGCTATGGAAACCATCGCGAAGGGAGAAAGCCACATACAGGCGATCGATGGACGTATCTGTATCACGACATCCGAACCGATGAAAGTGCGAGTAGTCAATATTGCCGGGCAGACGGTTCGCACCGTTTCTCTATCGGATGGCTATAGCGAAATGACCGGTTTGGCTGAAGGCGTCTATATTGTCGTCTTGGAAGACGGGACATGCGTGAAAGTCTTGTTACGGTAAGGACGACTGTCAGATATAAAACAAGAAGTCACAGAATTGAAGGAGAAAACGCTCCTCCGGTTCTGTGACTTTATTATGAAAAAAAGGATTTTGTCGTTATTTTTCCCCTGACATCTTGCAAACCCCGTTGAAGCGGGCGTTCGGTTCGATCTCTAGTGTTTGGGCGAATATATCGCCTTTGATGACGGCGGTCGCTTTCAGGACAAGTTTGGCACTGACGTGTATGGAACCTTCCACTTCCCCTAATATTTCGGCATTTGTGGAAACGATGTTTCCCGTGACGTTCCCTTTCGGGCCGATCACGATCTTGCCGCTACAACTTACATCTCCTTCGATTTTTCCATCCAGGCGGAAGTCTGTTTCCGTCACGATGTCGCCTTTAACGGTCGTACCGGCGGCAAGGGTATTATGCAGGCCGCCATTCGTGTTTTCTTCTTTTTGCTTTATTCCCATCATATATGTAGTTAGTTGCTTATCGCAAATATAAGACTATTTTTGGCAGAAAGGTTTACTTTATTTACATTTACAGATAAAATAACGAATTATGACAACAAAAAAATAGAACTGGAGAAAATGAGATTCTATGCCTACCACGGCGTAATGCCGCAGGAGACGAAGGTGGGGAACGATTTCGTTGTGGATCTGATTCTTACGGCTCCATTGGAACAGGCTGTGAAGAGTGACGAATTGGACGATACGATCAACTATGCGGCCGTCTATGCGGTTGTAAAGAGCAGATGGATATCCCTTCCAAGCTGATAGAACATGCGGCAGGACGGATTTTGTATGCTCTGAAGGAGCGTTTCCCCAGCTGGCAGCAGTCGAGTTGAAACTCTCTAAGCTGAATCCGCCCTTCGGAGGTGATGTCCATAGCGCATCGATCATCCTTGGTGAAACTTTCTCCTGAAATCAATCTTTTGCCGGGCTTAGTCCTTCGGCAAAAGATTTTTTATAATTTAGCTGGTCCGTTATTTGGCGGGAGGGGCGTATGCTCCGTATCTTTGTAGCCTAAAGCACAAATAATATATTCACCATGGCATTTACCAACAACGTAATGATTGTCCGCCACGGATTGCTGGCGAAGTTAGTGAAACTTTGGAAGGAAAACCGTCTGCTCGAAGAGATAGACCGTCTGCCTATCGAGTTGAGTCCCCGTAAGTCGAAAGTCATCGGCCGTTGCTGTGTGCACAAGGAACGGGCTGTGTGGAAGTACAAGACATTGCCGCTGCTCGGATTCGATATGCAGGACGAGGTCGACGAGCTGACCCCTTTGTCTGAATACGCCAAACAAGCGTTGCTGCGTTCGGAAAACAAGAAAGAGAACCTGATGTGCGTGGTGGATGAAGCCTGTTCGTCCTGCGTACAGGTGAACTATGAGATTACGAACCTTTGCCGTGGCTGCGTGGCGCGCAGTTGTTATATGAACTGTCCGAAAGACGCGATCCGCTTCAAGAAGAACGGGCAGGCGGAGATCGACCATGATACCTGTATCAGTTGCGGCAAATGCCACCAGAACTGCCCCTATCATGCTATCGTGTATATCCCGATCCCTTGCGAGGAAGTTTGCCCGGTGAAGGCGATCAGCAAGGACGAGTACGGGGTGGAACATATCGACGAATCCAAATGTATCTATTGCGGCAAATGCGTGAACGCCTGTCCTTTTGGGACGATATTCGAGATATCCCAGGTGTTTGACATCCTGCAACGCCTGCGCAACAAGGAACCGATGGTAGCCATTGTCGCCCCGTCCATCCTGGCCCAGTTTGCGGCTCCGGTGGAGAAGGTCTACGGTGCCATCAAGTCACTGGGCTTCCTTGAAGTTGTGGAAGTGGCGCAGGGAGCGATGGAGACGACCCGCCACGAAGCCGAAGAACTGAAAGAAAAGTTGGCGGAAGGCCAACCGTTTATGACGACCAGTTGTTGTCCGTCTTATATTCAGCTTGCCGAGAAACATATCCCGGACTTGAAAAATATATTTCGACTACCGGTTCGCCGATGTACTACACCGCCCGGATCGTGAAGGAGAAATATCCGGATGCCAAGATCGTGTTCGTCGGCCCGTGCGTGGCGAAGCGGAAAGAAGTGAAGATGGACCCCTGTGTGGATTTTACGCTCACGTTCGAAGAGGTCGGTTCCGTGTTGGCCGGTATGGATATCAAGATCGAAGAGGCACAACCGTTCACCGTCTTGCGTAACTCCGTACGTGAGGCACATGGATTTGCACAAGCAGGCGGTGTGATCAATGCGGTGAAGGTCTACTTGAAAGAAGATCAGGATGCTAGCTTGAATACGATCCAGGTGGCCAACCTTACGAAGAAGAACGTCGCATTGTTGCGTGCATACGCTAAGACAGGCAAGGCTCCGGGACAATTTATCGAGGTGATGGCCTGTGAAGGCGGTTGTGTGACCGGTCCGTGTGTGCATGGCGACCGGTCTGCCGGGCAGAAACAGTTGCTTAAAGAGCTTACTAAATACTAAACGCAAATGATGAAGAAGATTGTTTTACTCTTTTCGCTGGCGGGAGCGTTATTGCTGACGGCATGCGGACCGCGGAGATTCCTGCGAAAGGAGACTTTACCGTACGTGTGTTTGACGATACGCCCGTACGGTTTGCACCGGATATCTATCCGGAAGCCTATAATGCGCCGGGGGCGGACAGCATTTACCATCTGGTGAACGGGCGTATCATCCTGAAGAAAATAACGTTGCCCGAATACGAACGCAATGTGTCTGTCAAATTGAAGGTGACGATTGCCTCCAACGGCGACCGCTGGGATAAATCCGGTTCCTGTTTCGTCCTGCCGAAAGAGTCGGGCATCAACCTGCTGAACATCGCTAAGGGAGAAAAGCAGTTCCCGGAAGTGGATAGTACGAAGCTGGAACACATGGTCGGGATCGTTGCGGGCGAAGATTATAAACCGACGGTCGAACTGATGCGTTTCATGACACCTTTCGGGGTAGGACATTTCAGTGCTCCCGACGACAGTCTGACGCATAACCGTAAGCCGGTCTATATCGACCATTGGGAAGATAGCGTCAGCTGGGAACAGGATATAACCGACCTGTATCCGCTTTTGGAAGGAGGAGCCTATGTTGGCATCTTTATCGACACCTGGACGACGGAAGGCTATGTCGCCAGTATGACGGTCGATGTGGATGAATCCGGCCTGGCTTATGATCCGCTGACCCGCCGCCATGTGGAGCCGTTGATGAATACGGTCTACTACGAGGGGCAGACCTATCCGGATATCTTTGCCCGTCGGGACGTGTCGACGGATTTCGAGATTCCCGCCGGTGTGCGTAATGTCCGGCTGAAATATATCGTGACCGGTCATGGTGGCCATTCCGGTGGTGATGAATTTGTCGAGAAACGCAATATCGTTTCGATCGATGGGAAAGAAGTGTTGAACTTCATCCCCTGGCGTTCGGATTGTGCCTCTTTCCGCCGTTTCAACCCGGCAACGGGCGTGTGGCTGAAAGAGCGCCTGGCTTCTTATATTGCCAAAGACGGTTATTCGGAAAAGAAAGTGGAAGAACCGTTAGGATCATCCGACCTGTCACGTTCCAACTGGTGTCCGGGTTCGGATGTGATGCCTGAAGAGATTCTTTTGACAGATATCGCGCCGGGCAAGCATACCTTCACGGTCAGCATTCCCGAAGCAGCAGAGATAGACGGGAACAAGCTGAACCATTGGCTCGTGTCTGCTTATTTAGTATGGGAAAACAAATCCGTTAGGGACGATGCCTGTCTTTCTGACCATGACGAATGGCATGAGTGAGGAACAGCGTCGTGCCATTGTCCGCCGCGCTACAATCGTATCGTTCCTAACGCTGATGGTTTTCACTTTCTCCGGGCAGTTCCTGTTCAAGTTTTTCGGTATTTCGACAAACGGGTTCCGTATTGCGGGGGGCATTATCATCTTCACGATCGGTTTCGACATGTTGCAGGCACGCTATGCGAAAGCCAAGCTGAAAGAGGAGGAGGTGAAGACATATGTGAACGACATTTCCATTACGCCCCTTGCCATCCCGATGCTCTGCGGGCCGGGTGCGATCGCCAATGCCTTGATGCTGATGGACGATGCCGTGACATTGGCAAAGAAATGCATCTTGATCGGGACGATCGGATTGATCTATTTTATCACCTACCTGATCCTCCGCGCTTCCACACGTCTGAACCGTTACATGGGCGAGACGGGCAATAACGTCATGATGCGCCTGATGGGATTGATTCTGATGGTGATCGCCGTAGAGTGTTTCGTGAGTGGTTTCAAGCCGATCATGATCGACATTTTGCAGCACTCGAACCTGTAAAAAAGACAAGGGAAGGCATTGCTTTCCCTTGCAACTCCGGTACAGTCCGGTAAAGTCCGGTAAAGAGTGTTGTTTTTGTATCTACCTGTTTAATATGATGTTATGTTTTAAAAGAAGAGAAAGCGGACAAATGCGGACAGAACGGACACTTGGAAATTATGGACATCCGATTTGCAACAGACGTGCATCTCAAAAGTGGTTTTGGGAATGGATTTTAGAGGTTGTTTTTTGATTATTAGTGTTTTAGTAAAATGTCGGAATTTTTATATATCGGGTGTCCGTTCTGTCCGCATTTGTCCGTTTGCCTGCAAAATTCTCTCTGTTCATAGTTCCGTGAATCTCTTTTTCCCCTGTAAATAGAACGCTAAGATCAGGCTTCCTTTTCGCAGCTCCGGAATGCCGGAAAGTTTTGTTTTGGCGAGATTCTCACGGCGGACCGGTTCGTAAGACGGTTTTAGCTCGTGGAACGCCTTCCGGGCCTCATACACGGCACGGGCGTTCGGGTAATGGCCGGTCAGCAGAAACTTGGCAGCGGCGATATAGTCCAGCCAGAAACGTGCATGCATCACGTGCTTCAAATCCTTTTCCGGTAAGTTCTTATATAGCATCAGCAGGTTGTTTCGGAAGTTGAGGAACGTCTTGCGCGGACTCTCGACATTCAGCGTGGCGCCTCCCACGTGGTACACGACCGACGATGGCGTACAGACCAGCCGGTAGCCGCGCGAACGTAGCCGCCAGCACAGATCGATTTCTTCCTGGTGGGCAAAGAACCCGGCATCGAGGCCGCCCACCTCTTTGTAAGTGGCCGTACGGACGAACAGGCAGGCTCCCGTGGCCCAAAGCAGGTCGGCGGGCGTGTCATATTGTCCGGCATCTTTCTCGACGACATGCAGGACGCGTCCGCGGCAATACGGATAGCCGTACCGGTCCATATATCCCCCAGCCGCTCCGGCATACTCGAAGTATTCTTTATTCCGTTGGGCGCGTATCTTGGGCTGGACGCCGGCAATCGTTTTGTCGGCGTCCAGCGCGGCGATAGGTGCATCCAGCCATCCCGGAGTGACTTCGACATCGCTGTTGAGCAAGACTGTGTATTCGTGTCCGATATGCTTCAATGCCTGGTTATATCCTTCGGCAAAGCCGTAATTCTTGTCCAGCCGGATGATGCCGACCGTCGGAAACTTTGTTTTCAGCATCTCGATGGAATCGTCCGTAGAGCCGTTGTCGGCAACGATTACATCTGCCCATTCGCCGGGTGTGCAAGCGACAACGGAGGGCAGGAATTCTTCCATCAGCGCGCGGCCGTTCCAGTTTAGGATGACGACGGCAAGACGTTTGTCCGGTTGAAAGTTGAAAGTTGAAAGTTGAAAGTTTTCGTTTGTTTTCATATTGTGTGTGCTTTTTTGTAATTTAACTTTCAACTCTCAACTCTCCACTTTCAACTCTCTTATGTTTCCATCTCTTATGCGTCCAAAGCCACCCCGACGGATTGCGCAAGATACATTTTTCCATCAAGCGGGCATATTGTTCGGTAATCCAGTTCTCAGGAGTCTCTTTGGGAGTCTCGGTCACCAGTTTCATATCTATGGTATAGTAGCCGCGTTTCACCTGCTTCGTGTCGAGGAATATGACCGGCAAATCCAGTTTGCGGGCAAGGCGTTCGGGGCCGGTCAGGATGGAGGAATCTTGGTTCAGGAAGTTCGTCCAGTAGTGCAGGTTGTTCCGGCTCGGTGTCTGGTCGGCGATAAAGATCACGACACAGCGGGTTTTGTCTTTCTTCAGGGTGATGACATCGCGCACGGTGTCCTGTTTTTTGATCCCGAAGGAACCGAATTTTGTACGCAGGTTAAAAAACAGGCGATCGAATGCCTGGTTGTTGAGGGGTCGGTATATCTGGTAGATGCGGGAATCCTTGAAACGGGAAGTCGAGCCGGAAAACCATTCCCAGTTGCCGTAATGTCCCATCAGGAGGATAAAACAGGTGTGTCCTTTCTCCATCAGCGTGTCTACCAGTTCGGGATTTTTCAGGAAAGCCCGGCGTTGTAACTCTTCGAGGGAGATGTGGGCGAGCTTGATCGTCTCGACCACGTAGTCGGCGAAGTGATGGTAGAACTCGCGTTCCAGCCGGCGCAGTTCGGTGTCCGATTTATCGGGAAAAGAGGCTTTCATATTTTGCCTGACGACTTTCACCCTGTATCTGACGACCTTATAGACCAGAACATAGAGGATATCCGATAATATATAAAGCGCCCACATCGGCAATAAGGCATGAACCTTTACCCAACTGTAGATAAGCGCATATTGTATTTTATTCCACATGATGGTTTTATTAGTTTTTATTTGTGTAAATGCTGATTTATCTGTTGCTTTTCTCTTGAAAGAAAAGTAACCAAAAGTTCAAGGCTAAAGTTGCTTCGCTACTCCGTTCCCTTCGTTCGCTGTCGCGTCTGAAACTCGCTTCGCTCAGACAGCAGACGTTCCGGGTGCTCACTACGGTCTCTGCGCTTAACGCTCACCGGCTTAGGCCGGAAATAGAGCCTGACGGCTCTTCGGGGATTGCCGATGCTACCTGCTCCTTTGCGATCCCACATTTGATGTGGGAACAGGCTTGTCCCCCGTGCTTGACACGGGGGTGCAGAAGTACTGTCGGTTAAGCCTTGATCTTTTGGCTACTTTTGGATCAAGCCAAAAGTAACGGATAAATCATTTATTCTATAATCTTTACTACTAACGCCGTTTTGTCCTCGTTCCAACCTTCCAGTATGACCTGCCGGGTTTCGTTGACCAACGAGTGGTCGTACGGGATCTCCACCTTGATATAATTCTCCGTGAAGCCGTGCATCATGCCTCCTTTGCGTGTTTGTTCAAACAAGACATTCGCCTTCTGGCCGATATGCGCTTCGTAGAAAGCATGGAGCTTACGGTCGGATATGTCCAGCAATTGCTGGCTGCGGGCATGCTTGGTTTTCGGGTCGACGACGTGGTCGATCTTGAGTGCCTGCGTACCCGGCCGTTCCGAATAGCTGAACACGTGCAGCTGGCTGATGTCCAAGCTTTCGATAAAGGTGCGGGCCTCCTCGAAACAGGTATCCGTTTCACCCCGCGTACCGACGATCACATCGACGCCGATAAAGGCGTGCGGCATGACCTCTTTGATCTTTTCGATCTTATGCCGGAACAGGATCGTGTCGTAACGGCGGCGCATCAGTTTCAGCACCTCGTCGCTTCCGCTCTGTAACGGAATATGAAAATGAGGAGCGAAACGTCTGCTGCATGCCACGAAATCGATCGCCTCGTCCGTGATCAGGTTCGGTTCGATGGAGGAGATACGGTAGCGTACGATCCCTTCCACCTCGTCGAGGGCGCGGATCAGGTCGATAAACGTCTCCCCGGTGCTCTTCCCGAAGTCGCCGATGTTGACGCCTGTCAGCACGATCCCTTTTCCCCGTTTGAGGCGACCTCTTCGGCCTGCTTCACCATGCTGGCGATCGTCCCGTTGCGACTGCGTCCGCGGGCAAAGGGGATCGTGCAGTAGGAACAGAAATAATCGCATCCGTCCTGCACTTTCAGGAAATGGCGCGTATGGTCGTCTGCCGAGCAGGAAGGGGAGAAGGTACGGATATCTTTCGTCCGGGAAGCGATTATGGCGCCTCCCTCTTCTCTCTTTTTCAGATCGTCCAGATACATTAACAAATCCAGCTTCTGCTCGGCTCCCAAGACAAGGTCGACTCCTTCGATATGGGAAACCTCTTCCGGCTTTAACTGGGCGTAGCAACCGGTCACGACGATGAACGCCCCTGGGTGCTGTTTGCCGATCCGGCGGATCGCCTGGCGGCATTTCTTGTCGGCAAGTTCTGTCACGGAGCAGGTGTTGACAACGCAAATATCGGCCTTTTCACCCGGACGTGCTTTGCGTACGCCCTGTTCGGCAAGGACTTTCCCTATGGTCGAAGTTTCGGCGAAATTCAGCTTGCATCCTAAGGTATAGTATGCGGCTATCTTGTTCTCAAAAACAGTCTTATCAATCATTGTCTTTTAATTATCGCGCAAATTTACGGAAAATGTTTGGAGATAGTATATTCTTATCGTTTATTGTGGAACCGGTAACCTATCCCTAACATCAGGTTGTTGGGGTCTTTGAATTTGCTCAACTGGTATCCCACGTGCAGGAACAGGTTGCGTGTGACAGATGTTTTCAGCGCCAGGATTTGGTACATCCCTTGCGTATCGGTGCATTTGTGGTAAACATTGTAGCCTATGCCTACATTGATCGTGAAGATCGGCATGACCAGTTCGCCCCGTACGGATAGCCCGACTGCCAATTGTTCTTTGAATGGCGGACGGTAAAACCTGTGCTCGGCCTGGTCGTTGTAGTCGGCTTCGTATTCCTTGATGTTGGCACTTTCGTCGTATTGTACGTCGAGCGATGCTCCGGCACGGAAATATTGGTGGAAGTTATACATAGGATTGAAATTGAATCCTAATACGCCGAACGAGCCGGGGGCCAGGTAGGCTTCATCGGGCTTGATAACCCCTTTTCGTTTCGAGGCGCCGTATAAGACGATGTCGTAGCTGATGTGAGGTTTGATGCGTTGTGTGGTTCGCCTGCCTGTCATCACCGTCCCGGCATTTGCTCTGAAGGTGTGCAAAACCTATCCTGCACTCAACGGTATTGACGCCTGCGTTG
>VOFG01004796.1_pt1 | contig 24178 bp, 38 predicted proteins | sample 5384171 | NCBI WGS metagenome assembly VOFG01 (sample SAMN12384726, study PRJNA508395) | human gut metagenome | isolation source: healthy gut F | host: Homo sapiens | reverse complement strand
TTCAAAACGATTCAAATATTCTGTATCCATTGGGGTTTCTTTATTTTTTGCCAAAGATACGAATTTAGCGAAAACCCACAAAAAAAGCCATCCCGAAAAGAAAATACAAGTTCTTACGGGATGGCATCTTATGTTAAAATCATCAAATTACAAACTTTCTTCAATCACAGCCTGCGCCGCAAGAAAATACTTATGACAATCAATAAGTTGGTTTTTTACTGTAAAAATGCAGTAAACTTATTTGAATACAAATAAGATACTTTCTATCTATTATATAATTTGATTCTATTTCATGCAGCTAATTACTAATGTAATATTCTATATATTAGTAATTTAATCAAATATTATTATTTAGGTTTCATAACTGTTCTTATTATATGATTAAATGACTCTAAACCTAATATTGCAGGTATCTTTTAAACTCTTGTCAAAGAAGAAAAAGAAAAGAGAAAGTGTATCCCTTATACTCAAATTCAAGCATAAATACTTTGCATATTCTCAACTTGTTGTCCTTACATCTTCCTACTTTCTTTCCAACATAATGAAATACATTATTGAAATTGATGGAATCCGCATATTCAGGAAGAAAAGGTTGTAAGTTGTCATAGGCAGGTTTTGTATTCACTTCTCTTATATTATCAATAGGAAATGCATACATCTGCCTTTCTCCAAGATTGAAGAAAGCCAAGAATGCAGGACTGATAAGATTATGCTTCATTTTCTTGTCAAGAAGGAATGTAAAACCTATGCCTTTGGTTTGGATGAAGATTTCATTCCAATACTCTATATATGTCACCTTCTCCATCTTTTTCATAAGTGCGTAGAGTTGCCTTTCTTATATCAACTTCATCTCCAGCATTTAAAGTAGAAAATGAATCTAATGGTATGAATGTAAATCCTCCATTTTTCATAAAGAATTGGACAGAATTGCCATATTGGGCTGAAACAACTATAGCCTTATCAATAGCATCTATTTCCTCTTGTGTGAATGGGCGTTCTTCTTTTATTGTCCATTTAGGCTCTTTAGATTTATCTGTAGGTATCCTTCGAATAGGTTTATTTAATTTTGTGTCAGAATGTACTTCATCATCCTTTTTGCTGTTAGATGACAGTTTTCTGAGAGCATAAAAGATATGCATAGATTTGAGAATGGTTATAAGATTTGACATTATTGTAAATGCACAAACTCCTAACAAAAGACCATCAATAAAAGAAGAAGATAAAATCCAACATCCAATTATTATTGCCAAAAACAATTCAAACATAGTTAGAGATAATTTCTTGGAATAAATCATTGTCAGAACGGCTATAAGACAAGGAATGGATGCAAGATAATAAAGCCAATTTTCTTCTATGCAAAAACCTATTATTCCTAATATGGGTGATGCTAATATTAGTATTCTTATCATATTATCATTTGATTATTTTTTACTGTATGGTACTTTGGATTTTCTTAACATAAGAACAAAAGTAATGACAGAACCTACATATGGAATTAACCTCCAAAAGAAATGCCAACCACTTAGCCCTGAATCATGGAGTCTTCTTACTGAAACAGAAATAAAAGGGCAAGTCAGTCCAATTATTCCAATTCCCCATAAAAACATTAGTAAATGCAATTGTATCTTATACAAGTCTTCCACTAAAAAGCCGATTAATGGTATTCCCAATAACATGAAAACATAAATACTCCAAAACCACCAATATTCACTTCTATTCGCTGTACCTTTTGAAATCTGCATATTTATGAAATATACAGATTTTAAAACTTTCAATTATGCTCATAACTTTATGATATTTTTATCGAAATTAATAACCCATTTATTCTCTATAAGAAATTGAATACCTAATATACCATGTATCTGTACACCTGTTTCTTCTTCAATATGTACTACTGCATTTGTAGCATTAAAGACAGAAAAAGTGGAGGTATAATCTTTCCCCTCAAAATTGAATGTACCTTCAATAATAGGGGGTTCTTTATATTCTCCCTCTATCCCCATAATATTCTGCGTATTATTCAATATTTTGAACTCATCACTAAAGTGTTCATATACATAGGAAAATAAGATGTTATGCGTAGAGCCTGTATCTATTAGAAAACAAAGGTTTTTCAATTTACCTGATGTTATTATCAATGGTAAACCTGTTTTTTGCAAACCAAATAATAGTGGAAATTCCATTTAGTTTTTTTTGTGAGTTTCTTGATATTGTTCTACAGCTCTTTGATATGCTTCACTATAGGATATTCCTCTATTGTTTCTCCATATATCTTGAGCTAAATCCTCTATTTCTTGTTCTTTATCTCGCAAATGGTAATTACCTGAATTTGGTCTAAATATCCAGTAAATCACCAAAAGCATAGTTATAACTAATGCTATTTCACTCATAAAATAATCTTTTAAATTAGTCATTATTCCATCTTGCAGTTACATCTCCTTCATAAGCATCTGCAAATCCACTTTCAACATCTTCTACTCCATCCACCATAATAGGCCTGCTCATCTCCATAAGGGTCACTCCAATTATCTGCATCATTCATCTTTTCAGATTCATAGTCCCAAAAGGATGTTTTATGGGATGCTGTTTTTGAAATGGTTCTTTAGAAATTGCCTTGGCAGAAGATAAAGTAGTTTTGCCTATATCTGATTTTTTCCATAAGTAAAGGAAATATCTTGCCACTACTATTGGCAACAATGGAGATTACAGGCTCTTTTGGTATTCCTTTTAAAGAGACAAAACCTATATTAGCTCCGTAAGTAAAATACAATTGCTTTGTATTAAGATGAGCCTTTAACATATAACCTCTCACAATGTACTAATTCCTTAAATGCTTTTTACTGAAAGAGTATAGATGTAGGTTAAACCGTCGAAAATGACTTTATTGTCCAATTGATGAAGATTTAATTTCTCTTCCTTATTATCTACAAATGCTTTGATTGAGAAAAGATACTCTTCTTTTTAAAGTCCATATTTTATCATATCTCAATGGCACAACAATATTTCCTAATGTGTCAATAATCCCCATTTGTTCTTCTCTTCAAGACAATGATATTCCATTACACGAGAGAATCCACAAGTAAATTGTGGGTCACACCAAGAATATTTGCCAAAAGGAATAACTTGCTTGTTGCTAATATCAATATAAGCATATTGATATTGACGGTTTCTGACCAATGACAGACCACAACTGAATGATTGCATTTCCATGTACTGAGGTGGAATGATTACTTCTCCTCTTTGATTCTTTGCTCCAAACAGCCCATCCTCTTGATATATGATATAGTCCTTATCCATATTGCCTTTTTTGTAGCCATACTACAAAAAGAAAGGTGTGATGCTTTCTTGTTGAGTCCAAGGTATCACCACAACACCTACAATCACAAACAAGGAAAGCCCACACCTCATGGCATGAGCATTCACTTCCTTACTGCTGTGATTGTTAGTCTTCAAAGTGGTGATTTTAGGACTGTCACAAGTAAGAAGCAAACACTTCTTTTTTTCTAATATGTCTTGTTAAACTTCTATTCCATTGCTAACTATTTTGGTTGTTATTGCAAAATACGATAATTCTGCAAGAATCAAGCATTAAGTCAGTCAATTTTATAAAAGCAAATTCATATTAGCTTCCAAGATGTGGGCTATATCTTGTCAGGAAGAGATGATTTATATCTCTCCTTATCTTATACAAAAGTACATCTTTATCACATATCTCTAATTTTCATAACTTCCCAATTTAAAGAAGCCCCGAAATATTAATATACTCCGAGGCTTCATCCAACAATCAATCCATAAATCATGGCTTTTCCTTGCCATCAGAACAAAAAAGTAACAGAGTACAAAAGCCCCTATCAGTAAGTTTATAATGGCAAATATAATTTCTCCCATAATACAAACCTGAAAATTTCCTACCATAATGGATATATAAACATTGGAACATATTGTTACTGAATGAACCAAGTATATTCACTGTCTCCATACAAAGCCTTATTCAATCCATCAGCAAGTTGAGTAGATTATAAGCTCTGTCCAAAAAGTTATCTATATAAGATGATTTATTTGCTCCTGTGAGCAGATTGTACACATTCCACATGCTGATTCCGCTATTAGGGTCTTGAAGAGGTGAAAAGTTATCATCATGATAATATGCCTTGGCTACAAGGTTCACCTGTGTATCAGTCATAAGCATCAGAGGCAGCTTTCCTCTTCTGTTCATTAGGCAGGTATTGGTACAGTCTGCTCTTGCCCAAGAACTGTGCAAACTGCTGTTCTGTCATGTAGCTGTCCTTAAAGGCTGACATATAGTAAAGGTGCTTTGATATGTTGTACTCTTGGAATAGCTGCATGGCAGATGTAAACAGGTCATTGATGCTCATCACCTTTAGCTCTGACTTGTAACCATCAGTAGAAACACACATATTGCAACATACCATATTCTTGAAGCCAATGAACACCTTGAATTTCTCTGCTCCTTTCCTACTATAAAGGTTCTCATGGTTGTATGCCCTTACACCACCTATGGTGAGGTTAAGCCTGTTACCTGCAATGTCCTCATGAATGGTGGGTATCTCGAAGCAGAACATCATCCTTTCATAATAGATGGTCTTGTCTGTTTCCAGCAAGTCCTTTACTGGCTTGTGGATGGCTTCAGGGGTTCTTCCCTTAATCACATGGCTTACCCTTATAGCTGGGCATTCAATGGTCTCATTGGGGAATACTCTATTGGCAGGCTTCCCATACAGGCTTCTATGAAGTTGGGATGTGAGATTGTTATCTCATTATCCTTGCTGAATACAGGCACTACGCAGTCATTTTTCAAATGTTCAATAGTGACTTCTTTTGTATTGGCTTCTATGAAAGGCAACTTATGCCCACTTCCTGACTGTGGCACTTCTGCTTCCATTATCTCTATTGGAGTAATGACCTCCGCATCATATCTCAAACTTCTGTTCATCCTGCTTGGATAAACCAAATCAGCCCTGACAGGCTGCAACTGCATTGCTTCCATATCTTGTAAAAATTAGGTGTATAGTTGATACTCTTGTTCTTTATCTCCTGCAACTCTGATTTCTTGTTCATGAAGTCAGAGAGGTGAGTTGCTGATACCATTCAGGGTACTGGTGATAGATTGAGGTCAGTTCAATCATTTCTACGGTAACCCCGTCATTGCACCAGTCATTGATGATTTGCCCTGTGGTTGGGGGTAATCATGAAGTCAGGTTTGTTAATGAAAAGATTTGTCCTGTCCTTAGATACCACACACTGGTGTTTCATATTGATGTCAAAAACTATGGTAAACTCATAATCTATTCCATCCCTCATGACAGCCTTTAGACCTACCTTTTCAGGCACCATTTTGCCATTCTTCTCATTCAGCACATAATCCTGCTTGCACCTCATGGTACAGATAATGTGCCTGTCTGACTGCAATATCTTCTGCATGAAAATTTGTTCATTCTTGGTGTTATCTTCTGCCAGTTAGTGAAGCTTGTTCCCTTGCAAGTTGGCATGGTACTCCAGCAGGTTATCCCAGCATTGGGATATGCTGTCTATGATGATTACCTCCATACCTGCATCCTCACATACCTTTATGGCTTCCATATAGGTTTCTGGTGTGAAGTTCTCATTCAAGAACTCAATACATTGTAACTGCCCAGATGTGCATATAAATCTGCACTTCCATTTTCACTATCTACAATTGCTATTTTACTCCAATCTCCACACAACCCATAGGCAAAGAAGTAAGGCAGAGTAAGTTTTACCACTGCCTGCACATCCTTGAAGAGCAAGTTTTATTTTGGCTTGCTTCTTTGATGAAACTCTTAACTGCATCATATTCAAAATACTATTAATGATTCTACTATTTGAAAATAAAAAAGGCAGTCAGAATTAAATCCAACTGCCAATGTAACATATTTATCTGCATTACAAAGTTGCTAATGTAGGTGCTCCACCATCACCCTGCTGATGCAACATATAGAATATATCTCCTGTATCAGGAGAGCATACTTGTGAAATGACAGGCTTTGTAATATCCCCTTTGAGGAATCTTTCACTCACAGCCCCTGTTTCACAGCCATACACAAAGAAACATTTCCCTGTGTTGGGATTCTGTTTCACATCAATTCTTTCCACTCCCATTTTGGTTTTGAAGTCTGCAACAGACATGGTTTCAATGAACTTTAAGCTATCCATAATTTATGATTTTAATTGTTGTACGTAGGACTATTCCTATGCAAGTTCTAAGGAGGAGTAATGAGCCTGTGTAATGAGCTGCTTATTCATCCACAGGGGGATTATCCCCACCCTGAGTGATGGGTAGGGTATTTGGATGGTGTAATTCATGCTCTTGAAGACAAAATTAACACAAAAAAAATAAAATTTTTTCAGTAAATTCAGCTATTCATTATATATCTGTATATAAAAAATCCCTGTTCTCTGTGATGAAAATAGGGGATTATGATTTCACTTGTATTCATTTATGTTTTATTATATAGAAAAGTGAATACAAATATCAGAATCTTAAAAAGCCGATTGACAGATGTGGTTGCAGGAATACGAGATAATGGTTCCCCTTCAAGTCCAAATGGATTTAAATTTAGAATTCTATATGCACCTACAGGCTTTCCATTTATTCGCATTGAAGTTCTTTCTGAAAAGTACAAAAATTTTTAATTAAAAGGAATTGCCTGTTTAGATGTTAAACTCGGTTTCTCAAAAAACCATTATATATGATATTGAATTTTCTGTCAATTGTGGTCTGTAAATAGTCCTTTTTATAGGAAAAAGCTTTTTGAATTGTAACTTTTAGAGGATGAATATCTTCTAATGCCCAGAATATTACATAATTATAGAAGCTGTTATAATCTACATTATTATCATATTCCCCTAATTTTTCTATCAATAAATCAAATGGAACATATTTTTGGAGTTCTATAAAATGTTCTAAGAACAAGGTGTTTTGCCTTGAACATCTTTGCGTCATCAGATTTCGTGCAAGCCTTTCTCTTGCCTCTATAGTTTTTTCTTCTTGCAATCTTGCAATCAAGTCTTCTCGTTGAAGCATAGCCGCTTCTTGAAAATCTTCATCCGTTTGCATTCTTATATCAAAGGAATATCTTCATTTTCAATGTAATTATTCACTTCTACGGTATGCCCTTCAGATTTGAGTGCATTTATAAGATTATTTGGTGTCGAATATAATCTGCTAAGTAAATCAGCTTGAATACGAACAAAATCAATATTAAAGTAAGACGGCACAAATATTCCATCCGAATTTTTCCTGATTAATTTCACAGGACTACTTCCAAAGTACCTCTTGGCAGTTGTCTCAATAAAATCTTTTTCTATAAGGCCATCTGTAAAATAGTAAGATTTAGGGAATTTATTTTTAACTTAGAATACAGATTTCCAAAAGTAGCCAATGCTTCTGCATCCTTTAAGACTTGCTCCTGCAAATGTGTTGGTATTTCATTATTGTTTTTAGTTGTGTATATGATAGCTTCACTCAACAAACCTTCAGGATGCCTGCATCTTCCTGCAATCTGCTGTAGCTTGTCAGTAGACAATATTGTATATGATTTTGATACATTTATGGCAGTGATAAGATGGAATCTTTCCGTTATATCTATTCCTACAAAATAGGTACATGTCATAAATGTGATTCTTTTAGGCAACCTGTCCTCTACAATGTCACTGTAATATTCTGTAATTTCTTCATTCTTTGAACTACATAAAATGGCACATTCTGATTTCAAACTTTCATCCAAACTATTTATAATAGTAGCACACCCTTTTACAGAATTATAAGCTACCAGAATTTTTTCATCGGGATTAGCAGTAGCTATTTCTTCTATCAATTTTTTAGTCTAAACTCAGCTTTTATCAGTGTGAATAAGATTGATATTCCTTGATTGGGTATTATCAAATTTCACATTAATAACAGGCTCTTCTGTAATATCTTTATTGGAAAATTCTCCTATTGTTGCAGATACTAAACATCTATGACTAAAGGGAAACTGGAAGTAGTAGTCCATGACATTCTCCATATTGGGTCTGTAACTGCAATCATATTGATATGAATCTATTTCATCAATCATAAGAAAATAGTCCTTATAATGCTCTTTGCCTATAATGTGCAGCAATCTCGGCAAACTATCTGCCACAACAATAAATTTCTTATAATGTATAGAAGAATCCATTAAGTAGTCTGATATTTCAGGAACAATAAAACCTGTTATATCTCCACCTACATATAATACCCTGTATTTATTTGATTCTCCTTCAATTTTGCTGCTGGCAGCCTTCCCATAAGCCAAAGACTCTTGTAGGAACTACAACAATACTATTTCTTGGAGAGTTTAACTCCAATGTAGTTGCACCTATCCCTGTTCTGTTTTTCTTGATTAATCCATAAGGAGTTGTCACAAAAAATATCTTGTAAATGTTTTTTGTCTATAGGCATTGAGAAATTAATAGCATTGATAGATTTCCCATTTTCTTTCCAATCTATCTTATAATGCAAATGAACCTCATTATATTTTACATGAGCATTATTCAAGTATTGGACAGTTTGAACATTCTCTATTTCTCCATTGCTTTCATCAATGTAAGGTGCTGTTGCATATAATATTTCATATTTCCCAACAGATACTATACTACCTATTGTGATTGATTCTTCATTTTCCATATTCTTCGTGACTATATTTGGTAAAATACTAAATTAAATTTTTGTATTCACTTCTACAAATAAAAAACAAAGAAATGAATACAAAGAATCTCTATAGAAATTAAACTATAGAGATTCTAATACTATCATTTAATTGAATTTTTACCAAATACATATTCAATTACCTTATCATTCAGCAAGCTAATTGGAGAGTAATCTTTCTTAATATATCCTTCAGTAACCCTATGAGCAGAAGAATGATTCAAAGCAAAACCTACCTCTGCTGTATTTGCCCCACAATTATTTTGAGCTATTGTAGCCCATGAATGGCGAAAATTATAGATACAGATATTGGGTAAACCATTAAATCTACAATATGGTTTTAGACCACTGTTTACATTGATATTAAAGCAGTTACTATCCTGATACCTTTCTGAGAAATTCAATAAATACCCTGTTTTAGATTTGTACTTTTCAAATAAAGGGAATAGTCTTGCGTATCTTAATTTCCATATAAGCACCATCTTTCCTGAATTTCTTTGTCTTTTGCCTATGATAACACAGCAAATCCCCCTTCAAGTTCTCTTTCTTTAGCTCAAATAAATCTACCGTATTCATACCAGCCAAACAAAATACCATTTCTGCTACATCCCTACTTAGTTCGGGCAAAGAAGAACTTTAACTTAGTTTCAGGGACAATACCTTGAAAGAATTTGCGAAGTATGGAAATATCCAATGCTCTCTTTTCAGGGACATCTGCCTTAGGAATTGTAATCTTTCTAAATGGCTGTAATTTAATTCTAATGATATTCTTGTCGTAATCATTATACTCTTCAAGAGCAGCATTATAAATCATCCTTATACAAATGGGGTACATTTCTTTAGCCCTGTTTGTTCCAGATAAAGAATTAATCCAACCTTGAATAAATTGAGTTGTTAATTTGGAGAACATAATATTATCTGTACCTGCGTACTTCTCCAAAGACATATATGCCCATTTGTAATTCTTGGCATTTCTCTCCATCTTTCTGAGTGTAGCCATTTCTAATACATATTTCCTCGCATACCTTGAAAAAGATATGTCCTTATCAATATTCTGCAAATAAGATATTATATCATGTATATCCCAAAATGAAATATCTACTGCATTCAATCTTTCACTATAGTTCTTAATCAAATTGGAACCATAGGAAAGAATCTCAGGGTCTTTAATTTCTCCTTTTCTCAACTTAGAAGTAGTTATCACTTTATCTGTTTTGATATATCCTACTTTTCTATTATGAGTAATTCTAATGTAAACAGGAAATAATTTATCATTTCTCTGTTGTCTAACACAGATTTTAAAACTTGTCATATATAACTAATAATCAATATTATACGAATATTATTTCAGTGTAAACATTTTCTTAATTTAGTGTAAACATGAAGTAAACACTACTACATGAAAGGGACTTGCTACAATAAACAAGCCCCTTAACTTATTGATTATTAGTAAATATAAGTTTCTTTTTTACAAATTTTCTTCAATCACAGCCTGCGCCGCAGCCAGTCTTGCGATAGGCACGCGGAACGGTGAGCAGCTCACGTAATCCAGACCTACCTTGTGGCAGAACTTCACGGACATCGGTTCACCACCGTGTTCACCGCAGATACCGCATTTCAGTTCCGGTACGGAACGGCCTTTGGCTACTGCCATCTTGATAAGCTGGCCCACACCGTTCTGGTCGAGTACCTGGAACGGGTCTACCTTCAGGATCTTCTTTTCCAGGTAAACCGGCAAGAAGGAAGCGATATCGTCACGAGAGTAACCGAAGGTCATCTGAGTCAGGTCGTTCGTACCAAATGAGAAGTATTCGGCATGTGAAGCGATGCGGTCGGCAGTCAGGGCGGCACGCGGCACTTCAATCATGGTTCCCACCTTGAACGGAATTTCCACGCCTTCTTCCTTGAACAGTTTGGCAGCAGTTTCACGAATCACCTTTTCCTGTGCTTCGAATTCATACAGGATACCAATCAGCGGCACCATGATTTCAGGATGCGGGTCGTAACCTTCCTTCTTCAGTTCGCAGGCAGCACCCAAGATGGCGCGAGTCTGCATTTCAGTAATTTCCGGATACGTATTTCCCAGGCGGCAACCACGATGACCCAGCATCGGGTTGTGTTCGCACAGACTTTCCACGCGCTGGCGGATATATTCTACGGTCACACCCATGGCCTGTGCCATTTCTTCCTGACCTTTCAAATCGTGCGGTACGAATTCATGCAACGGCGGGTCGAGCAGACGTACGTTGACAGGCAGTCCGTCCATGGTCTTGAAGATTTCCTTGAAGTCGGCTTTCTGGTAAGGCAACAGTTTGTCGAGGGCTTTCTTGCGGCCTTCCACGTCCTTGGCCAGAATCATTTCACGCATAGCTACAATCTTTTCGTCGTCGAAGAACATGTGTTCCGTACGGCACAGACCGATACCTACGGCACCGAAGCCACGGGCATCCTGTGCGTTGCGCGGCGTATCAGCATTGGTGCGGACTTTCAGGCGGGCATATTTGTCGCAGAGTTCCATCAGTTCGGCAAAGTTACCCGAAAGTTTGGCCGGCTGAGTCGGAATTTCTCCGGCATATACATATCCCTTGGTTCCGTTGATAGAAATATAATCACCTTCTTTCAGTACGACTCCGTCAATTTCTACCGTACGAGCCTTGTAGTCTACGTTGATGGCTCCGGCACCTGATACACAGCACTTACCCATTCCGCGGGCTACTACGGCTGCGTGTGAAGTCATACCTCCACGGGCAGTCAGGATACCTTCTGCAGCCTGCATACCAGCCAGGTCTTCCGGAGAAGTTTCAATACGTACCAATACCACGCGATGGCCGTTGTTATGCCATTCAGCAGCATCTTCTGCAAAGAAGACGATGCGTCCGCAGGCAGCACCCGGAGAAGCCGGCAAACCACGTGTCAGCACGCGGGCACGTGACAGTTCTTCCTTGTCGAATACCGGATGCAGCAGTTCGTCCAGCTTATTAGGTTCGCAGCGCATCAAAGCGGTCTTTTCGTCAATCATGCCCTGATGCAGCATTTCCATGGCGATGCGCACCATAGCGGCACCTGTACGCTTACCGTTACGAGTCTGGAGGAACCAGAGCTTGCCTTCCTGCACGGTAAATTCCATGTCCTGCATATCGTGATAGTGATTTTCCAGTTTGGTCTGGAGTTCATCGAGTTCCTTGTAAATCTTCGGCATGGCTTCTTCCATAGAAGGATATTTGGCCACACGTTCTGCTTCCGAGATACCCTGCAGTTCGGCCCAGCGCTGAGAACCGATCTTGGTAATCTGCTGCGGAGTACGGATACCGGCTACTACGTCTTCACCCTGCGCATTGATCAGGTATTCACCGTTGAACAGGTCTTCACCGGTAGCGGCGTCGCGTGAGAAGCATACACCCGTAGCCGAAGTCTCACCCATGTTACCGAATACCATGGCCTGTACGTTCACGGCTGTTCCCCACTCTGCCGGAATACCTTCCATCTTACGGTAAAGGATGGCGCGTTCGTTCATCCATGAATCGAATACGGCACAGATGGCCCCCCATAACTGTTCGTAAGCGCATGACGGGAATTCCTGTCCGGTCTGTTTCTTCACAGCTTCCTTGAAGCGGACTACCAGGGTCTTCAGGTCGTCCACGTCGAGTTCGTTGTCCAGACGTACGCCCTTGGCCTTCTTCACTTCTTCAATGATGGCTTCAAACGGGTCGATGTCTTCCTTGTTCACGGGTTTCATGCCCAGCACCACGTCGCCGTACATCTGTACGAAGCGGCGGTAAGAGTCCCACGCAAAGCGAGGGTTGTTGGTTTTACGAGCCAGTCCTTCTACTACTTCATCGTTCAGACCCAGGTTCAGAATGGTGTCCATCATCCCCGGCATGGACGCTCTGGCACCCGAACGTACGGAAACGAGCAACGGATTTTCCACATCACCGAACTTCGACTTCATCAGGGCTTCTACTCCCTTGATGGATTTTTCCACATCGTCTTTCAGCAGCGCAACCACTGCGTCTTTTCCTTTTTCAAAATATTCGTTGCAGACTTCGGTTGTTATGGTGAATCCGGGAGGTACAGGCACCCCGATCAGGTTCATCTCGGCCAGGTTCGCACCCTTGCCACCCAGAAGATTTCTCATGTCAGCTTTTCCTTCAGCTTGTCCGTTTCCAAAAGTATAGACTCTTTTCTTTTCCATGTTTTCTTATATTTGATAAGGTTCAATAATGTTTTTCGTTGGTCAACCGCTGGCAAATCTATATATATTTTATTGAATCCCAAATTTTGTGAAGATATTTTTTCGACATATTTTGCAACATAGAGTTTGCAAAATGAACTTCTTCGAAAAACATGGAAGAATATCAGGAAAAATGTATAAATTTGCTCCCAAATTGGTTTTATTGAAAAGAACGTGGCAAGAAAGAAAAAAGAACTGCCTTTACTGGAGAAGGTAACGATAACAGACGTAGCCGCAGAAGGAAAAGCCGTGGCTAAAGTGAACGAGTTGGTAATATTTGTCCCGTATGTAGTGCCGGGCGACGTAGTCGATTTACAGGTGAAGCGCAAGAAGAACCATTACGCCGAAGCGGTGGCGGTAAAGTTCCATGAGAAATCACCCCTGCGCACGGAGCCGTTCTGCAGTCACTTCGGAGTGTGCGGAGGATGCAAATGGCAATGTCTTTCTTACGAGGAACAGCTCAAGTACAAGCAAAAACAGGTGTTCGACAACCTTACCCGCATCGGGAAGGTGGAACTACCGGAATTCCGTCCTATCTTAGGCTCGGAAAAGACCCGCTTTACCGTAACAAGCTGGAGTTTACATTCTCCAACAACCGCTCGCTTACGGAAGAGGAGGTGAAGCAGGATGTAAAGTACGACCAGATGAATGCCGTGGGATTCCACATTCCGGGGCGTTCGACAAAGTGCTGGCCATCGACAAGTGCTGGTTGCAGGACGACATTTCCAACCAGATCCGCAATGCCGTACGCGACTATGCCTACGCGCACAACTTCCCGTTCTTCGACTTGCGCACGCAGGAAGGACTTCTTCGTAACATCATGATCCGTACCTCGTCTACGGGCGAACTGATGGTGGTGCTGCAGTGCAAGGTGACCGACGACGAAGGCCGCCGCAAGATGGAAGAGATTCTGCAGTTCATGGCCGACAGCTTCCCGCAGATTACTTCGCTCATGTATGTCATCAACAACAAGTGTAACGACACCATCGGCGACCTCGACGTGGAGGTGTTCAAGGGCAACGACCACATCTTCGAGGAGATGGAGGGACTGCGCTTCAAGGTGGGACCCGAAATCGTTCTATCAGACGAACTCTGAACAGGCCTATAATTTATATAAGGTGGCACGCGAGTTTGCCGGACTTACGGGCAACGAGCTGGTGTACGACCTCTACACGGGTACGGGTACCATCGCCAACTTCGTGGCACGCCAGGCACGCAAGGTGGTGGGCATCGAATATGTGCCCGAAGCCATCGAGGATGCCAAGGTGAACTCGGCCCTGAACGGCATCGACAACACGCTGTTCTATGCGGGCGACATGAAGGACATCCTTACCAACGACTTCATTGCGGAACACGGACGTCCGGATGTCATCATCACCGACCCTCCCGCGCAGGTATGCACAATGACGTAATCGACGTGATTCTGGCTGCCGAGCCGAAACGCATCGTCTACGTGAGCTGCAATCCCGCCACACAGGCACGCGACCTCCAGCTGCTCGACGGCAAGTACAAGGTGACTGCCGTACAGCCTGTCGACATGTTCCCTCACACGCATCACGTGGAAAATGTCGTGCAACTGGAAAGACGCTAAACACTCTCCCCTATCTTCTAACTTTTAACTGACGCAACAAAGTGGCAAGAAATAACTCTGGCAACAACGGCCGACGCCCTATCCCGCGTGCCGCAGCCAAATATACAATCTATCCGGTCAATGAACCGGCGGAACTGATGGAGTTCCTTATGAAGAAGATGGACGGCATCAGCCGCACGCGCGTAAAAAGCCTTGCTGGCCAACCGCGTGGTGCTGGTGGACAACAACATCCAGACGCAGTACAACTTTCCCCTGAAGCCGGGCATGAAGGTGCAGGTGAGCCGTGAAAAGAACAAACACGAGTTCCGCCACCCCATGCTGAAGATTCTCTACGAGGATGCCTATCTCATCGTGGTGGAGAAGAAGGAAGGACTGCTGTCCGTAGCTACCGACCACCAGAAGGAGCGTACCGCACAGCACATTCTGAATGAGTACGTGAAGCGCACTCACCGCAGCAACCGCATCTTCGTGGTGCACCGTCTGGACCGCGAAACCTCGGGCATCATGATGTATGCCAAGGATGAGAAGACGCAGCACACGCTCCGCGACAACTGGCACGACATCGTGTACGACCGCCGCTACGTGTCCATCGTCATGGGCGACATGGAGAAAGGCCAGGGCACCGTACGCTCCTGGCTCACCGACCGCAAGCTGTACGTCAGTTCCTCGCCGGTAGACGACGGAGGCAAGCTCTCCATCACGCACTACCGCACCATCAAGCGGGCCAACGGCTATTCGCTCATGGAGCTGCAACTGGAAACGGGACGTAAGAACCAGATTCGCGTACACATGCAGTCGCTCGGTCATCCGGTGGTGGGCGATGCACGTTACGGCTGCGAAACCGACCCGCTCGGACGTCTGGCACTCCACGCCTTCAAGCCTGTGCTTCTACCACCCGCTTACGGGCGAACGGATGGAATTCGAGACTCCCTATCCTGCCCCGTTCAAGAACCTGATGCTGAGAAAATAAAAACAATATATGATAAAAAACCTGATTTTTGATTTCGGAGGGGTCATCGCCCCTATCAGCCGCGAACAGGCGGTGGAAGCGTTCCGCCAGTTAGGAGTGGCTGATGCCGACCAGCGCCTGGACAAATATCACCAGACGGGAATTTTCCAGGAACTGGAAGAAGGAAAAATTACCCCCGATGAGTTCCAGGAAAAACTGGGACAGTTGTGCGGCGGACGCACACCCAGCTGGGAGGAGACGCGCCAGGCATGGCTGGGCTATTTCACCGGACTGGACGAACGCCTGCTCGACTGCCTGAAGGAGCTGCGCAAACGCTACAAGCTCTTCGTGCTGAGCAACACCAATCCTTACGTGATGGACTGGGCCTGCAGTCCGGCATTCTCCTCAAAGGGGAAACCGCTCACCGACTATTTTGACAAGCTGTACCTCTCCTACCAGATTGGAGTGACCAAGCCCGACCGGCAGATTTTCGACTTCCTGATAGCCGATGCCGACATTCTTCCGTCAGAATCGCTCTTCATTGACGACGGGGCCGGCAATGTAAAGGCAGCCCACGAACTGGGTTTCCAGACCTACTGCCCGCATAACGGCGAAGACTGGCGCGATGCGCTGGCTGTCCTGCTTCAGAAAGCCTGACCAGGCACAATAATACATCTCCATAGCGCCCTGCACCGGAAACTTTTCCACCGGCTGCAGGGCTTTTTTATGCGCCAATCCCTACCTCCGATAGGGAAATTCCCCCACAGGAATAGGAAAAATCATTTGTTTGTATGATTTTTTTCGGATACCTTTGTCACATAGAGGAAAACAAACACACAAAGAGTTATGAGAACAAGGGTAAGAAAATTCATATATATGGCGATGCTGGTCGCACTGACACTCGCCTTCCCGTCGTGTAACGTGGAAATGGAACTGGGAAACAACACCCTGGAATATCGTGAACGCACAGCGTATCTCTGCAGCTACGACTGGCAGGACGACTGGTACGACGACTACGGCTTGCATCACTTTCAGGTGCTGCGCTTCTATACCAACGGAACCGGTGAAGACTTTATCCGCATTCAGGATGCCCGCGGACGTTGGGAGGAATATACCTACACCTTCACGTGGGACTGGTACGACGCTTTCTACACCAGCATCCGGCTGAACTACGGCCGAGGCGACTACTCCTACATGGACAATATCCGCCTGGGAGAAGGACGAATGGAATGCCTGCTCGACGGTGCGGCAGTATGCTTCTATAGTTATTAAAAAGAATCAGTAAGAAAAACCGACAGATAAAGCGAACAAAACACGAAATCTGTTTGTTATAGAAATAAATCACCAAAGAATTTCATGTTTTCTTTTTTAAGATAATTAATTTTTTAGTTTATTCGTTCAAAAAAAAACGTATCCTGCCGTGAGACAGCGATACGTTTTTTTATGCAATGAACACAAGAGTTCCGCCCGTGGGGTCAGCTCATGCTGCCGCCCACGATGTCCAGCAACTCGTTGGTAATCGCCTGCTGGCGGCTCTTGTTGTAAATCAAGGTCAGTTCCTGAATCAGGTCGTTTGCATTGTCCGTGGCAATCTGCATAGCCATGGTGCGCGCGGCATGTTCCGAAGCCGTGGAGTCAAGCAGCACGGTGTACATCTTCATGCGGAGCACCTTGGGCAGCAGCTCCTCCATCACCTGTTCCGGCGACGGCTCGATGAGGTAATCGGCCTGCATGGTTTCCTGCTCCTCTCCTTCTCGTCCGCATGACCGGCACTCAGGTCGAGCGGCAAGTAAGTTTCCCGCGTCAATACCTGCGAAGAGGTCGACTTGAAGTGGTTGTAGAGCAGCTCCACCTGCTGAATCTCACCGCTGGCAAACCGTGTCATCAGCTCGGCAGCCAGGTCAGCCGCCTCCTGATAGTTCGGTTTTCCGCTCATGTGCTGATAATTGCCGGCCGCCGTCAGTCCCTCCATCTTCTTCACCGCATCGGCCACCTTACGGCCCACCGGATAAATCAGGATGTTCTCACGGCCCACCTTCGGCTCATACTCTGCCACCACCTCGTTCAGGTGACGGATTACATTGGCATTGAATCCGCCGCACAGACTGCTGTTCGAGGCAAACACCACCACGGCCACTTTCTTCACTTCACGTTTCACTGCAAAAGGCGATTCCACGCTCAGCTCCGCGCCCAGGAAATTACTGAGCATGCGGTGCAACCGGCGTTCGTAGGGAAGCATATTTTCAATGGCCTCCTGCGCCTTGTGCAGCTTGGAAGACGCCACCATCTTCATCGCCGAAGTAATCTTCAGCGTGCCGTGGATTGAGTTGATTCTTCCTTTAACTTCTTTCAGTGATGCCATGGGATTTATGCTTTAAATTGTCCGGCTGCGTCTGCGGCCACTTTTTCAATGAGCGACGTAATTTCGTCGGTAATCTTTCCGGAAGCCAGCACGTCGAGCACATCTTTCTGATGGTTGGCACGCAGGTAAGTCAAGAACGCATCCTGGAAGGCACGTACCTTCGAAATAGGAATGTCGCGCATCAGTCCGTGTGTACCACAATACAGAATAGCCACCTGTTCGCCTACCGGCATCGGTGAGTACTGCGGCTGAATCAGCAGCTGGTTGTTCTTACGTCCACGGTCGATGGCCATGGCAGTCACAGAGTCCATGTCGCTGCTGAACTTCGAGAAGGCCTCCAGCTCACGATACTGTGCCTGGTCAATCTTCAGCGTACCGGCCACTTTCTTCATACTCTTTATCTGGGCGCTACCACCTACACGCGATACGGAGATACCCACGTTGATAGCCGGGCGGTTTCCCTGATTGAACAAGTCGGTGTCGAGGAAGAGCTGACCGTCGGTGATCGAAATCACGTTGGTCGGGATATAGGCGGCTACGTCCCCCGCCTGCGTTTCGATGATCGGCAGGGCGGTCAGTGAACCTCCGGCCTTTACCTTGCCCTTCAGGCTGGCTGGCAGGTCGTTCATCTGTTCGGCCACTTCCTGCTGGTTGATAATCTTCGCCGCACGTTCCAGCAGACGAGAGTGCAGGTAGAAGATATCACCCGGATAAGCCTCACGTCCTGACGGACGACGCAGAATCAGTGATACCTCACGGTAGGCCACAGCCTGTTTTGACAAGTCATCGTACACCACCAGTGCATGACGGCCGGTGTCACGGAAGTACTCACCGATAGCAGCTCCTGCAAACGGAGCGAAATACTGCATGGCAGCCGGGTCGGAAGCCGTAGCAGCCACCACGATGGTATAGTCCATCGCACCCTTCTCACGCAGTGCACTCACGATGCTGGCCACGGTAGAACCTTTCTGACCGATAGCCACGTAGATACAGTACACCGGATTTCCTGCCTCGTAATTGGCACGCTGGTTGATGATGGTATCGATGGCAATGGCCGTCTTACCTGTCTGACGGTCACCGATAATCAACTCACGCTGTCCGCGGCCGATAGGAATCATGGCATCGATAGCCTTCAGTCCCGTCTGCAGCGGTTCCGTTACCGGCTGACGGAAGATAACCCCGGTGCCTTACGCTCCAGCGGCATCTCGCACAGCTCTCCGCCAATTTCGCCGCGCCCGTCCAGGGCACACCCAGAGGGTCGATTACACGTCCCAGCATCGATTCTCCCACGTTGATGGAAGCAATGTGCTTCGTACGCTTCACAATCATCCCTCCTTAATCTGGTCGGTCGGACGAAGCACTGCTCCCACGTTGTCCTCCTCCAGATTCATCACCGTTCCCATGATACCGTTTTCAAACTGCAGCAACTCGTTGGCTTCCGCATTACGCAAACCGTAAATACGGGCCACACCGTCGCTCACCTGAAGCACGGTACCCACTTCGTCGAATTTCAGCGAGTTGTCAATCCCCTTCAACTGTTGGAGCAACACCTCTGAAACTTCGCTGGGTTTTATTGTATTTTCTGGCATAATTCTTTTTAATTAATAATTAATAATGAACAATTAAAAATGAACAGTGAATAATAGGAATCGTTTTTCATTATTCATTCTTCATTATTCATTGTTTACACTATTCTCCTGTTTTTCGCGATAAACTGCTGTTTCACGCGCTTCAACTGGTTCGCCACACTGGAGTCCAGGCGGAAGCCACCCAGTTCGATGATGTATCCTCCGATCAGGCTTTTGTCCACCTTCTCTTCCAGAATCACCTCACCGTGCGTCTTCTCGGCAGCCAGTTTCTGCAAAGTGTGCCACAAGCGGGCGAACTGACGGCAGTGGTAAGCTTTCCGATGAGGATGTGCTTGTCTTCCTGATACAGGTCGATGTACGACCACATCATGAACTGCAAGAACTTCTCCCTTCTGTCTTCCAGCACCAGGCTGAGAAAACGCGTCATCACCTGGCTTACGTCCTTTCCACCCGAAGCCTCGCAAAGCAGCCTCCAGCTTCTCTTTGCTTCTCTCCAGCACCGGATTTTCCACGGCACGCCGCAGAGCGGGCACTTCGGCAAAGTGTGCAGCCAGTGTCTTCACCTCTTTGTACACCTTATCTTCCAGCCCTTCACCCTTCGCGTATGCCAGCAGTGCCTTCGCGAAACGTCTTGAAACGACTCCTGTATTCATGACACGTTATTTTTTAGAAGTTTCAATCATTTCATCCAGCAGACGGTCAATCAGCGCAGCCTGTTCCTTTTCATCGGCCAGCTTGTTGCGCATAATCTTCTCTGCGATGCCCACTGACAACACGGCTACCTGGCGGCGGATGTCACGGATGGCACTTTCCTTTTCCGTTTCAATCTGCTTCTTCATCTCCTCCATCAGGCGGTTGCCTTCGGCGAAGGCCTTCTCCTGAGCGTCCTTGATGATGCGGTCGCGCGTAGCAGCAGCCTCACTCAGAATGCGGTGCTGTTCTTCACGTGCCTGTGCCAGGAGTTTCTCCCCCTCCACCTTCACGTTGGCCAGCTGTTCGTTGGCCTCGCGCGCCGCCTTGAGCGAATTGTCAATGTATGCTTTCCGGTCCTCCACCGTCTTCAGAATCACCGGGAAGCCGTATTTCGCCAAGATGAAGAACACGACTCCGAAGGTGATGACCATCCAGAACAGCAGCCCCGGATCCGGAGTTAATAATCCCATAACTTATTGTTTTATTTTTTTACAAGAACAAAGTCAACAAACAAACCACGATGGCAATCAGTGCCACACCTTCTACCAGCGCGGCAGCGATAATCATGTTCATACGCAAGTCGCCTGAAGCTTCCGGCTGGCGTGCGATACCTTCCATGGCCGAGCTACCAATTTTACCGATACCGATACCGGCACCCAAAACTGCAATACCTGCACCGATAGCGGCGCCCAACTTACTAATACCTACACCTGCAGCTGCCTGCAATAAAACTGACAATAACATAATTTTCTTGTTTTAAAAGGTTATACTTTAATTTTCTTTGAATCAATTATTTTTCGGCATGTTCCTTCACCTGCGACAGACCGATAAACACGGCCGACAGCATCGTGAAGACGTATGCCTGGATGAATGCCACCAGAATTTCCAGCGCATCCATGAAAATGCTGAATGCCACCGACACCACCGTCATCGAGCCGTTGATAACCGGACCCGACTTCACCGTGATGAAGATAATGGCTACCAGACTGAGCACGGCCGCATGTCCTGCCATGATGTTGGCAAACAAACGGATCATCAGTGCAAACGGTTTGGTAAAGATACCGAAGAATTCAATCAACGGCATCATCGGAATCGGCGCCTTCAGCCACGTAGGCACGTCGGGCCAGAAGATTTCCTTCCAGTAAGCCTTCGTACCATACACGTTGGTCAGCACGAACGTACACAAGGCCAGCACCAGCGTAATGGCGATGTTACCCGTCACGTTGGCACCTCCGGGGAAGATAGGAATCAGCCCCATCAGGTTGTTCACCAGCACGAAGAAGAACGCCGTAAGCAGATAAGGTGCGTAGCGGCGGTAATTCTCGCCGATGCAGCCCTTAATCACGTCGTTGTAGATAGAAAGCACCGTGGCCTCAATCATGCCGACGCCCCCCTTGGGTGCCCCGTCTTCCAGCGGATGTTTCTTGTACCAGCGCACGCAGCTCATCATGATGACCAGCAGCACCGCACTGTTGATAAACAAGCCCAGCACATTCTTCGTGATGGAGATGTCCAGCGGACGCACCTCCTCGCCGGCCGCATTGCGTTCCACGATCTTGCCGTCGTAGGCACCGCCCTCGGCCACGTACAGACCCTCATAAGGACCTTCCTCCAGCCGGGCAGACGAGAACACATGCCAGCCCGTACTGCTTTTCACGATCACCGGCAGCGGAATGCTTACCTCCGTATCGCCAAACTTCGCAATGTGCCACTGGTAGGCATCGCCAATGTGTCCGAACACCAGTTCGTTCACGTCGATGTCCCCCTCAGCGGCCTGTGCCTTCGTCAGCGCAGCCGGAACCGCCATCAGCAGTAACAGCGTGATGATTATGTACCGTAATTTTTTCATCATTAGCTTTTTTTCTTAGTTTGAGTTTCGCTTCAAAAAGAAGGAAAAAACGGGTTTCGAATATCAGAAACGCAAAGTAGAAGAAGATGAAGGTCAGCATGAACGCCACCACTTCATGTCCTATCACAAATCCGTAGAACATCAGCAGCATGGCACTGACAATGAATTTCAGTACCTTGCACACCAGATACGTCATCGCAATCCGTTCCAGCCCCACGCGATAGTTGAACGCGAACATTTCTATGTAAAACAGGCCGAAAAGATAGAAGAATATCGGAATGGCCGGAAACCACAGGAAATACCTGTCGGGAATGAACAGATGATATACCACGGCGACAAACGTCGTCAGCACAACTCCAATCACGGTCAGTTCTTTTATAAATTTCTTCTTAACGGTCAACAAAAACATAGTATCGTGCGGTTTTTCATCCGGAAAGCCGCCAAAAACATATTCGGTTCATCGCCTGCTTCGCTCCTCTCAGAGTTCCACACAGACTGAAATCTGATTCTCCTTGACTTCCACGAATCCCCCCTTGATTTGCAGGGATTGCGTTTCCTGTCCGGCCACGTATTTCACTTCCCCGGCCGAGAGCGTGGAAATCAGCGGGGCATGGTCGGCCATGACCTGAAATTTTCCTGCGCTTCCCGGAAAGGTAGCCTGGCTCACTTTACCTTCGTAAACCAGCTTTTCGGGTGAAACGATAACCAGATGAAGTTCTTTCATATTAAGCTATCAGCTTTTAACTTTTAACTATTAATTATTAACTCTTAGCCGCTTCCATCGAAGCTTCTTACCCTTCTCTATGGCGTCCTCAATGGTACCCACGTTCAGGAAAGCCTGTTCAGGCAGATAGTCTACCTCGCCGTCCAGAATCATCTTGAATCCCTTGATGGTGTCTTCTATGGAAACCATCACGCCCGGCACACCCGTAAACTGCTCGGCCACGGCAAACGGCTGCGAAAGGAATCGCTGCACGCGGCGGGCACGGTTCACCGTCAGACGGTCTTCATCCGAAAGTTCATCCATACCTAAGATAGAGATAATATCCTGAAGTTCCTTGTTGCGCTGCAGAATCTGTTTCACGCGCTGAGCGGTTTCGTAGTGCTCCTTGCCCACAATCAGCGGGTCGAGGATACGCGACGTAGAATCCAGCGGGTCTACAGCCGGATAGATACCCAGCTCGGTAATCTTACGGCTCAACACCGTAGTGGCATCCAGGTGCGTAAAGGTAGTAGCCGGAGCAGGGTCGGTCAAGTCATCGGCCGGCACGTACACCGCCTGCACGGAAGTAATGGAGCCGTTCTTCGTAGAAGTGATACGTTCCTGCATCTGTCCCATTTCCGTAGCCAGTGTCGGCTGGTAACCTACTGCCGAAGGCATACGTCCCAGCAAGGCTGAAACCTCAGAACCTGCCTGCGTAAAAACGGAAGATGTTGTCGATAAAGAACAGGATATCGCGCGGACCGTTGTCGCCCGTCTGGCGGTCACGGAAAGACTCGGCCAGTGTCAGACCAGACAAGGCTACTGACTGACGGGCACCGGGAGGCTCGTTCATCTGTCCGAACACCATGGCTACCTGCGATTTTTCCACTTCGTTGTAATCCACCTTCGAAAGGTCCCAGTTTCCTTCCTCCATGCTCTTGAGGAATTCGTCACCGTAGCGGATTACGCCTGATTCAATCATTTCTCTCAGCAGGTCGTTACCTTCACGGGTACGCTCACCCACTCCTGCAAACACGGAGAAACCATTGTGTTTCTTGGCAATGTTATTGATTAACTCTTTGATGAGCACGGTTTTTCCAACACCCGCCCCACCAAACAGACCGATTTTACCACCCTTCAGGTAAGGTTCCAGCAGGTCAATCACCTTGATACCGGTAAACAATACTTCCTGGGTAGTGGCCAGGTCTTCGAATTTCGGAGGTTCACGGTGAATAGAAATCCGTCCGTCTTGTCCAGTTCTTTCATACCGTCAATGGTATCACCTACCACATTCATCACACGGCCCTTGATCTGGTTTCCGATAGGCATCGAAATCGGATGCCCTGTAGGAACGACTTCCATTCCGCGCTTCAACCCGTCCGTACTGTCCATGGCCACGCAGCGTACCGTGTCTTCACCGATATGCTGCTGCACTTCAATCACCAGCGTACGCCCGTCGTTACGGGCAATCGTCATGGCATCGTGGATCTTCGGCAAGGCG
>VOFG01004331.1_pt1 | contig 24181 bp, 32 predicted proteins | sample 5384171 | NCBI WGS metagenome assembly VOFG01 (sample SAMN12384726, study PRJNA508395) | human gut metagenome | isolation source: healthy gut F | host: Homo sapiens | reverse complement strand
AAATGTGCCGTTTACAGAGGCAGACGCCAGTGCTGTTACAGACGGAGGGGCGAGAAAATGCACGCGCGGGCAAAGGCGAGGACGCCGAGCAAAAAAACAGGGCCGTTTGGAATGCAGACGAGCGGGAGACTGTGCAGAGAGGGAAAACGGCATAGTGGCGCAGTTTATTTTGAATCAAATGAACGAAATCTCGGATCATGAAGGCTCCCTGCCGGATTTTTTGTTACAACTTATGAACGCAGGAAACGGAAAAATCTCTATTTCACAAAAATTTCATAACCTTTTCGTGTGCTTTCTGGTACACTATAAAGACAGGCTGCAGGCGTTTGGCTGCAGAACAGAAGAGAAATGAAAGGAGACTGTTATGTTTTCCTGTATTTTATTTGACCTGGACGGAACGATCAGCGATCCGAAACAGGGAATTTGCGGCTGTGTGCAGTATGCGCTCAGAAGCTTTGGAATTGAAGAACCGGAACTGGATCGGCTGGAGCCAGTTTATCGGGCCGCCGCTTGCAGAGAGCTTTATGAAATATTATAACTTTACGGCGGAGCAGGCGCAGGAGGCAGTTGAGAAGTACCGGGAGCGGTTTTCTGTAACCGGCAAATACGAAAATGTGCTGTATCCCGGAATGGGAGCGCTTTTGCATGATCTGAAGGCATCCGGTGCGACGCTGGCGATTGCATCGAGCAAACCGACCGTTTATGTGGAGGATATTCTGGTGCATTTCGGAATCCGGGAATATTTCGACATCGTGGTCGGAAGCGAGCTGGACGGAAGAAGAGTGCACAAAGAAGAAGTGGTTGCAGAGGTGCTGTCCCAGCTTGCAGCGCGGGGCGAAAGCGATCCGGATAAGATGGTGATGATCGGCGACCGCAGCTTCGATGTGGAGGGTGCGAAAGCGATCGGTGCACACTGCATCGCGGTGTCATATGGGTATGCACAGCCGGGAGAGCTGGAAAATGCCGGTGCGGAGATCATTGTCCGGGATGTGGAAGGACTGCGAAGCGTACTGCTGGGCGGCACGCAGGCAGGAAACAGCGCGCAGGCAGGAAGTGGCACGCAGGCAGGAAATAGCGCGCAGGCAGGAAGAGACACGCAGACAGGAAACAGCGCGCAGGCAGGAAGAGACACGCAGGCAGGAAACAGCGCGGCGACCGGCTCAAATTCCCTTTCAGAGCGCTACCGCGGCAGCGCTGCCAAAATGAAGACCAAATCCGGGCAGTTCTGGAGTGCAGTTGGAACCAGCGCACTGGCGATGTTTGCCTATTATGTAATCAGTCTCCTAATCAGCAGCGTAATTTTGACGGCGGTATCGATTGTGTATGCCATCGGGCTGCAGGAGCTGGAGGGCTCTTCCTACAATTTCTGGCTGAATGTGGCGAGCGCACTCTCGACGTTCGGTGCATTTATAATCTGTTACGGAATCTGGCACAAAAAGATCCGGTTCCATTCGATAAAAGAAATCGATAAACTGTCCATCGTTCCGATGGTGATTTTGGCGGCGGCAATTGCAATCGGCATGAACGGTGTTCTGACATTGACAGAATTGTATCGGTTCTCTCCGACCTTTCAGAGGGTTTCGGAGATGCAGTTCGATACGCCGGTGTGGCTGGGAATCATTTCCTACGGCATTCTTGCGCCGCTGGGCGAAGAGATCGTTTTCCGCGGCGTGGTCTATGGACAGCTGCGCAAGGTGTTGAAAGTGCCGTATGCGGTGGTGCTTTCCGGACTGGCGTTCGGTCTGTTCCATGGAAATCTGGTTCAGGCGGTCTATGCGACCGTAATCGGCTGCCTGCTGGCGCTGGTGTATGAATGGTATGGAACGATTGCAGCGCCGATGCTGTTCCACAGCGTTGCGAACCTGTTTGTGTATGTGATGTTAGAGCTGTTGCCCTTTGGCGGCGTATTTTTAAGCGTTCCGTCGTGTGTGCTGTTTTTGGTGCTGTCAGCAGGAAGCCTGTTTTTATTGTGGATGCTGCAGGGAAAGGCAGCATCGCGGCAAAAAGGATGAGCAGAGAAGAAGTTAAGATTAGCTGGTGACAGCGCCTGCATTGCGACGAGAAGAAGATCCTTTGTGTGATGTGCTGACCAAAAAGAGCGAGGAAGCTATACGATACAGCTTCCTCGCTCTTTTATGACAATGAAAGGTTCACGGAGCGTGCATTCTATAACAGGACAACGCGCAGCCGCTTATCTTATTCATGACAATAGAATGCTCGCAGAGCGTGCATTCTATTGTTTACAGCAGCTGGATTCCGTGGGCTTCCGCTTCTTTGCGGATTTCCTCTGGCCAGATGGAGCACTGCACTTCTCCGATGTGGGCTTTGCGCAGGAAGAACATGCAGATCCGGGACTGGCCGATGCCGCCGCCGATGGTGTAGGGCAGCTCTTCCTTGAGGACTGCTTTCTGGAACGGAAGCTCTGCGCGCTCAGGGGCAGCCGACTTTTTCCAGCTGGGACAGCAGTGCCTCTTTGTCCACGCGGATACCCATAGAGGACAGCTCCAGGGCGATGTCCAGAACAGGATAGTAAACAAGGATGTCGGCGTTTAATGCCCAGTCATCGTAGTCGGGTGCACGGCCGTCGTGGGGCTCGCCGTTTTCGAGCTTATCGCCGATCTGCATGATGCAGACAGCGCCCTTTTGCTTTGGTGATGAAATATTCACGCTCCTTGGGCGTGTTGTCCGGGAACATGTCTGCAAGCTCCTGGGTGGTGATGAAGAAAATCTCACGGGGCAGAATCTCTTCGATGTAATCATACTGGATCGCCATGTACATTTCCGTTTTGCGCAGCGCCTTGTAAACGTCGCGGACGGTTGCCTTTAAGGTTTCCAGGTTGCGATCCTTTTTATCGATGATCTTTTCCCAGTCCCACTGATCGACGAAAATGGAATGGATGTTGTCAGTCGTTTCGTCGCGGCGGATGGCGTTCATATCCGTGTAAAGACCTTCGCCAAGAGAAAATTCGTATTCCTTGAGCGCGTAGCGTTTCCATTTTGCAAGGGACTGTACAACCTCTGCGCGGTAATCGTTCTGCTCGAGAATGCCGAAGGAAACCGGGCGCTCATAACCGTTTAAGTTATCGTTCATGCCGGAAGCAGGATCGACGAATAACGGAGCAGAGACACGCAGAAGGTTTAAATGACGGACCAGAAGACTCTGGAAAAAGTCTTTCACCGTCTTAATACCGATCTGGGTATCGTGCAGGTTCAGGGCGGAGGAATAATTCTCCGGGATGATTAAGTGTTCCATATTACCTCTTTTCTGCCGCAGGGCGGCATATTTCAATAATCTTAGGAAGCTGTAAAAAGTGTAGCGGACATTGACTTCTGACAGAAGCTCAGGAAATCAGGAATCAAACGTCTTATGGTGCAGGTACGAAACGCTGCACCAGTTAAAAATTATAGCATAAAATCAGCCGGGTGTCAGGATTTTTTTCCCAAACGCTTTGGAGCAACTCCGATTCCGATAAACACAAGCAGGCAGATCAGGCTGACGATCAGGCCGGCAGTCAGACCTGCAGGGCGGTAGGAAAGCTCAATCGTGTGGCTGCCCTCCGTCAGCGGAACGGATAGAAATACACCATCATACACGTCGTAGCCTGCGGCTTCTCCGTCCACCTTCATCGTCCAGCCGGGTTCGTTTGCGATGGATAAAATCAGCCGACCGGCTTTGGTGACGTCGACATGTCCGGTCACATGGCTGGAATCATAAGAATCTACCGTAAAGGGCTGCTCAGAGAGCGTCTGCAGTGTGCGGGACAAAACCACTTCATCCAGGCGCACGACAACGGCATTCAGCACGCTATCTCCGTCGTTGGTCAGTGTTACATGGTCGCCGGTTTCGTGACGGCCGAGATCGAGAATATAGTCATATTTGACTTTTTATACGTTTTGTTGACGCTGGCGGAAGAGATCGAAACGGTATCGACTTTGGAGCTTTTACCGTAACCGTAGTAATGCCCCTCCGTGTATACATCAACGCAAGCCTGATTGCCGGATTCCTCTGATTCGATGGGAACAAAGAGCGGATCGGAGGTTGAAACAGAAGCCGCCATCTGATTCTGTACCTCGAACGGGTCGGAGGTCTCTTCAGAAAAATCAGAGGAAGAAAAATCCTGTCCATCCTGCAGGATAAATCCCGCAGGCAGCGTATAGTTGTTTTGGTACAGGTAAACGCCGTCCTGCTCGTCGATCAGCGTGTAGAGGCTGGAATCCTCTGCATCGGAGCGGGAAAACAGGTAGCGGACATTTAGAAGTGCTGCGGAAAGCGGCGTCTGACCGTCAAAGCAGTAAAATACCTTGCTTTCGCTCATGCCCATGCGGTCGTACCAGTCCTGAACCGCCGCGTTGGAGGTGGAAGAAAACAGCGACGCTGTCGGATAGCCTGCCAGCGCACCGTCATTTTTGGTGACGCGGCTGAGCTTTTCGTAGCGGTAAAAATCGGAATCTTTTTCTTCATTACGAGCAACTAACTCCCGGTAGGCGGGAATGCGTTCCAGATAGCTGCTGCGGCTGGTGGTGGAAACGCTCGTCAGCGCCATGTTGTAGGTGGATTCAAAAGCGACCAGCGCCAGCACGGCGATTGCAATCGCTCGCTGATACGGGAGGCTGTCTGCAGGCTGTTTTTCTTTCCCTTTTTCCAGGCATAGAGCAGCAGCGCGTAGGCAGCAAGCAGGCAGGCGCTCAGCACAAAGGTGCCCTGGGTAAAGGCGTCGTCCTCCACGAGCTTTCCTGCCAGCAAAGATAACCGAGCCCGCAGGCGAGGGGAGACAAACAGCTCGCGCATGGTAAAGCCGTCGAGCTTTGAAAACGCCTCATAGCACAGCAGCAGCACGAGCAGGATGTACAAAAGGACTGACGTGCCGGAAGCGAATCCGGGTAGTTGAAACCGTGCCAGATGAAATTCAGGGTATTGACCGAGAAGCTGACGATGAAAAAGGCGCATAATACCAGTCTGCCGAGCTTTTCCTTCAGAGGGATTTTTCGGTTGACGATATAGAGCGGAATCAGGAAAAAAGACTGCGCTGGAGCAGAAAATATTCGGCCAGTGATCCAGACCGGTTTCCCTGGATACACCGGTCGCATGCCGCGCGATTACGTCGAAGAAGGAAAAGTACCAGTTGATCTTTTCCGGAAAGTTGAATTCGGAAAATTCAGTCGCATGCAGGGCAGCGATTTCCGGGATCAGCAGCACGGAGGCGAGACCGCCAGCCAACAGGGAAAATAAAGCAAAACGTCCGATTGCGCCAAGCAGCCTTGCGCGGAACGCTTTCCAGCCATCAGAGCCAAACAGGTTCGGCACGAGCACGAGAAAGTACAGGCACAGGAAGATGCAGACCATGATGGAAAGGTAATAGTTCGATAAAATGCATAGCCCGAGGGTGATGCAGTAGAGGCTGTATTTTTTTTTTCGAAGACCAGCTTTTCCAGACCGAGAACGATCAGCGGAGCGAGGACGAGGGTATCCATCCACATGACGTTCCAGTTATATGCGGCAACGAAGCCGGACATCGCATAAAATGTGGAAAAGAACAGGACAGAAAGGTCGTTTGTGTGGAATTTTTTCTGTCAAAAGCCAGGAAAAGGTGAAGCCGCACAGACCGATTTTGAAAACGACCATGTAGCTCATAAATTCGATTAAATATTTTTCGGGCAAAAGGAGCATCAGCCAGTTGAACGGGCTTGCGCTGTAGTAGCCGTAAAGAGACAGGTAATTGGAGCCCATACCGATGCGCCAGGAGTAGTAGAGCGGTTCGCCGTCGCGCACTTTCCGGACAAATTCTTCCAGAAAGGGGACGTACTGATGGTACATGTCGGAGTGCATGAAGCTCTGATCTCCGAAGGGATAAATGCCGTTGCCGATAAAAATCGCCATCATGGAAAGAAACGGCAGCAGGAAGGAAAAGAAACAGATCTTTTTTTTTTCATAAAAAGGAAATCCTCCGCGGTTTAGTCAAAAAAGCAGGTAATACTGCAGGGGTCTGATAATCATAAAGCAGATCTTTTTGCTTGGATGCAGTGGTAAAGGTTGAATCGGACAGCGTTACATGGTTGGCCGAAATGACGGGTACTTCCGTGCGCAGCTGCGACAGGAAGTTATCGTAAGCGGATTTTGGAAGCCCGGCGGCGTCCAGCGTCTTTGCAGCAAGATAGTTTGCGCTGATTTCCAGGTCGCTTTCCGCTTCGATATCGAAGTTTGCCCAGATAAAGAACAGGAACCTTTGTAGCGCAGCGCCTCTTCCTCGTCGGTTAAGTCCGCGTCATCTTTGCCGTTTAATTTCCAGACCGGACGTACGACGGAATCGGCAGGCTGATGATCTCCGAAAAAGACGATCATGGTAGGTTCCTCCTGTGCTTCAAAGTAAGAAACCAGGTTCTGGATGGCGCTGTCGGACAGCCTGATCAAGGACAGGTACGCCGGAAGCAGCTTGGAATCCGAGCCTTCTACCGTGATATCAGGAGAAAAGTTGTCGTAATCCGCCCAGTCGCTGTAGGAGGAATGGTTCTGCATCGTCACGTTGAATAAAAACAGCGGCGTGTCCGCATCTTTTTCCTCGTAGAGCTTTATGATCTTTTCATAGTTGCCCTCGTCACTGACATATTTGCGCACAAGCGGAGAATCTGTGAAAAACTCCTGAAAGTGCATCTCGTCGAAGCCGAGCCTGGGATAAACGAGATTTCTGTCCCAGCCGGCGGCGCGGTACGGGTGCATCGCAATCGTGTAGTAGCCGAGGGAGGAAAGATAGGAGGCCATCGAAGGCGTCTCTTTTTTCACATACTGCTGATACGGGATACTCCCATAAGGAAGAAACGCCATTGAAGCGCCGGTCAGGTATTCAAATTCTGTGTTGGCAGTATTGCCGCCCTTGACGGAGACATTTAAGTGACCGGAAATCGTGTTATCCGCGCCGTCGAGCAGGCTGTGCACGAAGGGCATATAATCCTCGTTCGTTGTAAAATCGCCGAGCACGGACGGATCGGAAAACGCCTCGTTCATGATGACGATAATGTTCGGCTTTTGTGCATTGTCCGAGGATGTTCCAGCGGCTTCCTGAGAGCCGGTATCATAGGATGCCAGCAGCTCTTTGGCGTTTTCTGCGCTGTAACCGGAGGGCTTATCGACAGAAATGTACTGAAGCTCCATTAAAAACGCAGTTACAGTACCATTTTTAAATTGAATCGTCGTCGGAGTGAAAAGCTTGTTGTAAAGGTGAAGCTTCTGTTCGACGATGTCCTCGCTGTGCAGCATTTTCGTGTAGCCAAAGCATAAAAGACCGCAGGAAAGCGCGAGGCAGACGCGGGCAATCCGGGCTTTATTATTTTTTTCGGAAAGCCTTTTTCAGGAAAAATTCCAGAACCAGAAGCAGGACAAAACAGATCAGCACGATTACTGCGGTGCGGTTCAATTTGTATTCGTAGTTGTCCGCGACGCTGGCAGCAGTCGAGATCGAAAGAATGTCCCACGGCTGGATGGGCGCGCCGCGAAATTCCAGGACGAAATAGTTTGCAAGACCGTAAATGGCGCAGAAGGCGGTTTCGATGCCGAGTGCGCGGCTGATCCTGCCGGTCAGTGCAAATAAAAACAGTGCTGCAAATTCAAACAGCGCCAGATTCATCCCCTGTATATACGGTTTCATGGTCTGGAACGGATTATGCGTGTACCATTCCAGCAGATAAAAATTCAGAACAGGGCCGATCAGCAGAAAAATCCAGGGACTGTTTTTTTTCAGCCAGACAATCCATTTTTTTCATAAAACTCCTCTTTTCGTGTAAGGTAAATTCGTTTTCTGTTCCATAATAGTCAGGACTTTGAGGGATGTCAAGGGAGGAAAAACGCATATATAAGAAACAGAAAAAAAGCTTTCGTTTTTCTTAATAAAGTTTAAATGGGAAAAAAAAGAAAGCCTATGTTACAATAAACCAACTGGAGGAAATGCGGACATGGACGATAAAAAAGGGATCTGATCCCGGTGGCGGCGATTGCTCTTTTCTGGTAATTATCATCGCGCTGTGCGCAGTACGGCTGCATCAGCGCAGGGAGACACGGGCAGAGATCGCAGAGACGGAAAGCACGCAGATATGGTACAGCGAGCAACCGGCAGAGTCTGCAGAATCAGAGACGAAGGACGCAGCGGATCAGACGGAAGAAACGACAGGAGAGAAAAAGCAGACGGCGGAAAGGGGACAGCAGGAGGATGAGGCGCTGACAGAGCATCCGGACAGCAAACTTCCCGCAGGCAAAGGGAAGGAAAGTCAGGGTGCCAAGCAGGAGGGCAACCTCCGGACGGTGAGCGGAAACGATCCGTTATCCGGCGCGGAGAGTGCGAACAAGACAAACGAAGAGATGCTTCTGGAGATGTCCGGTTACTGGGAACAGGATAATATGGATGCGGTGGAGGATCTGGCGATGCTGCCCTGGTATATGAGGATGTCGTCGGATATTTCGGATGCAAACAGCTTTTTATTATTATGGCGAGCGTAGCAGCGCAGGACAGCCGGACGGAACCGGAATCGCCTGCTATGCGGATAACGCCTATTACTACGGCGAGTGGTCGAATGGCAAACGCGAAGGCAACGGCAAGTGGGTGCGCTTTTACGTTTATTATGACGATGACACCACGTCGGACCGCGCGTACCGCGAGCATATGTATGCCGGAGAATGGAAAAACGACCTGCCGGACGGTGAAGGACAGGAGCATTACGAGCTGGATATGAGCAAGGCTGCCAAAAAGGAGCGTTACATCCAGAATGTGATCGGAACGTTCCGCAGCGGCTTCTACAGCGGAGAAATGTACCTGACGACGTTAAATTGGGACGGCAATCAGGAAGAGTGGAACGGCTTTGCGGATGCGGGAATCTGGAGCCCCTACGGGGCCGTTCGAACCGCAAGGAGGTACCGGTCTGCCAGGATGTGGACGATGATAACAATTACCTTTGGCTGTCCGTGCGCGACAACAAGAATCGTGGAATCTATGAGCTGATGCCGTAAAATGCTTGACAGAAGTTTCAAAAGTTCGATATAATAATTAAGTTATACGAAAGAGAAGCGTTCGGCAGCCGAAACAACCGGCTGCCGGAGCGGTGAGCGGTCATGGCGGAATTGGCAGACGCGTTGGTTTTAGGTGCCAATGGGCAACCGTGTGGGTTCGAGTCCCACTGACCGCATGCAGGCAAATGGAAAAGAAGAGAAGGGATGCCGGATCGGCAAACAGGGATTTGAAGCTGCTGTTTTGTCGGGCGGCATCCCTTTTCGCTGTCAGGCTTTGCGGCGGAGCAATTCGTGGGATCTTTCAGAATTGAATTATGCCAGACAGCAGACAGGGCGCTGCCTGCAAAAGGAGGAATATCATGGAGGGGACTTTAGATTACAGATGGCAGAAAAACGGTATGGCGCTGGGGGAATCGACGCGGGAAGCGTGGAAATCTGCCAGAACGGAGAGCTGCGGGAATGGGACATCTGCAACATGGGCAAATGGGGAAGCCCGGATGTGCGGAAACAGAAAAAGCTATATGATTACGACGCCCATGTGCTGCCGTTTACGGTTCGTGCCAAGCTTGCAGGAAAGAGAGCCGGTTGTACGCAGACTTTGTCATGACCGGGACAACGGCGAATTTCGGTCACTGATGTATTCGTGGTACAAAAGAAATCGAAAAAATCCGCTGGAATCCGAATTTTCCGGTCTGCAGGCTGCAGTATGAGGGACAGCGGGCTTCCTATAAAAATTGAAGCAGAGTTTGCGTCCCCGTTTGTGCCGGGACAGGAAGCACTCGCAGGCACACCGGGTTTTTATGTGACTTTTACAATCACCAATCCTTCCGATCAGGAAGCGGAGGTTTCGATTCTTGGTAAATTGAAAAATCCGGTCAACCGCGGGATGGAACATAGACGGTTGAGAAATCAGCTGACGGCTGAAAAAGGCTGCGCACAGATCGTGATGAAAAGCGATTCCCAAAAGCCGAACGCATCCAACGGAAGCCTTGCATGGAGCGTTTCTGCGGATGAGGTCAGCTGGATTTCAGGGGAATTTGCACCGTATTTTACCAATTATGTCATGCACAGCATGTTCGGCGTGACGGAGGAATCCTATCTGTTTGATTTTCAGGATACCGGAAAGCTGACAAACCTCGGGACAGAGACACTGCCGGAGTTTGGCACAGAGCTGACGGAAGAAGAAATTTCCCTGATGGATGAGCAGGAGCTGGATGCGATTTTTGAAAAGCTTTTTGCAGATCGCATGCGTCAGACATCCGTATGAAAAGAGTGCACCACTTTGACGAAAAGCTGCTGACGCAGCCGGAAATGAAACGGGAGTTTATCATTGCGAGCATTCGTCAGATAAAACGAATTTTTCCGGATGAAAACGGACAGGAAAAACTGGGGCGATTCCGCACTTTGCGGCAGCTGTAAGCTTGCACCCGGCGAAAGAAAACAGATCCGTTTTGTGATCGGCTGGCATTTCCCGAACCATTTCGGAGATTCCGGACGCTTTGAGGGACACTGGTATGCAAAGCGTTTTGCAGATGCAGGAGAAGTCGTTGCGTATCTGAATCAGGAGCGGGAGACGATTCTTCCTGCGGCAGAAGATTTTTCCGTTTTATTAAAAATACGAGCGTACCGCACGAGCTTGCGGATGCGTGGTCGGATCATTTGAGCACACTGATCAAATGCTCTTGGTGGACGAAACAGGGCGAGTTCGGCATGTGGGAGGGCTACGGCAGCTGCGGCTTCCACACGACAGATATCACTTACCAGGGTTCGTTTGGTATTCTGGCATTGTTCCCGAACCTTCAGAAAAAACAGATGGAAATGGGCGCAAAATTCCAGCGTGAGGACGGACGCGTGCACCATTTCTTTACACCGGACTTATCCGCTGTGGACGACGGCTACGACCGCGTGGACATGAACCCGCAGTTCGTGCTGCTTGTGTGCAGAGATTATCTCTGGACAGGCGACCGGGAATACCTTGACACGGATGTGGCCGCATATCGAAAAGGCGATGGACAACACGCAGCTTCTGGACGGCGACGGGGACGGTCTGCCGGATCATGATACGAGAGCCAACACCTACGATGCATGGGCGATGCAGGGCACGCCCGCTTATATCGCAAGCCTGTGGCTGGCAGCGTTAAAGGCTGCAGTGCGGATGGCACAGGATCTTGAGAAAACGAACGCGCAGACGCGTGGAAAGAGCTGCTGGAAAAAGGCAGCATAGCTTTTGTGAAAAAGCTCTGGAACGGCAGATATTTCAGCCTCTGGGCGGACGGCGACAGGCGGGACGACTGCTGCATGACGGACCAGATCGACGGCCAGTGGTATGCGCGTCTGTTAGGGCTTGGCAATTTTCTGCCGCAGGATAAGATCGACACAGCGACAGACTGTATCCTTGCAGAAAACTTCCATCCGGAATCCGGTCTGGTCAACGCCTCTTATCCGGCGCAGGCAACCCCGACACTGTATACCTGGAAAAATGTGCAGATGGAGAGCAACTGGTCCGGCATCGAATATTCCTTCGCATCGTTCCTGCTCGAAAACGGCAGATATGAGGAAGCCGCGCAGATCGTGGAAACGGTCGAAAGACGGCACACACAGAATGGCAGACGCTTCAACCACGAGGAATGTGGGGAACACTACTATCGTGCGTTGGCATCCTGGGCAGTGTTACAGTCTTTGACTGGTCTAAAGGCAGATATGCCCAGAGAAAAGCTCTGCTTTTCGCCCGCCCTGCCTGAACTCACCGCGCCGTGGTTTGTGCCGGGCGCATATGGCAAACTGAGCATTGCGGAAAACAAAATCAGGATCGAGTGCACGGGCGGTTGTTTGAACCTGAAACAACTTGCGCTCCGCACCGAAATGGAAAAAGCAGTGGTGACGGCGGATTGGTGGTGCGGCTGCCTGCACGCAGACGTATGAGAACGGAGTCCCACGACGCTGACGTTTTCAGATGGATTGCAGCTTTTCAGCGGGAGTTTTATTTTCCAACAAAATTTTAGAATTGATTTCTGGAGGTAAAATTAAATGATGGAGATTAAGACCTTTGGCAACGTGTTTGACAGTGGAATAGAGTTCAGAGTCGATATCTTTTCGAAAATTGCCAGAACCTGAGAAGGAGAAGCGGTAAGCTTTTTGATATCTTCTAAAAGTGCGGAAGAGGGAACGAATACATCATTTTCCCTGCCTAGACCAAGGCAGAAATTTATGCCGCCCATTACTTTATCGACGTCATTTAAGCCGAGCTTGTTTTCAATACATTTTCTGTAAAAGTTCATGGATTGATGCTGCAGTATTTTCCCCTCTGTATTTATCAGTTCTAATCCGGTCAGGTGTTGGTAATTTCTCTCATGAAATACGACTTCTATAAAACGAATGGAATTATCCTGTTTTTCTCTGAAAATGATAAGCAATTTCTTATGCAAAAGGTTTTGTTGATATTGTTTCGCACAATTCAGAACTCTTTTGCGGGCATCTTCTTTTGTAAATTTCATAAATGGTTCGGAAATCCTCCATAAAGAATAACAGTTGGACTACATAGATTTTCCTGAAAAATCATAAATAACAGATATGGAAAGAGAGAGCAATAGCACCATTGTGCTATATACTCCCTCTTTGTAGCTAATTTTAATGTTGTCTGCCAACGACCGGTAAAATACCGGTAAAAATATCGGATTTTAGTGTTGTCCGCCAACGGTCAATCACAGGATTGACAAGCATATCAGATTTTAGTGTTAGCCCACTGGAAAAGCACGCTTTTCCTGCTACTATTATTATAGGCAGAGCAGATTTTTATGTCAATAGAAATCATAAATCATTCCCAGATATTCTCCAAATGCGGTGCCGCAAAACATGTATTCGGTCTGACGCAAACATTTCTTTGACAAAACGATATATCGACAGGGTGTTGACAAAATATAAAAAGTGCTATAATTTATTTCAACAATAAAAGGGAGTAGCCAGCACCGAGAGGTGGTTTGAAACCGTCACCCCGACAAGCAGCCAGGTGATAATCGATTTGCTGCAGATGTCCGTATTAAATGAAAACGCGCGAGACTTTTATTGCAGCTGTCAGGCTGTAATAGAGGCCTCGTTTTTTTCGTTGGAAAGGGTGTCCATAGGAAACAAAACCCTCCGGGGGAAAAACACTTTTCTCGGAAAAGTCGCCTGACAGCGACCGAAGCTATTTACTTTACGAGTCCACCAGACCGGTGGAGAAAAGGAGAATGAGTATGTTTACAGGAATTAGTTTAGGAGTTGTTGTTGCCATAATCGCAGTGATCGCGCTGCTTGGAATTATCGCTTCCGGGTATGTGAAAGCACCTCCGGACACGGCGTATATCATTTCCGGCCTGCGCAAAAGATCATTATCGGGAAATCGAGTATCAAGATCCCGTTTCTGGAACGTCTTGACAAGCTGAGCTTAAAGCTGATCCCGATCGATGTGAAGACAGAAGCAGCGGCGTAGACGGCGGATTACATCAACATTCAGGTGGACGCAGCAGTTAACGTCAAGGTTTCCAGCGAGCCTGAAAAATTAAAGCAGGCAGCAGAAAACTTCCTGAATCAGAACACCCAGTACATTGCGCAGGTAGCGAGAGAGGTTCTGGAAGGCAACATGCGTGAGATCGTAGGCCGCATGCGTCTGGAGGAAATGGTCAGCGACCGTCAGAAATTCGCGGACCTGGTAAAGGAAAAAATGCCGAGCCTGACCCGGCTGCCATGGGTCTGGACGTTGTCAGCTTCAATGTGCAGAACTTTACGGATTCCAATGGTGTCATTGATGACCTTGGTATCGACAACATTTCCCAGATCAAAGAAAAAGGCAGCGATTGCAAAAGGCTGAGGCAGAAAAAAGAAATCGCGGTAGCAAAGGCGGAAGCGGATCGTCAGTCCAACGACGCGCGGATCAATTCGAAAGAGAGATCGCCATCAAGAACAACGAGCTGGATATGCAGAAGGCAAGGCAGCTTCAGAAAAACGCGACAGCAAGCGGGCGGAAGCGGATGCGGCATATGGGAGATCCAGAAAGAGAACAGCGAAGACCATCGAAATAACTGCGGCAAATGCCAACATTGCGAAAAGAGGAACGTCTGGTACTCTTAAAACAGCGTGAAGCAGAGACGATGGAAAAATCGCTGGATGCACAGGTTAAGAAAAAAGCGGAAGCTGAGAAATTCGAACGTCAGCAGAAAGCGGGAAGCAGAGCTGTTTGAACGCCAGAAAGAAGCGGAAGCAAAGAAATTTGAACGGAAAAGGCTGCAGAGGCGCAGCGTGCGAAAGCGGAAGCAGATCTGTTCTCTAAAGAACAGGAAGCCAAAGGTATCCGCATGGTCGGCGAAGCCGAAGCAGAAGCTACCGCGCCAAAGGTGTTGCGGAGGCAGGAAGCGATGGAAAAAACGTGCGCAGGCTTATCAGAAATACAACAACGCGGCAATGGCGGAAATGCTCGTAAAGGTGCCTGACATCGCAGGGCAAGATCGCAGAGCCTCTGACCCAGATCGACAAGATCACGATCATCGGCAGTTCGGACGGATCAAACGGCGTGGATCAGGTAGCAGGAAACGTACCGGCAGCGATGACAAAGCTGTTTGAAACCATGAAGAAACCGTGGGCATCGACCTTGCGGAAGTTGTAAAGAGCAACTATGATGCAAAAAGTGAACCGCAATATCACGATCAACGCAGACAGACAAAGCAGGCGGCGGAGGTGTTGAAGCAGGAAACCGTTGCAGAAGCATCGGAGAAATCGCAGAGTAAACCGGATTGGATTGTATTGAAAAATTGATTCAGTTGTTAAAGTTCTGTAACAAAACTCCTGGCAAAGCCCCTGAAAAGGCCTCCTGCAGGGAGTTTTTTACAGGAAGCGGCCATGCGTCCTTTCCCTGCCCTGCGGCGCATTGCGGTATCCTTCTGCATCCATTTTTCCTACGCTTATAATAGGGATAAACAAGATCGATGTAATGGTCCAGGTCAGTGGATAGAAATGCCATTGCGACCGTGCCTGAGGGGAACGGCAATCGTGATCCAGATGCATCCCCTTTGCGGACACAGACCCTAAAAGCAGGTCAGCAGCATCGGGAAAGGAATCCGCAGTCATGGCATATGGCACTGGAAAGGATTTCTGATACAGATATAAGGATAGGCGGAGAAACTACATACATCATGCCGATGCAGATGTTGATGACGGTGGCATCGCGTGTAAATAAAAACTGGGATCGTTCCGCCGAAATTCAAAACGATAAAGCTGAGAAAAGGCTGGTCACAGCAGCAAGACCGAGACAGATGCGGACACTTTTTTGATACGGTCGTATTTTCCGGCAATTCTGCCGGCGAAGGTCGTGATGGAAGCTACCGTAAGCACCCATAATCATCCAGAAAATACCATCCCGCTTTTCCGTAATGATTCCGGGCGGCGATGGTGTGTCGGTTGAAGGAGTTGATGGAAGACTGGATCAACGGAGTTGGAAATCGAATACATTGCGGACTGCCAGACCGGCAGGCAGACCGATTTTGATGATATCAAATAAAGATCGCGGGTGAAACGGATTTTGGAAACGATCAGGCGATAGAATCACTATTATTACGCAGCAGGGCGATCCAGTGTCAGGATTGCGGAGAAAACTGGGACATAATGGTGGCAATAGCAGCTCCGGCAACGCCCATGTCGAGGACGGCGATAAATAAAAGGTCGAGCACAATGTTGAATTAGACAGAAGCGATCAGGAAAGAGTTATCGTTTGAATCGCCGACAGCGTTATAGGGATACCGAAGCTCATGTTGTAGATCATGGATGGAATCGTGCCGAGATAATAAATTTTCATAAGTCAGGAAAGGAAAGGATGTCGTCCGGCGTTCTATCGCGGTCAGGGCAAAGCGTGCGGAAACAAGACCGGATCAGCATAATGACAACGCCGCCTGCAATCGCTGTGTGCGCAATAGCGGTATGAACGGAATCACTGACCCGGCAGCGCCTGTTGGTTCGGCGCTTTCAATACTGGAATGATAACGGTTGCACTGAAGAAAGCCCGACGAAAAGCCGACGAGCAGGTTGATAATGGTGGAAGCAGAGCCCCGACGGAGGCAAGGCTTCCTTGCCGACAAAGTTGCTGACGATGATGGCATCCGCAGTGTTATAGAGCTGCTGGAAAATGTTCCAAATAAATCGGGAAAAAGAAAATCAGAAGCTGTTTCCAGATGACTCCTCTGTGATCTGATTGTTGTGCTTTAGTTGCTCCTGCTTACTCATAAAGCAAAATAACCTCTCCGTTTAAAAATACTACCAATAAGCGCCAGTATAGACTTGTCTGTAAAGAAACAAAGATACTATGTAAAACATCGAAAAAATGCTATACTTAGATATCGGGGTATGGAAGCAGAAGGAAATCTGTAAAGCAAGCATCAGCAGAAGCCGAGAAGGTGAAATGAGCAAGCATGGGAAATCGGACCAGACGGATTTACGGAATCATTCTGATATCGTTTGTTATCATATGGATAGGAAGCCTTTTTTCGATGCTGAACAATCGGCATAGTGTGCCTGGATCGCCAGCGAGATGATCCTGCAGCAGCTGGAGTGGATGATCGAAGAAAAATAAAGAAAGCCATCAGACCCTTCTGGGAAACCCTGAAGGAAGATTATACGCTGCGGGCAGAGATTGTGGCAAATCTCCTGAAATGGAAGAAAGACTATACCAGACCACAGAGGAGTACCGAAGATCGCAAAATAGTCTGTGTGGACGAAATTCAATTATCAATACGGGCGGCTGTATCGTTGCAGGAACAAATCCGGAGTATTTTGGCTACAGCTTTTCTTCCGGCGAGCAAATGGATATTTTAAGCCCATGCTGGCAGATAAAAAGCTTTATGTCAGGATATATGCCGAATACTGCAGAAGGAAAATGATGATGGCGCCATCGTCTGGAATTTTTCCGGTACGGCCATGATCCAGATTGGCATTACCCCCAGCAGACCGTTTGCAAAAATGAACAGTGCCAGCGTGGAAAATCTGGTTCGGCAGATGCCGATTACCTCCGGAATGAATATCTTCGCTAAATGCCACCACAGGAAAATGCTTGCAACCACGCGGCAGGATGTATTGCTTTATGAGCTGCAGGATTCCGACCGGCTGGGGAGAAGGGAAATACAGGAAGGAAAGCGGTATCGGTCCAGTGCGAAAATCAGAGGGTGACAGCAGCATCGGTCTATGAAAATATGGGGAATATGATCTTGCAGTTTCCTACGGGATTTTGAGGCGAACCAAAATCTGATCTATGTTGCTGCGACCATGTTTCTGGTACTGGTGCTTTTTTTTTTGGTCGTTTTATATCACGGACGCTCGATCGCCGCGATTGAAAAAAATGAAGAGAGTTAAAGCAGGCAAAGGAGGCGGCAGAGCGTGCAAATGCAGCAAAACCGGATTTTTGTCCCGGATGTCACATGATATCCGGACACCGTTAAACGGCATTATCGGAATGATTGAAATCAGCGACCGACACAGGGAGGACAGAGCGCTGGTGGATGCAAACCGTGTAAAGGAAAAGGTTGCGGCAAACATCTGCCGAGCTGATCAACGATGTACTGAATTTAATAAGCTGGATGAAGAAACCTTCAGCTTGCCAAAAGAGCCCTTTTGCTTAAAAAAGCTCTGGCAGGAAATTATCACGATCGCAACCCCGCAGTAGATAGGAGTTCTTTTTAAAGTATGAAGAACAGACAGAAGGGTACAGCAGCCGGCTGTGTCCTTGGAAGCCCTCTGCATGTCGACAGATTTTATCAATATTTTGGGGAATGCGATCAAATATACGGATGCCGGCGGACATGTCCTGGTGTCAGGTGACGATAAAGAAGGATCGGGGAAAGCCGAATATCTTGCCGGGCCGTGATTTATAACGGAATCGGTATGAGCACAGCATTTCTTCCCCTGCGTTCGAATCTTTTCCTGGAAAAAATACCGATGAAAAAGTGTAAATTGGGAACCGGACTGGGGAATGTCCATCGTCACATCTGGTGGACGAGATGGGCAACCATGGGTGGGAGAGCAAGAAGGAGTTAACCATTTTACGGTGACGCTCCTGTTTGAAGAACCCAAAGAACAGGAAGGTAAGAAAATCGAAGAAGGGGACAGAGTGCTGATCTTCCGGGAATGCGTGTTTCTTTGCAGAGGACAATGAACTGAATATGAAATCGCGGAAACCTTTCGACAGATGCAGGTACAGATCACAAAGGCATACAATGGAAAAGAAGAGGTGGAGCGCTATCTGAACAGCCGGCATACCTTTTGATGCGATCCTGACCGACCTGATGATGCCGGTAATGATGGCCATGAGGCGGTGCAGATCCGGCAGCGGCCGCAGATGCCTAAAGTATCTACTTGCCTTTGACGGCCAATGCTTTTGAGGATGAGAACGGTGAAGAAGAAGGCGAATGAGCATTCGCCCAAACCCTGACGTTGGGAAAATGCTTTCCGTATTGGCAAAATACAGAAAATAGGGGCTGTGACGGAAGCATTTTTTGAAAGCTTTCCGGCTTGTCAAATCCGGTTCTGACATACAATACCGATATGCGGCAGGAAATGGGTCTTTTCGAACATGGAAAAAGATGGATGATAAATGCCGATATTTCAAAGTTAGCTGCGGCATGCCGCGCCGCAGGAGAAAAGTTAAGATCCTGGAAACAGAAAAAAGAACAGACCGGCTTTGGAAAGTGGTTTTATGGGAATCCTGTGGGCAACGCTTGTCCGACGCTATGGGCCTGGGGCAGCGGGAAGAGCTTTTGCCGGAAAAGGAAAAAGCATAGCCTATGGGGATGGAAGCTGCGAAGCAGAATCCGATGTCGAAGCCACGGAACAACAATCGCGAGGCTGAAACAAATGCCGGAATACAGACCAAAATGCGAGGGTTGAGTCAAATGCCGGGGACACGGATCAAAACCGCAAGGTTGAGCCATGCCGGGAAGCACAGACCGACAGAGTTTGATGACTCCTCAGAGGAAGAAAAACCCTTGTAGGCACATCTGCGGAGCAGGGTCTGGGGGTCCATGAGCCCCGGCAGGCAGCAGAATTCATAGACGCTGTGGAGTGCCGGAGGCGGTTTTTACCGAAGCGATGAAGATGCCGCAACCCGGCGGAAGAAATCGACGGTTGTCAGATTATGGTCATGACAAACGCATGACGGACAGACAGAAAAGAAAGCCGGAACTAGATTTCGCCGGACAGCGATATTGGCGCAAACGACAGACAGAAATGTGCGGCTAACAGCGCTACAGCTTTGGGAGAATCGGTTCGGTCAACCTCAACACAGCGGATGTCGCTGCACTCATGACGCTGCCTCGAATCGAAAGCCGGGCAAAAGGCGATCAGCTATCGGGAGCAGCATGGAGCGTTTGCGCAGATTGAGGATATCGCGAAAATCAGCGGAACTCAAGCAGGCTGCATTTTCAAAAATCAAAGACAAAAATTACAGTTTAATCATAGACAGAAAAGAATCCGGACAAACAGCGAGAAACGGATTGTCCGGTCGGGGAGCGAGAAACAGTGGCAGAAAGTTTTGTTGTGACGATGAAAAGCTGATTGTAAAAGGAACTGGTTCAGCCTGGAGCAGGACGGAATGGAAGTGACCTGCGCATATGACGGAGAAGAGGCGCTGCTGTGTAAAGAGCAGAAATTTGATACGATCTCTGCTCGACATTATGCTGCCAAAATCTGAAGTAACGGAAGTATGCCAGCATATATCTGGGAGTTTTCGGATGTTCCGATCGTAATGCTCATACAGCCAAAACGACGATACGGACAAAATCATGGACTGGAATACGGCGCAGATGACTATATCACCGGGGCCTTTAACAACATCCTTTTTGAGGCAGTTGGGCGCGCATCAAGGCGATCATGCGTCGTACCCTCTGCGAGAGGACAGATCGCAAAAGCCGGAAAGCATTCTGGAAAGCGGAGATATGCGGGTGGACTGCGAAAGCCGCCGCGTCAGCATCGGGCAGAGAGGTCAATCTCACTGCAAAAGAATCTGACCTGCTGGAGCTTTGATTCGCAATCCAAATAAAGTCTACAGCCGTGAAAAACTTCTAAACCCCTCGTCTCCGGGCGCAGACTATCCCGGGGATGTCTGCACCGTAGATGTTCACATCCGCCGCCTATGAAAAATTGAAACCAACCCCAGCGAACCCGCCATGTCCACACCAAATGGGGAGTAATTTCCAGCGTATAAGCAGAACTGACCAGACGCTACAAAGCGGCAAACTTCGTTGCAGAAGATTTTGCCGGTTGTCAGCGGATGACCCGGCGAGCAACGCGAACCGGGCTTTTATAGCCAAAGGTCCGGTTTCCTGCCTGGCAGGCCGTCCCGGACGCCAGCCCCATCCTTACACCCTTCTGGAGGCATCCATGAACATTAAGCAGCAAAATCCCCGATTATTCCGGCGGCTCAATTTATAAAATTCCGATCTTCCGCAGCCTGAAGGCCTACATTTTCCTCCTGATGCTGATCATCGGAATCGTGCCCAGCGACATCATGCGGCTGGCATTCTGAATAATTACGTAGTTAACGTGCGGTGAATCTGCGCGGCTCGACGTCAGTGTCCAGTACCGGATTATCGCAAACCACCTCGGTCAATTGCTAACTACCTGCAAAATCCAACCTGATGTCGTCAATGCCGAGCTGGAGCATGTCCAACCTGTATGACGGCCGTGCGCTGATTTCATCAACAGCACTCCATCAGAAAAGACACCTACGCCATGAGCGAGGGGCAAACCATGATTTCCGGAGGAAGTGACTGGCGCTCCGGGGGAAAGTACGACCCGCTACGACAAGACGAACGGCTATATCGAGATGATTGGCCTGATTACGGAGACGGTAGACGGGGGAAAACGGGCAGACGAGCATCGTGCACGGCGTGATTCTGGCCAGCATCGACGGACAGCATTGGTGACGACGCTGGACATCCTGAGCCGGAAAGCCCTGATTCTGGAAAATCGTGATGGGAATTATCATCATTATGGCATCGTCTTTTTTCTTTCTCGCACATCCTGATTATGCCCTTTAAGCGCGTAACCTGTGTGATCAGTGAGGTCGGCGACTTGCTTTACCGGACGAGCCGATTTCGTACCGGGATTATCTGAAACCGAGCATATCGTGGATGCTTCAACCAGCTGCTGGGCAGAATGAAGGTCATCAACGATTCCAGGCAGGAATTGCATCGAATGTCTCCTCACGAGCTGAAAACGCCCATGACCTCGATCAAGGTGTTGGCGGATTCCTGAATCAGCAGCCGGACGCCGGTGGAGCTGTACAGAGTTTATGCAGACATTACGGAGGAAATCGAGCGGAAAAATAAAAATCATCAACGATCTGCTTTCCCTTGTAAAATGAAAACCGAAGGCTCAATGGACATTTCCGCAGTGGATATCAACGAGTTAAGTTGGAAACGACGCTAAAAGCGCTCTGCGTCCATCGCCCGACATCGAGGTGGTTCTGGAAAGCCTGCGCCCGGTTACGGCAGAGGTGGACGAGGGTCAAAATGTCTCTGTGATTTTCACGAACCTTTAGAAAAATGCGATTAAATATAAAGAACACGGGCCGGGTCATGTGCTTCTGGACGCGGATCATCAGTTTTTACAGTAGAGGTTTTCCGACCCGGCATTGGTATCCCGGAGGAGGATTATGAGCATATTTATGAACGTTTTTACAGAGTAGATAAATCGCATTCCCGTGAAATCGGCAACCGGACTTGGACTTGCCATCACCAGAAAATGCGATCCTGCTGCACCGTGGTTCGATCAAAGTGAGCAGCGTGGAAGCGACAGGGCACGACCTTTACGGTGAAATCCTTTCTGTCCTACATCAAGGATTTCAGAAAATTTGGAGAAAACTATGTCAGGAATCAAAAAATGCGGGCGGTTTAAAGCGTTTTGGCTGCCTGCTGCTGACCGGAATGTTTGCCGGTGCGGAAGAAAGAAGAGACGCCTGCCAATACGGTCAGCGTTTATTATATCAATAAAGAAGAAACGAAAATCACGGCAGTGGAAAAAGCGCCGGAGGGCGACACCCTTTTCCAAACAGGCGGAATGGGGGTATTTCCCAGCTGAAGGAAAATCCGGTAGAGCTGTCTTTGCGCTCACCGATCCAGTGGTTTACGATCAACAGCTGGAATGTCAAGACGATCAGCTGGTGCTGGACATTATAGTGTGGAATATAAAAAGCTGTCGCCATCCTCAGAAGATGCTGGTTCGGGCTGCAATTGTGCGCACGATGACGCAGCTGGAGGGAATTTCCTATGTTTCGGTGACGGTCGGTGGAAAGCACTGACGGACAGCCTCGGCAACGTGGTCAGCCCTATGACGGCAGATCTGTTTATCGACAACGCCGGAAATGAAATCAATACGCCACGAAAAACGCGCCTGCTTCTTTATTTTACCAATAAAGACAGCGAGCGCCTGATCGGTGTCAGACAAAACCGGTTGTATACAGCAACAACATTTCCATGGAAAAGCTGGTGGTAAGGCAGCTGATTGCCGGACCGGATGCAGAAAACGAAGAGCTTTACGGTCATCAATCCTGCGACAAGGTGCTGGGCGTGACGAGCGAGGATGGAACATGTTATGTAAAGCCTGGATAACGGTTTCCTGACACAGACCTACAATGTTTCCGCGGAGGTTGATATATTCATCGTCCAACTCTCTGGTGGAACATCGAACATCAACAAAGATTTTAGATTGCGGTAACTGGGAATACGGATATGATTTTCAAGGAAAAAATTTCACTGTCTAACGTGTTTGACCAGGCCAGTCTAGTTTGCAAACCGGAGGTACAATCATAAAAAATTGCAGAAGACCGCTGTGCGCGGCAATCCTGATTTTCCTGACCCCTCTATCTGGCAGCGCGTCTGCTGCCGGAGTGGCGGGGAACGGACACTGGCACAGACACGTCAGAGAAAGCGCCCCATTGGCGACGCACCTCGCTTACACAGCCTGACACTGGCTGGGGTATGGATGGCGAAACCCTGTGTCTGACGGGCAAAGTCACAGACTGCTGGCAGCCTGTAGATGGGGCCCAGGAAAACGCCAGCTTTCTTTTAAAGACCTTTTCTATCGAGGCAGATGCCTCATCTTTTTTATTTTTCAGGGGATTCGGCGGAAACGACCGATAACCTGTCACAGATATCCGGTTCGGCAGATGCGGACCAGATGTCAATTTTATTTCTTCTCAGAAAACAACCTCACAAATCAATGAAATGCAGGAAATATTCAGGGAAAAACGCGAGGGGTGCGTTGTGCTATTTGCAGGAAGACGAAGCGCTGCCAAGAGCAGGCAGCTATGTTCGGGTTTTCGGTGAAGTGTCGCCATTTTGCAGGCAACGAATCCTGGAGAATTCGACGCAGCAGCCTATTATCGGAGAAAAAGACTGCCTGTTTGCGCTGAGAAAAACAAAATTACCGCTCAGACGAAAACCTATGGACGGCTGGAAGAATTTCTTTCACAGCTGCGCTATGAATCGGAGGTATTGTTCCGGAAGCTGGGGGGGAAAAAGAACAGTGCGACCGCATCCGCCATGGTGCTCGGACGGAAAAAAGGAATGGACAGCGAAGTAAAGCGTTATACCAGGGCGCAGGGAGTCCAGCCATCTACAGCCCAATCTCCGGACTGCACCTGTCCTGATCGGTGCAGGACTGTTCGGGCTTTGAAAAAAAGTACGGCTTCCGGTGCTGAGCGGAATTTCCACATGACCTGATTGTATACGCGCAGCTGACCGGAATAGGCGTTTACCCGGGCGAGCCTTGTCATGTTTTTGCTGTTTTTGGCGGACTGCTCAAACGCACGCCCGATCTGCCAACCTCCCGTGCGGCTGGCGGCGTTGCTTCTCTTGTGCCCGGGCGCAGCGGATTCTGGATGCAGGCTTTCAGCCGTTTCAGCGGTGATCGGGATTTGCGGTAATGATTCCGGTTTTGCAGGATGGTTGGGGTACTGCGAGTCGCCAATCGAGTCACCGATAAGGTTGCCGGGTGGAGATATTACGCACGGGCTGTCATCGCCCGGGCCTGCAGTCTCCTCCGCAAAAATATCCTTGCCGGTCTGGGCATTACCGCGACGATGCTGCGCGTTTCCTTCGGTTCATTTACTATGAATGGAGTCCGTGGTCGGTGCTGCTGAATCTGGCAGTCATTCCGCTGATGGGAATCTTGCTG
>VOFG01004434.1_pt1 | contig 24192 bp, 39 predicted proteins | sample 5384171 | NCBI WGS metagenome assembly VOFG01 (sample SAMN12384726, study PRJNA508395) | human gut metagenome | isolation source: healthy gut F | host: Homo sapiens | reverse complement strand
CATCCACACCGTCGAGGTGCTGATGAGCATGGCCACGCTGGGCGCGCCATTGCGCAGCTGCTCTCCATCGCTTTCGGCTGGAGCCACCTTCACGCGAACGCGCGGTTCACCAGCTTCTGCATCGGGATGCTGGGCGACGCCGTCTTTCTGCTGTCGGTCGCTTTGCATGAAGGACAGCTGGCGCGCGGGGATCCCCGACAAGGACAAGACGAGCTGGTCACCACCGGCATTTACCGTTTTCAGCCGCAACCCGGCGTTCCTCGGCTTTGCTCTCATGTACATCGGCGTCCTGCTGCTGTACGGAAACCTGCTGACGCTCAGCTTTTCTCTGTTCGCCATGATGATGCTGCATTTGCAGATTTTACAGGAAAAGAGCGGTTTCTGGCAAGCACCTTCGGCGAGCCCTACCGGGGAATACTGCCGCCGGGTCTTTTCGATATTTGGGACGAAAAAAAGGAACATAAATGAAGCTACTGAAAGGATCATCTCCATATTCCTTATCCTGCTGCTGATCGACCCGCTGTATCTGAGAGCGCGCTTTGCGGTCTGGTCGGCGGCGGGGATATGAACGGCATCGCCCTGCTGTGCCCGGGTGGGCCGTGCGGTGCCTGTCCGGCGCGCTGCTGATCGCAAACGCACTGGTATTCTGGAGGCGGATTTTTCCAGTCTCACCGGCAGTCGTTTTCCGAAAGAAGGACGGCTTGACAGATCGGGCGGGATGGGTTAGACTGAGAAAAAACGCGCCGTATGGCGCATTTCTGGAGGATAACATGGAATTTGAACGGGTCGTGAGGAACAAAAGGACTATCTTCCCCCCTGCTGCTCGCCGATGAGCAGGAGGATATGATCGACCGGTATTGCTTGGGCAAAGGGCAGAATGTATCTTGCGAACCCCGGAGGTCGTGGGCGAGTGCGTGGTCTGCAAGGTCGATGACGGGGTCTACGAGATCAAGAACATCGCGACGGACCCGGCGCTGCATGGCAAGGGGTACGGCCGGGCGCTGATCAATACGTGATGGAGCAGTACCACCGCGGGAAGGGCACCATGCTCGTCGGCACTGGGTGACAGCCCGCTGACCGTGCCGTTTACCAGCGCTGCGGGTTCACGGAGCACCACCGCGTCAAAATTTCTTTCTGGACAACTACGATCATCCCATCGTGGAATGCGGCGTGACGCTCTGCGATATGGTCTATCTGAGCCGCCCGCTCTGAGCCGCGGCTGCAAAAAAACATTCCCCGCCGCAGCGTTTGAAACGCGCTGCGGCGGGGGTGTTTTTCAGGGCTGCGGCGCGGTGAGCTCAAGGAGAGGTAGGGACCGTAGTCGTTCTGCAGGTGCTCGCGCATGCGCGGGCGGCCAGCGCGCCGTCGCGGTGGGCGATGGCTTAGGCGATGGCTGCATGCTCGTGGATGCCGCTGCGGTAGACCTCAGCGTCAGCGACTCGAGCACGCGCATGCTGCGCATCTGGCTCGCGGCGGAGACGCATAGAATCCATACAGGACGCGGTTGTGCGCCAGCTGGGCCAGCGACAGATGGAACTGGTGGCCGACGGACATGAAGCTCGAACCGGGTCTGGCCGCGCTTCATGCGGTCAGGATGGCAAACAGCCCGCGGATCTCCTCCTCCGTCGCGGCCTGCGCGGCCATCCTGCGCCAGCTGTGGCTCGAGAATATAGCGCGCCTGCACCGGCTCGCGCAGCTGGCGGGTCGGCCATGATCCCGGCCAACGCCTGCGTCTGCAGCAGCGTCGGCGCCCGCTCGGACACGAACGTGCCGGAGCCGGCGCGCGAGCGCAGGAAGCCCCGCGATCTGCAGGCTCTTGACGGCCTCGCGGATGGTGCAGCGGCTGACGTCAAGAGCTTTGCTCGACCTCCGGCGGGATCTTCGTGCCGGGCGCCCAGGTCTCCGTGCGGATGATGGTCGAGCATGCGCTCGGTCACGTCCTCGTAGAGCTTGGTCCGCTGGATCGTCTCGCTCATTCGCCCATCATGTCAAACACGGGCGGCTGCGCGCTGCTGCCGCGTGCAGCTTTTCCAGCAGCACGCCCACGCCAGCGCGACGTCCAGCATGCCGGTGCCGATGATCTGCGCGCGTAGATGCGGTGGTTTCGGGTCGGTGCGGCCGGGCATCTTCCCTGCCAGCACGTCGGGGCACGATGATATCGAAGGAGTCGGCCGTGATCTCGCCCATCTCCGCCAGCTCCTTGACCGTTGCCGCGGTGCAGCGACTGGCCGACCTGGTCGACGGCGATGCGGTCCGCCTTGCGGACGACGTCGAACGAGGTCTCGCGGAACGAGCCCATCGTCATGACCAGCGCGCCGGGCTTGACCCACGGCTCTTCGACCAGATCCGCGTTGGCGTTGGTGACGGTGATGATGACATCGGAGCCGCGGCAGCCCCTTCGTTGCTCTTGCACTTGACGAAGCGGAACGGGCGTCCGGGAAGCGGGCGATGAAGCGGTCCATGGCGGCCTCGGAGATATCGCAGACGCGGATCTCCTTCATATCGAGGACCTTGGACATGCAAAGAAGGCTCATGTAGCCCTGCAGGCCGGTACCGATGATGGTGACGACGTCGGTCTTCGCGGCGAGCAGGCGGGCCATGACGGCGGGCTGCGCGCCCGGTGCGCAGGTCATTGATATGGTCGCCGGAGATCAGCGCGCGCAGGATGCCGGTCTTCGAGTCGGTGATCAGGACGTTGGCCTTGATGTACGGCAGGCCGAGCGCCTTGTTGCCGTCATAGCCGCCGACGACCTTGATGCCGGCGACATCCATGGGGCCGATGTAGGCGGGCATGGGTTGAACCAGCCGGCGACGCCGAGCTCCGGACATATCCGTCGTGATCTTGTTGGGCATGATGACTCTGCCCTCGCCGTACCATTTCCAGGTCTTTTCCACGCCCAGTCGATCCGCGTCTTCCACGGTCAGGTATTGCTTTGCGGTCTTTTCGTCGATGATCCATGCTTTCTGTTCCCATACCAGCAGTCCTCCGTAAACTGTTTTCTGTTTGTTTTTAGTTGGATCCTTGCCCAGATTCGGACGCGGGTGTCAGACAATTCCCTCTGTTCGTATGATACGGGCGGGGAAGCGGCGAAGTCAATACGCAGATCCAGCCGTTTTGCAGGGTGATCGCGGGCGCGGCGGCGGGAGCTGCAAAACCGCACTGCCGGAGCTTCGGCAGTGCGGCCTGGGGAATCATGTTTCGGGTCCGGCGTCACTCCAGCTGGCCGGAGGCCCCAGCTCGCGGCGGTATTTTGCCTCCGCGTGGAACGCGGGCAGGAGGAACAGCGCGTCGACAGCCGCGATGACGGCCAGGACGATCAGGATGCGGGTATAGGAGCCGTGGCGTCGAAGCTGAAGTTCACCAGCGGCGAAGACAGCAGCCCGCCGACCGACAGCATGGCCATCATGATGCCGAGCGTCGTATTGTAGGCGCTGCGGCCGAAGATCTCCGCGGCCAGCAGCGGCTGGATGAAGCCGTTGAGGCAGACGGACACCGACAGCAGCACGACCGCGATGACGGCCTGCCACTCGTTTTTCACAAGTGTCAGCACCACGATGCCGGAGAAGGTGAACAGGACGCAGCAGCGTGGAGAAGTGCGCGCCGAAGCGGTCGGCCAGCATGCCGAGGACGATCTTGTCGACGGCCAGCAGCACCAGCATCAGGCTCAGCATCTTCGCCGCGTAGGCCGCGGAGAGCCCGCGGTCCTGCAGGTGGGGGCACGACGGCGCTGTAGACGCCGTTGGAGGCGATGGTCGCGAGCATCATGCCGATCATGGTCAGGTAGAAATACGGCTTTTTCAGCAGCACCTGCATGGGCACGCCCGCCCAGGGGCGGCGACCTTTTGGGCTTATGCGCCGCGCCGCGGCGCTCAGGGGTCGTGATAGGGCTGCAGGCCAAGCTCCTCCGGCCGGTCCTTCATGACGAAGAAGATCATGACCGCCACGGCCGCGAGCAGCCCCGCCGCAAAACAGCAGCGACGTGCGCCAGCCGGCCGATTCCATAATGCCCGGAGCACCAGGCTCAAAGCCGAACCGCCGACGCCGCTGGCCGCCATGACGATGCCGGTCACCACGCCCAGGTGGCTCTGGAACCAGTTGCCGAGCATCCGGGACAGGGCCGCCGTACTGATAAAATATTCGCCGACGCCGTAGATCAGCGCGCCGAGAAACAGCGGGACGGCATTGCGTGCCGTTCCGTAGCCCACGTAGGACGCGGCGACGAGCAGGACCAGCAGGACCGTCGGCCGCCGGTAGCCGAAGCGCTGGTAGAGCCGGCCCATAAACAGATTGCAGAAGGCGGACGCGATATAGCGGACCGTGATCCCCATGGAATACAGGCCGCGCGAGATGCCGAGGCCCGTCGTGATGGGGATGACGTACAGCGAGTAGAGGTTGTTCGTCAGACCGACGATCACGCCGACCGAGAGAAAGGCTCCGATGACAATGCTCAGATAGCGCAGCTGCCCGTTTCGCTCTTTCATGATGCGTTTCCTCCGCAAAAACATTCAATATTTTCAAATTCCGGTCAGATTTCTGTCATGCCGCCGACCGGCGCATCTAGACTATAGCATGCCTCGGCCGAAAATGCTACGCAAAAGCGGTTTTCCGCTCTCTTTTTGCAGAAAAAGAAGCAGACTGTTTTCCAGACAGCTTTTTCAAATGCGTCAAAAATGAAGGCTTCAATTTAGTAAATTGTCCAAAATTGGCCGAATCGGTCAAAATCATTTGACAAGCTGACACAAACGTGCTAATTTCAGTATATACCAACTACGGCTGGAAGGAGTTTTGGCTGGCTGTTATGAAGAAGTATTTACTCGGGATCGACGTCGGCACGACCGGCACAAAAGACGCTGCTGTTCCGCGCGGACGGCCAGCTGATCGGCCACGCCTGATGAGGCCTATCCGCTCCTGACGCCGCAGGTCGGCTGGAGCGAGCAGCGGGCGGAGGACTGGTGGCAGGCGGTCGTCCATACGGTGCGGCAGGTCTGCGAAGATCCGGACGTGGCAAAGAACGTCGCCGGCATCTCCCTTTCCCTGCAGGGCGGCACCTTCGTCCCCACGGATGCAGGCGGCCGGGCGCTGCGCCCCGCCATCGTCTGGAACGACGAGCGCACGGCGAAAGAACGCGAAGCGTTTCTGTGCGAGGTCGGCACCGACGAGGATATGTATCAGAAGACCGGCTGGCATCTGGGTCTCGGCCTTCTGGCGCAGGAGATCCGCTGGATGAAGGACAACGAGCCGGAGCTTTTCCAGAAGACCGCGATGTTCCTCTCCGTGCCCAGCTACATTTCTTATCGTATGACAGGCGTTGCCGCCTGTGATCTTTCCGACGCCGGCATCGACCAGCTCGCAGACATCCGCCGCGGGGGCATACGACGAGGCGCTGCTCGCCTACGCCGGGATCTCGGCGGAGCAGCTGCCGAAGCTCGTCCGCTCCGGTGACCGGATCGGTCAGCTCACGCCGCAGGCCGCACAGGCGCTCGGCCTCACGACCGACTGCGTGCTCGTCGCGGGCGCGCATGACCAGTACGCCGTCGCGCTCGGTGCGGGCGCGGTCCGGCCCGGCGATATCCTGATCGGCTCCGGCACCTGCTGGGTCATCACGGCCATCGGCGATGCACCTGATTTTTCCTCCGGCCTGTCGCCCAGTCCGTTGCGGCGGTGCCGGGCTTATGGGATCGCTGCGATCCCTCTCTCCTCCGGCGGCGTCTGCCTCGACTGGCTGCGGAAATTCGTCGCCGTCGGGTCTGACGGCGAGCCCGTCGGCTACGAAACGCTCAACCGCGAAGCGGCTTCGCGCCGCGCGGCCGACGACGGCCTGTTCTTCGTGCCCTTCCAGGGCTACGCGGGCCAGAAGCGTTTCTCCAAAGCGTCCTTTATCGGCATGGATCTGTCCCATGACCGGTTCCATATGGCCCGTGCGATCATGGAGGGCATCGTCTTCCAGGTCGTCTGGATGATGGAAGCGTTCAGAAGCAAGCCGTCTTCGGACGGACTGAAGCTCGCAGGAGGCGCTTCCAAAGCCCGCTGTGGTGTCAGATCACCGCGGACATCTCCGGACTGCCTGTCAGAGTACCCGCCGTGGCTGACCTCGCCTGTGTCGGCGCGGCGATCCTCGCGGGCGTTGGGACCGGCATCTATCAGAATGCCGAAGAGGGATACAAACACCTGGCAATTGACGAGCGCGTCATTATGCCCGACCCGGAGCGCAGCGCGGAATACCGCAGGCTCCTGCCGGCATATAAACGCAGCGTACAGGCGCTGGGCGACGTCTACGGTCTGTAAGACTGCGAGCAGAAAATTTTCAAGGAGGAAATGAAGAAACATGAAAAAAACGATTGCTCTGTTACTGGCTGTCCTCATGATTCTCAGCATGGTCGCATGCGCGGCCAACACCCCCGCAAAAACCGAAGAGCCCGCGACTACGCAAACCGAAACCACCACCCCCGATACCACTGAAACCGAAGAACCCGCGGCGACGGAAGAGCCCGCCACGGAAGAGCACGAACCCGTCACCCTCGAGGTCTTCCTCGCGCAGGTCGACTGGGCCGATGCATGGGATGAGCTCGAAGCCCGCTTCGAAGAGCAGCATCCGTGGATCAGCATCGAGCACGTCGGTCTCGGCGCCGATGCAGACTTCCTGCAGCAGCGTCTGGCGGCCAACGACCTGCCCGACGCCATCCAGCTCAACAACGGCGTCATGATGAACGCCATGGTCGAGCAGAACCTGCTGACCGACCTTACCAACTGGGAATGCGCCAAGGTCATGCCGAAGGCTTACGCCGACGCTTACACCTTTGACGGCAAGCTCGTCGGTATGTGCCAGGGCGCCGCGTTCTCCACGATGTTCTACAACATGGACATCCTGAACGAGGCCGGCTGGGATACCGTCCCGACCTGCTGGGATGAGCTGATCCAGTGCTGCAAGGACATCAAGGGAAAAGACCGGCGTTGCGCCTCTGGTCACTGCCGCCGGCAAACACACCACCTGCTGGATGATCTATGAGCTGATCCTGGCCAACGTGGCCGGCGAAGAGCTCGGCAACTACGAGGATGATTTCAAGAACGGCACGTTCGACTTCACCAAAGTATCCCGAAGCGACCGCCCGCCTGCAGGAGATCGCTCCGTACTTCCTCGAGGGCACCGCTTCCGCTCTGGAAGAAGATGCTGCTACCTACATGTCTGACGGTCTGGCCGCGATGTGCCTCGCCGGCAACTGGAACGGCGGCATGATCCTCGGCAGCCTGGAAAACGGCGCGGCTTCCCTGCCCCCGTTCGGCGCTGCCGGCGAGCTCCCATGCATCTCCACCTCTCCCGAGGACGCATTCTGCGTCACCGAGAACCCGGACCGCACGCCTGCTGAGCAGGAAGCTCTGGAGATCTTCTTCAACTGGCTGTTTGAAGGCGAGAACTTCCAGCTGATCCAGAACGCCCGCGGCACTGTCCCCGTCATCACTTCCATGACCGAGGATCAGATCGTTCTGCCCGAGGCTATGGTCCCCGTTGCTGCTGAAATGGGCTCCGCTCCGTTCGTCCTCATGGGCTTCAACCTCTACAGCGCCGAATTCAAGGATGCTGTCATGGCGAAGATCCAGGGCGTTCTGACCGGCGACAACACTGCGGAAGACGCCGTTGCCACCATGTGGTCCATCGAGCAGGCTTCCCCCTCAACAAATAATCGAAAGCTCTGACCCGGCCGCTCCGGCGGCCGACGCAGAGGTTTCCCCTGTGTCCCGATTCTGCCCGGCCCATGCGTTTTGCATGGGCCGGCTCCGGGAGGTTCCTGCCCTCCTCCGGAGCTGCGCAGAGCGTTTTTCCTGCATTCAGCCCATTCGCGTTACCCAACGTAACCCAGAGAAAAGAGGATCCTATGAAACGTTCTTCCCGCGCTGGACGGCTCACGCAGCTTGAGCGCAATCAGCGGACCACCGGTATCTTCTTTATCCTGCCTTCGCTGGTGCTCTGCGCGATCTTTATGGTCGTTCCCCTGATCAATGTCATCCGCTACAGTCTCACCGACTGGGACGGACTTTCCAAGACCTACAACTTCGTCGGCCTGTACAACTACATGCACCTGCATGAGATCGAGGGCTTCGGCGAAATGATGCTCGCCACCGTGACCTTCGCCATCGGCGTGACCGCGATCACCATCATCGTCTCGTTCCTGGCGGCGCTCGCACTCGATAAGCGCGGCAGAGACCGTCTGCCCCGCGGGCTGATGCGCGCGCTGTGGTTCTTCCCGGCGCTGCTGTCCGGCGCGGTCGTCGGCATTCTGTGGCGCATCATGTACAACTACAACAACGGCGTTATCAACAAGATCATTACTTCCGCGGGCCTGCCGGCCGTCAACTGGCTGGAGACGCGCGGCGTTACGAATATTGCCATCATCATCGGCGCGGCCTGGGTCCAGATCGGCCTTTGCGTGGTGGTCTTCCTGGCCGGCCTGCAGTCGATCCCGCAGGAAATGTATGAGGCCGCTTCCATCGACGGCGCAACCCCCTCGCAGCAGCTGAAAAACATCACGATCCCGATGATGGCCTCCTCCATCACGATCAACGTCATCACCACCACGATCGCGGCGTTCAAGGCCTACGAGCTGCCGTATCTGATCTCGAAGGGTCTGCCCGGCCATTCGACGCTTTTGATCACACAGAGAATTTTCTTCTTCGGCTTCCAGGCGTTCGACTACGGACGCGGCTCCGCGCTGTCGGTCGTGCTGCTGCTCATCATCGCGCTGATCTCTCTCGTTCAGCTCGTCGTGCTTCGTAAGAGGGAGGATATTTTCTGATGAAAAAACAAAAAGAAACTCCACTCGTTTATCGAAGAGCTGGTGCTCGCTTTGTGCACGATCATCATGCTGGTGCCGATCTACTATCTGGTGCTCGGCGCGTTCAAAGACCCGCAAGGATATCATCAAATATCCGCTGCTCTGACAAAAGAGCTGTTTACGCTCGAAAACTTCCCCTACGTCATCAACAAGATGAAATACTGGCAGGCGCTGGCGAACACGGTCACCATCACGCTCGCGTCGCTGGTCATCGTCATCATCTGCGCGTCGCTGGCCGGCTTTGCCATCGCCCGGATCCGCAGCAAGCTTTTCCGCGGCTACTACAGCGTGCTCGTCACGCTGATGGTCATCCGTTCATCGGCTGTCTGCTCCCGCTGACCGTACAGGCCACGCGCCTTGGCACCTACGACTCCATCTGGGGCTGTATCCTGATCCAGTCGGCGTGGAACATGCCGTTTGCGACGTTTTTGTTCGCGGGCTTCATGCAGAGCCTGCCGCGCGAAGTGGAGGAAGCGGCCTACATTGACGGGTGTACGACGCTGGGTGTCTACTCCCGCGTGTTCCTGCCGCTGCTGACCCCGGTCACCGCGACCTGCGCCATCCGCTGCGGCGTCGGCATCTGGAACGACTATCTGGTCTGCCGCTCCTGCTGAACGAAAAAAACAAGAACCCGACGCTGATGGTCGGTATCAACGGCTTCTTCGGCGCGCGCGCCATGGAATTCGGCTATGCCTTTGCCGGTATCATCCTGGTCAGCCTGCCGATGATCATACTGTTCCTCTGCCTGCAGAAATACTTCATCAAGGGTATCGCTGCCGGCGCCGTCAAGGGCTGATATCCAGCCTTCCCGCACAAAAGGAGAATGCACCCATGTCTTTATTCGAAGTAAAAAATCCTACGACCGCGAAGTCTACGAGAAGGAACTGAAGGATTTTCTGCCGCAGAAGATCCTGGACGTGCATACGCACGTCTATCTGAAGGAATTCTTCCCGCCGAAGCCCCTCGCCCCGGGCGAGGTCAAGCGCACGGTCACCTGGCCGAGCCTTGTGGCGGCGGACGATTCCATTGAGGATCTGCAGGAGACCTACCGGCTGATGCTGCCGGGCAAGGACGTCACCGCCCTCATGTTCTCCAACTCCGGCCGCAGCCAGCAGGCCAACGACTACGTGGCCGACGCCTCCCGCCGGTCCGGCTTCCCGGCGCTGTATTTCAGCGCGCCGGAGGAATCCCCGGAAGAGGTGGGCGGCAGATCCGCAAGGGCGGCTTCCTCGGGATCAAGGGATATCTGAGTCTTTCCCCAAGTATATCCCCGAGGCGGAGATCCGCATCTTTGACTTCTTCCCGAAGGCGCAGCTGAAGAAGATGGACGAGATGGGCGCGATCGTGATGCTCCACATCCCGCGCAACGGGCGGCTGAAGGACCCCGTCAATCTCGCGCAGATCATGGAGATCAAGCAGGAGTTCCCGAACATTCGCCTGATCATCGCGCACATCGGCCGGGCTTACACGAAAGAAGACGTCGGCAATGCCTTTGAAACGCTCGACCAGGCGCCGGATCTCATGTGTATGACTTCTGCGCCAACTGCTGCGAGTACGCCATCACGGAGGTCATCCGCCACGCGGGCGTCAAGCACGTCATGTACGGCACGGACATGCCCATCCTGCGCATGCGCACCCGCCGCATCGAGGAAAACGGCACCTACATCAACCTCGTTCCCCCGGACTCTACGGTGACCCGAAGCAGGACAAGCACCTGCGTGAGGTCTCGGCGGAGGAGGCGGAGAAGATCACCTTCTTCCTGTATGAGGAGCTGATGGCGTTCAAGCGCGCAGCCAAGACGCTGGGGCTTTCCCGTCAGGACATCGAAGATATCATGTACAACAACGCGCACGACCTGATCGAAGGCGCACGCAAGTCTATCTACGGCTGAGGCCGGGAGGTCAAACAGTTTATGGCTTTATTTTGAAGTCACGCCGTATGATCGCAGGATCTACGAAGAAGAGCTGAAGGATTTTCTGCCGCAGAAGATCCTCGACGTGCACACGCACGTCTGGCTGGACAAGTATCTCGACCACAAGCCCCTCGCCCCGGGTGAGGTAAAGCGGACGGTCACGTGGCCGAGCCTCGTTGCGCTCGACAACTCCATTGAGGACCTGCAGGAGACCTACCGGCTGATGCTGCCGGGCAAGGACGTCACCGCGCTCATGTTCACCAGCCGCGGCGCGTGGGATAAGAACAACGCCTACGTGGCCGAATGCTCCCGCAGGACCGGCTTCCCCCTGCGCTCTACTATAGCCGCCCGGAGCAGTCTCCGGAGGAGCTGGAGCAGGAGATCCGCAAGGGCGGGTTCCTGGGGCTCAAGTCCTACCTGAGCCTGTCCCCAAGTACCTGCCGGAGGCGGAGATCCGCATCTTTGACTTCTTCCCGAAGGCGCAGCTGAAAAAGATGGACGAGCTGGGCGCGATCGTGATGCTGCACATCCCGCGCAACGGACGGCTGAAAGACCCCGTCAATCTCGCGCAGATTATGGAGATCAAGCAGGAGTTCCCGAACATCCGCCTGATCATCGCGCACATCGGCCGGGCCTACACCAGGAAGACGTCGGCAACGCTTTCGAGACGCTCGACAAGGCGCCGGATCTCATGTACGATTTCTGCGCCAACTGCTGCGAATATGCCATCACCGAGGTCCTGCGCCATGCAGGCCCGAAGCACGTCATGTACGGCACGGACATGCCCATCCTGCGCATGCGGACGCACCGCATCGAGGAAAACGGCACCTACATCAACCTCGTTCCCCCCGGCCTCTACGGCGACCCAAAGCAGGATAAGCACCTGCGCGAGGTATCCGCGGAGGAGGCGGAGAAGATCACCTTCTTCCTGTATGAAGAGCTGCTGGCGTTCAAGCGGGCGTGCAAGACGCTGGGCCTGACAAAGCAGGACGTGGAAGACATCATGTACAACAATGCGCATGACCTGATCGAGGGCGCGCGCAAATCCATTTACGGTTAAAGACTGGAGAGCGAACGATATGAAAAAGATCAAAGTCGGCTATCTACCTCTGTACATCAAGCTGTATGACGATTCCAACCCGCATTACCGCGACCTCGATGGTCGATTACATGCACATGCTCATCAAGATGCTCGAAAGCCAGGGCCTTGAGGTCGTTCTGGCGGACGAGGTCTGCCGCATCAAGCCGGAGTTCGACCGCGCAGCGAAGAAGTTCAACGACGCCGGCGTCTCCGCTGTCATCACGCAGCATCTGGCCTACTCCCTTCCCTGGAGTCCATTGAGGCACTGCTGAGCCTTGACGCGCCGATCATCGTTCTTGACACCACGCCCGACTATCATCAGCTGCTGAAGGTCGCCAACTACAAGGGCTGCATCAGCGCCAACCACGGCATCCACGGCGTGCAGGATATGTGCAACCTGCCCAAGCGGAACGGTAAGCCGTATTATCTGCGTCGGCCATGCGCTGCACAGCGAGGTCGTCTCCGAGGTCGTGGGCATGTGCCGCGCGGCTGCGGTCAAGAAGGCGTTCCAGACCGAGAAGGTCGGCTCCGTCGGCGGCTCGTTCACCGGCATGGTGACTTCCTCGTCTCCGACGAGCAGCGCTATAAGAACGACATCGGCGTCGAGGTCCAGTATATGACCACCGAGGTCGTGAAGGAGTATCTGCCGAAGGTCACCGAGGGAGATCGACGCGGAGCTCGCGTACGACGCGGCGCATACGATTCCGACATCACCTTCCAGGCCGAATACCGCGAAGCCACCCGCTCCCGGCCTTGCCGTCCGGAAGTGGATGCCAGGACAACGGCCTGCACGCCGCGACGGTCAACTTCCTCACGCTCGATATCTGCGGCCTGCCGAAGATGCCGTTCATCGAGTGCTGCAAGATCATGGAGCGCGGGCAGGGGCTACGCCGGTGAGGGCGACGTGCTGACGGCCGGTCTGGTCGGCGCGCGCTGCTGCAGGTCTATCCCAACACGACCTTTACCGAGATGTTCTGCCCGGATTGGGAGCAGGACGTCATCCTCCTGAGCCACATGGGCGAGAGCAACCCGAAGCTGGCGCAGTGGAAGCCGCTCATCAGCGACTGCCCGTTCAACTACAACTCCTGCGGCGACACCACCGCCATGTACAACTGCCTGCGCAAGGGCAAGGCCGTGTATGTCAACCCCGCACCCATGCAGGATCATTTCAACCTCATCGTCTCCGGCGTGGAGATGCTGGACGAGGGTCTCGAGCGCGGCGCTTACCGCCACAGCACGCAGGGCTGGATGAAGCCGTGCAAGCCGCTGCCGCAGTTCCTGAAGGAATTCTCCTGGCCGGCGGCACGCACCATTCCGCCCTGGTCTACGACGCCAACATCGAAGAGATCAAGGCGTTCGGCACCATGTTGGGCTTCGAGGTCATCGAAATCAAATAATGCATGCGCGTTCAGGCCCGGCGCATCCGGTCTGAACGCGCATGTCCGGAAGAGGACAAGGCATGAACGTTGAACTTCTCAAGCAATTAGGAAATATCGGCCAGATCGCCGGGATCCGCGAATCGCGGCTGCTGCGCGGCCGCGGCGAGGGTATTGCCATCGCGGAATTCTACAACGCGGCGGGTCTGCGCTTCACGGTCGTTCCGACCGGTGCATGGATCTGTTCGATCTGAGCTACAAGGGCGTCAATCTGGGCTTCCAGAGCAAAACGGCCTGACCTCGCCGCAGGCCTTCTGCCCGTCGGACGGGGAATTCTCCGAGCAGTGGCCGGGCGGCATGCTCGTGACCTGCGGTCTCGGCAATGTCGGCGGCCACGCCACGAACGGCGGCCAGTTCCCCACGCACGGCCGCATCTCCCACGTCCCGGCGCAGAATTTCGGCACCGAGACCTACTGGGACGGCGAGCGGTATCTGCTGCGCGCCCGCGGCGAGGTACACCAGACGAAGATGTACAGCCGGCACCTGTCCATCCGCCGCACCATTGAGACGGAGCTGAACAGCCGCGTCATCCGCCTGCACGACGTGCTCACGAATTTTGAGGCCGAGGACGAGCCGTATATGCTGCTCTACCACTTCAACTTCGGCTATCCCCTGCTGCAGGCCGATACGCTGGTCGAAGCTTCGAAGGCGGAGCGCACGCCGATGAACGAGCTTTCGACGGACTATCATCACATGATGGCCCCGGTCGACGGCCGCGGCGAGGAGCTGTACTTCCGCACGAACCTCGGCAGCCGCGCCTGCGGCGTGTGGTGTACAACGAGCGGCTGGAGCTCGGCGCGTACGTCGCGTTCGACACGGCGAATCTGCCCAACATGGTGCAGTGGAAGATGATGAAATCGCACGACTATGTGCTGGCGCTCGAGCCGTGCAACACGTTCGGCATCAACCGCGACGAGGCCGCGAAGGAGGGCAAGCTCGCCGTCCTGCCCGCGTACGCGAGTGTGGAGAACCATCTGGAGCTCGGCGTGCTGGACGGGCTGACGGAGATCCGGAGCTTCCTGCGCCAGCTGTAAGGGATCCCTGCTATGAAAGATTTTGACCTGTCCGCCTTTCTCGCGGACCTGCGCACGCTGTGCGCCATCGACAGCGGCCATTTCAACGCCCCCGGCACGGCGGCTGTCGCAGATTTTGAAAGCCGGTACCGGGCGCTGGGTCTTAAGACCGAGCGGCGGTACTATGATAATAACGACTTCGCCCCCTTCCTGACCGCGCGCAACTCCGAGGACGAGCAGATCGACGTGCTGTTTGTGGCACATATGGACACGGTCTTCCCCGTCGGCACCGGCGCGCAGTGGCCGCTGGAGGTGGACGCTGACGGACTTGCCCACGGGCCGGGCTGCATCGACTGCAAGGGCGGCTGCCTGAGCCTGTATTATCTGCTGCGGCAGATGCTGCAGGCGGGCGACTGCCGGTTCCGCTTCTGCGTGGCCATGAACAGCGACGAGGAGCGCGGCTCGGCCTATTCCCGCCCGTATTTTGAGGCGCTTGCGCAGAAAAGCCGCTACTGCTTCGTCTTTGAGCCGGGGCGGCCCAACGAGGAATTTGTCTCGCAGCGCAAGGGCGGCGCAAACTACATCTTCAAATGCCACGGCATCTCCGCGCATTCCGGCGTTGAGCCGGAGAAGGGCGCGAGCGCCATTCTGAGCTGTCACGGTGGGTGAATGAGGCTTTACAAGCTCAACGACTTTGCCGCCGGGACGACCGTCAACGTCGGCCGCTTCGACGGCGGCGGCGACAACGGCGCCGTACCCGACTATGCCGAGTGCACGCTCAGCTACCGCTATCTCGATGCCTCCGCGCTGGACCGGCTGGAAGCCTTCTGCAGCGGATGCAGGCCGAGCCCTTCGACCCGCGCACGCACATGGAGATCATCCAGAAGTCCCTGCGCCCGGCCATGCAGCCGCACGCGGCGACCTATGCCCTGCTCGACGAGCTCGAGCGCGCGGGAGAAGCGGTCGGCCAGAAGGTCACGTGCCTCGTGACCGGCGGCGGCTCGGACGGCAATTTTATCTCGCATTACGGCGTTGCCACGCTGGACGGCTGCGGCCCCTGCGGCGGCAAGATGCACACCCGTGAGGAATATCTCATGACACAAACCGTAGAGCAGCGGCTCGACCTCATGTACGTGCTGCTGACACGCCTGTTCCGGAGGGGCCCGGATTGAAATTGGAACAGCAGCAGGAGCTGATGGCGCGGCTGTCGATCATGCAGAAGCTGTCGCTGGCCGAGGCCATGGAGATCCTGAACGTCTCGAGTCGACCATTCGCCGCATTTTTTGCGAAAATGGAGAAGGAGGGCGTCGCCATCCGCACCCACGGCGGCATCCAGAGCGCCAGCGGCGCTATGACGCGCTACTCCTTTGAGTATGGAACAAAAACGAATATCGAGAAAAAAAGACGGCGATCGCGCGTGAGGCCTGCAAGCTGCTGAAAAAACGGCGACGTGATCTTCTGCGACACTGGCACGACGACGCAGTGCTTCTGCGCCGAGCTCGTGTGCCGCATCAAGCGGGAGGGGCTGAACGTCAAGCTCTATACCAATTCGCTGGCCAATCTGGAGCTGCTCTCGCCCTATATGCCCGTGACGCTCATCGGCGGCGAATACCGACCGAACCGCAAGGATTTCTGCGGCTATCTGACCGATCAGGCGCTGACGGGGCTGTATTTCAGCAAGAGCTTTGTCGGCGCGGACGGCTGCGTCCACGGCCGGCAGTTCACCACGACGGACTTTGATACCGCCCGGATGAACCAGATCGCCATGCGCAACACCGACCAGAATATCATGCTCGTCGATTCGTCCAAATTTTTCCGTCTCGGCGCATGTCGCGTATGCGCCGCTGGAAATGCTGCACACCATTGTCACCGACACCGGCATCCGCCCGGAGATGCTCGCGCAGCTCAAAAAGCTCGCACGTCCGGGTGATCTGCGCAGACGTATCCAAGCCGTCTGCGGACGAAACATAAACGTGTATCTCCCTCCGAAAGGAACCGAAGAGAAGAAAAAGGAATCTCGTTATGAAACCAGTCATTCGCACCCCGTATTTTGAGGTTGGAACGAAAAACTATGTGTACGGCGACAAGCTCCTGGAGTACGCCAGGGCGGCGGACGCGGCAGCGGAGAAGTACGACATTGACGTGCTGTTCATCTGCCCGGCGCTGGAGGTCCGCCGTGTGGCGGAAAACACGAAGCATCTGTTCGTGCTGGCGACGTATATGGATACGCTCCGCCCGCGGCCGCGGCTGCGCGGGATATCCTGCCGGAGGGCTTGAAGGCTGCCGGTGCGGTCGGCGTGATGATCAACCACTGCGAAAAGCCCATGAGCCTGCCGCAGATGAAAAGACCATCGACCGCGCGCGGGAGCTGGACTTCCTCGTCTTCGCCTGCGCCGATACGCTGGATGAAGCGAAGGCCATCGCCCAGCTGCACCCCCGACATCATCAACCCCGAGCCTCCGAGATCATCGGCGGCGGCAAAGGGCGCGAGCCCCCCATGGCATACGTCCGGGATTCCATCAAGGTCATCAAGGAGATCGACCCAACATCATGGTCGAGCAGGCGGCGGCATCACCTGCGGGCAGGAGGTCTATGACTTCATCATGGCTGGTTCCGAAGCCGGTGCGGCCTCCGGCATCATGAACGCCGCAGACCCCATCGCCATGATCGACGCATGACCTGCTCGACATCATGCGCAAGATGATCCCCGATTTTGCCGAGGAGCATCAGTACCGCCACCCCGGCCCCATCCACGCGCAGTTCGGCCGCTACGTCAATGAGCCGGGCGATTACACCAGCATGAACACCGACGGCCATCTGCGCTCTGTCTTCTTCGGCCGCAGCGAGACCATGACCATCAAGGACGGCGTTCTGGACGGCGGCGAGTTCGCGCACATCTACTTCATCGACTGGGACCACGTCCGCGCCGCGGGATTCTGAAAAAACTTTTGTCGAACGGGCTCGTCACCGCGCCGGGTCCGGGGACGAAGCGGTTCCCTGTGAGATCGAGTTTCTGGTCGAGGGTTGGTCTGCAGGCCTTCATCGCCGCGTTTGGACCAGGCGGCAGGATCTGTCGGACCGGGAGCTGGACGGACGGTCATCAGCAGATGATCGATCGCATCCGGAGAGGACGAAGCGCAAGCCTGAGATCGATGAATACAGACCTTCATCGCCGCGCGTTCAGGCGGCTCCGATCTGGACGTCGTCTTTTCCTCTGGACGTCGTCTTACCATGAGCCTCTCGGCCAGCTGGATCGCGGCAGCGGTGCTGGTGCTGCGGCTGTGCCTGAAGCGGGCGCCGAAGTGGGTAAACGTGCTGCTCTGGGGCATCGTCGCGGTGCGGCTGGTGCTGCCGGTCTCCATCGAAAGCCCGCTGGAGTCTGCTGCCGCGCAGGCTATCCTCCCGGCCGTCACGGCGCAGCCGATCAGACCGGGACCGCCCCGGCCGTCGGCAGCGCGGCAGCAATCGCCTCCGGCGCGGCGGTAAATTCGCAGCCAAACTGAAGCTTCCCCGTTCTGGCGTGGGTCTGGCTCGTGGGGATCGCCGTGCTGCTTCTGTACACGTGGATCAGCACGCAGCGGCTGCGGCGGAAAGGTCCGCGAGGCCGTCCGCCTGCAGGGCAATATCTACGAGACCGAGCATATCGACTCGCCGTTCGTGCTCGGCGTGCTCCGGCCGCGGATCTATCTGCCCTACCATGGACAGCCGCGACCGGGAGCAGGTCATCGCCCACGAGCAGGCGCATCTGCCCACCAGGATCACAATGGGAAGCCGCTGGGCTTTTCTGCTGCTGACGATCCACTGGTTCAATCCCTGCTGTGGCTCAACTATGTGCTGCTGTGCCGGATATCGAGCTGGCATGCGACGAAAAAAGTAATCAAAAACCTAAGCTGCGGGCAGCGGGCCGACTATATGCAGGCCCTTGTCACGTGCAGTGTGAACCGCCGCAGAATTGCGGCCTGCCCGCTCGCCTTCGGCGAGATCGGGGTAAAGGCGTGTAAGATCTGTGATGAACTACAAAACCGACTTTCTGGATCATTCTTCTGGCCGTTGCTGCCTGCGTTGTCCTGGCCGTCTGCTTTCTGACGAATCCGATCGGCTTCCGATATGACGCTGCAGCTGACCTATCGTCTCCGCAAAGTATTTTGACGCGCGAAACCACACCGACCCGATCGCTGTGGATCTGTCCGCGGCCCAGATCGACGAAGTTGAGCTCCCGGCTGGACGGACTGAAAAACGCGAAAACGAGCGATACCCTCGCCGGTTGGACGCCGATGTATCAGATCAGCGCGCAGCTGCAGGATGGGTCCTATATCGGGCCAACGGATATTCAATGCGGACGACACGCAGGTGGATATCGAATGGAACGGCGTGCACTATCTGGTGACCGACCGGGAGTTTCAGGGCTATCTGAGCCGGGTCTGTGCCGGCGTGGACGTTGCAGCGGCGGCGGAGGCCTCTGCAAAAACGCCCGCCTGCCCGCAGATACGAACGCGGCAGAGCCGGGCAGCCCGCCGAAAGTGATGCGCTGGGAGAGAAGCTGGCCGAAACGGAAACCGAAGCGGAAGCTCTCGACCACGATCCGGTGCTGGACAACGCGATCAGCAAAGCAGTCCTGGATCATTACGCGGACGCCGTGCAGCCGGGCAGATCCCATGTGGAGAGCCACGTTCTTCTGGCGCAGGACGACAGCAGCGCCGACACGATCACCGTATATCTGCTCGTCCTGCAGGAGACATACAGCGCAGACGGCGAGACGCTCACGATGGAAAACGGCAGCTACGTCCCCACGGCCATCACATTCTCTCTCAGCACCTCCAGCGGCCCCACCCCGCTTGAATACTGGGAGCCCAGCGACGGCAGCTATTCCGACGACATCCGCGCTAAATTCCCCGCCGCCGCAGCCGAAGAAGCCCTGAACGACCAGGCCTACATCGACGCCCTTCGCTCCGCCTGCGAAGAACAGGCCCAAAAGCACGGACAAGCACGCAGGGGTAAAGTACAACAAAACACGGTTCCAAAGCGGCCCGCAGGTCTTCCCGCCCGCGGGCTGCTTTCTGCTGGTGCGGGGGGCGGAGGTAAGTGGTATTGTGGAGTGGGTTTTTTAATTTGTGCTGATCTGGCTTGCTGGATTGTTATATGGATGAGGCCTCAAGGAAATGGAGAGACGGTATGGAACAAGAACGCGTGCTGGCGCTTTATGATGCGTATGCGGACGGGGTATATCGGGTGGCGCTCGGGTATCTGCGTTCGGCGCACGACGCAGAGGACGCGGTGCAGGCGGTATTCTGCCGGCTGCTGGAGAAGGAGCTGACCATCTGGCCCGGGCGCGAGCGCGCGTTTTTGACGAAGCTGACGATCAATCACTGCAAAAATCAGCTCGCAGCGGCAAAGCGCTTCGCGCCGGAGGCGCTGGACGAGCTGTGTTTGCCGGCGGAACCGGAGGACCGCGCGGTGCTTCGCGCGGTGATGGAGCTGCCGGAAAAGTACCGGCTGGTCGTGGTGCTGCACTGCTTGGAGGGGATACTCGTTTTCCGAGATCGCCGGGCTGCTGCAGCTGACGCCGTCCGCCGTCTCCATGCGCCTGCACCGGGCGCGAAAGATGTTGCGTGAACAGCTTGGGAGGGATCAATGATGGAAGAAAATTTCAGGCGCATTGCAGACGCTGTCCGCCTGCCGGAGGGCAGCCGGGCGCGAATCCGGGTGCAGATCGCCTCCCGGGCGGAAGAACAGGAGGCTTCTATGCAGAACAAACCCAAAAATACCTGCCGCGGCTGGCCGTGGCGGCAATTATCATCGCGGCGGCGCTGACGTTGACGGCGGCGGCTGCGGCGGTCGTCCACCGATTCCGGAATGATCTCATTGTCTCCAGCGTCAGCGAGCTTCCGGCACCGACGGAGGATACGCCGACGGCCGTGGCTGAACCGGCAAGCGGCCGCAAAGCGCCGAAAACACTGGAGGAACGGCTTTCTGATGGCCCGAGGTTCACGATGGATGAGTGGCGGAACGGCGAGAAGATTGACGGCACAATCTCGCATCTGTACACCGGATGGGATCATTCAGGAGCTGATCAGCGACGATCCGGCGCTGTGCATCCGCCGCATCACGCGCGCGGAGGATGGCGCAGAGAAAATGCAGTATATGGCAGAAGATCCTGCCGATCTTCTGCCCGTGCTGACCGGGAAGATCCGCTTCGATCTGACGTGGCTGGCGGAAAACTATAAAACGGTCATCCCGGACGATCAGGCATTTATCATCCGGGACGCGGATGGAAACCTCGCCAACGAATTCTTCTGGGCGTCCTATGGCGCAAATGACGGGAAGGGCTGGGTAAGACTTGAGATCATGTATGACTCGACCTGGAACCTGTCTCCGGCCTATATCGTGGACAGCTCGTTTGAAGAAGCGTACTATTACACAACGGCAAGCGGCTGTGAATTTCTGATCACCGCAGACGGCGATACCGTCTGGGCAAGCTGCACGACCGTAAAGACGAACGTCAGCCTGTATGGCGCGTATCGACCACCAGCGATCTGGAACAGATCGTCGAGCATCTGGCGCTTTCCATCTCGGAATGAAGCAAAGGCAGCGCCGAAGGAAACCAAAACGATTTCCTCCGGCGCTTTTTTGCTCCAACTGTATTGCATTTTTATGGAGATCCTGTAAACTTAGGATAGAATTACAAAGGAGGCGGCTGCATTGGCGGAACTGAATTTGACATCGGCGGTCCCCCATACGGACTGCGGCACCGGGCGGCAAAGGGGCCGGATCGGCTGGCTGATCGCGGCGGGGATCCTCGCGGCGGCGCTGCTGGGGATGCTCGTGCTGACGCTTGCGGATCTGCGGCGGGCAGCCTCCCCTATCGTCTTTCCGTGGAGGACGGCGTGTATAATCTGACCGCAGAAGCGCTGGTGACGACGCCGGAGGACGCGGGCAGCTTTGCGCTCTACACGAACAGCACGAAGCTCGGCGTTACGATCGTCTCGGACGCGGAAAGAAAGCGGGACCGTCACGCTGGCGGACGCTGAGACCGGGAATCGTATCCGATATGCCGCGGTCAGCAGGCGCTCCCGCAGTGTGCGAGTTTACCGCGCTCACTGCTGCCCAGCGGTACCGTGTGTCAGCTGCGAGGGGTTTTCCCCGGACGCCGTGGTCACGATTTCTGACGCGCGGACCGTCAGCTTCTGGCACAGCCTGCGCGCCGTGCTGGGTGAGCTCCTGTCGCTGCTCGCGGGCGGCTGACAATGAACTGAAACAGGAAAAAACCGCCTGCCGGGGCCTTCGGCAGGCGGTTTTTGTCTAGGATGCAGCCATCACGAAATGTTTACATCTTTTTTCAGGGTCATTTCAGATTCCGGCGATAGAGTACAGCCACAGAACCAAAACAAGGGAGGCTGTTTTCCATGAAAAAAAGCTGATCTCTATCCTGCTGGCGGCGGCGATGCTGCTCTCGCTTGCAGCCTGCACCAGTGCCGTGGCGGCCGATGATACAGAATCAGTGCCCGCATCCCGACACTTCCACCGAAACGCCGCCCGAACTGCCGGACGGGCCCGCCCGCCATGTTGGGCGGCGGACGCCGCCTGAAAGCCCGACGGCACGCCGCCGGACGGTGCAAACGGCCAGCCGGGTACGCCCCGGACGGCAACCCGCCCGACGGTGCGCCGAATGGTCAGCCCGGCAGCTTCGGCGGCAGCGGCGAAGTGACGCAGGGCACGAGCGCGAATACCATTTCTGAGGATACTGCCGTGACCGGCACGAGCTCGACCGGCGACGGCAAAACGCCCTGCGCGTCGACGGCGCGGCCGTCACGCTGGACGGCATCACCGTCGACAAGCGCGCGGGCGCGACCTCCAACACCGAGGACGGCGACTTTACGGCATGAACGCCGCGCTGCTGGCGACGAACGGCGCGACCGTCACGATCAAAAACGCGACTGTCAATTCCTCCGCGCAGAACGGCAACGGCGTATTCAGCTACGGCAGCGGCACGACTGTCAACATCTCCGATTCCACGATCACGACAAGCGCTGATAACTCCGGCGGCATCCAGACCACCGGCGGCGGCACGACGAACGCGGAAAACCTGACCGTCACCACCTCCGGCAACTCGTCGGCGGCTATCCGCTCCGACCGCGGCGGCGGAACCGTGAACGTCACGGGCGGCAGCTATACCTCGAACGGGTACAACTCCCCTGCCGTTTACCCACGGCAGCCATTACCGTCAAAAACGCGAAGCTCACCGCGAACAATTCCGAATCGCTCGTCATTGAGGGCAAAGAATTCCATTGCGCTCGAAAACTGCACCGTTTCCGGGCAATATGAGCAGCACGAAGGGCTCAAGTTCTTTGGAAAACGTCCACACCGTCATGATCTACCAGTCCATGTCCGGCGACGCGGACGTCGGCACGTCGGAATTTTCGATGACCGGCGGCTCGCTGATCGGCAAAACGGCGATCTGTTCTACATCACGAACACGCACTGCATCCTGACGCTCTCTGGCGTGACGCTCAAAATGAGGATCCCGACGGGTATCTGCTGCGCGTGGTCGGCAATTCCGCGTCGCACGGCTGGGGCACGCCGGCAGCAACGGCGCGCAGGTCGAGTTCACCGCCGACGCGCAGACGCTGGACAGCAATATCCTCGTCGACACGATCTCGACGCTGGACCTGACGCTCCAGAACGGCAGCAGCTTCACCCGGCTTTACGATCAACATCGTCGATAACGCCGAAGGGGGCGCGGCAGTCTCTGACAACGCGGTCGTGACCATCGGGTCCGGCTGCACCTGGACGCTCACCGGCGACTGCACGATCACGAGCCTCATAAATAACGGCACGATCAATTTCAATGGCTATACCATCACGCTCGCGGATGGGACCGTGCTGCGCAGATAAGGCATGAAAAACACCCGGCATCAGGTTGGATGCCGGGTGTTTGGTTATCATCTCAGACTTTGCAGGTCCAGCCGAAGGGGTCGGGTTTGGTGCCCCACTGGATGCCGGTGAGTTCCCGTGCCGACGCACCAGGCTTCCTCCAGCGCGCCGTTTTCGCCGCCTCGAACAGCTCATCGACGCTCAGCAGCCGCTCCTCAACCGGAACACCCCAGCTCTTGAGAAGCTCAATGCACGACTTTCTCGTCACGCCGCGAAGAATCGAGCCCGTGAGCATCGGCGTAACGACCTTGCCATTAATCTTGAACATGACGTTCATGCCGCCGCCCTCCTCGACGTACTTGCGCTCGACGCCGTCGAGCCAGAGGACCTGCGAGTAGCCCTTTTCGATTGCCTTGTCGCCCGCGCGGTTTGCCGCGGCGTAGTTGCCGCCGCACTTGGCCTCGCCGGTGCCGCCGCGCACCGCGCGAACGTCCTCGGTTTCGACCATGATGGGGACGGGCTTGAGACCGTCGGAGAAGTAGCTGCCGGAGGGAGAGAGGATGATGGCAAACGTTGCCTCATGCACGCCGTGCAGCGCCAGCGTCGGGTCCGTGGAATACAGGAAGGGGCGGATGTATAGGGACGTGCCGGGGTCCGACGGGACCCAGCCGGAATCGATCTTGACGAGCTCCTTGATCGCCTCCAGACCGTCTTCTTCGTCGATGCGCGGAAGACCGAGCCGGTCGCACGAGCGGTTCAGGCGACGTTCTCCCAGGGTCTGAACGCTGTACCTCGCCATCCGGGCGGCGATAGGCCTTGAGACCTTCAAAAACCTCGGTGCCGTAGTGCAGAACGCTTGCCGCCGGGGACATGGAGATCGGGCCAAAGGGACGATGCGGGCGCGTTGTGCCAGCCGTCTTTTTCCGTGTAGTCCATCAGGAACATGTGGTCGGTGAAAACCGAGCCGAAGCCGAGCTTGTCGGCAGGCGGGAGCTTGCCGGGGTTGGGATTTTCGTAACAGTGATGTTCATAATGATACCTCCTGATGAT
>VOFG01003715.1_pt1 | contig 24206 bp, 35 predicted proteins | sample 5384171 | NCBI WGS metagenome assembly VOFG01 (sample SAMN12384726, study PRJNA508395) | human gut metagenome | isolation source: healthy gut F | host: Homo sapiens | reverse complement strand
ATACGCGCCCGGAAAACCGCTTGTAGCAAGGCTTTTTCTGCCCCTACTGCGTAACAAAGGGCATGAAAAAAGCGGCGTTCCTGTTCTCCCATGTAGAGAGTAAGAAACGCCGCTTCTGCGTCGTATTCAGTTTTTAGTACAATACCCTGCTTGTCCGTCGCTCGAAAAACCTTGATTTTCCAGTGTTTTCAAAAGTATCGTTTCAAAAAGGCTGTATGAGGACAACGTTCTTGGCAAGGTCACAAACGAGCAGTTCCGTATGCTGTCCGAGGGATACAATGAGGAACAGCGGCGGATTCGGAAGAAATCCCAAAGCTGAGAAAGGCGATAGAAGACCTAAAGGCATCTGCCACCAATGTGGAACACTTCCTTGAAATAGTCCGCAAGTACACGGACATTAAGGAGCTTACGCCCGAAATCCTGCGGACATTCATCAGCAAGATCGTTATCCACGAGCGAAGCCGAAAGCACGTCAAGGATGCTGAACAGGACATCGACATCTACTTCACCCACATCGGGAACCTTAACCGCTTCTGCTCTGACGGAAAAGCCGTCCCAACTGAAATAACCGCCTAAATCCAAGCAACAGAAAAGGACAGACAACCTTAAATCGTCTGTCCTTGTCTGAAAAAAGTACGCCTTTACGCTGTAACATCCTTATGAGAAGGAGCGTATCGGGCGCACTTTTGCGTATGCTCTTGCATATGCTATGTCGACGGATTACCGGAGGGGAGGGACAGGTATGCTTCTGACAAGACAGTACGACCGGGTGCGTGCCGTGACCTACGCCGAGACGTGGGCACTTGCGCGCAACCCGCTGTTCATCAATTTTACGGGGCAGGGTGGGGACTGTACCAATTTTTGCATCGCAGGCACTGCTTGCAGGATGCTGTACCATGAACTACACCCGCGATTTCGGCTGGTACTATATTATGCAAACAGACCGTGCGCCGGCATGGACAGGAGTCGCGTACTTTCATGACTTTATTACGCAGGCTCCGGCGTTCCGGGAAGCGAACGGCGGAACAGGCCCGTTCGGACGGGATGTATCCGTCGAGGACGCGGCGGCGGGTGATTTCATCCAGCTTGCCAACAAGGAAGGCATCTACTATCACACGCTGGTCATTACCGGCTTTGAGCGGACGACATTCTCGATATGTGCCCATTCCAACGATGCGCTGAACCGGCGGCTGTCCACCTATAACTATGCTTCGCTCCGGTTCCTGCATATAGACGGCATCGCGGTGGAGGTGCCGCAGGAGGATTGCTACGAGATGCTGCTGGCGGGCAAGGCACTGCCGGTCAATCCGCCATCCGGCGGCTGAGTATGCCCGAAAAGCAGCATGTTCCCGTCATGCCTGTCCCTTCAACTCCCGGATGACCTCATGTATGCTCCGAACGGGGACCAGGTGCATTCCTTCAACATTCAGCGAGCGCTTTTCCGTGTTGCGGAGCGGAACCACCGCCCGCGTGAAGCCCAGCCGTGCCGCTTCCCGTACCCGCAGATCCAGATTGGATACACTGCGTACCTCGCCTGCCAGTCCCAGCTCGCCGACGATGATAAGGTCATCTGGGTACAACCCGGTCTGTCAGCGAGGAGATCAGTGCGGCGGCAATGGCAAGGTCGGCGGCAGGCTCTCCGACAGACAGTCCGCCGATGACATTCAGGTACACGTCATTCTGATAGAATTTCAGTCCCAGCCGCTTTTCCAGCACGGCAAGGATCCGGTAGACGCGGTTGTAGTCCACGCCGTTGCTGGTACGCCGGGGGCTGGAAAGACCGTCGGAGTGACCAGCGCCTGCACTTCGGCAATCAGCGGTCGCGTACCTTCAATCGTGCACAGCGCAGTTGCCGGACACGTTGCGCGGACGACCTGCCGAAGCATTTCGGAAGGGTTGGCGACCTCGCACAGACCTGCATCGGTCATTTCAAACACGCCGATCTCGTTTTGTGGATCCGTAGCGGTTCTTGACTGCCCGGATAATACGGTACGCCTGTTGGCGTTCGCCCTCAAAGTACAGCACCGCATCCACCATATGCTCCAGCACCTTCGGACCCGCAATGCCGCCTTCCTTGTTGACGTTCCCGACCAACAGCATGGAGATGCCTTCAGCCTTTGCCTTGTTGATAAAGGTCAGCGCGCATTCCCGTACCTGCGTGACCGAGCCGGGGGCGGAATTGATGCGATCCGAGTAAATGGTCTGGATTGAGTCCAGGATCATGACGTCCGGGCGGATACGGTCGGTTTCCGCGAGAACCTGCTCCAGGTTGGTCTCGGTCAGGATGAACAGATGTTCCCCACCCACGCCCAGCCGTTCGGCGCGCAGGCTGAGCTGTCCGCCGGATTCCTCCCCGGACACATACAGCACCTTACGGCTTTGCCCCAGACAGTCGGATATCTGCATCAGCAACGTAGATTTTCCGATGCCCGGTTCGCCAGCCAGCAGGACGACAGATCCCAGCACCAGTCCGCCACCCAGTACGCGGTCAAGCTCACCCAATCCTGTTCCGGAGCGCATGTAGGACGGCAGAGACAGATCCCGGAAGGCGGTTGCCCGACTCTCTCCGGACAAGCCAGCCAGCGATGTGCGCCGCGCGGAATTGGCGGAGACCTCTGGCTCCAGTTGGATTACCTCCTCCGCCATGGTATTCCAGCGCCCGCAGTGCGGGCATTTGCCCATCCATTTGGGCGATTTCGCACCGCATTCGGTGCAGACAAAAACGGTGCGCGGTGCCTTGGGCGTCATGTGCGGTTCCTCTCTTTCTTTCCGGGCAGGCGGGTGATTATATCGTTCTCCCGCCAGTTCGCAAACTCAAATATGCCGATATAGGTTCCTGCCAGCCGATCCCTGATTGTGACCGGTGTCCGCAGGCGTGCCCGCAGAGCGGCAAGTGCGGCGTCCTCATCGCCGGCAGGAGAAGTCAGGAACACCTTTCGCCATCCCGATGATGGGCGATGGTCGTTCAGCGCGTCCTCGTTCCGGTACCGCAATACGCAGGTCATCTCGCCGTTCAGTACCGCCTGTATGGTATCGTCGGCTTCTCCGGCAGACAGGTAACCGGTGATCTCGACCGCCCCGAACCAAAGCGATCCGTACAGTTCTCCATGCCGGTCGGGCTGGTTGGGGCATATGAACTGCAGACTCCAGCGGCTGTCGCGTGGGTTCCGGATGGTCAGTATGCTGCTCTCGCGCCCCTGCGCATCGGTATCGGCAGTGACAGTCAGGGGCGTAGCTACGAAGTGTGCGAATCAGCTCCGGCATGAACTGCTCGGCGGCGGTCGGCATGACTGATTCCTCCTTGTGCGGTAATGATTACATCCTTTGCAAGGATTTTTGCCTGCTCCCCTCTTGCAATCGGGGCTGAAATGTGATATCATAAGTATAAACGATTTTGCGGAAAAAAGCAAGGGCTTTTTCCGAAAAAGAAGGAGCGTGCCCATGGAACAGATATACACCATTCCAGTTAACGAGGCGTTTGAGGCATCGGCGTCGATGCATCCTGCGGATGTCCGCTGTGTACCCTGTACAGAAAGCTGGAGGAGAATGAGCTGGAGCTGATACTCGGCGCCTCCATGATGGAGCCGGATGTCCGGATTCAGACCAACAGGGAAGGCTTCTGTCGCCTGCACTACGATATGATGTTTGTCCGCAAGAACCGCCTCGGTATGGCACTGACACTGGAGAGTCACCTCAAGGAGCTGAAGGACGAGATTCGCGACGGCGGACTGGGGGCGCCCGGTGCGCGTCCGGTAAAACGGATCGCGGCTATGGAGGAGAGCTGCTATGTTTGCCGGCGCATTGCATTCAACTTTGAGCATATGGCGGAAACCGTTGTGTACCTTTGGGACACGGATGAAAAATTCCCTGCCAAGCTGGAAGCACAGCCGTACTTCTGCCTCCCCATTATCGCAAATTGCTGGAGTACGGGCAAAACGGCTGGGGCGGAAGAAGCAGACGGCGTTCGCATCGGCAGTCGGCAGAGTAGTCAACGCTTACATGGACAGCGACCGAGGATGTGTCATGGTTCTGCAAGAAATTCGACTATCGCTACGATGAGGAACCGTGGTATAATTCCAAGGATGCGGTGGAGCGCGCTATCCGCTTTCTGCGTTCGGACATACGTCCGGGATGCCGGCAAGCCCGGCGGGAAAGCCTGATGGCGGACAAATGCCGTTTGCACCGTCGCCCGCATGAAATACTGAAATAAGAGGAATACTGCATATGATAGATCTGCTTGAGCTTCACAAGTTCTTTATCGGCAACCACCTGCACGCCGGGGATATCGCCGTGGACTTTACCATGGAAACGGGCACGATACCGCGTACCTGTCCAAAGCCGTCGAGGCCGGACGGGTTTGTGTACGCCTTTGACATCCAGGAGCAGGCACTGGCTTCCACGCAGGAGCGCCTGGTTGCCGAGGGCTGTCCCGACAATTACCGCCTGATCCTGGACTCGCATTCCAATGTCAAAAAATACGTCGATGTGCCGTTCAAAGCCGGTATGTTCAATTTGGGCTGGCTTCCGGGCGGGGACAAGTCTGTCACGACATTGCGCGAGACGACACTGCCGGCAATCCGGGACGCCATTGATCTGATGGATCGGGATGCCATTCTGAACATCGCGGTCTATCCCGGGCACGCGGAGGGCGACGCCGAGGGCAAAATGATACAGGAATACCTTGCCTCGGTGAGCCGGCACCGGATCTGTGCCACAATGGTAAAGATTCTCAACTCGCCCACCTCACCGTATTTCATCGTGGTGGAAACCAAGCCGGCAAAATGAACGGTGATGTGCGTGATACTGCAGTACGGAGGAAATTGCCTTGAAAAAGGATGCGTATATCGGTAAGTGTGCCGCTGTAGGTGCGGCTGTTCTGCTGTTCACCCATGCCTTGGGCGGATGCCGGGTTATTTTGTTGACCCAGCCGGAGCAACGGAAACGACGGCGTCGGAGACTCTGCCGGCAACCTACACCTACCGGATCGATATCGGGAAGTACCGGGATGCTCTGTTTACCACCGATCCCGCCTACCGGGTGCTGGTCAACAAGACATACACCGTGGATGCAGGCTACGCGCCCATGCGCCTTTCGACGCTGGATGCCTCGCTGACGCTGAGCGGCAAGGAAGTGCGGCTGGAATCCACAGTAGCGCTGGCGGCGGAGGCGCTGTTGCGGGAGCTGTGGGCATACGGCTGGACAGATATCCTTGTCACCAGCGGCTACCGCACCTACAGCTATCGAGCAGTCTTTTCAATCAGTATATTGCCAATGAGCGCGCCGCCCACCCGGACTGGACGTACGAGCAGGCGGTCACGCAGGTGCTGACATACCCGCCCGTCCCGGAACCAGCGAGCATCAGACCGGGCTTTGCATGGATCTTATCGTGGGCGGTGCCAATCCCGTGCTGGATGAGTCCTTCGCCGACCATGCCTGCTACCGCTGGCTGGTCGAGAACGCGCATAAATTCGGGTTTATCCTGCGCTTTCCGAAGGGTAAGAAACCGTAACGGGGTACAGCTATGAGCCATGGCATTACCGATTTGTCGGCGTGGAGGCGGCGACCGAAATATACCGGCGCGGGATAACGCTGGAGCAATATCTGGAAAAAATACTGATCAGGTGTTATCCATGCGTATCCCGTCGTGCATGGCATCCCGCTCTGCCTCCTGCTCCTGCCGGATCGCCCGGACGCTGTCAGACAGGATGTTGGGGTAGGTGATCACGGTACCGAGGCAGGCGTCAAAAGAGTAGGCGTACAGGGCGTCGACATACATTGCGCCCGAAAACGGCGCGTCCGGCGGGGCAAGCGGCGATATATGCCGGGTTGACGAAGGGTATTCCTCTGAAAACCGTTTCATGTGGTTGCTTCCTTTCCTGCCGGCTCGACCGGCGTACTTAGTCTGCCCGGCGGCAACTTGCCCGAACGTGGGAAAATAAAGGAAGCGGTGGCTTTCAGTCGGGAGTCAACATAAAATCCCTGCCCTTTCGGAAATATTCATAAGCCACTGGCGGCACGGTCATACAATCTTCACATTTGACCGATATAATAGGGGTGTCGTTAAGGAAGGCGGTATCCGGATACGCCCCTTTCCGCAGGCAACCCCCGGGCGGCGGCAGGTCGTGCCGCATCCGCCCGTTTCCAATGAAAGGTAGTGCATACGATTTATGGATGAGAGGAACATTCAACATGACGATGCAGTGAAGAACACGACCCAACCGGAAGAGTCCCAGGTTTACACCGCTGCCGAGCGGGACTTTGCATTCAACGGCAGCGCATCGCCGGACGGCAGCGGCTATACGACGCCGACCGGCGGACACGGATACGTATATGCCCCTCCGGCGGCTGCTCCGTCCGGCTCCGGCAAGGGAAGTCGCGCGGCGTTGATTGCACTGGTGGCAGTGCTGGCTGGTCTGCTTGTCGTTTCCTGCGTGATGCTGGGCAGTATGATGGCGCACCGTGGCACGGTCGGTGGGGACGTCTCTGCCGCCACGCAGGACAGCGACCACGAGACAGGCGGCGGTATGTTCATTGTCATAGACCCGAATGATACGACTGCGTCCACGGACGGGACGGGAACCAACAAGACCGGCGTGACCGAACCGGACACGGCAACGGCGGAGCATAGCCCGGCATCGACCGGCACGACGGAATCAGGTGTAATCCAGGCGACGCACCCTGTCCCGGAGAATGCGACCATTGTCAAAAAATCTCCTCTGCGCAAGGATGCCGACGGAGACGGCAAGCCGGACGCTGTTCTGGATGCTGACGGCAATATCCTGACATCCGCCGACTCGGGCAGACTGCCCGTGGCAACCGTGGTATACCGCGTGGCGGATTCCGTGGTGGAGATTACCACGGAGACCATCGTTAAGTCTGGCAGAATCGGGGCAGTACGTCACGTCCGGTGCGGGAAGCGGAGTTATCGTTTCGGCGGAAGGCTTCATCATTACCAACAATCACGTTATCAGCGGTGCGGACAGCATTGTCGTGACGCCGACAGACGGGACCAAGTACGCTGCTACGCTTATCGGTACCGATGAGCAGTCGGATATCGCGCTTCTGTGGATTGATGCGGGCAGTAAGCAGCTGACGGTCGCTACCATGGGCGCGAGCTTCGACCTGGTAGTCGGCGAGGATGTGCTTGCTATCGGTAACCCGCTCGGTTCGTTGGGCGGCACTGTGACCGAGGGCATTATCAGCGCCACCGCACGACAGATCAGCATTGAGGGCACCGACATGACCCTGCTCCAGATTTCCGCACCCATCAACCCCGGAAATTCCGGCGGTGGGCTGTTCAATATGGCAGGGGAGCTGATCGGCATCGGCAATGCAAAATGCTCCAGCGATGACGTCGAGGGCTTGGGCTTTGCCATCCCGATTGATACCGCATATGACATTATCTGCGAGCTGTACCGCTACGGGTATGTGCGCGGGCGCGTCACCACCGGACTGACGCTGGTTGATGTCAGTTCCGTGAACCTGGCGCTCCGTTACTTCAATTCCACCTACACAGGTGTGTATGTGTACGAATCCAGCCTGACGGATGACCTGAAGTCCGGCGATCTCATCCTGCAGTTTGACGGGACGGAAATCACGGCATCCTCGCAGATCAAAACCCTGCTGGAGGGCAAGAAGGTCGGCGATACGGTTGAGGTGGTTGTCTACCGCAACAACGGGCGTCGCTGGGAGCAGGTCAATGTCAGCCTGACGCTGGGAGAAAACAATCCGGCACGCAATCCGGCAAGGCGGCTTGAGTTGCCGTTCCCCCTCTGTGTTCCAAGGATTCCCTAACCTATAATAAAACAAAGTGCCTGTCCCACTCACGCGGCGGGACGCGGCACGGGAAAGGACCGCTATGTATCACATTTTGGTTGTGGATGATGAGAGCCGCATACGGACGCTCATCCGCAAGTACGCCGAGTTCGAGGGACACACGGTCACCGAGGCAGGCGACGGCATGGAGGCAGTCAATCTGTGCCGCACGCAGACCTTTGACCTGATCATCATGGACATCATGATGCCGGAGCTGGACGGCTTTTCGGCTTGCCGGGAGATCCGGAAGATCAGCCAGACGCCCATCATCATGCTGTCGGCACGCGGGGAGGAGTATGACAAGATCAACGGCTTTGAACTGGGGATTGACGACTATGTTGTCAAACCGTTCTCGCCGAAGGAGCTGATGCTCCGGGTGGACGCTGTCATGAAGCGCGTCAAGCGTCCGGTGGCGGATACCGGCAAGGCGCCGAACAGTTATTGAACTGGACGGCGGCGGACTGAAGGCAGACGTAACGGCGCGCATTGTCTATGTGGACGGTCAGCGCGTGGATATGTCACCCAAGGAGTACGACCTGTTCTTCTATATGCTGGAGAACCGGAACATCGCACTCTCGCGGGAAAAGCTCATCAGTGAAGTGTGGGGGTACGATTTTTTTACGGTGATGCCCGCACGCTGGATACACATATCAAGCTGTTGCGCAAAAGCCTCGGCAAGTATGCCTCCTACATTGTGACGCTCCGGGGGTCGGCTACCGGTTTGAGGAGAACTGACCGCGCCGGCTGTGAACGGCAGACCCTGCCCGGTTGCGACAAGCGACCGGGCAGGTGTTGCCGTGCTTTGCGGAACCTCTGAATATTCCGTGAGCGGCTGGCGGCTTTATGTCGGCTCAGCCGCGCGCGGAATTTTGGAGGTTTCCTGTATATCGGGCGGATTCCGCCGAGGAGGGAGGGAACGGGATGCGCAGACCGTCGCCTGAGACGTCGCACTGCCGACGTCCGCGTATCAGCATATCCTGGAAGCTGTTTGCATACCTGACGCTGTTCACGACCTTTATTCTGATCGTGGTCTGGGTGTTCCAGATTGGTCTGCTGAACTACTTCTACCGGCAGAGCAAGTACCGGGAACTGGACGACGCGGAAAAATCTCTCAGTCAGGTGCTGGAGCAGAATCCGGATCAGCTGGAGGAGAGAATCGGACAGCTGTCGGACAAGTACGTTGCCTGCATTCGGGTCTACCGGCTTCGCTGGACCGGTAGCCGCGGGTACGCGGAAAACGCTGGCGACCAGCCCGGACGTATCGTCCGGCTGTCTGATCCACCGTAGCATGAACGAGACTTACCTGACCTACCTGTACAAGCAGGCGGTCGGAAACGGCGGCGAATATACGGTTCTGGTGTCCCGCGATGACCAGGACGACAGCAGTAGCAGTAATAGCAGCAATGCGTATACGTTGCCATCGCGTCCGTCTCTTCCCGGTGTGCCGACCGGCGGCGGCTGCTGAACAGCGAGACCGTCCTTCGGGCGAATGTCATCACGACCGGGGGGCGATTCCGGCGGCACGGTGTATATGATTCGATAAACGCCGAGATGGTGCCGCTCAATGCTACCGTGCAGACGCTCAAGACGCAATTTTGGGTCATTGCGGTGATCCTGCTTTGCGGTGCCGTCACACTGGCGATTCTTATCTCCAGAAATATCTCGGTGCCGATTGAAAAGATGAACACCGCCGCCAAGCGGTTGGCAAAGGGCGACTATAATGCTGATTTTGCCGTGAACGGCTACCGGGAGGTCATGGAGCTGTCGGATTCCCTGACGCAGGCGGCGGATGCACTCTCGCAGAACGACACACTGCAGAAAGAACTGATTGCCAACATTTCGCACGATCTGCGCACGCCGCTTACCATGATCGTGGGTTACAGTGAGGTCATGCGGGATATTCCGGGCGAGAACACGCCGGAGAACGTGCAGGTTATCATAGACGAAACCAAGCGACTGTCCGATCTCGTCAACGATTTGCTGGATCTGTCCAAACTGCAGGCGGGGACGCGCAAGCCCAAGCCGGAGGTGTTCAGTCTGTCCGACACGGTTCGCTCCGTCATGTCCCGTTACAGCAAGCTGACCGAACGGGACGGCTACCGCATTGAGATAGATATCGACCAGGATGTGGATGTCCGCGCGACCGCACCATGCTCCTGCAGGTTATATATAATCTCATCAACAACGCCGTCAACTACACCGGCGAGGATAAGCTTGTGCGCGTAACACAGCGTACGCTCCGTGACAGCGGCAAGGTGCGCATTTCGGTCACCGACAGCGGGGAGGGTATTGCGCCTGACCAGATACCGCTGATCTGGGATCGCTACTACAAGGTGGACAAGGTACACCGCCGCGCCATGATAGGCACCGGGCTGGGGCTGTCCATTGTCAAGCAGATACTGGAGGCACATCAGGCGACCTACGGTGTCGAATCCAAGCAGGGAAGGGCTCCACGTTCTGGTTTGAAATGAACATCGTGCGTGACGGACGTGGGAATACGCCCGGTTCGGTCTGAGTGCCTGTACCCGTGCGGACAACCGCGCGGGCAACGGAATTCTTCGAGTCCTGAAAAAACTATTGCTTTTTTTCGCAAAGTGGTGTATAATACGGGTCATATTCCATTCAATCCGGGTAAGGAGGTGTCGTTTGTGCCCGATCTTTCGGCAGAACTGGATCAGTCGTTGATTGCCAGCCTGACCTGTCCGGTATGCGGTTGCGCCCTGCATACATCGGACGACAGGCGCTCGCTGGTCTGTGACGGCGCACGGACGCACTGCTTTGACGGGGGCGGCGGCGGGTATCTTCCGTTGGCACCGCGTCATCCCGGCGGCGGCGATGCCCGCGATGCCGTCCGGGCGCGGTCGCATTTTCTGAACAGCGGATATTATGAGCCTGCCCGCGCGGCGCGTCAAAGCCGGCTGGCGGCGGAGCATTTCCTTCCGGGGATGCCTGCTGGATGCCGGCTGCGGAGAGGGGTACTACAGCATCGGACTCGCCGCTTCGGGCTTTGCGGTCATGGGCTTTGATCTGTCCAAGTACGCGGTGGACGCCGCCGCGCGGGCGCGGGCAGAGCGCCTGCGGAAAGCGTCGCGGGACGGATCGCATACCCCTGTTCGCGGTCGGCAGTGTGTTTGAACTGCCGGTGCGTGATGCCTGCGTGGACGGCGTGGTCAATGTGTTCGCGCCCTGCGCGCCTGCCGAGTTTGCCCGCGTACTGAAGCCGGGCGGTAAGCTGATCGTTGCGGGAGCCGGAGAGGAGCACCTCATGGGGCTGAAGCGGCTCCTGTATGACGAGACCCATGTCAATGATTCACGCCGGGATCTGCCGGGGGGCGGACGTGCCCCGACGCTCAGCGAGCGCCGCACCGTCAGCTTTTCCATGACGGTAGAGGGGCGTGAGAACCTGGATGCGCTGTTTTCCCATGACGCCCTACTACTGGCGTACCAGCCGGGACGGGCAGGGAAGACTGGCGGCGGCGGACAGACTGGAGACATCGGTTTCTTTTTGATTTCTTTGTGTATACGAAAACCGTGGATGAGTAAGAGGAGTGGAACGGATCATGAAAATGTCCCTGTGTATCCCCATGTATAACGAAAACAGCATCATTGCCGACACGGCAAGGACACTGTCCGACTATATGGCGGCAAATTTCGATGATTATGAGATTATTTTTTCCAACGACGGCAGTACAGACGGTGCGACCGGACGGTTGCGGAGTTGGTTGCCCGCACGTCCGCGTGGTAGGCTACCCCAATAATCAGGGCAAGGGCTGTGCCGTCCGCACGGCGTTGCTGGCGGCGGAGGGCGATTTTGTGATGTTTACCGACGCCGATCTTGCCTACGGCACCGATGTTATCAGGCGGGTTTACGACACCTTCCTCAGCGAGGCGGAAAAGAACGGCAGGTACCCGGATATGATTATCGGCTCGCGCAATCTGTCCGAGGACGGCTATGAGGGGTATACCTTCATCCGTCGGCTTGCATCCAAAATCTATATCAAGGTGCTGTGCTTTGTGGGCGGCTTCCGGCTGTCGGACTCGCAGTGCGGCTGCAAGGCGTGGACGCATGATGCCGTTCAGCGCATATTCCCCCGGTGCCAGGTCAACGGATTTGCCTTTGACTTTGAGGCGATCCTGTGGGCGACCAAGCTGGGCATGAAGATCAAGGAGATTCCCGTCAAGATCATCAACCACCGTGAATCCAAGGTACACGTCTTTTCGGACACCTTCAAGATGTTGCGTGACCTGCGCCGGATGAAGCGGCGCATCGGCTCGATCCGGGTCGAACTGAACTGACAACGTTTTCCCATTCCACAGACCGACTATATTGAAGCAGGAGAATCGATTTATGCAGATATCCATTACCGGTAAACTCGGAAGCGGCAAATCCACCGTGTGCAAAATGATCCGTGACCGCTATGATTACGAAATTTTTCTACCGGCGCCATCCAGCGCGAAGTTGCACGTGAGATGGGCATCAGCACGCTGGAGCTGAATAAGCGCATGAAGCAGGATCATTCGTTGGACACAAGAATCGACGAGGCGACTACGCGGCTTTCCCGTGAGCGTCGGGACTGCAGACTGATTTTTGATTCACGCATGGCATGGCATTTTGCCGAGGATACCTTCAAGATATTCCTGACTGTTGATCCGACCGTTGCCGCTCAGCGCGTCATGGCGAATCCGCGCGATTCCGAGGAGCGTTACCGCTCGGTCGAGGAGGCGCGGGACAAGCTTTGTAGAGCGTAGTCGGGTCGAGCAATCGCGGTTCAGGGAGCTGTACGGCGTGGATTACTGCGATTATGGAAACTATAATCTTGTCGTGGATTCTTCCGCGCGCACGCCGGAGGAGATCGTGGACATTATTTGGGAGGCGTTCCGGGCGTATCAGAATGATCCGGTCGCAAATCGGCATATCGAGGTTTTGTGATGTTCGCAGGGGAATTGCACAGTGCGTGCAGTTCCCCTGCTTTCGGTTGCTGCACCGCCTTTACAAAGGGCGGGGAGGAAGGGCAGGAACTGCCGGATGCGCCTCCCCGACGTACACATCGGCAGAACCGTGCTTTTTTATTGATTTCATGCCGAAAAATGCGCCCTTTGCCGATTGACTTCCCGCGCAAGTCATGGTATAATAGCAAAAAATACGACCGGTGGCTTTCCGCCTGTACGCACCCGGTAAAATGAAACGGAAGAGGAGATGTTATCATGGCAACCTTTATCAATGAACCTTCTCATACTTTTAATGAGTACCTGCTGATCCCCGGTTATTCTTCGGATCAGTGCGTACCCGCCAATGTAAGCCTGCGTACACCGCTTGTGAAGTACCGCAGGGGGGAAACACCGTCCATCACGATGAATATTCCCATGGTGTCCGCGATCATGCAGGCAGTGTCCGGCGATCGGCTGGCGGTCGCGCTTGCCATAGAGGGCGGCGTATCGTTCATCTACGGCGCACAGAGCATTGAGAATGAAGCCGCCATGGTCAAGCGCGCCAAGAGCCACAAGGCAGGCTTTGTCCGCTCGGATTCCAACATCACCCCGGATGCCACCATGGCGGACGTGGTGGAGCTGGTCAGACGCACCGGGCATAACACGGTCGCCGTGACAGAGGACGGTACCCCGGAGGGCAAGCTGTTGGGAATTGTGACCGGACGGGATTACCGCCCCAGCCGCATGGATCCGACGACTCCCGTCTCCTCCTTTATGACTCCATTTGATCGGCTTATCACCGCGCCGGAAGGCACGACGCTGAAGGTTGCCAACGACATCATCTGGGACAATAAGCTCAACTCGCTCCCCATCATTGATGAGCAGCAGCATCTGTGCTACCTTGTCTTCCGCAAGGACTATGACAGCCACAAGCAGAACCCCAATGAACTGCTGGATGCATCCAAGCGGTATGTCGTGGGGGCAGGCATCAATACGCGCGATTATAAGGAGCGTGTTCCCGCTCTGATTGAGGCGGGAGCCGATGTGCTGTGCATTGATTCCTCGGAGGGCTTCTCGGATTGGCAGAAATTTACGCTGGCGTGGATACGCGAGCAGTACGGTGACAGTGTCAAGGTCGGTGCGGGCAACGTGGTGGACGCAAAGGGCTTCCGCTTCCTGGCAGAGTGCGGGGCGGACTTTGTCAAGGTCGGAATCGGTGGCGGTTCCATCTGCATCACCCGTGAGACAAAGGGCATCGGACGCGGACAGGCGACTGCACTGATCGACGTCTGCCGTGAGCGTGATCGCTACTTTGAGGAGACCGGTGTCTATGTGCCGGTTTGCTCGGACGGCGGCATCGTGTATGACCACCACATCACGCTGGCGCTCGCCATGGGGGCAGATTTCGTTATGCTTGGTCGGTACTTTGCCCGCTTTGACGAGTCCCCGTCCAACAAGGTCAGCATCGGCGGCACTTACTATAAGGAGTATTGGGGAGAAGGCTCTGCCCGCGCACGGAACTGGCAGCGCTACGACCTCGGCGGCGACAAAAAGCTGTCCTTTGAGGAGGGCGTGGATTCCTACGTTCCCTACGCCGGCAGTCTGAAAGACAACGTTGCCATGACGCTTGCCAAGGTGCGTTCCACTATGTGCAACTGCGGCGCGCTGACCATTCCGGAGCTGCAGGAGAAAGCTGTCCTGACGCTGGTGTCCGCCACCAGTATTGTAGAAGGCGGCGCTCATGATGTTATTCAGAAGGAAAAAGCAACGCAGTGAAATGATTCTTGCCGGGGTTCTTCCCCGGCATTGAATTGTACGTGGCTGTAGCTTTGCGCCGTCGCTTCCGAAATTATCCTTGACAAAACCCGGCATATATGCTACAATTACGCTATCATAAACGGCGGCGGCAGCCAGTCGCCGCCCGGAAAGGTTGGTTGATTCAAATGGACAATACGGCTAAGACAATGGACAAGATCGTTGCGTTGTGCAAGACGAGGGGCTTTATTTTCCCCGGATCTGAAATATACGGCGGGCTTGCCAACACGTGGGATTACGGTCCTCTCGGCGTGGAACTGAAAAACAACGTCAAGCGCGCGTGGTGGAAGAAGTTTGTGCAGGAAAATCCTTATAACGTCGGGCTGGACGCCGCGATCCTCATGAATCCGCAGACGTGGGTGGCGTCCGGTCACCTGGGCGGTTTTCGGATCCCTTGATGGACTGCCGCGAATGCCATGAGCGCTTCCGCGCCGATAAGGTAATCGAGGATTGGTGTGCGGAGACCGGTTTCGCACTCCCCAAGCCCATTGATGCATTCACTCAGGCAGAAATGAAGGACTTTGTGGAGGAGCATACTATCCCGTGCCCGACCTGCGGCAAGCATAATTTCACCGATATCCGCCAGTTCAACCTGATGTTCAAGACGTTTCAGGGCGTGACCGAGGATGCCAAAAACACGGTGTATCTCCGTCCTGAGACCGCGCAGGGCATTTTGTAAACTTCAACAACGTCCAGCGCACCACGCGCAAGAAGCTGCCTTTTGGCATTGGTCAGATCGGCAAGAGCTTCCGGAACGAAATCACCCCCAGGAAACTTCATTTTCCGCGTGCGCGAGTTTGAGCAGATGGAGCTGGAGTTCTTCTGCAAGCCCGGCACCGACCTGGAATGGTTCCAGTATTGGCGTAGCTTCTGCCACAACTGGTTGCTCTCCATCGGACTTAAGGACGAAAACCTGCGCCTGCGTGACCACGATCCGGAGGAGCTGTGCTTCTACTCCAAGGCAACCACGGACTTTGAGTTCCTGTTCCCGTTCGGTTGGGGCGAGCTGTGGGGCGTTGCCGACCGTACCGATTACGACCTTACCCAGCATCAGAACACGTCCGGTGAGAAAATGGTCTACCGCGAAGGGGAAGGCAAGGACATGGTGGAGTACATCCCCTATGTCATCGAGCCTTCGCTCGGCGTGGAGCGCAGCGTGCTTGCCGTTCTGTGTGATGCCTATGATGAGGAGGTTGTCGATCCGGAAAAGAACGACATCCGTGTTGTCCTGCACCTGCACCCGGCGCTGGCACCCGTCAAAGCCGCCATTCTGCCCCTGTCCAAGAAGCTGTCGGATAAGGCGGCTGAGATTTATACGGAATTGTCCAAGTATTTCAATGTGGACTTTGACGAGACCGGATCTATCGGCAAGCGCTACCGCCGCCAGGACGAGATCGGCACGCCTCTGTGCGTGACCTACGATTTCGACTCGGAGACAGACGGTTGCGTGACTGTCCGCGACCGCGACAGTATGCAGCAGGTGCGTCTGCCCGTCAGCGAGTTGAAGGCGTATATCGAAAAGACTGTCGCTTTCTGAGACCGAAATCTGTCCCGATATGTTTCAGCCGTGCGTGCCCTATGGCACGCACGGCTGTTGCGTCTGCGGCTGATCTGAGTATTCTGTAGATTTGTGCGTCGTCTCTTCCTGTTGACAAGCTTGGTCAAAAATGATATAATACCCAGGATCACGCTCCACGACATTTGGAACATAAGGAAAGGACGGGACTATGACAAGACGGATTTTATTACGAGTCAGTCTTTTGCTGACGCTTCTTCTGACGTTTGTGGTTATCTCCTGCAAATCGACAGTGAATAAGCCTGAAGAGACCGGAACGAATGTAACTTCGGCCGCGAACGGAACGGCGGAGACCGGCAAAGAGACTGAAGCGGAAGGGACAACCGAAGTTGATGTGACAGTGGCGGAAACTACCGGTGAAAAGTTGCCCGATCACGAAACAACCGGCGAGCCGTCCACTGACGGGGAGATGGCGGAAACAGGCACAGCTGCCCGGATATATACCGTCACATGGAAGAATTACGACGGCACAGTTCTTGAAACAGCCAGCGTGGAACACGGCAAAACGCCGACCTATACCGGCGCAACGCCCACGAGCCACGACAAAAAAATACACTTATTCATTCAGCAGGTGGGACAGAGAAGCGGAGGCTGTGACCGGCGATACGACCTATACTGCACAATTCAGCAAAACTTCCAACAAGTATACGGTAACATGGAAAAACTACGACGGAACTGTCCTTGCGACGGACAGCATGGGTATGGTGCAATGCCGAGCTACACCGGTACAGTCCCCGAAAAGCCGGCAAACGAGGGAGGCAGATACCTGTTCCTTGGCTGGTCTCCTTCGGTGACTGCCGTGATTCAAACGTTACCTACACTGCATGGTTTATCTCCGAGGCGGAGAATGCGAAATTCTTTGTTCTTTCCGGCACACAGGTGACGGGAGTTACTGCGGCAGGAAAAGAGCAGAGCGTTCTTTGCATTCCGGACGGCGTAACGAGCATTGAAGACGGAGCATTTTGGGGTGTTCTTCCCGACCTCCGTCACAATTCCGGACAGCGTGACGAGTATCGGCGGTTCTGCTTTTGGGAGTGCACTTCTCGACCGCTGTCACGCTCACTGACAGAGTAGCGAGTATCGGTGATTGGGCATTCTATAAATGCTCCGGCTTGCAAAGCATTGAGATCCCGGAAAGAGTAACAAGCATTGGGACGTATGTGTTCTACGCTTGCACCAGCGACCTCTGTCACGCTTCCGGACGGATTGAACAGCCTTGGTGATCGGGCGTTCAGCCGTTGCACCGGCTTGACCGATATCACTATCCCGGACAGTGTGACAGATTGGATTCGAGGCGTTCCGCGGCTGTATTGGCTTGACCTCCGTCACGATCCCGGACAGCGTGACCGACATCGGCGGTGCCGTGTTCCAGTTGCACCGGCTTGACTTCAATCCTGCTCCCCCCGACGGCATGGCGTGCATCGCCGAGGAAATGTTCGGGATTGCAGCAGCCTGGCTTCAATTTCTATCCCCCGACGGTGTGAGGGAAATCAGAAGGTGTGCATTCTCTGGTTGCAGTAGTATGCTCACGATTACGATTCGAACGGTGTGACAAGCATTGGTGAAGGGACATTCTCCGGCTGTGCCGGACTGAATTCCGTTGTAATCCCGAGCGGCGTGACGGGTATCGGCGAAGGAATGTTCTCCGGTTGCACCGGCTTGATTTCGGTCACAATCCCCGCAGACGTGACAAACATCGGAAACGATGCGTTCAAGGATTGCAGCAGTCTTGCCTCGATTACTCTCCCCGATGGTGTCATGAGTATCGGGGATGCGGCATTTTCCGGTTGTGGAAGTCTGACCTCGATTATGATTCCGGATAGTGTTACGGACATGGGGAATGGCATATTCAAAAGATTGCATCAGTTTGACTTCAATCATACTCTCCGACGGCGTGACGCGCATTGGCAATGAGTTTTTCACCGGTTGTGTTGCATTGAAATCTGTCATATACGACGGCACAAAAGCGCAGTGGTCTGCAATCCGGAAGGGCAGGGACTGGGATTCTGATACCGGTGCTATACGATTCATTGCTGGATGGTACATCGTAAAACAGTGATTTTGTCGCCGACATAAGCAAGGAGCATCGGGGACAGCCGACGGTTGTTTCCGATGCTCTTCGGGAGATGCTTTTTTTTTCGGACAGTTTGGAATTGTGGCGGTTGGGGCCGCCGATTTATACGGCGTTCCGTTGAAATCCTGCCATGCAAAAGAAGTGAACGCTTTGCCCTGACTTTTTCAAAAACCTCTTGACAATCTCTTCGGATTGTGCTATAATACGTCCTGTTCGGTTGAGATCGACCGACGGCAATGCGGCATTAGCTCAGCTGGATAGAGTGCGGCTACGAACCAGTAGGTCGGGGGTTCGAGTCCCTTATGCCGCGCCACGGAGCGCTTGCGGATGCAAGCGCTTTTTTTGTCTTATGATTTTCCAAAGGGGATCTCCGATACTTTCGGAGATCCCCTTTGGGTTATACAACTTCCGGCTACGGCTAAACGCTCGATCCGAAATAAACGCGGTCTGCCGCAGGCATCACCGGCCATACGGGTCGGGGGAGGCATAGTGTGAACAGTGCGTCCGCGCGGTGCGCAAGATACGGTCTGGCGGCAAGCGGGCATCCGCCGGTTTGGTGACGACCGGAATATAGGAACTTCCCTCACGCTGTGCCGACCGGAGATCTTTCAGGAAAGCGCACCCGCGCCGGTTCGCTGTCAGAGAAGCGTTGTGTAAACGGGCACAGCGCGTAAATCCGTATCCGTTACCCCGAGTACAGCGTTCAGCATGGCGCGGCGCAGGCGCGCGTCGGTGTACAGGCGTGAATGCAGGGATGACAGGAATACGGCAGGTGTCGGGGCATCCAGTGCCGCGCGAACAAGCCGATGGGAAAGTCCCCCTGACAGACCGGAGAACGCAGTCAGTTCGTCCGGGTCAGCCAGCCTGAAAAAGCGTGCAGGAAGGGGGAGCAGGGGCGGAGCCGTCGGTTGGTGCCTGTCCGGCACGGATCGCGTCCAGCCATACTTGCAATGCACCGTCCGGCATGGTGCCGGTCAGCATTGCACACAGGCAGTCCGGGTCTGCCGACGCTTCGCGCATCAGCAGACGGATGGCACTTGCCGATGGTGCAGACGGATCATGCAGTGTTTCGTCCCGGAATGCCTGCCCCTCCCGACGGACAGCCAAGGGGGTCATTGCGTCTCCGGCGGCGTGCATAGCGCGGAGGTATTGCATTGCAAGTCTGTCGTTGGAGGACGGGAAATCATCCGGGAGAGCCGGAGTCATATCCGGCAATGCTTCCGCAGGAGCCCGGACAGGGCTACGGCAGCACCGTCGCCCTGCCGCACCCGTGCGGCGGAGCGAGCCGGAAAGTCCGGCTGAGCCAGGACCTCCGCCGCAGCACGAAGAAGCGTCAGGTCTCCGCTTTCCGTGCCGAAGGCAAGTGTTTCGACGCCCAAACCGGACAGAACGGATACCCCGGCATCGGCGAAGTGCTCCGCGCTTGCCGCCGACCACGGGAACGGCAGCTCCAGCACGAGATCCGCTCCGCCGCAGAGAGCAGCCCGCGCACGCAGGTACGGGTCGGCGGCAGCAGGCTCGCCCCGCTGGACGAAGCGTCCGCTCATCACACATACGATGCACACGCCGTCACCCAGCGCTCCGCGTACCGCACGCAGCAGGCGCACGTGCCCGTTATGAAAAGGATTGAATTCGCAGATAACGCCTGCGGCAGGCGAAAGCGCAGCGTGTTTCATAGAAGCAGTGACTCCTTACTTGAAGTACCTACAGTATACCACATTCCGGACGTCCGGGCAAGTCCCCCTGACGGATTTTTTGCTTGCGAAAGCGAGGGGCGTTCCGCCGGCAAACAATTTGTAACTTTTCTCATGCTTCCTGACTCCACCATTGACAAAGCCTCCGGCTGTCCGTATAATTGTACGTGGGATCTGCAGGCGATGCAGACCATGAATGGGAACAGAAGCGGCAAATCCGAGAAGAAATTGTCGGGCAGGAAGTTCTGCGCCTTGGCAGTCGAGAGCAACTGGCTTTTCCGCAAGCCGGAACTGCCAATATTTCTTCGTTGGTGAGAAAGGAAAGGTCACATATGAAAATTGAAATAGGTGAAAGCTTCAAAACACCGTTTGCGAACGAGGCAGGCGTGTATCAGGGACGGCACGGTGCCACTGTACAGGGATGTAGACGGAAGATTGTGGGGCATGAGCGGGCATTCGCATATGGGGCACATCGGAATGTTCTGCGGAACGACGCTGAAGGATATGCGGTATGTATACGAGGCGAAGACGGATTTCGAGGTAGGCGCCGCCGGCACGGCGTTCGCCGGGATCGAATATCCGGAAGGAGTTTTGGCGCGAGGGAGCATCTGGCCGTTCGGCTTGTACATTTGCCCCGGCACGCATAGATTCTTTTGCTATTTTCACAATGAAACAGGTTGGAACGGCAAGGGCACTGCTTACGATGCGCTGGGACCTTGCGAGCAACCGCGGTTCGACTCCGATTTCCGGCACGTCGGTATGATGCATTCGGATGACGAAGGACGGACATGGACGTTTGACAGATGGGTTCTCACGGGAGAAGCCGTGTGCTTTACGGAAAAATATATTCCCGAAAGTATCAATGCCAAGGGGCAGACCGGGGACGTGGTCAATCTCGGCAGCGGCGATTTCTCATGCTTTTTTGATGCAGAGTTTTTGTATTTGTTTTTATGATGTGATCCATGTGGACGTTGAAAAAGGGGAATGGCTTTCCTGCGATGTTTGCGTTGCGAGAACCGTGATTGCGCAGGGACGGGATCATGGGTGATTTCGTGAAATACTATGACGGGACTTTTCCGAAGCCGGAAATCTGGCAAAGAAAGCGTGATCGTCGAGGAACGGCTGGCACCCAAGAGTCATTTTTGATACAGCAAGAAACCGCTACCTTATGTGTTATAACTTGTTTGACAGAACGTTGGTGGAAAAATTCGGATTAACCGAGCACATGGTGGTTTCGGAAGGTAAGAGCCTGACAGAATGGGGAGAGCCGTTGGCATTGCGGGACAGGGACGGACACTTCTTCGGAAATCATTATAACGCCATTGTGTCCGCTGATGCTTTCGGTCAGCCCCTGCGAGTGCGCCGGAACCGTCTGCATAATGACCGGACATAACGGGACGGACGTCACGGGGTATGACGCCGAGATATGCGGCTGAATTGCGGAAAAACACTGCACGGTGACAAGGTAGGTATTTCCGGCTTGGCGCCCATTGCGGATTGAACGGAACCATCAAAACAGTCTTGCTCCGGCTTTTTTGAAATTGCGCTTGACAGGCGCGGAAGCATGTGGTATAATAGCAGTGCGTTGCCCCAAGAACTCAAGATCCTGTCAGATTTGAAAGGAGCTTCCCATAGTATGAAACGCCGGTTCTTGATCGCGAGCATTATCATGACTGTTGTTCTTGCCCCTTCTTCTGCCGTCCTGCGGGACAGACGGTCTGGAAACGGCAACAACCGTTCCGGAACTTCCGTCTTCGACAGATGCCGAAAACGAAACAACTGCCAAGCCGGATATGTCCGGAGTGAAGTTGGAAGGTTCGACCTTCTCGGTTCTCTACCGCTACGGAGCCGGCTCATATGATGTCAATGACGTATATTCGGAAGGACTTAACTCCGAACCTGTGAACGATGCCGTGTATACGCGCAACCTTCTGCTTGAGCACGACCTCGGGGGTCAGTTTCAAGGCGGTTTTGAGTAAATCCCCGGTCGGGATGGTGCGGAGGACCGGCTTTTGCCGGAGACGATCAGTTCGACCGATCACGGACGCAATGAATCAGATGTTCCCGCAGTCACTGTCCGGTTATTACCATAACTGGCGGAAGCTGCCGCACTATGTTCCATCTGATCCGTGGTGGGACAGTAACGCGGACGAAGCACTGTCAGTCCAGAATGTGGTGTTCCTCGCCGTCAGCGATGCCAGCATGAGTGCGTCGAGCAATGCGCGTTTTTCTCTATTTCAATAAGCATCTCTGCGATTTATACGGTATGGTTGCGCCCTACGATCAGGTGCGTGCCGGCATGGACGATGGACTCCTTTTGTGGATATGGTGCAAACTGTTGCCTATGACCTCAACGGAGACGGCGTTTGGGACGGGCATGACCGTTATGGGCTGCTCTCCGAAACCTCGACATTCTTTATCAGCGGCTGTGATGTCCCGTTTACGACCAAGGACGAGGACGGGTATCTGACGGTTTTCCTTCGTATCCGAACGGACGTCCAACGTCATTGATAAGGTGGCTGAGCTGATGCGCGACAAGACACACCTGCTGTCCTTCGATGCGGCTGCCAAAGGGCAGGATACGTCGGGGTACAGGCATATCTTTGACTACGGTCGCGCGCTCTTCGCGGAAGATCACTTTCTTTTCGTGCAGAACGGCGCAGGGGATGCCAATTGCTTTGTGGATATGCGATCCGAATACGGCATCCTGCCGAATCCCAAGTATGATACGTATCAGAAGCGTTACTGGCATCTTAGGTAGATCCGTTTGCCTGCGCGTGGGCGATGCCGTCATCCGTCAAGGATCCGGACAGAGCGGCAGCTATTATGTCTACTGGAGCTATCTCACATGATACGGTGGTAGATGCTTTCTACGAGATCACGTTGAAATATAAGCGGCTGAATGCTCGGAGGATTCGGATATGTTGGATCGATCCGAGACTCCATGCGATACGAAATATCCACCGTTGGGGATATGGGCATCACGTCAATCGTGGCTGGAACGGGGCAGGGAAGCGGTGCGGCATCCGCATACGAGAAGCGAAGTCGGTCATCGAGCGGAAGCTGAACAGAAAGTCAGTAAAAAATACGCGCGGTTTAATCCCTGAAGCGGCGGTTCGCGCAGTGTTGCCGCACGCCGGTACCACTCTTAAAGAGCAGTACCGGCGTGCGGCAGGTCGAGACGCTCGCGGTTTCCTTAAATTTCAAACTTTGGTTCAAGCTGACCTTGCGGTTGGCTTGGTACACGGAGGATATCGAAGTGGTCATAACGAGGCGGTCTTGAAAATTTGCGAGCACAGCGGTCGCAAAAACCTTGAAAAAGCCTTGCAACACCTGACTTTTTCGGCACTCCGACAGCAGCACAAAAGCACATTTCTAAAACAATTGAATATCTGATGATTTCTGTCGAAAGACAGTTTCCTATACGGAGAGGTATCGAAGCGGTCATAACGAGGCGGTCTTGAAAAACTATCGTTCTAGGATCACATCAAACTCCCAAAACCCTTGATTTTATTGGGTTTTTCGCACTTATTCTTGCACTTTGCGAGATGGGCATCTCGCAGTTTTCTCGAATTTTCTTAATTGCATATTTCGGTATTTGCTGACTTTTCGGTCAGTTTGATACACGGAGGGTTATCGAAGCGGTCATAACGAGGTGGTCTTGAAAACTTCCTTCGTCTGTCTATGTAATCTCTCGAAAACCCTTGATTTTATTGACTTTTTTGAGGGTTCGATTGCACGGTGCGAGAAGCGTTTCGCAGTTTTTCTCGCAAATTTCTAACTTAATATTTTTTTACGGAGGGTTATCGAAGCGGTCATAACGAGGCGGTCTTGAAAATTTGCGAGCGTAGCGACGCAAAAACGCAGAAAAAGCCTTATGTAAACACTGACTTTTCGGGCACTCCGAAAAGCAACCGAAAACAGCATTTCTAAAATATTTCTAAAAAATTGAATATCCGATGAAATCTGCCTAACGGCAGTTCATATACGGAGGGATATCGAAGTGGTCATAACGAGGCGGTCTTGAAAACCGTTTGGGCACCCGCCCACAAGGGTTCGAATCCCTTCCCTCCGCCACAAAAAGCCTTGAAAACACTACGTTTTTTTGAGGCTTTTGCATTTTTATTGTTTTGCATCTTTTTTCGTATGAAAAATTAAAGAACTAATTGACAATTCCCATTTTTATGTTAAAATAAGATTGAAACCTATGGTTTTCTACGTTATATAAAACGTAAAAAGGAGTTTTGAACTATAAACGTTCCTTGTGTATGCTTTTGACTTTTATACTGGCTATTACAATTGC
>VOFG01003512.1_pt1 | contig 24206 bp, 51 predicted proteins | sample 5384171 | NCBI WGS metagenome assembly VOFG01 (sample SAMN12384726, study PRJNA508395) | human gut metagenome | isolation source: healthy gut F | host: Homo sapiens | reverse complement strand
CTCCTCACCGACCGTCACCTGTAAATCTTTCACTTCCAGCAGCGGACTGCTCATAGGAAACACCTCCATAAAAAGTAACCGAACCGCCTGCAAAACGGGCGTTTTTTCGGATATGTCATCGGTTGCCTCTAGAATGCTATACTATTTTTGTAGGAATTGCAAGAGCAAAACAAAAATACTACTAAAAAAATAGGAAATAACCGCTGGTGAGGCCGTCCGCCGTTCACAAGCGGTCTCCCCACCGCATAAACTGCGCCAAACGACTACGAGGAGGCAGAGCCATGCGGCATTGCGGGATTTTTTGAGTTTCGGCGGGATAACCGGACGCCGGAGTGGGGCGAGGCGGCCTTTGCCATGGGGGACAGCTCCGGCGGCGCGGGCCGGACGACGACGGGTGTGGCAGTGCCGCGCATGCGCCTTCGCCCACCGGCGGCTGGCGGTCATCGACCCGGAGCACGGCAGTCAGCCCATGGTGCGCGCCCTGCCCGGGGGCAGAGTGTGCCCTGTGCTACAACGGGGAGCTCTACAACACCCCAGCTGCGCCGGGAACTGGAGGAGCGGGGCGTGGCGCTGGAGACCTGGTCGGACACGGAGGTGCTGCTGTGGCAGTGCATCCTGTTCGGGGCGGCGGCGGTGGAGAAGCTGGAGGGCATTTTCGCCTTTGCCTTCTGGGACGGGCGCAGCCGCACCTGCTGCTGGGCCAGGACCGGGTGGGCGTCAAGCCGCTGTTTTATGCCTTTCAGGGCACCACGCTGGTGTTCGGCAGCGAGCCAAAAGCGCTGTTCGCCTACCCGGGGCTCACGCCGAAGGCGGACACCGAGAGCTGGCAGGGAGGTGCTGGCCCTGTCCCCCGCCCGGACGCCGGGGCACGGCGTATTTGCCGGGGTGCGGGGAGCTGCGGGGCGGCCATCTTCTGCTGATGGACGAAAACGGCACGCTGGGCGGTGCTGGTGGACGCTGGAGAGCCGGGTACATACGGAAAACTATGAGGGGACACCGTCGCCCACCTGCGCACGCTGCTGGAGGGGGCCATTCGCCGCCAGCTGGTCAGCGACGTGCCGCTGGCCACCCTGCTCTCTGGCGGGCTGGACTCCTCGGTCATCACCGCCGTGGCCGCCCGGGCCTATGAGGCGGCGGGGGATCCGCCGGTGGAGACTTACTCCTTTGACTACACGGACAACGAGAAGTACTTCAAGCCCTCCTCTTTTCAGCCCGACGCAGACTGGCCGTGGGTGGAGCGGATGCGGGAGGCCTTCGGCACCCGTCACGGTGCTGACCTGCCCCATTCCGGCACTCACGCGGGGCTGATCCCCGCTATGAACGCCCGGGATCTGCCCGGCATGGCGGACGTGGACTCCTCTCTGCTCTGGTTCTGCCGTCAGATCCGGCGGCGCAACACGGTGGTCATCTCCGGCGAGTGCGCGGACGAGATCTTCGGCGGCTATCCCTGGTTCCACCGTCCGGAGATGCTGCACGCGGAGACCTTCCCGTGGAGCATGGACTTTTCCGCCCGCACAGAGGTGCTGCGCGGCGAGGTCGTCAGGCGCTGGAGCTGGAGGACTATGCCCGGCTTCGCTGCCGCGCCTCCCGGGCGGAGACGCCGAAGCTGGACGGAGAAAAGCGGGGAAGAGGCCTGCCGCCGCGGATCGGCTGGCTCAATTTGCAGTGGTTTATGCAAAATCTGTTGGAGAATATGTTTGCACAACAATGAGCAAAGAATCAGGCCGACACTGGACAAGCCATCTCAAAGAGAGGATGGCTTATCATGCACAACATTGACCAGGTGATCCGCAGCATCAGCGGACACTATGACCGGCGCTGCTACGAGGCGCTACATCTGGCGATTCAGCTCACGCTGGAGGCTCTGCCCGCCCGGCCACTCATGAAGGAACTTGCCCTGGAGGCCGCCCGGCAATGTCCGGCCTATGACGGCGCAGGCCGTACTGCGGGCATTGGAACGGGCGGCGGCGGATATCTGGGCCTGCGGCTGCCGGGCACGGCTGGAGCAGATCTACGGCCGTCCGCTGCTCGAACCGCCCACCGCGAAGAACCTCATCTTCACGCTGGCGGAATACTGCGGGAATGGGACCGACCACACCTATGTCCTGACGGACAGCAGCTCAAGCGGCTGCTGCAGGTGCTCAGGTAGGAATCTGCCCCCTGGGACGTGAACCGCATCGCGTCCGTGGCCAGCATATCAATAAACTCGGACGGGATCGGCTGGGTGCTGATCGGGTACCCGGCGATCTCCGACAGATAGGCCGGATTGCAGTCCACGCCCGCTTGACCACCGTGCGAATATTCCGTTCGGCGGCATGCCGGGTCTGGCCGGACAGCTGCGCCACCTTGGCATAGATACGCGTCGTCACCATCCGCAGGCAATCCTCATCCTCCAGCACCAGCCAGACCGCCGCGATCGTGGCCTCAAAGCCCCGGTAGGTGCGGGGGCACGCCCAGCCTCGGCAGGACGTTCGCGACACGCTCCAGCTGCCGCCTGCGCACATCATCAGTGGGAGATAAATAGTCGAACTTCATCTGAATCACACTCCTTTTTGTTGTCTGCCGTCATTCTAAAACGGAAAAAGGAGTCCGTCCACAAACTCGACCACATTCGACAGTCTCGACAAAACTTCGTCAAAAAACGACAAATTTCACCGTTTATCCAGAGAACATACCTGCACTATCCGCAGACGGCCCGGCACTACGTCGGGCCGTCTGTCTTTTATGCCCGTCTTATTCTACAGCAGGTACCTGCATCGGCAGGACATCCATCATCCCGGCAATGCAGATCTGACCGGGGCATTGCTTTTCCAACGACAATGGCACCGGCATCAAAGGACGCATAGACGCTTTTGACCATATAGCCCACGTCCTGCGGCGTGCTCCCCTGCGTCCAGCATAACACGCCGTGTCACGCGGATCAGGTCGGCCAATCCACCCGGCGACACCTCCGGTACCCGGCGGTGTGTGGAATAGGAGCCCGTCTTGCGCAGGGTCGGAAGGACTTCTTCCGTGACCCACGAAATAAACGGCTCCGCTTCCGGCTTTGCTTTGGAAGATCGTGCGGTAGAGGTTGCCTTCATCAATGAACGTCATCATCTGAGTCCGCCCCATAGAATCTGTCCCCTCGGTTGAAACGAGGCCATCGGATTTCAAACGGTCTTTGCAGTGGTAGGATTGAAGCCCCAGCGGCTTGCACACATCAGCTAGGCAAAACCACGGCTGGCCGTTGATCTCCGTTGTGCGGATGGTGCCGAATCGGGCACTGCTGAATATCTGCATTTCGCTCATGCCCGAATCCTCCGCTCGGCCCGGGCCGCCTGCCAGCCCTTTGGCACGGCCATAGTTGAAGGCCAGGCACAGCGCCGCCATAGCAGATTCCCCGCTCAGCTCCTTCAGCTCCCGCAGTTCCTCCAGCGTCATCTGGTAGCAGTTCCGATTGTAGATCTTGCGGCTGGAAATGTATTGCTCGATTTTGTCGATCATAATTGATCTCCTCCTTTTTTTGCCTTACTCGGGTTATAATCAAGGCGGCGGGAGTAAGGCTTCCCGCTCGCCTGTTTTGGGCTTGTGAGCGGTTCTGTTCGAGGGCCGCTCACTTTTTTACTCCTTCATGATCCGTTTGACACTCTCGCGAAGTTCGTCCAGCGTGTCGCACTTCTCAATCAGCTCGAGGATCGCCTTGAGCAGTGCCTCGGTGACGTTCATTTTCGTCCATTTACCTCACTTCCTTCCTGAAGGGCTTCAGCCCTGCCTTACGAGTATATTCTATCATGTGGTTAACCATATAGCAAGTGGCAGTATTCACAAATAGCTTGCACCCTTTTTTGTATATTTTATATATGGTTAACTCATTGCAATTTGATTATAATGAAATAAACTATGCTGAAAGGCGGTGCGAATATGCCACCAAGCGAAGCGCAGAAGCGGGCATCTAATAAGTATAATCTTGAGCACAACGCAACCTTGGGCTGTAAGGTACGCAAGGAGGAAGCGGAAGCATTTAAAGCCTACTGTGCTGATCGAGGAAAACAACGAATGCCGCCCTAAAGGAATATGTATTGAGTTGTATCGCTTCTGAAGCTCCCGCAGTCGCGGGAGGATCAGTGAGCAAAGCAACCGTCTCTTTGAAGCTACAATAATTACTGAAAGAAGGTGTGATAATGGGCGGTAAAGCAAGCACCGCAAGCAAAAACAAGTGGAACGCAAAACCTATGACCGCATCAATCTGACCGTAAAAAAGGCCAGAAGGAGGTTATACAGGCCCATGCTGAAGCACGCGGTGAAAGCGTGAACGGCTTTATCAATCGTGCCATTGCTCAAACGATGGAGCAGGATGCCGAGGAATGACCCGTAGGCGGCACGGCACGATAAAGTGTGTACTTTGTAATGAGGTGATCGCATGGAGCTGTCTGTAGCTGAAAAAATCCGTCTTATTATGCGGCGGCAGGGTAAAACAATGGGGGAGCTTGCGGAGCTGACCAGGCAAACCCGGCAGAATCTGTCCAACAAGATGTCCAGAGGGGAATTTTACTGAAAAGGATATTGTCGCATTTGCCCAAGCGCTGGGCTGTCAGGTGGAGATACGCTTTACACTCCCCGATGGCACAATTATATAACTGTTGCTAAAGGCGGTGCGAATATGCCACCAAGCGAAGCGCAGAAGCGAGCATCTAATAAGTACAATCTTGAGCACAACGCAACCTTGGGCTGTAAGGTACTTCATGTCATCCCTCTGAATGGGATGTGGATTGAAAGGAAGAAAAAGAAGCGGCTATCGAGTGACGCAAAAAGGGGGGACGGCCAGAAGGCCGTCCCCTTTCCTTGCGCATTATACGCACTGGGTATATTTCAGCGCGATCCAGCCTGCACCGGATTTCAATTTGCCCCAGAGGGTGCCGCCGTTGTTATACTCGGCCACGATGGTGTAGACCTCACCCTTGCGCACCTGCGTGGCGACGGCGCTGGAGGCGCTGTGGTCGCGGCGCACGTTGAGGGTAGATGCGGTGATGCGGACATGATAGCCGGTCTGCTGGGCGGGCGCAGCGCCCGTCTGAGCTGCGGTCTGGCCGGTGATGCCCCGCACAATGGCGGCGGCCATTTTGTCGGCGTCAAAGCGTTGCGCATCCGCGGCGGAGTCCACAAAGCAACACTCCACCAGCAGCGCGGGGGCGGTGGTGCGGCGGAGCACATAGAGGTTCTTGCGCTCCTTCACACCGCGGTTGCGATAGCCAAGCTCGGAGATGGCCGCGCAGATTTTGACGGCATAGCCCGCCGCAGCGCCGGTGTCGGAGTACACCAGCACCTCGGTTCCGGTGCCGCCGCCGGAATTCAGGTGGATGCTCACATCCAGATCAGCCGCATGAGCATTGCATGCGTGGACGATGTTGGCCAGGTTCTGACCCTGCGTGCGGCCGGAGTCGTCGGTGCAGTCATAGACGGTGTGCCCCAGCGCCCGGAGCTTGGCGATGACCTGCGCGGTGACGGCTCTGTCCTCGGTCACTTCATCCAGATACCCGGACGCACCGGGGACAATGCGGTTATGACCGCCATGTACATTGATAACCATATTCTTAGTTCCTCCTGATTCTCATTTGAGTTTGGGCAGCTTGTCCGCCGGGATTTTCACATTGCCGACGATACCGGAGAAATAGCCGTCCGGGAATTTGATGGTCGGCATGGTCGGCACTGTCACGCTGACTTTCGGCAGCTTGGGCGGCTTGCATGTCGGAGTGACGGCGGACGCAGAGCCGACAAGGCAGGCCGTCAGCAGCAGGGCGGCGATCAGGTATTTCAGCTTTTTCACTTAGACGCCTCCTTCAGGACTTCTGGTGTGCAGGCTCATACCTCCACCTCGGGCAGGCCTGCCACGCTGGTCAGCAGACTCCAGCACCCCGCCAGCACCGACGCGCTAACCACGGCCACCCAGTTCACGTCCCCCAGCACTGCGCTGGTGCCGATGGTGGCCACGGCGGTCTGGGCGATGGTTTTAATTGCGCGGATGCCCGCCGCCTTAAACCACGTTTTCCAGTTCTCTTTCATCTGTGTTCCTCCTCCAGGTCTGCGATCCTGTGATTGATGACCTTGATCTGTTCCTCCACGACCGGCATCCGCCGGGCGAAGCTGTTATGTTCCCGCACCTCGCGGGTCAGCTCCTCCAGTTTGGTGTCAGTAATGGCGCGGCTGCGGCTGTTGGCGATCAGCGATGCCAGCAGCGTGACCGCGCCGCTGATGACTGCGGCAACAATTGCTTCCATTTGATCGCTCCTTTACTTCCACCTTCCCAGCACCAGCACCGCCACGGTAAGCGCATCTGCGCCTCCAAAGCTGCCGGAGGGGCTGTGCACAAAGACGCGGGCATTTTTATTTATCGCCCTGCGGGACGATCTTGACGTTCCAGCCGAGCGCCGCACCGGAATTGCTCCCGACACCTTCCAGCGTTCCGAAGGCCGCCACGCCCGCTTGCAGGGTGAACGGGTAACTCACCCACTTTTCCAGCACGGAGGCGGCGGAATACTTCGTCGTCACGTTGCACCACAGCAAGGCAAGGCCGGAAGTATATTTGATATACTTCCATTCGCCGCTTGTCCCGGATTCGGCCACATGGTCGGCAACCGCATTTCCCCCCGACGGACAGCTTCCCCGTCACGGCAAGCGATCCGGTGACGGTTCCACCCGTCACCGGCAAAAATTCCCCTTCAGCTTTGCCCAGAAATGAGCAAGTCCGGTCTCATTGAGATAGGCCATAGTCCAGCCTCCTTACTTGGCAACGATTCCATCAATATCAGCATTGCTGATCGTATCCACCGCAAAGGTGCCGCCCAGATCGTCCCAGACGGTGCCGTTCAGGCATAATTCCTGCCGTCGCTCTCCACATTGTACACATCGCCGGACACCTGCCCGGAGGAGGGCAGTTTGTCATAGGTCGCCACACTGCCCCCGATAGATGTAGGCATTTGCGATGTCGGCCTTCTTGGCGTAGGTGCTGGCCTCGCCAAAGGCCGCCAGCTTGGAGTAGTCCGCGGCGCTCATCAGGCCCGCTTTAGACGCGCTGGCCTGGACATAGGTGGTATTTGTGGGCGTGGCCCAGGTGCCGTCGCCGCGCAGGAACTGCGCCTGTTTTTCCGGCGGCAGGGGCAGGTACAAGACCATGCGCACCTGCGGCGGATCCGGTCGCGCCCTTCATGTCGGCATAGGTCGTATTCGCGGGCGCGGCCCAGGTACCGTCGCCGCGCAGAAACTGGGCCTGCTGGCCTTTTTGCAGGCTGGGGTACAAGACCCTGTGCGCCGTCCGCCGTGGAGGACGCACCGCCCATCACGCTGTAAGTGGTGTCCTTATCCGCGCCCCAGACAGCAGTGCCGTCGGCGCTCCAGCGCAGGATCTGTCCGGCGGAGCCGCCGGACGGAATATTGCTTATTGCCGCTGGAGGCGGGGTGCGTGTAGTTATTTGCATTTGTGGCGATGCCCGCCAGCTTGGACTTTCCGCGCCGGTGTAGTCATTGGTGCTCAGTCCCTTGCCCTCTACCTTATCCACCTTGCCCGCGAACACAGTCTTGAGCTTCTGCCAAAAATACAGCAGGCCGTCAGAATCGAGATATTTTGCCATGGTTACAACTCCTAAATTAGTAGAATTTCAATTTCACTGTTGGTGAGCGGCTGTGCGTCGTCCTTCCAGCAGGTATCCCGGTCAGCGGCTGACTTCTTCGCCAGTATCTGGCCGCTGCCGCCGCCCGCCGGGACGCCCACCGCGTCGATATGCGCATAGAGTTTATCAATCCAGTTCTGCTCCGCGTCCGGCGGGTCTCCGGCAGCTCCGATGCTCTTGACCGTCTCCGTGCGCCACACCTCGCTTTGGCGATATGGCCGCCGAAGTGGTATTGCAGCTCCACCTCACCCCGGCCCCATATTGCCGTATCGGTCTGAGACACATCCCAAATGAGGTTGTGTCCGTCTGTCGAGACGGGCACCGGGTACGCTTGCGCCGTTCGGGCGCTTTGCAGAGCAGGATAAATTCTCCGCTGGATCCGAACTCCTGCACCCAGCTGTCGATGGGAAACACGCAGCGCACCACATCCGTCCCCGCCCGGCCGATGGGAAGGACCGCCAGACCGGGCCGCACGATGACCGCATGGCTCACCCTCCACGATGCTGTCAATCGCGCTGTCTGCGATGGTATTGGAGGTGAGCACATAGCCGCTTCCATCCTTGACCCCCCGATACTCAGCCTTGATCGCATCCAGCAGAGCGTCCGCCTGCCTGGCGATCTGAGCTGTGGGCAGTCCGGTCACCCCGTCCCGCATCAGGCCGCACACCTGCTCGTTGAGCCGGGTGTCGGTGACATCCGCCGCCTTGACGACGGTGCTTCCTGCTGCTACCAAAACGGTATACAGGCCCAGCTCGTAGACAAGCTCGGTCTGCACCACATCCGGCACAGCGGCGGCGGAGCCGGGTGTGCCGGTCTTGACTGCTAGCTCGGATTTGTTTTTTCCGCCTTGTCATATGGAGCACGATGCGGTCCGTGCGGGGCTTGGGCTGTCCGCCATCGGGATGGTCAGCTCCAGCACCTCCCGGTTGCAGATGCTCTTGCCTGCAAATCTGGTGTTGCGCACCCACGCAAGGCCGGGGCCGATGGTCACGGTCCGGTCGGCGGTGATGCTCAGGTCAAAAGCAGTCATCTGTCGCATAAATTCCGCTGATGCGGGTGCTCAGATAGGTTTCCGCATCTTCCGCGTTGTAGGTAATCCCGTTGAGGGATATGTCACGATTGCCATCAATACCTCCTGACGACCACCGGGGTGCCGATAGCGGCCTCCCGGGTGGTCACGTTGTCCTGACTGGTCTCAGTCATGCCGATGACCCGCGCCTTGACGTTGACGCCGATCCGGGATGTAACAAAATACGATGTCGCCCAGCCGGGCGCGGGCGTCATCCAGCGTGAAGGTGATGTTCTCCACCCTGATCTGCTCCACCAGCTTCTGCTCCCCAGCGCGACGAGCCGAGCTTTGTAAGCGGCATCGCTCTCCCCCCGTCCTCGGGCTGCTCCTGCCGGGCGTCCACATACATCTCCCGGCGGTCTGCGCCGGTGGCGGAGGTGTTGCCCGCCCGCACGGTAATCCGGGCGTCGCCCGCCCCGGCACCGGCCACAACGGCCACATTTTTATAGCCGTTGGTGGTCACAGAGTAGGCGATGCCGCCCATATTGCCGTAGGCGGTGGAGTATTTCGCATTTGGATTTTCGCCGCGCTGGTAGACCTCAAAAGCAGCTTGCGCGCCTTTTTGTCATGCCGGAGCCGGAACCCGAGACCGCATTCCTGCGCGATGTTCTCAAAATACTCCTTCAGGCTCTGTCGCTGATTTGTGGGGCATAGTTTGCGGTCAACCCAGCAGATTCGCCCAGCTCTAAGCATGGGTACGGGGCCATTGCCGCAAACAGGCGGCGCATAGCCGCTTCGGCGTTCTCGTTGCTCACCACATCCGTAGACACCCGGTCATGCAGGATGTGGGTGGCCGGGAAGCCGTTGACCACGATCGTACCGTCTTTGATCTGCCTGGACTTAATGACCATGAGCGTATCATGGCCGGTCAGGCCGCAGTAATACTCCGGCTTGAGCAGCGGGATCAGGTCAGAGCGCTGGCGCACCTCCAGCTGGAAGCTGCCCTCTGTGTTGTAGCACTCCTGCCACACCAGCGAGACCCATGTCTCGATCACGCCGATGCGCTCCAGCCGGAGATTGTAGACAGACACCGTCATGCAAGCACCCCCACAAAGGCCGGGTTGAGCGTCACATAGGCGGTCAGATTGTCCACGCCGCTGTCCGCCGTCATCTTGATGATGTTGTCGCCCACCGCCAGTGAAAAAAGCGTGCTGTCCTCATCCAGCCGGGAAAAGATGTCCGTGGTGACACCACCGGACTCCTTCTCCACCTTCAGCCGCCCATTGTCGCGGTATACGTTCACGGTTTCGCCTATAGCCAGCGTGTCGGTCAGGGAGAGCTTTTCACCGGTGGCCGCATTGAGTATGCCGTAGTTTGTCACCGGGGCGCCAGCGCGAAAACTGCACGGCGTGGGGCACGGAAACCATGCCGTCGTTGCGGCAGTTGCTGAACAGGGCGGAGGATTTGACGCCGAAGGTGTGGGAGTCGTAGCAGACAGGGGAACGCAAAGGCGGCGGTGTAGCCGCCCAGGAGATAGGCCTGCGTCGTGTCAAGCCAGTAGGGCTCCGGGCAGAACAACAGCAGTGTGAATTCCGTGTCGTACTTAAAAGCTCACCAAATGCGGGGTCTTTCTGCACCCATGCCCGGCAGTAATACCGGTCGTTAAACCACAATGTTCCGCTTGTATATGGCGTAAATACCTCCAGCATTCTCCGGCGCTGATCTTTGGACAGTCCCAGCAGCCGTCCCGCTATTGTCCGGCTCAAGCCGCCCACGTCCGCACTCTCCACCGTCACACCGACCTGTTGAAATCCCTGCGACGTGGAAAGCGCAACGTCCAGTTCACTCAGCGGGTCGATGGAAAAGACAGATCCGTAGGGATAGCCAAAGCGAAAGCTTCGGCCATCCTCTGTCTCAAATCTCGCCTCATACACCCATCATCACCGCCCTTTCCTGCTCCCATTTGGCCTCCCGCATCAGGTCTGCGGCGGTCTGGGCCTTGGAGTAGATATTCTGCACCACTGACACGCTCCCGCTTTGATTATGATCGCGTCCGCAGCTCACAGGCCCGGCGTCAAAATCCAGCTTTACGCTGTCTGTAATATCCTCCGCAATGTCCGGGAATGTATCTTCCCAGCCCACGCCAATGCCCAGCGCCATGTTTTTGCCGATTCCGGCCATCAGCCGCGAGGGGCTGTGGATCCCGAAAAAAGTCCCTGATGCTGTCCACCACGCCTCCGAAAAAGCCCGCGATCTTGCTTTTGAGCCAGGCCGCCGCGTCGGAAATACCGCTCCAGATGCCCTTGATCAGATTCAGGCCGATATTGGCCATTGCATCAAATCCGCCCGCAAACCCGCCTACAATGGCGTCTATGATCTGCGGCACCGCAGCCACTACGCCGGATATGATTGCAGGCAGATTGCTGACCAGCGCCACAAAGAGCTGAATGCCCGACCGGATCAGCAGAGGGATGCTGCCCAGCACGGCATTGACAATGCTGTTGATGATCGTCGGTAAGGCGGACACGATGCCATTGATGATGGCGGGCAGATTTCCCACCAGCATGGTAAGCAGCTGTATTCCTGCGTCGATCAGCAGCGGAATGCTGCTGATGATCGCATTGACGATGGCGTCCACGATCTCCCGGAATTGCCGCCGCCACTGCGCTTATGATCTCCGGCAGGTCTGCCACCAATGCGCTCAGTAGCGCAAGGCCCGCATCCACGATCTCCGGCATCAGCGTAAGCAGCACATTTATCAGGCTGTCGATCAGCGTCGGCAAAACCGCCACGATCTGCTGTATGGCTGTCGGCAGAGCTTGCGCAACCCCCCATGACCAGCAGGTTGACCGCCGATATAAACTGCGGCAAAAACGCCGCCAGTGTCGTTGTCAGGTTGTCCACAATACCGGGCAGCGCGGCGAGCAGCTCCGGCACCGTCTCCAGCAATCCCTGCACCAATCCGTTCAGCAGCAGCATGCCTGCATTGATAAGCGCCGAAGCACACCCGTGATGATCGCATTGACGATGCCCTCCAACGCCTTCGTCGCTTCACGCAGCAGCTCCGGGATCGCACTGGTCAGCCCCGCCGCCAGAGACAGAACCGCCTGCACTCCCGCGTGAAGCATCGGTGCGGCCAGCTGCGCCGCCAGCGACACCAGTGCCGTCGGCAGAGCGGAGACCACATTCACCGCCGCCGGAAGCAGATTGTCCCGTACAAAAATGTGACCGCCGTCTCCTTCAGCGCATTCAGGCTCGGTCCGATGTCCTCTCCCAGAGCAAGATTGCCCATCACATTCTGATAGGCGGCCTTCATGGCGTTCAGCGAACCGGAGATCGTCGAGGCCGCCTCTTTTTGCCGTCGTTCCGGTGATGTCCAGCTCCCCCTGAATGACATGGATCGCCTGATACACGTCGGCCAGATTGTCGATGTCATACGTTACGCCCGTTATCTTCCGGGCATCCTCCAGCAGGCGCTTCATTTCGTCCTGCGTTCCGCCATAGCCCAATTTCAGGTTGTCCAGCATGGTGTAGTTTTGTTTTTGCGAAGCCCTGATAGGCGTTCTTGATGTCCTCCATGTTGGTGCCCAGCTTGTTTGCGTTGTCCGACATATCGGTCATCGCCATATCGGCCACATCTGCCGCCTTGGCGGTGTCATTGCCCAGACTGCTCAGCAGACTGGCCGAAAAGCCGGTGGTCAGCTCCATATAGTCATTGGCCGACATTCCCGCCGTCTGGTAGGCGCGTTTTGCATTTGCAATGACCTGATCTGCGCTCTCCTTGAACAGCGTCTCGATGCCGCCTATGCTCTGCTCCAGATCCGCTCCGGCCACGATGGAATCCTTGATGACCTTTCGATTCCGGCGGCCGCCGCGATCTTCTTGATCGCGCCGAACAGCTTCTGCCCGGCTGATACGCCCGTTTCTTCCGCCGCAGGCTCAACTTCTCCGCCCAGCTCCTTTTGATCTGGTTGCCGATTCCCTGCGCTGACGGGATGATCTGCACATATGCTTTTTGCGAGCTCAATTCCGCTCTCTGCCACTTATGCGCCGCCTCCTTTCCCGCTCCATGCGCGCCTGAATTCTTCTCCGCTGGCAAACGTTTTCAGCTCACGTTTTGGCTCAATATGAAGCAGCTTATCCGTAAGCATAGCCGGTCGGTTCCGGTTCTTCTGCCCGTTCTCCGTCTTCTGCCACAGCAGCAGAGAGACGGTCCACCACGCCCGCCAACAGCAGTGTCTCCATGGGTACCTGCTGTTCCGCCATTTTGAGCCGGATCCGCGCGTCCGGCCGCAGCCCCATGCCAGCGTGGCCGCCAACGGCACGGGCAGGGCGCGCAGATTCAGGATGTGATAGGTCTCCCGCAAAGTCGCAGACCAGCTCATCCTCCCGGCGTTCAGCATCTGCGCCAGCAGGATTATTTTTTTAGACTTCAGGCCGCCAAAAATCTCCGCCAGCTCGACGGACACCTTATCCACCGGCACCCGGCCGCTCTCCGTGCGTAGATGGTCGCAAAGCGCCCGTTTGCCCTGCTCGCCCAGCAGGCGGCGCAGGGCGGACGGCACCTGCAGCGGGTTTCCCCGATCCAGCTCCTCCAGATCTTCCAGCAGCTCCATGTCGTTGATGGCGGCCTCGTCGATCTCGCAGCAGAAGCCGGAGGAGGTTCTGATCTCCGTCGCCATGCTCATTCACCTCCCACAATATACTCATAGTGGGTATTGCCAGAGCTGTCCGGCGCTGCATTGAGCGTCACCTCATAGCCCACTGCCGCACTGTCCGTATAGCTGATGTCACCCAGCGCCGCCAGCGTGGCCCGGGGCAGGACGATGCGCTTTTGGCTCCATTCTTGAGAATCATGTTGAACACCCAGGCATACTCCGCCGCCGGTGTACTATTGGCCTTGACCGTGATCCCCGTCTCCAGCGTGCCGGACACATTGTCCCCCGCCGTAGACCGTTTTCAGCACGTCCACATTGAGTGCTTCGATCAGGGTACACTTGAAGGTGTCCTCCTTGGACTTCTGGGTCGTCAGGACCACATCTCCGCCCCAGGCCGCCACAGTCTCGGAATTGGGGCTGTTGCTGTTGACCAGACCATCTTCAGAGAGAGATAGCCCAGCGCCTTGAACCCATCTGCCAGCGCAGTCTTTGCGTCGCTCGGAAGCTCCGTGCTCAGCGGGCCGACATAGACCGCGCCGCCGACCTGCTGGGGCGAGCTGGCAGTGACCAGTTTTGCATCGCTCATGTTTTTCTCCTTTTCATGCTCAATAAACGGCTTCCACCACCGCCTGATAGCGGTACCGTTTCGTGTTTGTGTCCGTATAGTTGTAGTCGCTGACCACCCGCACGGCAAAACCTGCTCTGCGGCGGGCATCCGCCCCAGCTGTTCCTTCACCTGCTCATTCAGCCGGGCAGCTTCGGCAAGGCTGGGCGCATAGCTCTGCACCGCCAGCGTGGCGCGGCGGATGTGGTCAGTCTCGCTGCTGCCGGTCTTTTCCACCAGCACCAAAGCGTCCGGCGGATGCTCCGGCATCTCCATGCGCACCGGCACAGAGAGCGCTTCGGCGAGATAGCGGCGCACCATCAGCTCGATCATCCGCCGCCCACCGCCTTCAGAATGCTGTTGTGAGCCGCGTTCTCACGCCTGGTCTCCGCTGTGGCGGCAAACACCGAGGCGTTGACGCGGTTTTTACCCGTGTACGTCGTGACCTCGTAGCCCTCGCCAAGACGGCTCCGGGCGGCGTCTGCGTGGGAGCGGCACACCGCCATCATCTCCTCCGAACGGAGCAGCTCCTGCACACCCTGACGGTTCAGCTTGAACTTCACGTCACTCATACCGCTCCACCTTCACCTTTCGATTCCAGCTCAGCGGGATCAGCGCCTCGATGCCCTCGGTGACCGCCCCATAGGTGCGGAATTTCCGGCCGAAGAACTCCACAGTCACATTGGTCCAGTCGTGCTCGTCGCCGCTGGGATGGCCAGCGTATAGGCCAGCTGGCGGCCATAGAGCTGCTGCTCGCTCACGATGTCCGCCGTCTCCGGCGCGCCGATCAGCACATTGCGGACGACCTCCGGGGTCTCCTCATACACGCTCGCGCCGAAGGCGTCCTCGCCGGTCTGGCGCTTTGTGTACAGCGTGACGTCAATCCCCCTTCAGCATAGGTCATGCCCTCCAGCAGGCTGTGAGCGCCGATGCGGTCGCTCACGCCCCAGCAGCCTGCGCTCCAGCTTGAGAGATACAGCTCGCCGCTGGAGCCGGTGCCCATCGTCCAGCTCTGGGAGTAGCCCATGGCGGACAGGGTGCCCTGGGTGGAGCCCAGCGGAAACTGCGCGGAGGAGTCCCCTGCGCCCCCCAGCTGGCGGCGCACCATGCGGCAGGACACCAGGCGTTTTGCTTCACAATCCGCGTCCGCATTATAGGCGTCGATGATGAGCCCGGCCTCATAGAGCAGGCGCCGCAGCGCTCCTGCTCCTCCACCGTAAGCTCCGGAATCCGGCGGCCACGTCGGCCTTCCCGCGTACCGCATGGCTCAGACCGCCGCCTCGGTGCGCTTGATGTACAGGGTCTGGGGCTTGGACACCTTCAGGCCGTAGACCTTGCGCCCCTGCACGGCAGACGCGCCGATGTACTTGCCGGAGCCGGACAGATCCTGCAGATGCACGGGCACCTGCCACTCCATGACCCTGTGGCACCAGTTGGGATGGCCGCAGATGAACTCGGTGGTGGTCTTTTGCTGGCGACCCGGGTGGTGGACTCGTAGTCCATGTTATTGACTCCAGCACGTTGAAGCCCGCGGCCTGACCGACAACGCCAAGCCTGAACGAGCTGCTGGGAGAGATCGCCCTGCTTGATGAAGCGCTCGTCCTGCATCAGCACCTCCATGAACTCCGGGGACGCGATGAGGAAGCGTCCCGCGGCGGGGACGCCCTTGCGGCTGAGCACCCGCTTGGCCTCCAGCACCAGCTTGTAGGCGTTGGCCTCGGTGGCGGCGGTCTTGGTGGCGCAGACGGAGGCGCCGTCGGCGCCCTCCAGCGCGGCGATGGACTTCTTGTCGATGGACAGGCCCCAGGCTGTAGCCCGCGCTGTCCAGCCGGTCGGCCACAATGCCGTCCGGCACGCTGGCGGCGTCATAGCCGTCGATCAGCTCATTGACCGCCTCGTCCTGGTCGATGTTCAGATCCAGATAGGTGGTGGTGCCCGCCTCCGGGTCGATGCCCTGGCCTTGTCATAGGGCTTGACAGCCACCTCGGTGTCCCGCACCGATCTTCACCTTGCCGGAGGTGGGGTCGCCCTCATAGCGGCTGTTGAAGATCAGATTGTCCTGGGTCACCAGTCCATTGCGCAGCTTGGCGTCCCACCAGCTGGGACCAGCGCTCCTGATTGGGATGTGCCATAAAATTTACCTCTCTTTCGTTTGTTACACTTCCAGTTTGGGGTTCAGCTGCCGGAACGCGGCCATGACGCCGTCGTCCTGCTGCTCCCGGCGGCGGGCGTCGGCCTCACCGCCGTCCCGCACGGACGGATAGCCCGGCTTGGCGAACTCCAGAATTGCCTGCGCCTGCGCGGTGCAGTCCTCCTCGCTCTCGCCGCTCAGCAGGCCGGCCGGCACGCCGGTGGCGGCGGACACCTTGTCCCGCACTGCCCGGACGGCATTGGCCCGATTCATGGCATCCACCTGCGTCTGAAGCTCTGTAGCCCGCTCCAGCGCCCGCTGGAGCTCCTCTTGTCCGCCTCCTGGGCGGCGTCAAACTGCTCGGCCTTGGCCTTGACGGCGTCGTAGTCGGCGTACTTTCCGCGCCCGCGCCAGCCGGTCCCGGATGATGGCATCCATCTCGGACTGGGTAAGGTGCGCTCCTCCCGCCCTCCTGAGTGGCGGGGTTCTCCTGTTCCACAGTTTCGTTCATTGATTGCTCTCCTTTCCCGGCTTTTCCGCAGCCGTCGCGTGAATTTATGCATGAAAAAAAAGCAGGGCTGAAAATCAGCCTGCTCTCCGCATATCAAGATAAAATGGGCATGAAAAAACCACGGTGCGTCTGCATCGTGGTTTTATTCAACAGGTTTGACCTTCTGAATCTCGCTGTCTCCAAGGCCGACAAAACCCCCTCCGGCGTAAGGATGGTGACGCCCGGCTCGCCCAGCCCGCTATCCTCCTCATCGTCAACGCTGACGATCTTTCCGATGATATATGCGCCGTCTGTAAGGTTTATTTTCAGCTTGCGGTTCTCGCCTTGCAGCTTCCGGGTATCAAACATAATTATCCACTCACAAAAATGTCCAGATCTTCAGCGATGTCTTTCAATGCCTTTCCGCCAAAGAACGGTGTGTTCAGCACCTCATCCACTGCTGCAAAGTCACGCATTTCATCTCCATACCAGACGTGATAGGTTGGTATATAGTCTGCAACCTCAGGCCAAACGCCGGACGGCAATCCATCAACGGGGAACGAAATATCGTTACAGCAGTCAGTCAGGCACTGCTTCAAATCATCCAGTTTCATAGAATATCTGCATTCTCCTTTCGTTCCTTCTCTGTAAGTTCTCTGACGCTTCGAGACTTTAATCGGCCACTTTGATCCCACTCATAGTCATGGGCGTGTTCACCGTTTCTTCCATAGGGATGAGTACTTCGGTTTCCATGTGGATGTGTTGTGATCTCGTCCGCTTATAACCGTCTGGGCCGTAGATAGTCCTGGTTTCTGTTTTCCCATCAGTTCCCCACATGGTCGATCACAGCGTTAGGCTCCGCCAGTTTAGGTGCGACGAATGCCCCGAAATCACTTTATCTGGCTTTATACTCGATGCGCGCTCAACTTCAAGTCTTTTTCAGATACGCCGCCCGCTTCTGGGCGGTGATCTTCTTCCGGTTCTCGGCGTAATGGGCGCGGTGGAGGGCATTGATCTTCCGCGGTGTTTTTCCCCTGCTTCCTCGTAGGCCGCCAGATACTGCTCCGGGTCATAGCCCGCCACGGTGGTGGAGGCGTTGAAGCGCACGGCATACTCGCAGTCGCAGTTGGCGGATGTGCTCCGCGTGGCCGTTTTTCAGCGCCCTTTGACTCGCCCGCCGCCAGCCCCGGGAGGCCAGCATCAGGCAGAAGGCGCAGGTGTCGCCGTGGGGATCCACGCGAACTCCGCCCCGTCCCGGATGGCGTTCTTGAGCGTGGTGTCCGCCCCGGCCTGTTTGACCAGCCGGAAGACGGCGCTCTGAGCAGGGCCGGCATGAAAAACCACGGTGCGTCTGCATCGTGGTTATGGTTTATTTCTGCTGGGAGATTTTGCATTCTTCCGGATACAGTTCTTGTACTTTGGATACTGGAAGTTTTCGGTGTTCAAAACAGCATCTGGACAGTCGTGCCGTTCACCCCATCCAAATTCATCTGGTGAATCACCGAGTTTTTTTGCATTTTCCGGGCCATCCCAGTAAATGCAAACATTGCATTTTCTGGAATGCATGTCGATACTATAAAATGGAGCACGGAATCCCATGCTGATATCTTCCTCGTGCAGATTTTAGACATTTGAAGCACCTCGATTTCAAGAAATAACGATCGTCTTTTATACTGGCATTCAACACCCGGTATTGCATCCCTCAGAAAACAGGACTTCGTCCTGGTTGCCTGAACTTTGGCAATGCCACGGGCTGAATAAACTGGCAACCCTTGTATCCTTCAGGAACGTGCATTTGAAGAACTGTATCACGGCCGGGAAGTTGCAGATCCCCAAAACTTGTAGAAGTGAAGATAGAAAAATACCTTGTGCGAACGATGGTCTGCAATTCTTGTTCAGTAGGCTTTGGGGGAAGGCCGAGATCGAGAAAAGATAGTGCCGTATTCCGAGAGCATAACGCTCTGCGGCATCGTGCCGCCAGAGCGTTGTCCAGCAGCAATAGTTTCCCCGTGTACCTGTGGCGGGATGCTTCCATGCCGAATCGCAAAATTCACACGGGCTGCCAAAACCGGTATAGGCCCTTAGTGATTCTCGCGCAGATTCAGGCAGCGCCTGAACCTGCTTCGTCATGGTGTCCTTTATCGCTTTTATTTTAGCATCTTCATCCTCGATTGTCGAGAGTTTCCGCGTTGCATACGCCGCCCGCTTCTGGCGCGGTGATCTTCTTCCGGTTCTCGGCGTAATGGGCCCGGCGGAGGGCGTTGAGCTTCTCCTGATATGTACGCCCTCCGCGCCCTTGTAGGCCGCCAGGTACTGCTCCGTCATAGCCCGCCACGGTGGTGGAGGCGTTGAAGCGCACGGCATACTCGCAGTCGCAGTTGGCGTGGATGCTCCGCGTGGCCGTTTTTCAGCGTCCGCTTGCCGGCCTTCTGCCAGCCCCGGGAGGCCAGCATCAGGCAGAAGGCGCAGGTGTCGCCGTGGGGGATCCACGCGAACCCGCCCCGTCCCGGATGGCGTTCTTGAGCGTAGTGTCCGCCCCGGCCTGCTTGACCAGCCGGGAAACGGCGCTCTGGAGCAGCGCCGGACTGTGCTTTCGTGCCGTTCACCGCCTTGGCCAGCTCGCTAGGCGGCAGGGGCGGCGGGTTCTGCCGCCGGAAGGGTCAGCCCCGCGGCCTCGGCCATGGCGTCGTACATCTGGCAGGCCAACTCTGCGCCCTCGCCGTATTTGTCCACCAATGCGCTGGCGTAGGACGAGCAGCGCGGAGGTGTCCTCTCGCGCCATAGCGCTCCAGATATGCTCGCATCAGCTGTCCGGCCTTCGTGTTCAGCCGGGAGAGCCGGTCGGCGTAGTCACTCACGCCTGCCGTCAGCCGCATCCGCGCCTCCTCTACCTCCGCAGCACCTGCTGGCCCCGCACCCGGCGCTCCTGTGCGCCGATGCGGCGGATGTCCGCCTGGTCAAAGCCGACCATTTTAGAACGTGTCCGTGGCGGCGAACACCTGCCGGACGGAGGCGATCTTGATGGCCGCGTCCGCCGTCACCGCCACCGAGGGCATAGCCGGAGAAGCTTGAAATGCGCCATCACGTCCCGCCCGCCGGAGTGAGTTCCTCCAGCGTGACCGACCGGGCGATGGCCTGCGCCATGCGGGATGATGGTCCGCAGCGCGTCCCCGTTGCCGGTGTTCAGCTGCTGAGCCAGCAGGACGAGGGTCTGGCTCTGGGCCAGAATGGCGTCCGAGCTCGTCGGGTTGGCGTCGTTGACGATGCCCACGTCCATGACCGTCAGCCCGGTGGCGGCGGCAAACTGGGCTGCCGTCATGCGCATTTTCTCCACATGGGGCGTCAGGCCGCCCTGAGCCAGCTGGCCGAAGGTGATTCCGCCGGTCTCCGGGGCTGGCGGTGGCCGTCAGGGGAGCCCACATAGTTCTTGAATTTCTCCGCCACGATGGCGTCATACTGCTCGTCGGTGACGCCGAGGAGGTATTTCTGGGCGTGGTGTCGAACTCCAGCGCGATGGAGGCGTTGGCCACCGTGCGCACATAGTCGTCGATCAGCGTGCGGATGGGCTTTTTCAGCCGGGAGCGCCCGAAGGGCTTTCCGCTGGTGGCGTTCCACCAGCGGCTCCATCAGCGGCCGCCCCATCCGGTGGGGACAGCGCCGCCGTCCAGCGGTTCCCGCTCCGGCGCAGGACGAGAATGGCGTCGTCGGTGTAGAGGTTCACCACGCTGGCTGCCACCCGGCGGCCTCCGTCTCGTCCCGGGCGGTGTCCACAATGGCAAGGCCGCACTGATGCGCCCTTCTCGCCGCTCCACAGGGCGGCGGCGGAGATGGAGAGTGAAAAGCGATGCGGCTTCAGCGCCGGATCCGCCGACAGCGTGGCGAACACGCAGCCGTATTTCAGCTCGCCCCGGCACGCCTTGGCATACTCCGCGATGAGCCGGTTGCCCTCCACCAGCTGCGTCAGCAGCTCCGAGTTGGACTCGTCCGCCCCACAAAGCCGTCAAACATGGACCGGGCGGCCAGCACATCCACAGCTTTCTGGCCCCAGCTGCAGCCCACCTCCAGATCCTGCAGCCCCGTAGGGGAGGGGCAATGCCCAGATTGACGTCCCGCAGGGTCACATGGCCCTCGTAATATTTTTTCCTTTGCCGCGTTGGCCGCCTGATGGCGGTTGAACACGTCGGCCAGATCCCGGAGTTGCTCCGCTCCGCGTCCGTCAGGCCGTCCACCCGGCCGAAGTACAGCGTTGTCAATTTCTCCACCATCCGATCCTCATCTTCCGCGTCGGGTCCCGCTTACTGATCTTCGCGCCCCAGAGAGCCAGTGCGCAGGCCTCGATGGGCAGGCTGTTCCCCCGCCAAAGCCAAAGCCGCCGCCGATGGGCCGCTTCACCGCACCGACCCGCGCTCTCGTTCAGCACCGTCTGAGGGCGGTACCACGTCAGCGTCCGCTCCCGCCACGGCATTGGTGAGCAGACCCACCGCCGCGACGACATCCTTTGCGCCGGGCTTTATCACGGAGTTTTTGGGCTCGCCACACCGGCTTGATGCGCTCGATCAGCACATCCACGCCGTTGCGGGCGTCGATGACCACGCAGGACGCCCGGTCACTTAGCGCTCACTCAGCCAGTCGGCCAGCCACCTGAGGCCCCCGGCCGCTGGGCTGAAGCTCAAGCAGCTTGAGATACGGGCCGGGCCGTCCCCGGGATCACCGCCCCGCAGAGGCAGACCGCCGAGCCGTCGGCGGCGAATTTCACGCCATAGGCCGTCTTGCCCTCCGGCTTTTCCGCGTCGCTGGCGCAGTCCGCCCACGCCCGGCATCCAGCGCCTTGTCGCTCTGTTCCGTCAGGACGGGGCTCCACCAGCCCAGGCGCTCCCGGGCAAACCGTCGGCGCTCATGCTCCGGCACTCCTCCGCCGCGAACTCCTCGCTGAGCCGGATGCCCATGGCCGGGTTGGTCGGTACCAGAGCGCGTGGTCTTCCAGGTCGATCCTGTCCACCTGTTCCCCTCCACCGACCACTCGTGCCAGGCGTCATGTGCGCCCGGCGCATCAAGGCAGGCCGTCCTTCGGCGGCGGAACACGTCGCCGGGACAGCCCGGATAGGGCGGGGTGCCGGTATAGATCAGCTGGCGGGTGCCGGTGGCCGATGCGGCCAGCGTGGCCATGATGGCCTCCACCTGATCGTCCGTCAGCTCCTGCGCCTCGTCATAGACCACCAGCGAGATGCCGTCAAAGCCGCGGGCCGCCTGTCGGGAACGGGCGGAGAACTCAATGCTCCCGCCGTTCAGCAGCTCGATGCACTCCTCGCCGTTGGTGTAGCGGATGTTTTCACCAGCTCCAGCACCTCCGGGTGCCGCTTGTCCGTGAACATCCGGGCCAGTCGGTTGAAGCTCTTTTCGCCGTGCGCACCTGATGGGCGGTGTGCAGGATCTTCTCGCCGTTGATGACCATACCGAAGAACTCCCGCCCCTCCAGACACACGTTCTTGCCGTTCTGCCGGGGCACGGCCAGCCCGGCGGAGGTCACGGTGTACCGCCCGGATGTATCCCGGCCCAGCCAGCAGTCCAGCACCAGCCGCTGCCATTCGTCCAGCGCATTGCCGTCCAGCGGTCGATTCACGCGCGCGGTGGCGGCCCTGCACGCGTCCTGACCAGCGGGCGCTGGCGGGCTTGACCCAGCGCCGGATCAGGAGTTTCAAAAGCGCATCCAACCCGGAGAGGTAGGTTTTCCACAGCGCCTCATAGGCCCGGAAGGCCGGATTTTCCCGCACGCCGGTCTGACCGCCGCCGTTGTCGTACTCCACGGTGATGCCGTCCTCGCCGATGGCCGTCCGGGCGTCATCCAGCTTGATTTCATCCAGGAAACATTGAGGATCACCGGGTCAAGCGACTTGATTTTTTTCTTTATTCAGGCCGTTTTTGCTCAAAAATCTGGCCAGTTTCCGGCGCTCTGCGGCGCATCTTTTCGATCTCCGTGCGCGCGCGGGCGGATGAATTTTTTCTCCATATCCGGTTTCCTCCTTCCGCTCTGGATACCACCCTCCGCTCTTTTTTGACCTTCGGGGGTAAATCGGCGCTGGACGGCGCAGGGGCGCTGGCAGGGGCACCGGGGACCTCCCCCAGGGGCTGCCGTTTACCAGCTCCCGTCCCGCACACGCGGCGCCGAACAGATCTGCTTTTCCTGTTCCAGCTGCATCTGCGTTTTCTTGCGCCCTTTGCGCTGGTTGCAGAAGTAATGCGCCGCCTGCAAATTGTTGAAGTCCTCCGCGGCGGCTCGGGGCGAATCGTAGCCGAACTGCCGCCATCGGGCCACCGGCCGGATCTCATCGACCACGAAGGACAGCGGATGTGCCGCGTCCGACGGCTCGTCGTAGTGGATCGGCCCGAGCCGTCCGCCGCCGATGCCGCAGGGACCGCCCATCGCCCGGAGCCGTGCCCGGTTTCTGCGCCGCAGTGTGCCGTTGGCATATCTTGGATTGGTCACGCCCGCCGCCGCCACTTTCTCGTTTGTTCCATCACTCGGCCCCGCCCCTGCCTGCATCGTAATGGACAACCCGCCCCGTACCACTTCCTGGGGCAACACAAAGGGGAGAGCCAACCCCTCCCGGGCGGTCTCCCATATCTCGATGCTATAATTTTACGCCGTCCATTTTGGCTCTGGGGGCCAACTTAATCCAGCAGGCCATAATTTTCGCCACCCGCCGGATGAACTCGCCGTTCCAGCGCCGGGCAGTGCGATGATGAGACGTTCGCCGCCAGCGCCGCGCCGCTGAGGGTGGGTGCGCTTCCAGTAGGTCGCCGGATAATTTGCAGCCGTTCCGCTCCGCTGTCCAGCTGCTGGGTCTGCTGGATGGCCAGATGCACCGCCTCGTATTCCCGCGCCGCCGTCTGGGTAGACGCTCTGACCACGGTCTGCTCCGTCTTGCGACTGCCTTCACTGCCGCCGCTGAGGCCGGAGTAGGTCGGTGTGATTTGCTGCGTCAATGCCTGCTGATGCAGCGTACACAGCGACGGATAGCTATAGATCATGTTTTTGACATACGGCCACCGCCGTATCTCGGTTTGCTCATTGTTTAGCCCCTTTGTCACAGTTTTTCTCCTTTTGTTTGCCATTCTCTTAAAATAGACACTGTTTCCGTCTAAGTTAAAAGACGCGCGCGTGCGCGAAGTATGTAATTTTCAGGCGGAAATACTTCATGTACTCAAATTCACCATACTGATTGTTCCTGCTGTCCCGGGACTTGATGACCGCACCGGCGGGGCGCTCAGATGAGCGGAGTCCGGCACAATCTGCTGGACTACGCTAATCCAAGCCCCGGAGGCAATCCACGATGCTACATGATCTGGCGACTCCTGGCCAGATAGGACGCCAGTTCTTCCGCTTCGATCTGCCGAAATAGCGCATATCCACCAGTCCGTGTGTCCAGCACTCGGTCAAATCGCGCCGATCTAATGCGCCGCCACCGGAAGAATCATATGAATATGCCAGCGGCCCTTGCTGGTCTTGTGTTCAATTACATAGATATAATGACAGCTCTGTCCTCGCCCCTCCGACGCAGGGCCAGCTTGCGGCGGAAATACTTGAAAATCCCGCATCACATCCTGCCGGGTGCCGGGCAGGCACTCATCCTGATAGGTCAAGCAATACGTAACTGAACGAAGTACTGA
>VOFG01000191.1_pt1 | contig 24206 bp, 31 predicted proteins | sample 5384171 | NCBI WGS metagenome assembly VOFG01 (sample SAMN12384726, study PRJNA508395) | human gut metagenome | isolation source: healthy gut F | host: Homo sapiens | reverse complement strand
ATTCCACCAAAGCGCATAGCGGCACTGATTACCCCATTAATGCACCTCCGGCAATGAAACCGGATGCCAGCAAAGTTCCTTTTTCACCTCTTTCCGTATTCAGAGATGCATCTTTGCTACGTGTTGTAACAAACCAATTCACTGCTCCACCCACTACCAACGGCACATTCAGCTCCAAAGGAATAAACATACCCAATGCGAAAGCTAAAGCAGGAATTTTACAAAGAGTCAGAATAATAGCTAAGACAGCCCCAATACCATATAACAACCAGGGTGCACCTACACCACTCATCAGCGGTTCGATAACGGCAGCCATCGCATTTGCTTGTGGAGCAGCCAGTGCGCCGCTTGTAAATCCGTATGTCTTGTTCAGTATAATCATTACACCGCCTACCGTTGCAGCAGAAACGATTGTTCCCAAGAATTTCCATGTTTCCTGTTTGGCAGGCGTACTTCCGAGCCAGTAACCGATTTTCAAGTCGGTGATAAAACCTCCTGCCATCGATAGTGCGGTACATACTACACCACCCATTACCAATGCGGCAACCATGCCCGAAGGACCTTTCAGTCCGACAGCTACCATCACTACGGAAGCCAGTATCAGTGTCATCAATGTCATTCCCGATACCGGATTAGTACCAACAATCGCAATGGCATTAGCTGCTACTGTGGTGAACAGGAAAGAGATGCCGGCAACCAGAACAATGGCTACCAATGTATGCAACAGATTCCCTTGCATGACATCAAGGTAGAAGAATAATACGATTAAGATCAGTGTGATGATGGAACCGATGGCGATAATCTTCATGGAAAGATCCCGTTGCGTACGGATAATGTTCTTCTCTACATTTCCTTTACCACCCATTTCTTTGGCAGCCAGTCCGACAGCACTCTTGATGATTCCCCATGAACGGATAATGCCGATCACACCTGCCATAGCAATACCACCGATACCAATGCTCTTGGCGTAATACTTGAATATTTCTTCCGGACTCATCATGCCTACCGTAGAAGTAATCTCCGGATTCCATGCATTCAGCACGCTGTCTCCCCAGATAGCAGACATTCCCGGAATGATAATCCACCACACAGCCAGTGAACCGGCACAAATGATGGAAGCATACTTCAGTCCGACGATATATCCCAAACCAAGCACGGCGGCACCGGTGTTTACCTTGAATACCAATTTTGCCTTTTCCGCCAACATCTCGCCGGCACTGCATACGCGAGTCGTGAAATTCTCGTTCCACCATCCGAATGTCGCTACGATGAAGTCATATAATCCGCCGATCATACCTGCCATCAATAACGGTTTGGCCTGACTGCCGCCTTTTTCGCCGGAGATCAACACTTGTGTAGTAGCTGTTGCTTCCGGGAAAGGATATTTTCCATGCATGTCACTAACGAAGTATTTGCGGAAAGGAATCAGGAATAGAATACCCAATACGCCACCCAATAAAGAGCTGATGAATACCTGCATGAAGGTAACCGTCATCTCAGGATATTTGACTTGAAGGATATAAAGGGCGGGGAGGGTAAAGATGGCTCCGGCAACGATTACTCCGGAACACGCCCCTATTGACTGGATAATTACATTTTCTCCTAACGCATTTTTTCTTTTGGCAGCTCCGGAAACTCCTACGGCAATGATTGCAATTGGAATAGCTGCTTCAAATACCTGTCCGACCTTCAACCCCAGATAGGCAGCGGCGGCCGAGAAAAGGATTGCCATGGCGATACCCCATGCTACTGACCAGAAGTTTACTTCCGGATAATTTTTGGAAGGACTCATTAGGGGATTGTACACTTCTCCGGCTTTTAACTCTCTGAACGCGTTCTCGGGTAGCCCGGTGAACTTGTCTTCTTCTTGTTTCATAGTTTTATAATTTGCTAATGTGTCAATTTTATATATCCGTCCTCAAAGTAAACAAAAAAAAAGGAGAATCGAAAGATTCTCCTTTATGTAATAGTCTATTTTTTCCTACTTTGCATCTTTGGCCGTCATGTCGCCCTCGATATATAGCCTTACCATTTCTGTTTTGGCGTTGGTACGCAGGGTGATTGATTTTTTGAAATGTCCCGGATATTTACCTGTTCCGTTATAAGTTACCTTGATTGTACCTTTCTTACCCGGCATGATAGGTTCTTTCGTATATTCAGGTACGGTACATCCGCAAGAGGCTACTGCCTGATGAATTACCAACGGAGCATCACCGATATTAGTAAAGGTAAATGTGCAACTGACAACCGGGCTGTTCTCAGAAAACTTACCGAAATCGTGAGTTGTTTTGTCAAACTTGATATCTGCATTTGTTTGCGCAAATGCAAAGCTTACGCCCATTACTAACAGCGTCATTAAAAAGTATCTTTTTCATTTTTCCTTCTTTTTTGATTACAAGTGACAAAGGTAGTGCTTTTCCCTTAAAATGTACTTTATGGAGTGCGAAATAGTATTAAACGACTCTCTTTTGTTATTTAGAGAGCTCGAATCCGAACATCATTCCGTCGTAATTTTCAGCCAGTGAACTAACTGTTTTCAGTGCGGTACTGCTACTTTTGCTACCGATGAAAGCCATTAGTTTCAACAGTTTGTCCGAGTTGAACAGTAACTCCAGTGAACTGGAGCTGCAATTTACTTTCGCGTGGAGATTCAGAAGTTTCAAGTACTTCAAATCAACTTGTTTGGTTGAAGCATTGTAGGAGTAAGTGCCTTTCAATGTTTTCTTGCCCACCGTGCTGGTGAAAGTACTGTCGGCATTGAATGTGAAATTCATCTGTCCGGCCTTGATCCCTACTTTGCTTAATTGTTCGTTCAGCTTATTTTCAGCCATAGTGGCTGCGGCAGCTCCGCCCGCTTTCATTAGTAAGTTATCCGATTCAAATTCTACTGCCGAACCTTTGTAGTTCCATGTTCCGGTCATGTCGATCGTTTCAGGAGTTCCGGTGATAGCATTTACTACTTTTGAAATGTTGTCCTTATTTAATAAGTCGGACCATGATTGCGCCTGGCTGTTAGTTGCCGTTAGCATAAATACTGCCATAAAGGCAATAGGTAAAAAACTCTTTTTCATTTTCATTCTTCTTTCATTTAACATTGAGATCCTTGTTTATGTTTTCTATGTAGTTGAGTATATCCATACGTCCTGTGCGGTCTTCCGAGGAAGATACGAAGTGAGGAGGGAGCTCTTCCCATTGTTTGCCCAACTCACGTAAATAGGCATTGATATTCATTTTTAAACGTCCACCTTTTAGCTTGTCGGCTTTGGTAAAGATGATAGAGAAGGGGATACCGTTCTCGCCCAGCCATTCCATAAACTCGAGGTCTATTTTTTGAGGTTCCAGCCGGCTGTCTATCAGGACAAAGAGATTAGTCATTTGCTCCCGTTCCAAAATGTAGTCTTCAATTATGGTACGTATCTGGTCTTTTCCTTTTTGTCCGCGTCGGGCATATCCATATCCCGGAAGGTCGACGAGATACCAATTCTTATTGATAAGGAAGTGGTTGATTAACATCGTTTTTCCCGGAGTAGAAGAGGTCATGGCCAGACCTTTACGGCTGGTCAACATATTGATAAGACTTGATTTTCCCACATTCGAACGGCCTATAAAGGCATATTCCGGGAAAATACCGGCCGGGCATTTCTTCACGTCCGTATTGCTAATCACAAATTCAGCACTTGTTATTTCCATTTTCTTGTCATTTATTTCTTTGTAAAATCGTTTATAATAAACTCGCTCATTGTTTATAATAAACTATTGCGTCGTTTATAATAAACTCTGCCATTATTTATAATAAACTTCGGAGCACCTGTTTTCATGGTACTTTCAGCGTTTTCCTTTTTTTAGACATATAAATTAACCCCGCAAAGGTAAGTGTTCCATTTAACATTAGCAATTCATAACCGAATTTATATCCGGTTTCTTTTCCAATCCACCAGTCTGGCAAGATAGCAGAGCAGGGGTGAAAAGATGGCTATGAGAGGAACCCACCGGTCGTTCGTTTGCCTACGTGTAAAAAGTCCGAAAGCAAACATTCCGAGCAGGGGGCCGTATGTGTAGGAGGCGATGATATATATGGCGTCAATAACGCTCTTATTATTAAGTATTTCTACCAGGCAGATGAAGAATGCCAATAAGACTGATAACGATAAATGCACTTTGTCTCTTTTGCGACGTGCCGTTTCTTCTGTGTCTTTTTCCGTATTTAGCAGATCTACGCATACACTGGTTGTCATGGCTGTCAGGGCGGAATCCGAGTTGCTGAAAGCTGCTGCGATAATACCGATTGTAAAAAGTACCAATACGGATTGTCCCAGATAACCTTGGGCTGCAAACATGGGCAGTATATCATCATTCATGGCTGGCAGTTCAAGTTGCATTTGTCCCGCTAGCGCTATCAATAGAATTCCCAAGCATAGAAAAAGGAAATTTAGCGGAATGAATGAGAAACCGTAGCAGTACATGTTTTTTTGTGCTTCCCGGAGGTTCCGGCAGGAAAGGTTCTTCTGCATCATGTCCTGGTCTAGCCCGGTCATCACTATGACGATAAAAATGCCGCTAAAGAATTGTTTGAAGAAGTTCTGTCGGGACATCCAGTCATCGAATACGAAGATACGGCTGTGTTCACTGTTTTGGATTGTTTGCACAATGCCGCTGAAGTTAAGGTCTAATCTTTGGATCGTAAAATAGATGATAAAAACCAGAGCGGCAATCAGGCAAAATGTTTGTAAGGTATCTGTCCACACGATGGTCTTTATTCCGCTTTTATGGGTGTATATCCATACTAATGCTACCGAACCGACGGCTATCGGCCAGAAGGGGATATGCATTTCCTGGAATACATAGGTGTGGAGAATAAGGCAGACCAGATATAGTTTGGCTGCGGTTCCCAACATGCGTGACAGCAGAAAGAAAGAAAAAGGAACCGGTACGATAGGCACGCATCCCGATGCGAGTGCCGAGGTATCCGTAGATACTTGTCAAATTCAACTTATAATATAGGGGAAGTAAGATATGGGCTACGGCCATGTATCCGAAGAAAAAGAATCCGAATACCGTTTGCATATAGGTCATATCCATTCCGCGTATCATTCCCGGTACAGAGACGAAAGTGACTCCGGAGATAGAGGCGCCAATCATTCCAAAAGAGACTATGTACCAAGGTGATTGGTTCTCTCCCTTGAAGAACGCTGCATTCGATCCTCCCTTACGTCCGGTGATACGGGCTATTAGTAATAATGCCGCGAAGTAGCAAAGAATAGTGACAAGTATCATCATATCGGCTGCAAAGGTAGTATTTTTTGTAGGTATTATAAACAATAATCCGTATCTTTGCAAGGTTTTATCGATAGAATAGCAAATATTATCTATGAACCAACAATATCCTTCCGTACTGCTTGAAAAGGCAGTCGGCGAATTTTCCAAACTTCCGGGTATCGGGCGTAAGACGGCTATGAGGCTTGTTCTGCATCTGCTCCGGCAGGATACGGCTACGGTGGAAGCTTTCGGAAATTCTATTATAACGTTGAAACGTGAGGTGAAATACTGCAAAGTGTGTCATAATATATCCGATACTGAGACTTGCCAGATTTGCGCTAATCCGCAACGGGATGCTTCCACAGTCTGTGTGGTGGAAAATATCCGTGATGTAATGGCGGTAGAGGCAACCCAGCAGTACCGGGGACTTTATCACGTTTTGGGAGGAGTTATTTCTCCAATGGACGGAGTCGGACCGAGTGACCTTCAAATTGAAAGCCTGGTGCAGCGGGTGGCTGAAGGTGGAATCAAAGAAGTTATTCTGGCATTGAGCACTACGATGGAGGGGGATACTACCAACTTCTATATCTATCGCAAGCTGGATAAACTAGGGGTTAAACTAAGTGTGATAGCCCGTGGCATATCGGTTGGTGATGAACTTGAATATGCCGATGAAGTGACTTTAGGACGCAGTATTGTGAACCGGACGCTTTTTACCGGAACTGTATAATCATTATTAATCATTTAAGAACGAACATGGAAGAACAGATAAAACGGGCTGTCAGAAATTTGAATATCAGTTATGTTTTCTTTTGGGTACTCCCGGCATTTTTGCTTGGGGCAGGAGAGTTTGAACTCTTTCCCGTAGGAGGTTTGGTAGATAACGCACCGGCTATCTACTATTTTGAGACGGTCGGCATTTTGCTCACTGCTTTATGTGTGCCTCTTTCTCTCAAATTATTTAGCTTGGTGCTTAAGAAAAAATAGATCACATGACTATCACGCTTGCCTTGAAGCGATATGTGCAATGGAACATTGTTCGCTTGGGAGTGCTTGAAGTAGCTATTGTAGTGAACCTTTTGTGTTACTACCTGACGTTGAGCAGTACGGGTAACCTCTGTATGCTGATTGGCCTCACGGCGTCACTTTTCTGCCTGCCCAGCGAGAAGAGATTGCGTAACGAACTTCACATTGCAAAAGAAGAAAAGCTATGAGACAGTCTTTCTTGATGAACGAGCGTATTTATCTTCGTGCGGTAGAACCGGAAGATATGGATATAATGTATGAGATGGAAAATGACCCTTCGATGTGGGACATCAGTAACTTTACGGTTCCATACTCCCGTTATGTGTTGCGCCAATATATTGAAGGTTCGCAGTGTGATGTGTTTGCGGATAAGCAATTACGTCTGATGATTGTGCGCAAATCCGACCAGTGTATACTTGGTACGATTGATATTACGGATTTCGTTCCCCTTCATTCGCGGGGAGAAGTTGGAATTGCCGTGCATAAGGATTATCGTCAACAAGGTTATGCCACCGACGCACTGAAGCTGCTTTGTGAATATGCTTTTGATTTTCTGTCTTTAAGTCAGCTTTATGCACATGTCACGACAGATAATGACGTTTGTGTAAAGCTGTTCACGTCTTGTGGCTTCGTTCAATGTGGATTATTGAAAAACTGGCTGCAAGTGGAGGGCTGCTACAAAGATGCATTGCTTCTCCAATGTTTGAATCCTAAGAAATAAAATATTAGTTGAGAGTAGGCACTTGCGGGAAGCGTGACCACGTTTCGTACTTGCTGCCTAGCTTCTCTAAAGCAGTCCGCCACATATCCTTGATATTGTTTTTCATCAGATATGATTTCTCTTCTTCAGACACCAGCCATGTGTTTTCTCTGATTTCGTTGCTCAACTGTTCACTTTCCCATCCAGAATACCCCAGAAAGAAACGAATATGCATTCACTGATTTTATTCCCTTGTAATATATATTTTTTATTTCATCAAAATCTCCATTCAGATAAAGCCCTTTACTGATAGAAATGGATCCGGGGATATCAGATAATGTGTGGAGATAAAATAGGGTATCAGTGGAAATAGGTCCACCCTTGTATAGAGGAATCTCATCCAGATATTTAAATTCCATGATGATATCATTAAGGAGTAATGGCAGTTGTTTGTTGATGACCAATCCCATACTTCCTTCTTCCGTATGATCGACCAGTAGAATTACGGATCTGCCAAACGTTACGTCGCGTAAAAAAGGTTCGGATATTAGAATCTTCCTCTTGACGGCAACACATTATTTGATTGAATCTTAAATATGTCAGAGTCGATATTCATGCCACTAAAGTAAGAAAAAAAACGGAATAACAATCGTTCTTTCCGTTTTTTTTCATTTTAAGAATGGCTTTTATGAATATCTCATATCAAATAATCAGGCTATCGGATGATTTTCAGCAAATAGTTTCATTCTTTCATCCAGTTGCGCATACTGATGATCTTTAATAAAAGAGGTACACGCGCGCAAGCCTTCCTGATGGCTTCCTGTAGTAACCAAAGAGATAGCGCTCACTCCGTAGTACATCAATTCTTTGGCCAGTTCGCCGCTGGTCATTCCCGGATAACCGATGGTGAAATAGAATCCGTCTGCAATAGGATCGCCCAGATCGTTATCATATACCAGATGAAAGCCATGACGAAGGAAGATTTCTTTCAATTTCTGCGCTCTTTCACCATATATTTTCACTTCATTCAGGAAGTTATATTGTCCTTCGTTGGCAGCTTTCAGCATGGCGGCCATGGCGAACTGTGCAGAATGACTAGTTCCTGAAGAAAGCGCATAAAGCACACGGTGAATGAAAACCGTTCCGAAAGTTCCGCCACCATATCGTTTGGTCAGTCCTGGATAGCTTCGGTGGTATAGTTTATCAGAGATACAACTTACACCGATGCGCTGTCCGGCATAGCTGAATGCTTTCGAGCCGGAAATCAACAATACATAATTATCTGTATAATGTGCTACCGACGGCTGGAAGGGAGGTTGGTATGGTTTGCTTAAATCCTGCCGGAAGTCCATCGCGAAATAAGCCAAGTCTTCCAAAACAATCACATCATATTGTGTTGCCAATTCACCGATAATCCGCAATTCTTCCTCTTTCAGGCAAATCCAACTGGGATTATTGGGATTTGAATAAATGATGGCTGATATATTTCCTTTTTTCAGATAGCTTTCCAGTTTCTCTTTCAGTTTTTCTCCGCGGTAGTCATATACATCAAATGTCTCATACTTTTGCCCCATCACTACCAACTGCTGTTTCTGTACCGGAAATCCGGGATCGATAAACAGAATCGTATCTTTCTTTTCATCGCATTGGCTGCAAGTAAGGAATGAAGCGAATGTGCCTTGCATGGAGCCGGTGACAGGCACACAACCTTCCGGACTTAAATCTACATTGATGAATGCTTTGATAAAGTTGGACGCCTCTTTCTTTAGTTCCGGCAATCCGTTGATATCGGGATATAGGCTGGCAATGCCATTTTGTAACGCTTCAATCTCTGCTTTCACACCTACTGCGGAAGGAGGAAGTCCCGGAACGCCCATTTCCATTTTGATAAATTCAACGCCTGATACTGCTTCCGCCTTCGAAGCTATAGCTTTCACTTCCCGAATGGTAGCTTTAGAAAAATCGACAATCTGAAACTCATTTATAGTTTCATCAATCAGATGTTGCTCAATTGGTGTATTTTTCATTCTATTTTCTATTTTATTAGTAGCTGCAAATGTACACGATAATTCTTAATAAACCCACTTTTTCAGAAAAAAGATACTGAAGCTATTGCAGGTTTCAAAAAAATATCTACCTTTGCATCCGCAATCGAGAGAGATGCTATCTGTGAATATTTTGGTGTGTTAGTTCAGTTGGTTAGAATACATGCCTGTCACGCATGGGGTCACGGGTTCGAGTCCCGTACACACCGCACTTTCCAAACAAAAATCCTCTGGTTTCTAGTAAATCAGAGGATTTTTTATTTGGAAGATAGCGATTAATCGCTATCTGTTTTTTCCATCATATCCCCATTTTATATAAATAGCTCCCCAGGCAAATCCTGCTCCGAATGCAGTAAGAATTAGGTTATCTTTTTTGAATTTATCTTCAAAATCCCAGAGGCAGAGTGGGAGAGTGCCTGCACTGGTATTGCCGTATCGTTCGATGTTGACCATGACCTTTTCGACAGGAACTTCCAAACGTTGTGTTACGGCGGTGATAATACGTTGATTAGCCTGATGAGGAATTACCCAGTCGATGTTTTCTTTGCTTAGATGGTTTCTTGCAATAACAGCTTCACAGGCATCTGCCATGTTAGATACCGCGTATTTGAATACAGTGCGTCCCTCCTGATAGATGTAGTGCATTTGATTATCCAATGAATAATAAGATGTAGTGCATACGGAGCCACCGGCTTTAATATGCAAAAAAGGCAATCCTTTACCATCTGTTCTTAACACAGCATCCATAATACCAAAATCTTCAGTAGTAGGTTCAAGCATGACAGCTGCTCCGCCATCACCGAAAATCGGACAAGTTGCCCGGTCGGCATAATTTATTATTGACGACATCTTTTCAGCACCTACAACTACCACTTTCTTGTAATTTCCGGAACGGATAAAGTTAGCTCCTGTTTCCAATGCATATAAAAAACCACTGCAAACGGCCTGTATGTCGAAAGCAAAAGCTCTTTTCAGTTCCAGTCTCTCACATAAAATAGAAGCAGTGGAAGGAAGGCGGTAATCAGGAGTTGTTGTAGCTACAATTACCAGATCAATATCATCCGGATTTGTTCGGGTGCGTTTTATTAGCTGTTTGACAGCTTTACGAGCTATGTAAGAAGTTCCCAGTCCTTCATCTTTCAGAATACGCCTTTCCTTAATACCAATACGCCCCATAATCCATTCATCGGTGGTATCTACCATTTTTGAAATCTCATCATTGGTCAAGATATAATCGGGTACATATCCTCCGACTCCTGTAATTACTGCGTTTATATTTTTCCATTCGTTTTATCTAGTTTTGGTAAATTGAATAAGGAGGTTCATTCGAAAAATCAAAAATGCGGGCGCAAATATATGGAAAAGAGACCGAATTCCAATAGTAGTTTGTGAAACTGTAGCCTTTTTAATTAATAAAAGGAATATTTGACCAAATTTTGTCTAACTTTTTAGCAGGCAATTTTTGTTTAAATGAATGAATTGTTGTAAATAATTGATTCATAAGTAATTGTGAATGTTGCTCCGGTATTGCTAACTACGAAGTTTGTCAAACAACTCGTCATTGTATAAAGATGACTTATTGGTTAGAGACTATTTAAATTTTATGCAAATCATATTTTTGCTTCCTTTCTTGTCTTGCAGGTTCAAGATTTTCTTGATGACTTGCAAATGTGTGTTCTTCTAAATCCATACTGCCATCGGTAATGTATGGTAATAGTCAGTTATTCATCGAGAAAAATATTGTATATGTGAAAATATACACAGCGATATGATAACCGGCAGAAGCTGCAGTACGTGCCAGATGCAGTGCAAATGCTGTTTTACCTACCGCAGGACGGGCAGCAATAACGATCTCCTCACCGGGTTGCCAGCCGCATGTCACCCGGTCAAGGTCGGCAAATCCAGTAGTCAGTCCTGTAGCACTGTTCTTGTTGCTGGCCATGCGGGCCTCTATCAACTTATAGTGTCCTCTATGAGTTGTGACGTGGAACGGAGATGTTCGGCAGTACCACATTCATTTTCCAATCGGTCGAGGAGGGTATGGGCATTTGCCAGCGTATCGTCTATATCAGTTATCCTGATAGTTGGGAAAATAAGCCACTGCCATCTCGGATAGTACGTGGCAACCGTGAAGCAGCCAGTCAAAAGATTGATTATCCATTGTTTAAAATATTTTAGTACGCCGCAAAATAATGACTCGTTTCATTGGATGAAAAAAACGTTTTTCTGATGCTGGTAATTTAAATGTAAAATAAGTATGAATATTTTTAAATAAAAATCTAATTATTTAAACAATCTTTTCTATATTTGCATTCGAGATTAAATTTTATATGGCAGTTTTGTCGATTAATAATCAGTAATATCAAACCATTTATATATAACTAAATTTTATAATGTCGAAAGGAATAGAGATCATAAAAGATCGTTTACAACGAAAGCGTGAACAGTACATTCGTCAGGAAGAGAAAATAGAACAAATGAAGTGTACAATGCAAAACACTAGCGAGGAAATAGAGCAGCTGGAATATGTACTTAATGAGATGGAGCATATAGCGGATGTAAATCGTGCGCCACGAGTGATTCCAAATGCTAGGGTGGAGGAGGTGTTTGCATATCTCTGCCGGGTGTTTGAGTTTTTACAGCACCGCTTAAAGTTGCATTTTAAATATAAACTGGCATGTGAAGTCATCTTTGCCTACTATCAATTTAAAAGCCGGTCGCATACTCCTGGACGGGAATATTTAAGCTTTGCAACTATACTGACTTACTTTAAACGTGAAAGAGGAATGGCGTATGGGTGATTTCAAAAATATCGAAATATAGAGATAATAACGTGAAAAACAAATGTTTTAGGAACAGAAATGACGAATTTGATATTTTTTCCTTATTTTTGTGTGTCCATTTTTGAATGATATGATACAGATAATACGATTAAAAGGAAAAGACAAACATTTATATCGGCTTGTGGCGCCGATGGTGATGGATCCCGAAGTGATACGCGCAAACAATAATTACCCTTTCAAGACGGGCGAAGAGTATGTGTGGTTTATTGCGATTGAAGATAAAGAAGTGGTGGGCTTCGTGCCGGTGGAACAGAAAAGCCGGAAGAAAGCTGTAATCAATAATTATTATGTAAAGGCAGAAGGCGCCGGACGGGAGGAAATCCTGTCACATCTGTTGCCCGCTATCGTTGCGGAATTCGGGCCTGAGAGTTGGTTGCTCAATTCGGTCACACTGGTACAAGATAAAGAAACATTTGAAAAGTTTGAATTTGTATCGATGGACAAGAAATGGACACGGTATGTAAAAATGTATAGATAACTTATGGCGAAAAAGAAAATAGCAGGCACAAAGAATGTATATGAATTAGCACAAGAACGACTGAAAGTTATATTTAATGAATTTGATAATATATATGTGTCATTCTCCGGAGGTAAAGACAGCGGGGTACTGCTGAATATGTGTATCGATTATATCCGGAAGAATAACCTGAAGGTACGTTTGGGAGTCTTTCACATGGATTATGAAATCCAGTATAAAATGACCATCGACTATGTGGACCGGATGCTGGAAGCTAACAAGGATATTCTGGATGTATACCGGGTATGCATCCCTTTCCGTGTGGCTACCTGCACCTCGATGTATCAATCTTTTTGGCGTCCGTGGGAAGACAGCAAAAAAGAATATATGGGTTCGTTCCATGCCGAAAAAGGCAATGACCAAAGAAGATTTTCCTTTTTATAATACAACCATGTGGGATTATGAATTTCAGATGCGTTTTGCGCAATGGATACATAATAAAAAAAAGATGCAGTGCGCACTTGTTGTCTGATCGGGATTCGTACACAGGAAAGTTTCAATCGGTGGAGATGTATCTATATGAGCCGTAAATTCCAGATGTATCATAAATATAAATGGACTTCAAAAGTAGGAAATGATATTTATAATGCCTATCCTATATTCGACTGGAAGACAACGGATGTATGGACAGCCAATGGAAAATTCCAGTGGGATTATAATATTTTATATGATCTTTATTATCGTGCCGGAGTCAATTTGGAGCGTCAGCGTGTAGCAAGTCCTTTTATTAACGAAGCGCAAGAGAGCCTGCAGCTTTACCGGGTGCTAGATCCTAATACCTGGGGTAAAATGGTCGGAAGGGTGAACGGTGTGAACTTTACCGGTATGTATGGCGGTACTCATGCGATGGGATGGCAGTCGGTGAAACTTCCCGAAGGATATACATGGCGCGAGTTTATGTATTTTTTGTTGTCCACTTTGCCGGAACGGGCGAGGAAAAACTATCTCCGTAAACTATCAGTGAGTGTGAATTTCTGGCGGACAAAAGGTGGATGCCTAAGTGATGCTACCATCCAAAAGCTGATTGATGCGAAAGTACCGATTATCGTTATGGACAACAGTAACTACAAAACGTTGAAAAAACCGGTACGTATGGAATATCAGGATGATATCGATATCCCGGAATTCAAGGAAATACCCACGTATAAGCGAATGTGCGTTTGTATTCTTAAGAACGACCATGCCTGCAAATACATGGGATTCTCGCCGACCAAAGAGGAGATGAGTAAGAGAAGTCAAATTATGGAACAATATAGAATCATAGTATCATGAGTGTAGATAAAAGTCCTGTTTATGAGGTAAAAGCGGTACCCGTAGAAAAAGTATATGCGAACGATTATAATCCGAATGTCGTTGCACCGCCTGAAATGAAGTTGCTGGAACTTTCTATCTGGGAAGATGGTTTTACAATGCCATGTGTGTGTTACTACAATAAAGATGAAGACCATTATATACTGGTGGATGGTTACCATCGCTATACGGTATTGAAAACTTCCCAACGAATCTATAAGCGTGAAAACGGCTTGTTGCCGATTGTGGTGATAGACAAAGATTTGTCTAACCGTATGAGTTCAACAATCCGGCACAACCGTGCGCGTGGAATGCATAACATTGAATTGATGTGCAATATTGTTGCGGAACTTGACAAGGCAGGTATGTCCGATCAATGGATAATGAAAAATATTGGTATGGATCGTGATGAATTGTTGCGCCTGAAACAAATTTCAGGACTTGCGGATCTGTTTGCTAATCGCGAATTCAGTATCCCGGATGAGGTGGCACCTACGGAAACTGAGCGTAAAACCTTATAATTTGATAACTATATATATATAGAAATTGAACTTGTTGTCATTTAGGCACAAATTATACAAGTTATTGGGCTATTTTGTTGTATAAAACAGCTAGTTATTCTGTCTAATTTGTGCCTAAGTTGTGCCTAAATGACACAGAAAACCATAACTTCCCTCCATTGTCCAAGTTTTTTCAGTTTGAAACAAAGTATTTTTAAAAGATGCACAAAGATAACGCAACCATGCTAAAAATCAAATAGTTATAAAACATATTTTTTAGCAAGATCGGAAAAGAAAGCAAAGGAAAGCATATTTGGAAGGGAGTTACGTTACCAAATCGTAACTCACCTTCAAAATCCCCAAAAAGGAATATAATAGATTAGTTTTCAATCTGTTGCCTACTTTTGCATAACCTCAAATAACTCAACAGTAATTAAATTTGTAACTAAAAAAAGTTGAGTTATGAACTATAATAAGAAAATCGAATACGGTTAACGATAATTAGCATAGATATGCAATTATCTCATTCACGGAAGCTCGTCGGGGCTGACTGCGCAGCCCCTTGCTGCATGGCGTTCCCTCCCGCAGGAGCTATTATGGCTTTTCAGACTTGAATCCATCGACATATGGCTTTTCTTGAGTGACTACCGCAAAGGCTTGCCTTACGAGTTTGTTGGCGACTGCAACAACCGCCACTTTTCCCGGCTTGCCGTTAGAACGTAATCGGTCAAAACACGCCTTGCATTCGGCATTGCATCGCAGAGATGCCATGGCAGCTATATAAAGCTGACCACGTAAGGAAGAATCACCGTTGCGATTGATGTGACCTTTGACATTGACTGACGTACCGGATTGTTGGTAAGGGTGATAAGCCCAAGTATCGGGTGAGTTGCTTGGCATTATCAAAGTACGTGAAGCCTCCCGTAGCCATTATCAAGGCTGCCGCCAGCGTGACGCCGATACCTTTAATTGAGGTAAGCAAGTCGATCTGCTTCTTGTACTCGCTTTGTGCCAAGGCTGCTAACTCTTCTTCCAATCCTTTGGTTTGCTTTTCAAGAAAGACGATTGTCTTCTCAATGGCTTTCTTGCATTTAGGGTCGAAGAAAGGGAGGGCTTCCATGGAACCTTTCAAGTTCTGGGTGGCTATAAGTTGCTTCTTGAGTTGGCGTATGACTGTTCGCTTCTGTTTCAAGGTAAGGATGGCATCGCTACGAAGTTTGTAAGGAGCAGGCTGCATCCTCTCCCCATACAAGGCTATCAGGCGTGCATCCGTCTCATCTGTCTTGGTAACCGAAAGCATCACACGGGCGAAGTTCTTTATCTTGAGTGGGTTCTCCAGACTCACTGTGATATTTGCTCGCGAAAGAAGATAAACAAGCAGGGAACTGTAATTGCCGGTTGCTTCCAGCACACAATGATGCTCATTGGCAGACAAGGTTTGAATGAACTCGTGAACGCCTTTAGTGGTATTCTTGAAAGTTTTAGTCTTACTGTTTTTGGCAGAAGAATAAGCAACGACGAAAGTCGCCTTGCTGACATCAATTCCAACGTAGGTCATAGTCTATAAATTTTCTATTAAACAACATCTATACATCGTGAGCCATCATTGCGAATACGGGGTCAAAGCCCATTGAACTATCCGGTTTCTGATGTGAAAGTGTGGGGGCTAAACATAACTCTCGGACTTTATGTCCATGGAAGTATCTGCCTTATTCCACACTTTGATATTGTAAATTTATGCAAATATATAACGATTAAATAATATACAATGAGAAGTACATTCAAAGTGTTATTTTACACAAAAAAAGCAGTCAGTAAAAAACGGTAAGGCACCTGTAATGGGTCGTATCACCATTAACGGAACCCAGGCAGGTTTCAGTTGTAAGAAAGAAGTGTCCCTTACGTTGTGGGACGTCAAAGCCAACCGGGCAAAAGGTAAATCCGAAGAAGCCCGCACTCTCAATCAGGAACTTGATAATATCAAGGCCCAGATTACCAAGCATTATCAATACATTTGCGACCATGACAGTTTTGTCACGGCTAAGAAAGTCTATAACCGTTACGTCGGTTTCGGTGAAGATTATCACACGCTTATGGCACTTTTCAAAGAACAGCTTGAATCGTATAAGGAAAAGATAGGCAAAGGAAAAGCGGAAAGCACCTACCGTGGACTGGTTGCCGACTACAAAAAGCCTTTTGCTTTTCATGAAAACCAAGAAGAACATCGAAGATATAGCTATTGATGAACTTGAAAAGCCGTTCATTGAGGACTATTACACATGGATGCTCGGAACGGTGGGAAATGCAAACGCTACGGCTTTCAACCGTGTCAATACCCTGAAATGGCTACTGTATATCGCGCAGGAAAGAGGCTGGATAAGAGTCCATCCGTTTGTATCCTTCGAATGTGTACCCGAATATAAAAACGTTCTTTCCTTTCCGAAGACGAATTGCAGAAAATGATTCATTTAGAGCTGAACCATAAACGTCAACGGGCCAATCGGGATATGTTTCTTTTCATGTGCTTTACCGGGCTTGCTTATGCAGACCTGAAATCTATCACCTATATGAATATTCATACTGACTCTGACGGAGGCACATGGTTAATGGGCAACCGTATAAAAACCGGTGTCGCCTATGTGGTAAAATTGCTCCCCATTGCTATTGAACTCATAGAAAAGTACAGAGTAGTAAACGAAAGGAAAATCTCTCCTGAACATGTTTTTCCCGTGGGAGAATATCAGGCACTGCTGAGCAGCCTTAAATATATTGGAAAGAAATGCGGTTGTAAGGTTGAGGTTACCCCGCATATCGGCCGCCATACTTTCGCCGTTCTTGCCATCCTCAAAGGGATGCCGCTGGAAACCCTGCAAAAGGTTTTGGGGCATAATTCCATTCTTTCCACACAGATATATGCCGAACTTATCAACCCGAAAGTCGGTGAGGATACTGACAAACTGTGTGAGAAAATCGGCCACGTTTACAAACTTGCCATGTAACATGGCAATAATAAGGAACGTCCCCCAAGCAATTTGCCGGAAGGACGTTTCTTTTCTCTCTTTATTACCTTACTTTATTTCCTGAACCGCCTGAAATCCCTGTAATTCTTTTTCAGTACTTCATACAATCCACTTTCCGGATAAAGCAGTTTCCCCCCGATTGTGGTATAGGGCACCGTTTTTTCATCCCTCAGCGTTTGCAGCGTGCGCCGTGAGATGTGCAGCATGGCACATACATCGTCCCCGGTCAGGTAATGTTCATCCGCAATCGTCGGGCGTATCCGTGCTGTGGCATCCTCCACCGCTTTACCTGTCCTTTTGATCCATCCGGTCAGTTCCTTGAACTCTTCCGAATCTTTTGTGATAATCTCCGCCATACCTTTACTTTCTTTTGGTTAGTCCGCTTTCCAAAATCTCCTGAATATCGACTTCGCGGTAGAAGAATTTCCCTCCTACATTCGAGTAAGGGACAAGTCCGTTATCCCGATAGTTTTGCAGGCACCGTTTCGATATGCCCAGTGCCAGACATACGTCCTGTGCATCCATTCATTTGTCCGGTGCGGGCGGGGCAATCCTTTTCTGAAAGTCACCCATTTGAACGGCCAGCGTACTGACCAGCTTTCTCAACTCCTGATACGCGCTTGTTTCAATAATTGTCAGTTCCATACTAAAATCATTTTAGGTTTCTGAATATGCGGCAAAATAAAGCACATCTTACATACCTCCCAAAAGCCGGGCATAATTCTCCCATGTGGGCGAAAGGTCATACGTCTCTTTGCCCGTAACGCTTTTCAAAGCTGATTTATCCAGAAAGGCATCCGCCGGAATCTTCTCCAATGGCAACAGGTCATCGTAATTATCATAACGGAGGTTTATCTTCCCCGCCATCAGCGAAGGCCACCCCCGAAGTTCATACACCGTCAGCAACTTGCCTTCAAAGTCCGGATCAAAGAAACGCCTCTCGATATTCGCCTCCATAAAGGCACCGTATTGGTGGTTTCCCTTGTAGTTCCGGCTGAAAAGCAACACCCCCTTGTCTGTTACCCGTATAATACGTGTTCCCATGCCTCAAATCATTCAGCATATCCGCCACCGCCACAGGTGATGCCTTTATTTCCTCCCACATTTTCGGCGTGAGCCAGCGAGTATAAGTCTCATCCTTCGAAAACGGGTCTATCTCATTTCACAGGCAATACACTACTTCTGACAGTCGTTGATACCTTTGTAAATCTATCCCATGCCCGTCCATCGCCTTTTCCAGCCTTTTCAGATAATCCGCATTGTTTCCTTCCTTCAAGGGAGGTACGATACCCATATCGGGCACATTGTAATACATCAGGCCCACAGCCGGCATCTCCTCGCTATTCAATGCCTTTTCCACATCCTTCTGCATGAACTCCTGAAAACCTTCCTCACCCGTACCTTTCATGCTGATATGTACGGGATTGAAAAATTTGTCCACAGTTATATATACGCTGCCACCTTTTATCGTTCCGTTCTGTTCATTTTCCATATATTAAAGAATTAAATGTTTATACCCTGTCCTTTCTTTTTAAACGGTATCCTTGTTTTCACTTCCGTCTCAGGGAACCTAGCATTATCCGGTCGTGTAACCAGCAGTGATATAATCCGTTCCTGTTCCTTTGAGAGTGGCGCACGCATCAGTTGCAAGTTTCTCAGCCGGTTGAAGTTTCTCAGTGTAGGTGCCATGTCACACCGTTTCGTACAAATCCCGTATCGGAGTATATCCGGTGAGGCGGTCTTGCAGTCCCCGATTTTCGCCCGAAATTTTGCGTCCAACGGTGCCACCTCATGGAACCTCAATTCCTCCGGCTTTCGTTTCCCGTCGAAAAAGTATACGGTCAAATCGTTTAAAAACTCTTCCAATGCCTTGTCCCCTTTGTCCGTTTTTCCCAACAACAACACCTTCTGTCCGTATTCCACTGCCGTACATGTAGGAAAAACGGCCAGTCCGTTCCTTATCACATCCCCGTCCATTCCGAAACGGTGCCCCAACCGCTTGTAGTCATCATTTTCCAATAAGGCCGTATGTTCCGCCGATGATGACAGTTGCACGATGCCCCTTTCCTCACAGAATGCCGCATCCCTCAATCTTACCACCCCCGAAGGATGAATCCTTTCCCGTTCCAATACCGGCGTGAGTCGTTCCAGATAATCCGCATTATCCGTTCCGAGTATGGGGGGAATCAGACTTTTGTCTCTGAAATCGAAACGGAACATTCAGTAGTCGGGTACAAGTTCCCTGCTTGCGGTATGAAACCGTACGTTATTGCTGATATATCGGGAGAATCCTTCTTCTCCCTGTCCCCGCATACTTAAATAAACGGGGCGGTAAAAAGCATCCAGCGTCATATACAGGCTGCCGCTTTCCCCCGCTTGCATTTTCTTTTCTTCCATAAATTCTATATGATTAGTTGTTTCTTTTCCTTTTTATCGGGAGTAATGGAAGCAACATGCTTCGCTTGCCGCTGACTGTTATTCAGTGTCAGTGTCGGAATCTCTCGTATATGGTCTGCCCCGGAAGATTTACCCCTCTTTTGTTCTTGGGAATGTTGACAAGAGGTGGGGTGTATTCTTTCCGTTTTTTCCACCCGGTTGATACTTCCGCTCAACTTGAATTCTCCATCCGTTATATGAAACTCCGATTGCAAAATATCTCTTGCCATTGCTTTCGCTTCCATCTGCAAGGCTGCATAACCGAAATCATGTGATGACATCGGTGCCGATTGCCGTGCCTTGATGCTGTCACCCAGTTTTTCTGCCAAGTCCCTGAACTCATATTCGTAACTGAACGGATGAAAATAGTCCGCCACTACATGACCGGCATACCCGTTTTCCGAAATATAAAGCAGAGAGGCAACATCATAATTGCGTGGAGAAATGCCCAGATTGAAATCTTTGGTTAACCGGTCAAAGTTGTTGTAATCCGGTCTTAAGTCGTATTTATCCGTACAGACAGCACCTTCCAGCATTTCTTTTCCTGCCTGTTTCTCAGAAGTGAAGCTGAACTCCGATTTACGCAGTTGCGTATCGGCACTGCGCAAATCGCTTTTCGCCAGTTTGTCGATGCAGTTGTCCACCAGTTCCGCCACTTGTCGGGAAGGTGTCTCCATCTCATACATTTTCAATGTTTCCGTCCCTTTGGTCATATTGAAAAATCCGTCTGCCAGATGTTGCAGATAGCTGTTACGTGCTTTCATTCCTTTTTCGTTGTCCGAGAAGAACAGTACGCCCTCATCCGTCGCCACGGCATACACCCGCCCCTTTTCACCGGCCAGTCTTTCATTGTTCCAGCCTTTAGCCTCGTTATGCCGGATAAACTCTTTATATTGCTTGTCTTTTTGCAGTGCTGTGGATGATGCCCGGCGGCTGAACAGTTTCAACCCCGTTTTTAGCGTATAGGCCGCATCCCTCAAAGGAATCTGCCTTCCCGTCACTGCCTTATGTCTATGGATAGTCGGAACCAGAGTATGAAAATACCAGTTCGCCAGTTCTCCCCGTCGGGAAGGTATCTTCCCTTTATCTGCGAAATCCGCTTTTAGAATCGTTCAGCCGGGTAGGTAGCCCCGTTTGTCGAAGTTCCTCACCGCCTTCCCGATATAATCCTCATACGCTTTCAGTGTGGCATCACCCGTGCGTACATCCACCGGAGTATTCTTTTCGTCCAGTGTGATGAACACGCTGCCCGGTTCGGCCGCCTTGCCCGTAAGACGAACCAGCCAGCGCTTTGTCCAGTCATTCAATAGTCCCATAGCTTGATTTGTTTACTGAAGTTTTTGACTGCAAAGAAAACATTCCGGTCGTCAATCCACAACAAGACATGCTTGCAAGTCGCCCGTTGGCGGCTGTTGGCGGACAATCCTTACGCCAGCCGCTCGTCCAGCATCCTGATATAGCTTTTACGCAGGGAGTCGATGAAGGGCGTGGAATCCGTACAGCGGTCAAACACCTTGCCGCGTTTGGTATACAAGGCGTTTATCTTGATATTGAAGGCGTCCTCGAATACCCTGATGACATCCACAATGGTCAGTTTCTTTCCCTCCGCACAGTCCACCGATCCGGCTGCCATCAATGCGGCCACGAGTTCTATCAGGTCGCTGTCCGTACCGTTCCAGCGCAATGCGGATTTACGCTTGCAGCCCTGCGGGCGGATCTCCATTCCCATACCGGCATCATCTGTATAGTGACGCAAACACTCTTTCAGCATTTCTATCTCCGCATCCAGCAGGGAAAGAACCTTGTCGATGAACACGTCATAGAGCACGTGTCGTTTCTCCTTCAATACATCACTAGTCTGCCTCATGAAGGAAAGTTCTATTCTTGTGTAATTCAAGCGTCTTAATTGTCCTACCGTGTCCCCGTCCTGCGGCAAATTGGTAAGCAGCCCTACAAAATCATCATAGGCGGCAGGCAAATTTCCCGGCATAAGCTCCGAACCTTCCACGTAAGAGGTGAACATTCCGAACAGCGGTGTATTTGTCAATGTTCTCATGGTATTGATATTTAAAAATTAAAACTGTTTCTGTTTTATTGTCCGTTATCATAACCATAAGGGCAAGAGATGTGCCATACCGGAATGTGTGAAGCAATCTTTTGAAAACGTGAATGTTATAATATCAGTGTATGATTGTGTGTCCATGTCCATAATCTCCCGTCGGACACGGTGTGTCCAGAAATGTGGACAGTTTCAAATCAGGCCGTACTTTTTCAATTTCAGATAAAGCGTGCTCCGGGATATGCCCAGCAGCCGTGCGGCTGCTTTCCGGTCATTACCTGTGGTTTCCAGCGCCTTCTGTATCGCCTCCTGTTCCGTCCGCTCCATATCCAGTCTGTAATTGTTCGAGGGGGGGACATTCACTGGAAGGCTAATCTCCTTGAGAGTAATCCAGCCACCCTGCGCCAATACACATGCACGTCTCACCACATTTTTCAGCTCGCGGATATTGCCGGGCCACGGATAGGACACGAAAGCTTCCCTTACATCCCGGTCAAATCCCCTTATTTTCTTTTCCAATTCCTCATTCGCAAAAGAGAGGAAGAATCCGGCCAGCGGTATGATATCCTCCCGACAATCTATTAGAGGCGGGACATGGAGTGGGAACTCGTTCAGTCGGTGGAAAAGGTCCTCCCTGAACCGTCCCTGGCTTATCGCCAGTTCCAGAGCCTCGTTGGTAGCCGCCAACAGCCGGACATCCGCATGTATCTCCTCCGTTCCACCGACAAGTTTGTAGCGCTTCTCCTGCAGGGCACGCAACAGCTGCACTTGTGTCTCCATGTTCAGGTTGCCGACTTCATCCAGAAACAGTGTCCCGTGGTCGGCGGCGGCAAACACGCCGCTCTTGTTCTCCACCGCTCCGGTAAAAGCCCCCTTCTTATGCCCGAACAGTTCCGATGCGGCCAGTTCCCGTGGAAGGGCTCCGCAGTCCACTGCCACGAAAGTGGCGGCCGAACGCTTGCTGAAAGCGTGTATCTGCCGTGCCACCCATTCCTTGCCCGTACCTGACGCCCCGCGTATCAGCACGGAAAGGCTGTCCGCAGGAGCTACCAGACGCACCATCTCCTGAAGTCTTACAGCCGACGGGCTTTTGCAGACATAAAAAGCCTGTTCCTGCCTTGTTCTTTTCTTCTTGCGTTCCAGCAATTCGCGGATGACACCGAGCACCTCTTCTGTCTGCACGGGCTTGGGCAGATAATTGTCAGCCCCCTTCTTCACGGCTTCCACGGCACCGGGTATATCCCCGTACCCGGTCATGACAAGAAAGGGCATACGGTAGCCGTGCGCCCTCATCCATTCAAGCAGCTCCACGCCGTTGCAGTCACCCAGACGGAAATCCGAAAGGACCAGATCCACCCCGTTATTGCCCAGGAACTCCTTTGCGGCGTCCGCCGAAAGCACGTAACGGGCGTCCATGCCGTTTCGAGCCAGCCAGTTAGCGGTGGCGCGTGCGTATGTACGGTCATCCTCCACTATGAGTATTGTCTCCATTCATTTTCTCCTTTAATGTTACGGCCTTCCTTACAGCATTCTCTACAGCCCTGACCAACCTTCCGATCCGCTCGTCCGACATACCGGCCCATTTTTCAGGCGGCAGAGAGCCCATATATGCCAGTTCCTGCAGGGGGATGTCTATCCGTATCGTCTCCCATACGGGGACGGCCTTGTGTATGATATTTCCGAGTTTTTTATAATCGCCCGAACTGACCGCATCGCGTATGCCGGCAAGTCCGGCCTCCGTGTCCTCGATGAAAATATCCAGCAGCTCGTCCGCGTGTTCCTCGCCCTCCATGACGGATGTAAAGTCAGGACGTTCCACACCCCGTGTGGCCGCCATCAGTTCGTCCCCGGAGAAGGGTTTGTGCAGGCATCCGGCAAAACCGGCCTCCCTGAAACGGGCGGCATCGCTGTCGACACGGGCGGTCACGGCCAGTACGGGGAGCGTTCCGGACTGGCCGATGTTACTGTTGCGGAGCAATGCCAGCACACCATAACCGTCCGTATCGGACATCCTCATGTCGGTCAGGACAAGGTCATGCCGGTTCCTTCGCAATGTCGTGACCATCCCGTCGATGTCCGTGCAGCAGTCACATTCGATGCCGTGACGGAGATACATCCTTCGGACGGCATCCAGCTGCATCCGGTCGTCATCAATGTACAATACCCTGATATTGAGCGGGAGGCCGTCACCGGAGGCCGCATCCCGCATATCCGGCATGTCGGCCTCACCGAGGGGGAGTCGGACCTCGAAAGTGCTTCCACGTCCCGGCGTACTCTCCACACGGATGTCTCCCCCGAGCAGGGAGACCAGTCTTGAGGTGACTGCCAGCCCCAGCCCGAAGCCGCTGTCCGTGGGGGAGCCGGCCTGTTCAAAGTCGGAGAATATCAGCTGCTGCCGCTCCTTGTCTATACCTGTGCCAGTGTCCCTCACGAACAGCAGGAGCCTGCCGTTTCCGTACGAGGCCCCCACATGGATGTAACCGGTACGCGTGAACTTGACCGCGTTTGACAGCA
>VOFG01004116.1_pt1 | contig 24213 bp, 35 predicted proteins | sample 5384171 | NCBI WGS metagenome assembly VOFG01 (sample SAMN12384726, study PRJNA508395) | human gut metagenome | isolation source: healthy gut F | host: Homo sapiens | reverse complement strand
ACACACCCCTGTCGCACTGGACCAGCGGCTGCCTGCTCCTTAGAAGGGTTTTCTCCGGAACTCCTGTTCCTAGGTCTGGTTCATACTACTCCCTCCTTGTGCAGGCTCTGCGCTGTCCAGAAGGGCCTGGAGGTCGTTAAGGAACTGGGATGTGTGCCAGCCATCGGCAGCGGCGTGGGAGTGTTCACAGCGAAGGAAAGGTCTCCACCCGTCGTGCTCTGTGAACATGCCATAGGTGATCACAGGGAAGGGTTGGGCTGCCCCCCACGCCATGGAGGCATAGCCGGTAAAATCCAACCAGCCAGGCACGCAGGAGACTGCAGTAAGTTGGTAAAGCTGGACCGGATACCTTGATCCGTGGTTGCCCGCCGTACTGGGCCACGTCGCCCAGGAGGCCTGGTGAAAAGCAGCAGAAGTCCTCATCGTGCGCCCAAGTTCCGGAGAAGGTGTGGTCATCCTCGTGGAGAATTCTGGCAGGATGCCCATGAGGCTCCCGCCAGGAAGACGATCCCCGGACCATGGGTCCGGTGATGGCCTCCCCCAGCACCGCCAGGGCCACCAGAGGGGCCAGGATGGGCTTGAAAGAGGACACCAGGCTGCCCATGGGTGGCACTGGTCTTTTCGATGGCGAACATGTGGAACACATAGCCCAGGCCAGTGCTGACGATGCCGATGAACTTGGAGGTAAGGGCAGGCTCTCCCTGTGAGGCCCTGGATCAGGGGACGTCCTGGATGTCCATGCCCCACGGCCCCGTAGAAGGGCAGCCCATGGGCAGTGTGCAGGAGAAGGAGGACTAGCAGCTCCATGCTCGAAGAGGCTGCCGCAGGTGACGCGATGGTGCCCTGGGAGGTCTCCCTTGCAACGCAGCAGGTGGCAAGAACAGAGGCGGAGGAATGGCCAGCACCACGCTGAAACTGGCCCGCTCACCCGCCTCCCAGGACGGCTGATGGCCATGGAATCCCAGCACCTCCAGCACCAGGGTGGGATGTTGTTCCACCGGATGAACGTCTCGTGGAGGGATCAAGAAGGCCAGGAGGGTGGCGAAATGGTTGCCGGAGAAGATCACCGCCACCACGTTGGCGTGGCCGTGGGTGAGGGCCCGGCTGGTAGACCATGGCCAGCACGCAGAGGACGCCCCCGTCAGGGCGAGAGGAAGGCCTGGAGTCGCTTCGTGAGCCAGGCTGAGTTTCTCTGTCCAGTACAGGCCCACCAACCTGACAGGAGGCAGGCAGATGCCGCCACCAGGAAGCAGCCCAGAGGTGATCTCTGCGTGGGGTGGGCCCCCTCCACCGCAGGGCTTGAGAACACCACTTCCATGAGTGGAGAAAGATGAGGTGGCCAGTCCGATGCAAAACGCAGCCGAATAAGAAGTTTTCGTCCCGCATACCGTTGCCTCGTTGCACGTCGAAAATAGTCCACGGCTCATTATAGACCTTTGGGGGAATTGCAAGGGCTGTTTTTCTATGGTGTGTGGAGGGCAAAGCCCCCTGGCTCCGGTGAGCCAGATCAGGCTTCTGCGTGGGAAACCGTGAATTAAGCGTTGGGTAGTTGAGGATAACGTTAATCACAGTGTCAGCGGAAGCCTCGTTGGCAATGCAAGTCACGGCGAGATTGCTGATCTGATTGGTAGTGCCAGTTCCTTCGATATTGTAGTTGGAAAGGTCAAACTCGAACTCAGCATACAGGGCATGGAAGATAGTCACGCAGAGCGTCAATGATGGCATCCTTTACGGAATCTGGGCCATTGATGGTCACGCTGATCTCAAAGGTCTTGTTAAGCAGAGCTTCCGCACGCTCATCAGCAGTCCACTGACGCTCGCTCTCCACCACCACGTTGATGGTGTAAGCTGTTGTATCATGATCGTCTTCAGCCTTCACGGACACATTGAAGGTTTTAGCGCCAGTCTGGTTCGCCCCAAACGATCTTGCTGTCGTCGAACTGAGAACCAGAAGCGTCCTTCTTGTTGTGGCCGTTGTTGTTGGTCCAGTCACCGGTGCCGCCGTTGGTGAGGTGGTCCGCAGGTGGCGTAGTCGCTGGCGGTCTCAGCGGTCAGGCGGTAGGCGATATTACGATTCTCATAGGGAATGGTGATGGTGTAGGTGTTGTTGTCACCCAGCACACCGGTGTAGGTGTCATCACCCATGGTGATATGAGGAGCGGTCATAGCGGTGCCCGCAGCCAGCTTGGTGCCGATGTAAACGGTGTCGGCCACGTTGGTGGCGTCGTCGTCACTCTCACGACCCAAACAGCCAGTTCGGCATTCTTCAGAGCTTCCTCCAGGGTCTCCTCCACGTTGTAGGCCAGAGGTGCCGTCCAGTTCCACGATGGTGGTGGCGCTGGAGACATTGTAGCTCACATTGTCGCACTCGATGGTGCCGTTGCCCAGGTGGATTTCATTGTAGGGATACAGATAGTCGCAGTTGCAGTTGGTGACATCGGTTTCCTCGGTGACCAGGTCTACCTGGGTGACAAAGCCGTAGGTCGTTGACGGAGCCGTCAGTGTCCAGCGCATCCATGTCGAAGGTAACATCAAACAGCCTGCCCTGGTTGCCCTCGGCGGTCCAGAGCAGCAACGATGTCGGTGTCGATGGTGCGGATGGTGGTAAACACCGTCCACGACAGCGGGATCTCCCACACACGCGCTCTCGTCAGCTGTCTCACCGGTGGGCTGACCCAGATGGCTGCTGTCCGTGGTGAACAGATGGTCGCCATCGGTAGCCTGATCCACGCCGCGCTTGATGTAACGTTCTGGTGAAGGCGCCGTCCACCACGGAGTAGAAGATCTCCATGGAAGCGCCGGCCAGGTTGGCAGGGTGCTCCGGGTGGCGGCAGGTAGGTGCCGTCACCGTTGTTCACGATGATCTGGGTGCTGTCGTCGATGTGAGCCAGAGCGGTGGTGCCATTCTCGGCCAGAATGGTGCTGGCGTTGGCAGACAGGGTGCCCTTGGCTACATAGTTGATAACGGTGTCGGTCACGCCCGCAGTGGTGGAACCGATCAGCTCCACAGTGCCATCGTCGTTGGTGAACACCTGGTACAGAGCATAACCCTCATAGGTTTTCGTTGTAAGTTGCTGTTAGAAGAGACCAGGGCGTCACCCCGCAACGCGGAAGGATTGCCGAGAAGTCTGCCAGAGTAGGCTCACGGTTGATGGCATCCCAGTCAAAGCCGGTGACAGTATTGGCGACGTAGTCATCATCACCATCAATGGAGGTCACAGTGGCGGTATTGCTCGGTGCCGTCCATGTTGATCAGAGTGGCCTCAGCGTAACCGGGGCTTGCCGTCGATCCAAATCAGGTCCTTCAGAACGGCGTAGCCAGTACGGTCAATGGCGGTGGAGCCGATGACGTTGTCGTAATGATCCAGCCACCAATTGAAGTTCTCGGTGCGGTCAATACCGGCGTCATCGCGACATAGAACAACAGAGCATCGTTATAGACAGTGCCGTCGATGGTGTGGGTGTTGGCATTCCAGGTGTTGTAGGTCTGCGCACCCCACGAAGGACTCGGCGTCGGCCACGATGTCCAGATAGTCGGCCACGTCATACCAGTTGCTGTAACCCAGGGGCTTCTCGGAAATGGTGGCCACAGTGGAAGCGTTAGCGCTGGTGGTGACAGCGTTCACCAGCAGCATGTCGCCGCGGGTATAGGTCCAGTCGCTGTCAGCAGTCAGATAGACCAGCTGGTAAACCTGGTTGTTAACACCATTGTACACCCGCAGCTGGAGCAGGGCTTCGCGAGCCTGGTGGCCGTTGGCATCGTCGCGGGCCTCGGTAACGTCAGTCACCTGAGCCAGGAAGGTGTCGATGTAGACGATCTCGTCCTCATAGACCTCAGTCAGACGGCCCTGGGCACCGATGGTGTCCTTGACGGCGGTCTTGCTAATGTCTGTGGTACCCTTGTTCACTTCACCGTTGGTGTAGGTAACAATTCACCAGAGACACCGGTGTCCTCGTACACATCGCATTCCTTGACGGCGGTGGTGTAGACGGCCAGAGCCTCTTCCTCGATGGTGGCATAGACGGTTTCGTCGTCCTTGTCATACTGCCCGTTGGCCTTGTCGTTGTCGGCATACCACACGGTAGCAGGACGGCCCCAAGCGTCGGCATCGTCATCACTATCCAGGTCAAAGACCTGCTCGCCCAGGAAGAGGCGGGTCTGGTGTCGGGGCGATAGTCGCCAACGGCGGGCACATAATCGACGGTGTATGTACCGGGCCGGATGGCCTGGAAGATGAACTCAGCCACCAGCTCACGGGGTTGCCTCGGCGGTCAGGCTCACGGAGCTGTCCACGTTCTTCAGCAGCTTCAGATCCATGGCAGTGGAAGCCACGTTCAGGGTCCAGTTGACGCCGGTGTACTCGTTGTTCTTGTCATAACCCACAGCGCGCAGGATCATGGCAAGGACCTGATACCCGGTGACGTTCTCGTCGGCCCGGAAGGTGTTGTCCTCGAAGCCCTTGATGTAGTAAGCGTCAGCGCAGTAGTTGACGTAGCCGGCGTACCAGTCGTCCTCGGACACGTCGGTGAAGTAGTTGGCGCCATGGTCATGCCGGGTGTCCGCTGTCCACATCACCGGTGGCGACGCGATAGATCATCGCGGCAACTTCAGCACGAGTGATGTTGTCTTTCGGCTGGAAGCTTCCGTCTTCGTAGCCGTTGATGACTCCCATCCCGGTCAGGACTTCCGCAGCCTCTGCATAGTTCTCAGAGAACTCGTCCTGGTCCGTGAAGGAAGCCGCCCCAGTGCTCATCACCATGACAGACAGCATCATGGCCACGCAGAGCACCAGGCTCAGAACCTTCTTCAGGTTTCTCATGGGGGTTTTCCTCCTTTGAAAAAATTTTTTGAACGTCTCCTTCCTTAACCTTGTCCGGCACACATACTGTGGCATGCCGTTGCGGTATCTGCGCCGGGCGCAGCGTCAGGAGGGATTCGTCCTGAGGTTACTATACGAGATTTTTTCCATTTGTAAAGAGCGTTCACGATTTTGTAACAAAACGGTAATCTGGTTACAAAACGGTAACAAAATTGAAAATTCCTCAAAAATCCGCCCTGGGCCCAAGAAATTGTGATGTATTTTGCCCGATCCACAACCCCTGCGGGGGATCCTCCCGGGCGCTATACATTATATTATATATAGAAAATTTCCCGTTTTTTCGGCAGGGTTGTTTTCTCCCGGCCAATCCCACGTATAATGGAGGCAAATGTTACGGCAAGGAGGAATTTGCCATGGCCAAGTGCAAAGCCTGCGGGGGTGGAACTGCGGCCCGGGGCTCGGTTTTGTGATATGTGCGGCACGAAGGTGGATAAGATCTGCCCCAACTGCGGCGAGGTCCTGCGGGACCAGGCGAAGTTCTGCGACCTGTGCGGCTTCAAGCTCCCCCTGGACCAGCTGCTCACCCGGAAGAAGGTCCGGGGATGGTGGCCGCCGGGCGCCTGCACACGGTGGCCCTCCGGGAGGACGGCACCGTCCTGGCCGCCGGGGACGACCAGTTCGGCCAGTGCCAGGTAGGGGATTGGAAGGACATCGTCTACATCGCCGCCGGGAAGTACCACACCCTGGGCGTCCGGGAGGACGGCACCGTGGTGGCCGCCGGGGACGGGCAGTTCGGCCAGTGCAACGTGGAGGACTGGACGGACATCGTGGCCGTGGCCGCCGGGGACAGCCACACCCTGGGCCTGCGCACCGACGGCACCGTCGTGGCCACCGGGCGGGATTCCTCGGGCAAGTGCTCCCTGGGAGACTGGAAGGGCATCGTGGCCGTGGCCGCCGGGATGGACCACTCCTGGGCCTGTGCCAGGACGGCACCGTGGTGGCCGCCGGGGAGGGGCTGTTCGGCTCCTGCGCCGTGGCCCACTGGAAGAATATCGTCGCCATCGCCGCGGGGCACATCCACACCAAAAAGCCTGCGCCGGGACGGCCGGATGGTGGAGGCCGACGGCTTCGCCGCCCCCGGGGTGACGGAGTGGACCGACCTGGCCGCCATCGCCCTGAGCCCCTTCCACACCGTGGGGCTGAAAAAAGCGACGGCACCGTCATCGCCTCGGGGACATCCAGTACGGCCAGTGCCAGGTGGAGGACTGGACGGAGATCTCCGCCGTGGCCGCCGGGGAACGGCACACCGTGGCGCTGAAGGCCGATGGCGTGGTCCTGGCCACCGGGGACAACAGCGAGGGCCAGTGCGACGTGGTAAGCTGGAAACTCTGGGAGGACCAGTGACCTCCTTTTATAAAACAATACCGAAATCTGTCCTGCCCTGGAGAACATCTCCGGGGCAGGTTTTTTCGTGGAACGCCGTGGCAAAACCGTGGGAAATCTAGCCCAAAACCCTTGCAATCCAAGCATCGAACCCAGAAGAAGGTTCTGAGCCTGGTGCTCTGCGTGGCTATGCTGCTGTCTGTCATGGTCATGAGCACTGGGGCGGCATTCCCGGACCAGGATAAGATCCAGAATGCCGAAGCCGTCGATATGGCCACTGCCCTGGGCATCATCGACGGGTACGAGGACGGCACCTTCCGCCCCGCCGAGAACATCGAGCGTGGCGAAGCCGTCAAGATGATCAGCGCCATGCTGAACGGCGGCCGCGACGCCGTCCAGGAGACCACCGAGTCTTCCTACACCGACGTGCTCGGCTCTGATGACGCCTGGGCCAACAAGTACATTGAGTACTGCACCGCCCGCGACATCGTCTCCGGTGTGGGCGAGGACCGCTTCGCTCCCGCCAGCGACGTGACCGGCACCCAGCTGGCTAAGATGCTGCTGGTGTCCCTGGGCTATGACGCCGACAAGGAAGGCTATCAGGGCACCACCATGTGGTCTGTCAACGTCAACACCGACGCTGTGGCTGCCGGCCTGTATGCAGGCATCGAGACCATCGACATGTCCGCTCCCCTGAGCCGTGACAACGCTGCCCAGATGATCTGGAACGCGCTGCAGGCAAACACCGTGTACTATCTGACCAACATCTCCGATGCTACGGTGACCGACACCACCCTGCTGGACAAGGTGTATGGTGCTCGCGTTGACACTGGCATCATGGAAGGCATCCGCTACAATCAGGATGCCAAGAACTACACCTACACCATCCAGCCTGTGGACAGCAGCGCCGCGGACAATGGCACTGCCTACACCGTGGAAAGCACCACTGATTACTCCGACCTGTTCGCTATGAATGTCACCGTGCTGCACAAGGATGACAGCGCTATGATGATCCGCGTGAACGAAGGCGGCACCGTGGTGGAAGGCACCATCGGCGACATCGGTGGCACCAGCAACACCCACTTTAACACCATCACTGTTGATGGCCAGAAGTACACTCTGGACAATGTGGCCAACGACTGGGACAACCTGTGGAGCATTACCTGTGGTTACAACCAGTACAATGAGCTCGGCTTCTGGGGCTTCCCCGGCGCTGGTGCCAGACACACCATCTTTGACCAGTACTCCTTCCGCGCCATCGACCAGGACGGCGGCGGTGACATTGACGTGATCGTTGTCTATCCCTATGTGGTCATGAGAACCGAGACCGTTCTGAATGACACCTTTGTCGCCCGTGAGATCGTCGGCGATGATGCCAGCCTGACAGTTGCTCCTCAGCTTCAGGCTCGTGGCCTGATTGCAGGCATTCTCTTCGACGGTGGAAACAATATCCAGACTGGTCCCATGAGTGCTGAAATTGAGTACGAGGATATCGTTCTCAACGGCACCGTGGCTGAGAATGGTTATGTGAAGGTGGTTCCCGCTGCATACACCGCAGAGGACATCGACACCTACACCGTACTGGACATCAACTCCGGCGTGGCCAACAGCCTGAACACCAACGACAGCATGATCACCTTCGGTACCACCGAGTATGATGGCAACCTGGTGAACAGAATCAATCCTGTTTCCACCATCTCCCTGGGTGAGACCTATGGCTTCGTGGAAGTCAACGGCTACCTGTTCATCGTGGACGGCAACAACATCGGCCCCGTGAAGGACGAGTATGTGGTCGTCACCAAGACCGCTCTGGCTCCTGAGGGTGTCGACAAGCTTTGGGAAACCAACATCCTGAAGACTGACGGCACCACCGAGACCGTAGATGTCTATGTCTCCCTGAACGACCAGCACTATGGCCCCGAGGTTGGTTCCCTGTATACTGTGCGTACCGACCTGGACGGCAACTATGAGCTGATTGCTGTGCCCGAAGGCACCTATACCACCAAGAACGAGAACACCAACTTTGATGTCCAGCAGGCTTACAAGGATGGTGCTACCCTGAACAACGACACTTATCTCGCTTGGCCTGGTGTTATTAAGTATGCCAACCGTGGCGTGAGCGACATGTATGGTGAGAACACTGCGGGCTCCTTCTTCTATCAGTACGATGGACATAATGGTCCCGCCAAGGACACCACCTACCAGGTGGAAGACGATGCTGTGATCTTTGTTTACAACAGAATGATGGACTCCTACAGTGTTGTGAAGGGTTCCGACCTGGCCAACGTTGCTGATGAGATTACCTGGTCCTTCACCGGCGCTACCGCTAAGGTTTACAATGGCACTCCCACTGTGGACCTGGGCTATGTGGCCGTGGACAACGACCCCGATGAGGGCTCTCATCTACGCTTATGTTGACAGCAACCCCATTCGTACTATGGATGCAGACGGCAACTACATTCTGACTGTCGACGTCATCGTCAACGGTGGTGAAAAGGTTACTTTGACTGCCTATGGATACGACTATGAAAACGATCCTACTCTGACGCGGCTGTTTGATCGTCTGACGAATAGTGACGATGGTATCTTCCAGCTGATTGTGGACGGCTCCACCCTGATTGACATCAAGGACTACAGCCCCGCCGCGGATGGCACGTTCAAGGTTACCGCCGCTCTGTATGACGGCGTGATCATGCTGAACAACGTCAAGTACTTCGTGGATGCTGACACCGAGTTCATCCCCGTCAGCGGTAATGCCGACAGCATTGCTGACATCAAGCCCGGCGTTGAGATTCATGTAATTCTTGACGTTGATGAACACGACAAACCCACCAACGACATCCTGGCCGTGATCTACTAATTCCATACAGGAAACCGTATTGAATTTCCGCAGTTGCTGCGGGCAGTAGAAAACGCAATCCCCGGGCTCCGGCCGGGGAATTTCGCCGTCACACGGACAAAAGAGGCCCCCGGGCGAATGCCCGAGGGGCCTCTCACGCAGTGCTGAAAGGGTCCTATTTAGGGGATAGGATTAGTAGTTGTAGACCACCAGGTCCAGATCGTCGCTGCCAGTAGCCAACTTATAAAAGGACCTTATCCCCAACGGTCAGGTTGTTTTCGCCAGAGACGTCAATGAACACGGTGTCATCCGTCTTGGTGAGGAACTGATCATACCCCTTGACTTCGAGAGCAGAGCCATTGTACTTTTTCGACGGTATCAGACGTCACAGCAACATCCTTGTAACCAACCAGATAGCCATCCTTGTCGTAAATGACTTCCCACAACACGCTGAGCAGCGGTCTTACCGGTTACATTCAGGTTGTTGTACAGATCAACTCAGAACGGGATCGGTCTGGCTGTAGTACTTAGCAGAGTTCAGGACTTCCTTACCATCGGCAGTCACAACATCAACAGTGACTCCATAGCCACCATCGCGATAGCTCACACCGTTGATGTAAGCATACTCGCTGGTGTCGCGGGATCAGCATTCAGATAGACGTAGCCCATCTCCACGACAGGAACACCCTGAGAAGTGGTGTTTGCACCGGTAAAGGCCCAGTTGACACCACCGTTTCCAGCGTTGGTACCATCCAGCAGAGCCAGATCGGCACCGGTGAGAACCACATATTCATCAGCGCGCTGATCGCCATCCGCGGAGTTCTATCGATGAAGGCGAAAATCACAGCATCATCAGCGACTTCAAAATACTTCGTGGTCTTGTTTTCATTCGCAAACCAAGCAGAGCCGTTGTCTACCTTGAAGCGATCAGGTTCACCATCGTTGTTGGCAACATCTTCGTCAGCCAGTCTTGCGCCGGTCTTGTACACCTGCTGATTGTCGAACACGCTGGTAGTAGCAGCAGTGCCGTCGGCCACGCGGGTCAGCTCATAGTTACCATTAGCATTCACAGAATAAGTGTACATAACACCAACGTTGGGCTGAGCAGAGTACGACGGCCACCAGTTATCGTTGTCATCCATCACCTTTGCATTCACAGTGATGGTCTCACCAGTGGTCAGCAGCAGGTCAGTCTCATAGGTGTTGTAGCTGGTGGTAGCGTTGTCAGCTCTTGCGGTAACAACAGCATAGTTGGTGGCAGCAGGGGACAATGCCGGTGCCGTCCATGATGAACAGGTAGCCGTTGACCTGGATGTAGCTGTACTCCTTGCCAACAGAAATCTGCTTGAAAGTGTCATGCTTGCCATTTCTATCGACCAGCATGTACCCGTCATACTCGGTATCGCCCAGGTAATCATGTTATCCAGGTCAGCAGCCTTGGTCACGGAAGCGGACTGAGCATCCAGCACAGTGTAGGTGTCCATACCAGTAGCGGTAAAGGTGGCAGGAACAACCATTACGTAGCCGTCAGTAGCCACAGTGCCATTGACCACCACCTGCTCGCGGGTAACGATATCGCTGGCATCCTTGTGCAGAAGGTTGAACAGGGTGCTATCCTGAGCATTGGCAACGGTTGCAGTCAGATATGCATCGGTACGCTCCAACTCATCCACACGGAAGGTATTGTTCTTGACGAGGTCAGTCTTCAACACTTCATAAGGATAGACAACGAACAGATCAATGTCATTGCCGCCGTCCAGGTCGATGGCCCGGAAGCTATACTGATCCTTAAGCACGGGATTGGTGTAGGTGTTGCTTGCGCCGGGTCTGCTGTAATCATCGAACCCATTGAACGCGATGGTAACATTAGCAGCATCGCCCACAACGTTGTCCAGACGATAGCTCTGACCATTTACCTTGATGGAAGTAGAAGCGTCAATGCTAGTACCATCAAACTCAGAGATGTCACCCAGAGTGCCTTCCACCACGGTACCGCCCTCGTTCACACGGATGAGCAGAGCGTTGTTGCCATTGTGCAGAACAGTGACATTCATAGCGAACAGATCAGAGAAGTCCTTGGTGGTGACATAAGTGTCAGCGCCGTCCATGAAGGTGCCGCCACCAATGACATTCCACCAGCTGTTGCGATCAACATTGACATTAACAATAGAATAGGTATATTCCTTGGTGTCCTGGTTGTAGTAGACCTGAGCCATCACACCAGTGTCGATGGCATAGTCATCACCAAAGCGGTCTCCAGCAGGGTGTCGCCGGTCTTGACGGCCTGGCCAGCCAGGGAGTAACGGACGGTCTCAGCCTGCAGGGCGTTCCAGATCATCTGGGCGGCGTTGTCACGGGTCAGAGCGGCGTTCATGTCGATACTCTCGACACCGGCATACAGTCCAGCGCTGGCAGCATCGGCATTGACGTTGACAGCCCAATAGGTGTCGTCCAGATAGCCTTCCTTGTCGGCGTCATAGCCCAGGAGACCAGCAGCATCTTAGCCAGCTGAGTGCCGGTCACGTTGCTGGCGGGGCAACGGTCGCCGCCCACAGCCAAGCCACGATCTTCTCGGACACGCAGTACTCAATGTACTTGTTGGCCCAAGCGTCAGCGCTGCCCAGCACGTCGTTGAAGGAAGATCCAGTGGCGTCCTGGATGGCGTCCTTGCCGCCATTGAGCATGACAGCGATCATCTTGGCAGCCTCGCCGCGCTCGATGTTCTTCGAGGGCTGGAAGCTGTCGTCCTCGTAGCCGTCCACGATACCCAGTGCGGAGATCATGTCGACGGCCTCTTCGTTCACGATCTTGTCCTGATCCGTGAACGCTGCGCCCACGCCCATGACCATGACAGAGAGCATCATAGCCACACAGAGCACCAGGCTCAGAACCTTCTTCCTATGCCTCACAGCGCGTTATGGTGCCGCTGAGGGAGCTTTGCCCCAGAGGGCGGTGCTCGGAAAGAGGGGGAGAAGGTCCGCGGGAGGGAAATAAAACAGCCTCCGGCGAAAGCCGAGGCTGTTTTCTTCAACCGAAAAACGGTCAAACAAGCAATTAGTTGGCACCCTTGGGGTTCATGGGATCGGTACGATCCTCGATCCAATACTTGCCGATGGGATCCTGAGAAGCGTCCTTGTTGACGTTGTGGGCGATCATCAGGGTCTGGTTGCGGTTCTCAACCTGCAGGGCGTTGTCGAAGCCGGCGGCGTCGACGTTGGCACGCATAGCTTCCTTTGGTCAGGCGGACAGCCATGGGATCATTAGCAGCGATCACGCGAGCCAGCTCCAGGCCAGCGGGGATCAGAGCGGGACGATCCTCAACAACCTTGGACACCAGGCCCAGGTTCCAAGCTTCGTCAGCGCTGATGAAGTTGCCGGTCAGCATCATCTCATAGGCACGGCCGGTGCCGATCAGACGGGGCAGGAAGTAGGAGGAGGACATGTCGCAGCCGCCGATGCCCACGTTAGCATAGAAGCAGGAGAAGCGGGCAGTCTTGGTGCAGATACGGGATGTCAGAGCACATAGCCAGGGAGAACCCGCCGCCAGCGGAGACGTTGTCGATCAGGGTGATCCAGGGCTGGGGAGTCTTAGCAATGTACCACTCCAGCTCGCCCAGCTTGATCTGATAGTGATAGAAGCCGGGGACGGTCTCCTCGTAGTCGGTCAGGCCCTGCTTGACGTCCAGGCTTACGCAGAAGCCCTTGGCCTCGTCGCCGCCATACAGCAGCACGACGCGGATGTTGTAGTACTCGTCAACCAGCCACTGGGACAGGTTGGTCAGGTCCTCAACCAGGCCGTGGGACAGGGCGTTGTAAGCCTTGGGACGGTTCAGGGTAACCTTCAGGATGTTGGGCTCGACCATCTCGAGCAGGTTCTCATAGGAAGGCAGGGCTCTGGGAGCAGGATAAACAGGTTTCATGGTTAAGATCCTCCTAAGAATTTTAATATTTGGCCTTTAAGGGGCCATGGGACCTCTATTATTGCGCCAACCGGTCCCTTGCAGGACCGGCTGGCGGAAGTGACGATAGGAACGGGGAGACGGATCAGTTGGTGTTGCCGTTGGCAGCCACGAACATGCCGTGGATCAGGTACTGGATGTCGCCGGAACCCTCGATGTTGGGGGCAACAGCAGCGTCACGCAGGAAGCGCTCAGCCTGATACTCGTCGCAGACACCGTAAGCGCCCATGGCGTTGACAGCCATAGTAGCAACCTTGGTAGCGGTCTCGGCGGCATAGCCCTTGGCCTGAGCGGTACGGGCCTGAACAGCACGCATGGTGGGATGTCGTCGGGCTCGAAGTGGTTGTGGTCGCAGTAGTCAGCAGCCTCCAGCAGCAGCAGCTCAGCGGTGTGAGCATAGGTCAGCATGGTGGACAGACGCAGCTGAGTGGTGGGGAACTTGGTGATGGACTTGCCGCGGTGCAGCTTCTCCTGGCAGTACTTCAGGGCGATGTCGGCAGCACCCAGAGCGGTACCAACGAACACGGCGGTGAAGCCCAGCTTACCATAAGCAGTGGTGCCCAGCAGCTGAGTGAAGCCGTCGCCGGGCTTGCCCAGGATCTGGTCCTCGGTGACCTTCACGTCATCCAGGAAGATGTCGTACACTTCGGAGCCGCGATAGCCGATCTTCTCCCAGGGAGAGGAGATGGAGTAGCCCTCGCAGAACTTGTCGATCACCAGGCCGGTGACCAGGTCCTTGCCGGACTCCTCGTCCTTCTGCAGGGCGAACAGCACGCAGGGGCCGTCATAACCAGCGTTGAGATGAAGCGCTTCACGCCGTTGAGCTTGTAGGTGCCGTCGGCCTGCTTCTCCAGGCGGGTCTTCAGCATCTTGGGGTCAGAACCGGTGTCGGGCTCGGTGAAAGCGAAGGAAACGGTCTGCTCACCGCTGCAGCAGGGAGCCAGATACTTCTCCTTCTGCTCGGGGGAAGCATACAGGTCCAGAGCTTCCAGGCCCAGGATGTACACGTCCAGGCACTTGCCCACGGAGGGGGAGATGCGGCTGAGTTCCTGATCACGATGGCCTGCTCCACGTGGCCCATGCCGAGGCCGTTGTACTCCTCAGGGAAGCTGATGCCGATGAAGCCGCACTCAGCCAGCTGCTGGTGAATGTCGTGGGGCAGCTGAGGATGCTTCTCGCCGTTGCTGACCTCGGTCATCTCGCCGGCTTCGATCTCGTCGATGCGGGGCTGCAGAACAGATTCCGCGAAATCCTTTAGCAAGGTCGTGAATCATCTGCTGGTCTTCGTTCAGTTTGAATTCCATGATAAAAATCCTCCTGTAAATGATTTCTTACGTAACACGTAACAGGCCTTCGATAATGCGCCTGGGCATGGAGAAGAATGCCCACGGCAGCATCTTCCAAATCGGGGCAACTTCTACAGGGTTTATTATAGCATAAGAAATGGGGGCACATGCCACATATTGATTATTTTTATCGGATCTCTTAGTTAATGAGCACTACACAAGAAAAAAGAAAGGGAAGGAAACGAGCGAATCTCACAAAATCCTTCCCGCAAAACTACACAGAATAGACAAAACAAGAGAAAATGACGGAGATCTTGCCTCGCGGCGCAGCTGCTTTGGACAGCCCCCGGCAGCGGCAGGCAGCGAACCCGGAAAAAACCGCGGAAATGTCGGGCCCAGCCCTTGACGGGGGCGGGTTCTTCCTGTAAGATAGGAAAACGCAGGAAATTTTGCAGGGCGCCGCCCTGTCTTTGCGTCCCTCAGAGTCAAACGGCGGGGCCGGGTTTCCGGCTGCGTCATTGAAATACCGTCCCGTCAGGGATCCACACTGTATTTAAGGAGTTGCAGAAACATGGAAGTGAAAAACTGTAGGCGTGTACGGCGCAGGCTTCATGGGCAGAGGCATCGCCCAGGTCGCTCTGGAGGGCGGCTATGACGTGGTCCTCTACAACCACAGAACCCCCACCCTGAAAAAGGCGTGGCTGGGATCCAGAAGAACTTTGCAAAAAAAGTTGCCAAAGGCAAGATCACCCAGGAGCAGGCCGACCAGTGGCTGGGCCGGATGAAGGCCACCACCACCCTGGAAGATCTGAAGGACGTGGACATCGTCTTCGAGGCCATGGTGGAAAACATGGAGCTGAAAAAGGAGGCCTTCGCCAAGATGGCTCCCGTCATCCAGCCCAACGCCATCTTCGTGTCCAACACCTCCTCCCTGAGCATCACGGAACTGGCTGCCGCCTCTCAGCGGCCGGAGAAGTTCCTGGGCATGCACTTCTTCAGCCCCGTGCCCGCCATGAAGCTGGTGGAGATCATCAACGCCTATGACACCTCCGAGGACACCATTGAGACCGGCAAGGCCGTGGCCAAGGGCTTTGGCAAGGAGTTCGTCACCGTGCAGGACGTGCCCATGTTCATCGCCAACCGGGTCATGTGCCCCATGATGAACGAGGCCGCCATCTTGGCCGGGGAGAACGTCTGCTCCTACGAGGATATCGACAAGGCCTGCGAGCTGGGCTACAACCTGCCCATGGGCCCCTGAAGCTGGCCGACTTCATCGGCATCGACGTGATGATCGAGGTCATGGAGTCCCTGTATCAGGAGACCGCCGACTCCAAAGTATCGCCCCGCCCACCTGTACAAGGTGCTCTACCGGGCCGGCCACCTGGGCCAGAAGACCGGCAAAGGCTTCTACGATTACAGCAAGTAAGTGCCCATCTCCTCTGTACTCACAAAATCCCCGCCGTTCCCTACCGGAATGGCGGGGATTCTTTTTAAGGGATGGGGTGCCCTGTTCCAGAGGGAGCACCACGCAGGGAGACGGGAGCACGGGAGGCCATGGGGATGGCACCGGCTGCGTGGCAGTTCCTGTCGGGAAAGTTCCCCTCTTGCCCCATTGTTCCCGGCGGGAAAATGTGGTAAGATACAGAGACGATTTTGGATGACAAAGGAGGGCCCTGCCCATGCGCATTGCCAACACGGTGAACGACTCCATTGTGGACGGCCACGGCCTGCGGTTCACGGTCTTTACCCAGGGCTGCCCCCACCACTGCCCCGGCTGCCACAACCCAGGCACCCATGACGCCGCCGGCGGCCGGGAGGCCACCTTGTGAGGAACTGGTGGAGCAGATGAAGAAGAACCCCCATCGAGGGCATCACCCTCGGGAGAGCCTTTCGTCCAGGCCGCCGCCTGCGCCGACCTGGCCCGGGCGGCCCACGGCCTGGGGCTCAATGTGTGGACCTATACCGGCTACCTCTTCGAGCACCTGCGGGATGCCGGGGACCCGGCTTGGACCGCCCTGCTGGCGGAGACCGACGTGCTGGTGGACGGCCCCTTCCTCCAGAAGGAGAAGTCCTATGAGCTCCACTTCCGGGGCAGCCGGAACCAGCGGCTCATCGATGTGCCCGCCAGTCTGGCCCAGGGCAAGGTGGTCCTGTGGGAGGAGGAGGACCTGCTGGCCAAGTTCACCGTCCCGAGTCCTGAAGGAGGAAGACCATGACCATTGCCGCAATGAAAGACTATTTCTCCCCACTGGAACTGGGGATCCAGGGGGCGGTGGGGAGTATGCCATCCTGGTCCCCTGGTCCAGTGGGAGGGGAAGCTCTGCCTGCTCTTTGGAGACCCGGGCGGAGACGTTGTGGGCCACCAGCCCGGGGAGGGGTGCTTCCCGGAGGGGCAGGGAGGCCGGAGAGAAACCCCTGTGACACCGCCCTCCAGGGAGACCTGGGAGGAGATTGGCATCCCCTGCCGAGGCCATCGAGATCCTGGCCCCCTGGATGTGATCCAGGACATCAGCGACCGGGTGATCTACCCCTTCCTGGGGCTGGTCTCCCCGGCGGGGGGTGGCCCACCTGGCCGCCAGCGCGGCAGAGGTGAAGAACGTGTTCTTCGTCCCCTGGACTACCTGCTGGACTACCCGGAGGAGGTTTACCGGTACACCGTGTCCGCCCAGGTGGACGACAGCTTCCCCCCTATGAACGCATCGGCTTTCCCAAGACCTACCCCTGGCGGAAGGGTATATGGACGTGCCCATCTACGAGTACCAGGGGCATTATATCTGGGGGCATGACCGCCCGGACGGTGCGGTGGCTGCTGAACCAGCTGCGGACCATGGAGGGCCTGCCCCCGGCCCGGAAACGGCCATGACCTCGGTGGAGTACCTGGGGTCCTACCGCCTCACCCAATCCGACGACTACTTCAAACTGGGGCGGGACAGCGTGCTGCTGGCCCGGTTTGCCACCCTGCGGAAGGGCTGGTCGGTGTGCGACCTGGGCTGCGGGGTGGGCTCCCTGCTGCTCCTCCTCTCCCAGCGGGAGGAGGAGCTGGACCGGTGGGCATCGAGCTGAACCCCGGCGCCGCCGCCCTGGCCCGGCAGAACCTGGCGGACAACGGCCTGGCCGGAGAGATCCTCCCCGGGGATCTGCGGGACCGGACCCTGCTGGCGGGGGGACCGGTTCCACCTGGTGGGTCCAACCCGCCCTACTTCCGGGCGGGGTCGGGCAAATCGGGGGCCAGGCCCGGATGGACGACACCTGCTCGGTCACCGACCTCTGCCAGGCGGCGGGGCGGCTGGCCCGCACCGGGGGCGGTTTGCCCTGGTCTACCGCCCTGAGCGGCTGGCGGAGCTCTTTGCCGCCCTGGCGGCGGCCCGGCTGGAGCCCAAGCGGATGCAGCTGCTGGCCTACGACCGCCGGAAGCCCCCTACGCCGTCCTGGTGGAGGCGGTGAAAGACGGGGGCCCGGGCTGGAGGTGCTGCCCGTCCACTATCAAATGGAACCGTAAAGGAGGAAACTGCCATGGCAGGAACCCCCTATATCTGGTGGCCACCCCATTGGAAACCTGGGGACCTCTCCCCCCGGGGGCGGACACCCTGGCCCAGGTGGACTTCATCGCCGCCGAGGACACCCGGGTGACGGTGAAGCTCCTGAACCACCTGGGGCTGAAGAAACCCATGGTGAGCTACCACCGCCACAGCGGCCAGGGCCGGAGCGACGAGTTGGTGGCCCGGCTGCTGGGGGGGCGAGGACTGCGCCCTGGTCACCGACGCCGGCACCCCCGCCATCAGCGACCCGGGGAGGAGCTGGGCCCAGTGCGCCCAGCGGGGAATCCCGTGGTGGCCATTCCCGGGGCCTGCGCCTTCGTCAATGCCCTGGCGGTGTCCGGCCTGCCCACGGGGCGGTTTACCTTTGAGGGCTTTCTCCCCATGAACAAGAAGAACCGCCGGCCCACCTGAGAGCCTCCAGGGGAGGCGCGGACCATGCTCTTCACGAGGCCCCCACAAGCTTTTTGGCCACCTTAAAAGACCTGGCGGAGACCTTCGGCCCGACCGGCGGGTGGCCCTGTGCCGGGAGCTCACCAAGCTCCACGAGGAGGTGCTGCACCACCCTGGGCCAGGCGGTGGTCCACTACACGGAGAACCCGCCCAAGGGGGAGTTCGTCCTGTGGTGGTGGGGGCGGCCCCAGCAGGAGGAGCCCCTACCTTGGAGGAGGCCTGGCCCTGGTGAACCGGCTCCGGGGGGAGGGGTGGTCCACCCGGGACGCGGTGAAGGAGGCCGCCAGCCGCTGCGGCCTGCCCCGAAAGCCCTCTACGACCTGGCGGTGGCCAACCAGCCTGCCCCATAAAAAGATCGACTCGACCATAAAGGAAGGCCGTACCTCTTTGAGGTACGGCCTTCCTAGTTATGCGGGAGACGAAAGGGCGGTCACTCACTTCCGCAGCAGTTCCTGCAGGCAGCTGGCGCAGATATTTTTGCCTTTGAAGACGGTAATGTCCTTTGCACTGTCGCAGAAAATACAGGCGGGCTGATACTTCTTCAGCATGATGGAGGACCCATCCACGTAAATTTCCAGGGAATCTTTTTCCGCGATATTCAGGGTGCGGCGCAGCTCAATGGGCAGCACAATGCGGCCCAGCTCGTCCACCCGGCGCACGATACCTGTTGACTTCATGGTCAAGCACATCCTTTCAACGTCAGTTGGCGATTTTCTCTCTGTTTCTGTGTTCTTGTCGGGGAAAGGGAAGGGTTCGGAAAATCTGGCAAAAAAGCCAGAATCGACGAAAACACATCAATTTATCTCGATTATAACAAACTGACCTGGAAGTCAATCGAAAGTTGTCGTTTTCGGGGAAAAAGGGCGCAGGGCCGGGGGACATGATTCCCGCCCGGTGGACATAGGTTGAGAGAACCGCCCCGGCATGGGGCGCAGGGGAGGCATTGCCGATGACGGTGATTTGGACAGGGATGACGGCCTGTCCCTGTTTTGTGCCCTGGCCCGGCAACCAGGGCCAACTGACGCGGCGGCCCTGGAGGGGGCAGGGAGGCCATCCAGCTGGGGATCTCCATGGCGGGGGGTCCTCTGTCTGTGGATGGGGGTGATGGAGGTGATGCAGCGGGCCGGGCTGGCGGAGAAGCTGGCAAGGCTCCTCCACCCCGTTCTGCGGGCGGCTGTTCCCGGACTTTGCCAGGGACCGGGGCACCATGGACACCATTGCCCGCCAACGTCTCGGCCAACCTCCTGGGGCTGGGCAACGCCGCCACCCCCTGGGGTTGGAGGCCGCCCGGCGGATGAGCCGCTGCACCCCGGGGTGGCGCGGGACAGCCTGTGCATGCTGGTGGTGTGCAATACGGCCTCCATCCAACTGATCCCCACCACGGTGGCGGCGGTGCGATGGCGGCGGGGTGCCAGACCCCGACATCCTGCCGCATGGTGTGGGTGACCTCCGCCCTGTCGGTGCTCACGGGGATCGGGGCGGCCAAACTCCTGGCCCCGCCTGTGGCGGACTGAGGGGGGGAGCCCATGCAGCTGGTGCTGGACCTGCTGGTGCCGGGATCATCGCCGGGGTCTCCTGCTGCAACATGGCCAAGAAGGTGGACGTGTACGAGGCCCTGCTCCAGGGGGCGGCCAAGGGCTGGAGATCCTCCGGATCCTGCCACCCGGTGACGCTGCTGACGGTGGTGGCCATGCTCCGGGCCTCCGGGGCCCTGGATCTGGCGGCCCAGGCCCTGGGGCCGGTGCTGGAGAAGGTGGGCATCCCCGGGAGACGGTGGCCTCATGGTGGTGCGGCCCATCAGCGGCAGCGCTGCCCTGGGGTGGGGTCAGAGCTCATCACCACCTACGGCCCGGACTCGGCGGTGGGGCGCACGGCGGCGGTGATGCTGGGGTCCAGACCACCTTTATACCATCGCCGTCTACTTCGGCGCGGCGGGGATCAAGCGGACCCGCTTCGCCGTCCCCGCCGCCCTGTGCGCGGATCTGGCGGGGTTCTTTTGCCAGCCTCACGGTGCGGCTGTTCTTCGGGTGCGAGTGAAACCGGGGCGGATTGTGGTACAATGGCAGGCAAGGGGCGGAAGCCGTCGCTTCCGCCCTGAGGAGAGAGATATTCCAGTTTTTGGTTGAGCTTTCCGATGCGGCGGCGCCAGGTCAGGTACTGGATGGCCCAAATCCCACGCGAAAATCGCCAGGTAGATCAGGAAGTACCCCAGGATGCCTGGGCTGGCGCTCCATCCAGTGGGCCAGGTAGGCGATGGGGAGCATGGCCAGGGAGCCGATCAGGAAATACACCCCCGTCTGCTTGACCAGGCTCCAGTGGTCAGGACCAGACCACCGACCCGCCCCAAGGCCGCCCCCAGCAGGCCGGACAGCCCGGTCTGAAGGGCCACGGCGGCCACTTCGCTGCCCATGGCCTGACCAGGAGGGGCACGCAGGGGAGAACTCTCCCCCGCCAGGCCCAGGGAGGCCAGCAGGAGATGATGTGCCCCAGGGCGATGCCAAGCGGCACCCCCAGCAGGCCGCGGAGCAGAGCTTCTTTCTTCATGGCAGTCACCTCACACCCCTAAAGGTTGTTTGATCCTGGCCACGTACCGCCGGGAGACGTAGGACACGCTCCCCGTCGGCCAGCCGCCGAGATGGTGCCGGACAGGCGCCAGGTCAAAGGCTTTGGCTTTGCGCAGGTTGATGATCTCGAGTGGGAGATCGGACGAACACCGTCTTGTCCAGCCGCGCCTCCCGCCTCGTACAGCCGCAGGCGGAGCTGGAACTCCCCGCCGGGGTGACGGCAAAGACCTTCCCGCCTACGGGCATAGACCCGGAGCAGGTCTTGGGGCTCCAGCAGTTCCAGGGTGCCCTCCCGGAAGCCGGGGGGAGCAGCTGGGGCCGGGCCTGGGCCAAGGCTGGAGGATGGCTTGGACTTCGTCGGTCATGGCGTGGTACAGACCAGGACCTTTGGGTTCCCGGCAGGCGGGGTCAATCTTGACTTGGATCTCCAATGGCGGCACCTCCTCGTTCCGGTCAGGAACAGTGTACCGGAAAGGGGGGCGGTTGTCATGCCTTTTTCCATAAGTGGTTGTTTTTTCCGCCACAGACGGCGGCGGTTTCCCAGAAAGGAGGTTTCCCCGGTGGATCTCCCTTACATTCCCCTCACGGCCCTGCCCAGTGGCCAGGCCCGGGCCAAGGCCCTGCCAAGCTGGGCCTGTCTGCCGGGGGGATCTGCTGGCCTACTTCCCCCGGGAGTACGAGGACCGCACCCTCCGGGAGAGCATCGCCGCCCTCCCCCGGAGGAGCCGGTGTGCTTTGCCGCCGTGGTGGCCGAGCCCCTTCCGCACCAGCCGGGTGCGGGGGGGATGGAGCTCACCAAAGGCCGGGTGGTGGACGCCACGGCCAGCTGGCCCTCACCTTTTTAACCAGAGCTACGTCCGCCAGGCCCTGCAGACCGGCCAGACCTATGTGTTCTACGGCAAAGTCACCGGGGAGGGGGTACCGGCGGCAGATGGTGAACCTCCTTCGAGCGGGAGGGGGCCAACGCCCTCACCGGGGGATCTTCCCCGTCTACCCCCTCACGGCGGGGATCACCAACCGCTTCCTCACCGGCCTGGTGCGGGGGCCCTGGCCTGCCTGCCCCAGGTGGCGGAACCTTTGGGGGAGGACCTCCGCTCTACAGTACGACCTGGCCCCCGTCCAGGCGGCCTATCGGGACATCCACTTCCCCCCGGACTGGCAGGCCCTGGCCCGGCCGGCGGCGGCTGATGTTTGAGGAGCTCTTCTGCCTGAACCTGGGGCTCACCCCGCATCCGGGGGGCGGCAGGGGCAGCAGGCGGCCCCTTCCCCGGCAGGACCTGGGGCCTTCACCGCCCGGCTGCCTTCCCCCTCACCGGGGCCCAGCGCCGGGCGGTGGAGGAGGCGGGGGCCGACAGCCTCCGCCAGCCCACCCCATGAACCGCCTGCTCCAGGGGGACGTGGGCTCCGGCAAGACGGTGGTGGCGGCGGCCTGCGCCTGGTTTGCCTGGGAAAACGGCTGCCAGACCGCCCTCATGGCCCCCACGGAGCTGCTGGCCCAGCAGCACGCCAAGACCTTGGAGGGCCTGCTGGCGGGCTCCGGCCTGGTGGTGGACCTGCTCACCGGGTCCATGACCGCCGCCCAGAAGCGGGCCTGCCGGGAGCGCCTGGCGGCGGGGGAGACCCACCTCCTCGTGGGCACCCACGCCCTGCTCAGCCAGGGGTGGACTTCCCCGCCTGGGCCTGGTGATCACCGACGAGCAGCACCGCTTCGGGGGTGGGCCAGCGGGCCGCCCTGGCCGCCAAGGGGGGGGGCCTCCACCCCCACGTGCTGGTGATGTCCGCCACCCCATCCCCCGGACCCTGGCTTTGATGATCTACGGGGACCTGGACCTGTCGGTGCTGGACGAGCTCCCCGGGCGGACCCCGGTGGCCACCTACCTGGTCCACGGGGACAAGCGGCAGCGGCTGTTTGCCTTTGTCCGGAAACAGGTGGCCCAGGGCGCAGGTGTATGGTCTGCCCGGCGGTGGACCAGGAGGACCCCTAGGGGATGACCGCCCAGCAGTACGGCCAGTGGCTCTCCAGAGCCAGGTCTTCCCCGACCTGCGGGTGGCGGTGGTCCCTGCCTACAGAAGCCCAGGACAAGCAGGAGACCATGGCCGCCTCGCCGCCGGCCAGTGGACATTCTGGTCTCCACCACCGTCATCGAGGTGGGGGTGGACGTGCCCCAACAAATCTGATGATCATCGAGGACGCCGACCAGTTCGGCCTGAGCCAGCTCCACCAGCCTCCGGGGCCGGGTGGGCCGGGGGCAGTGGGTGTCTTACTGGGTCCTCCTCTCCGACAGCGCCAGTGAGGCACCTGCCAGCGCCTGGGCCCTGGCATCCACCAACGACGGCTTCGTCATCGCCGGGGAGGACTTGAAACTCCAGGGCCCCAGGGGACTTCTTCGGCGCCCGGCAGCACGGCCTGCCCCAGCTGAAGCTTCAGCCAGCCTGGAGGGGACATGCGCCTGCTCCCACCAGGCCCAGGCCGCCGCCCAGGACCTGCTGGCAGGACCCGACCTGGCCGGGCATCCACTCCAGGCAGCGGGTGGAGGAACTGTTCGAGCCCAGGGGACGGCTTCAATTGAACAGGACGGAAAACCCGTCCCCTGCCGGAAAACGCGGCAGGGGACGGGGTTGGTGTTTTAGAGGTCAGAGATTGGAGGAGCGCCACGGAGACTTGAAAGGTTCGGAGAAGGGAACCATCGGGGAAGAGAACGAAATGGTGTGCTCCCCAGGGCGTGCATCCTCCACTAAAGCGCAGGTGCTTCTGGGAGGGACTTCAATGGTGTGGGGTGGGCGTGGTGCAGCATATTGGACAGTGACGGTGAATACACCACGGTGTTGGTGTTGTGGATCAGCAGTAAGTAGATGGAACAGTCCTGAGGATTGCTGCCAGGGAATCTCCCAGTTGGTGAAAGCCTCATCTATCTTAAATGCAAAAATTGGGGAGAAGGACATCATCGGTATAGGAAGAACCGTCGGAAAGGGTTACTTCATCCTCGAGGGGCGTTCCACCAAGAAAAAGCCCCCCACACCAATGCCAACGACGATCAGGCAGGCAACCAAGACGATCCCAACCTTTTGTCCCCGGCGAAGGGGCTGGGGAGGGTTGGCCATCGTTCGCAGCAGATCCTGGGCCATCTGGTCTGGGGGCCGAAGGCGGCGGTGAGTTCCTCATAGCTGGGGGCAGCGGTTTCCTCCAAGAAGGGCATGACGGCTTGGCGAAACGAACGGTGGAGCCTGCGCCGCAGGCGGAACCCTTCACCGAGGCCCGGAGCTCCTTTTTCATACCGGTGAAGATCAGGGTTACTCATGGGTCCTCCTTCCCCGCAAGGATGTCATTGACACCCTGGAAAAACTGGTGGTAGGTGGCCAGCATCTCCTGCAG
>VOFG01003697.1_pt1 | contig 24220 bp, 42 predicted proteins | sample 5384171 | NCBI WGS metagenome assembly VOFG01 (sample SAMN12384726, study PRJNA508395) | human gut metagenome | isolation source: healthy gut F | host: Homo sapiens | reverse complement strand
GGACGATGTGACCCAGCTTCTCCATGAGATCGGGATCCCGGCTCATATCAAGGGCTACCAGTATCTGCGGGATGCCATTACCATTTCCGTGGAAGAAAAGGAGATGCTGGTTTCTGTCACAAAGGTTCTGTATCCGCCATCGCGAAGAAGCATGGCACTACCGCAAGCCGTGGAACGGGCTATCCGCCATGCCATTGAGGTGGCGGGAGCCGCGGGCAGCTTGAGATGATCGATGAGATTTTCGGCTACACAGTGAACAGCGGCAAGGGAAAACCAACCAACTCTGAATTTATCGCACTCATCACAGATAAGATCCGCCTGGATTACAAACGCGCACTCTGACATAAGGTCTGCTTCAAAATCAAAGTTTCATAAAGATTTTACTTCCTAAAACGGCACAAATCATGTATACTGGTAAGTAAGACAGTCAGCTAGGGGGGACTGGTGCAGAGGAGGGGTTCGTATGAAGAACATATTATTTGTCGCATCAGAAGCAGTTCCATTTATCAAGACCGGAGGGCTTGCTGATGTGGTTGGTTCTTTGCCAAAGTGCTTTGACAAGGAGTATTTTGATGTCAGGTCATGATACCGAAATATCTGTGCATTCCGGAAAAATGGCGCAATGAGATGACTTATATCGATCATTTCTATATGGATTATCTGGGGACAGAGCCGTTATGTCGGAATCATGCAATACATCTACGACGGGATCACATTTACTTTATTGACAATGAATCCTATTTCGGTGGTCCGAAGCCGTACGGAGACTGGCTGTATGACCTGGAGAAGTTTTCCTTCTTCTGTAACGCGGCATTGTCTGCGCTTCCGGTCATTGGCTTCAAACCGGATGTGAGTACACTGCCATGACTGGCAGACCGGCCTGATCCCGGTATACTTAAAGGACCGTTTCCGCGGCGGGGAGTTCTTCGCGAACATGAAGTCTGTTATGACCATTCATAACTTAAAGTTCCAGGGTGTCTGGGATGTAAAGACCATCCAGCGTTTTCCATGCTTCCGGATTATTAGCTTCACGCCGGATAAGCTTGAGGCCTACAAGGACGGCAATATGTTAAAGGGCGGCATTGTCTTTGCGGATGCCATCACCACGGTAAGCCAGACTTACGCAGAGGAGATCAAGATGCCGTTCTACGGCGAAGGCCTTGACGGTCTCATGCGCGCCCGTTCCGCGACCTGCGCGGTATTGTGAATGGCATTGATTATGACGAGTTCAATCCGAAACCGACAAGCTTATCGCGCAGCCGTACAATGCCAGGAATTTTCGCAAGGAAAAAAGGCAAGAATAAGAAACAGCTGCAGGCACAGCTTGGCCTTCCGGTCGATGAAAAGAAATTCATGGTGGGCATTGTTTCGCCGCCTGACAGACCAGAAGGGACTGGATCTGGTACAGTGTGTCATGGACGAACTTCTGCAGTGATGACATGCAGTTTGTGATTCTGGGAACCGGAGATGAGAAATACGAGAACATGTTCCGCCACTATGACTGGAAATATCATGACCGGGTATCCGCTCAGATCTATTACTCCAACGATATGTCCCACAAGATCTACGCAGGCTGTGACGCGCTTCTGATGCCGTCCTCTCTTTGAGCCGTGCGGCTTAAGCCAGCTGATGGCACTGCGTTATGGCACGGTGCTGATCGTGCGGGGAAACCGGAGGATTAAAAGATACGGTAGAACCTCATAACGAGTACGGCGCCGCGGAACCGGCTTCTCCTTCTCCAATTACAACGCGCACGAGATGTTAGATACCGTCCGTTACGCAAAGTATATTTATTACGACAAAAAGCGTGTGAATGAACAAGATCATCGACCGGGCAGGCAGCGGATTTCTCCTGGCAGCAGTCAGCCCAAGTATCAGGAACTCTACGACTGGTTGATCGGTTATTGATGTTTGCTGCTGTTTGCGCGACGCGTGAATAGTAGTAAAGAAAGTTACAGTTCACGGAAAGCAGGATTACAACATGGGATTTGGGATAAATTTCTGAGCAATGAGGTACTGATCAGCGCAATTGTGGGATGGACCGTTGCCCAGATTTTAAAGACACTGATTGATTTTGGACTGAACAAAGCTTTACGCCGAACGCCTTGTGGGCTCCGGCGGCATGCCGTTCCCACTCTGCCACGGTCTGCGGTCTGGACTACCGCTTCCGCGCTGTGCTACGGGGGTGGATTCGTTCCAGTTTGCCATCAGCTTTATTCTGGCCGCGGTGGTTATGTACGATGCCATCGGTGTCCGTCAGGAGACCGGAAAACAGGCGAAACTCTTAAATCTGATCATGGAGCAGGACTGGTTCAATTTAAAGCAACCAGGAGATCCAGAAACGGTTAAAGGAGTTTGTGGGGCATACACCGCTTCAGGTAGCCCTGCAGGCGCGGCGCTGGGCATCATTCTGGCATTTGTGGTGCACCAGAGTTATTTATAAGGTTCACGAAAAATGAGTTGACAGGGCAAAAATCGGATATGCTATTATATTCCGGTATGAGTTAACGCAGGACCCAGTCTTTTGGATACTCCAACCACAGACCTGGTTTACGGTGAGTAGAATATTTTTTAGGAGTGAAATCAACATGATTTCAAAGGAAAGAAAGCAGCAATCATCGCTGAGTACGGCAGAAAAGGGAGATACCGGTTCACCGGAGGTTCAGATCGCAATCCTGACTGCAAGAATTGCAGAGCTGACTGAGCATTTAAAGAGCAATCAGAAGGATCATCATTCCAGACGTGGTCTGTTAAATATGGTAGGTCAGAGACGTGGTCTTCTTGACTACTTAAAGACAACCGCCCTGGAAGGCTATCGTGCTCTGATTGAAAAGTTAGGCATCAGAAAGTAATTAGGACGTTAGGGTGGGAGGTCATCTCCACCCTTTTGTTTTTTATATTTTGATATTTTCTGGAAGGCGTATCCGAAGCCGCTGCTGTATACACAAATTTTTGTGTACAGAGCAGTTTTCGGCGCCTTCTGTGGAATATATAGCATTCAAAATAGAAAGAGAAAAAGGAGACAACCCATGTACAAAGTTTTAAGATGGAACTTGCCGGAAGAACTCTGACTGTAGATGTGAAACAGAGTTGCAAAAGCAGGCAAACGGCGCAGCATTCATGCACTATGGCGACACCACCGTATTATCTACCGCGTACCGCATCTGACAAAACCGAGACGGTATCGATTTCTTCCCGTTAAGCGTGGAATATGAAGAAAAAATTATACTCCGTAGGAAAGATCCCTGAGGCTTCAACAAGAGAGAGGGCAAAGGGCATCTGAGAACGCAATCCTGACTTCCGTGTCATCGACCGTCCGATGCGTCCGCTGTTCCCGAAGGATTACCGCAACGATGTAACCTTAAACAACATGGTTATGAGCGTAGACCCTGAGTGCCGTCCGAGTTAGTGGCTATGCTGGGCGCTGCTATCGCAACCTGCATTTCCGATATCCCGTTTGACGGTCCGTGTGCCATGACCCAGATTGGCATGATCGACGGCGAATTCATCATCAACCCGTCCCAGGCTCAGTGGAAGCAGGGCGACTTAAACTTAACCGTAGCATCTACCCGTGAGAAGGTCATCATGATCGAGGCCGGAGCAAACGAGATTCCGGAAGCTAAGATGATCGAGGTTATCTACAAGGCTCATGAAGTAAACCAGGAAATTATCAAGTTCATCGACACCATCGTGGCTGAGTGCGGCAAGGCAAAACACAGCTACGAGAGCTGCGCAATTCCGGAGGAGCTGTTCGCAGCCATTAAGGAAATCGTAACTCCGGAGCAGATGGAAGAAGCTGTCTTTACCGATGACAAGCAGACCCGTGAAGAGAATATCCGCCAGATCACCGAGAAGCTGGAAGAGGCATTTGCAGACAACGAGGAGTGGCTGGCTGTTCTTGGTGAGGCTGTTTACCAGTATCAGAAGAAGACTGTCCACAAGATGATCTTAAAGATCACAAGAGACCGGATGGCCGTGAGATCACCCAGATCCGTCCGCTGGCAGCAGAGGTTGATCTGATCCCGCGTGTTCATGGTTCCGCTATGTTTACCCGTGGACAGACTCAGATCTGCAACGCCTGCACCCTGGCTCCTCTGTCCGAGGCTCAGAAATTAGACGGCCTGGATGAGAACGAAGTATCCAAGCGCCACATGCATCACTATAACTTCCCGTCCTACTCCGTAGGTGAGACCAAACCGTCCAGAGGACCGGGACGCCGTGAGATTGGTCATGGCGCACTGGCTGAGCGTGCGCTGCTGCCGGTACTTCCCTCTGAGGAAAGAGTTCCCATATGCAATCCGTTCCGTATCTGAGACTTTCGGAGTCAAACGGTTCTACATCTATGGCGTCTACATGTGCATCCTGCATGTCATTAATGGCTGCCGGTGTACCGATCAAGAAGATGGTAGCAGGTATTTCCTGTGGTCTGGTTACCGGTGATTCCGACGATGATTTCGTTCTGTTAACCGATATCCAGGGCCTTGAGGATTTCTTCGGTGATATGGACTTTAAGGTAACCGGCACCACCGACGGTATCACAGCAATCCAGATGGATATCAAGATCCATGGCCTGACCAGACCGATCGTTGAGGGTGCTATCGCAAGATGCCGTGAGGCAAGACTCTTCATCATGGATAACTGTATGAAGCCGGCTATCTCTGAGCCGAGAAAAGAGGTTGGCAAGTACGCTCCGAAGATCGACCAGATCAGCATCGACCCGCAGAAGATCGGTGATGTGGTTGGTAAGCAGGGCTGCGTGATCAACAAGATTATTGAGGAGACCGGCGTGATAGAGCTGAAGCCGAAGAAAGATGGCATGATCCATATTTCCAGACTCTCTGACAAGCGTGTGAGAAGGTGGAAGATGTTCAACATCGGTGATATGGTAACCGTAAAAGTTCTTGACGTAGAACAAGATGGGCAAAGATCAGCCTCAGCATGAAGCCGGGCGACCTTGCAAAGAAGGAAAGTGAAAAAATTTATGAACTGTAAAAGATATTTTACAGGGTGCTCTGGCTGCCTTTATGGTGGCCAGTGGTGCTTTTATGACATACGCAGGACGGACCGGTGGCAAATGGAACCGATCCGCAGGACTCATCAGCACCCGGCGAAACCGCCGGGCGGGAAATGGACGACAGGTGTGACGGCCGCAGAAACTGCGGCACCGGCACCGCGTCAGGAGCACAGAGCAGCGGTTCCCAGACCGTGACTGAAGGAGGAAACGCAGCAGCATCCGCACGGTGACGGCGGGCGGCAGCAGTACCGCAGGGAACGGCACGGTCACCGCCGGAAGCAGCACAGTTGCAGCCGGAAGCAGCACCGTGACATCCGGCGGCACCACCTCCTCTGGCAGTACGGTTACGGCCGGCGGCCAGACAGGTCCGGCGGTGGCTGGGTTCCGGAACCATCACTGTCGGCAGTGGCCAGGCAGCAGGCGCAGCGGCAGGACCGGGCGGAGTGGCAGTTCCGTCGGTGATTGGAGCTGGGGATCTTTCGTTTGCCGGTCAGCTGACCGACCCCATCGTCAAAGTAACGGAAAAATACAGCTACGACCAGATGAGCCGTGATATCAGCAGCCTGAAATCCCGGTATGGCAGCCACATGCAGGTGAATACCATCGGGAACAGCCTGGACGGGCGCAGCCTTACGAGATCATCATCGGCAACAGAACGCCTCAAAACACATTCTGATCCATGCGGGCATTCACGCGCGGGAATACATGACACCGCTTCTGGTCATGAAGCAGGCGAGCATCTGCTGGCTTTTTTATGACAGTGGAGTTATCAGGGAAGATAGCCTTTCGGATATTCTTTCCGGAGTGGCCATCCACATTGTGATGGTCAACCCGGACGGCATTACCATCAGCCAGTTTGGAGTATCTGCCCTTCGTTCCTCTTCGCTGCGCCAGACAGTCAGCCAGTGCTACCATGCGCAGGATCAGGCGGACGGGCGTACCACCCAGACTTTGACCGCTACCAGGCATTGTGGAAAGCGAATGGCCGCGGTGTGGATTTAAAACCAGAACTTCCGGCCCTGTGGAGTTCCATTACCACCGGCCCCTCATGTGCATCTTACGCGAATTACAAGGGAACCAGCGCCCTCTCCGGCCGGGAGGCCAGGCGCTTGCAAATCTTGCAAACCCAGAAACTGGTCCCTCACCATCAGCTATCACAGCATGGGAAACCTGGTCTACTGATTTTGCAGGAAATAAGGTAGCTGAACAGTCCAAGGCGCTGGCAGACCTGGTAACCGGTATTTCTGGCTACCGCACCAACGGCAGCAGCGGCAAAGGCGGATTTAAGGACTACGTCAGACCAAAGACAATCCGATCCCAAGCCTTACCATTGAAGTAGGCAGTGTCGCCTGCCCGATGCCGGCCAGCGAATTCGGCAACGTCTGGAATAGCAACCAGGCCATTCTGGCCGCACTCGCGGCTTACGCAGCGGATCATTAAGCTGCTGTTTGCGCAACGTGTGAACAGTAACATCGTTAACGGAAATTGAACAAAATTCGTTGAGAATGCCTGTCGCAGTACCTGCGGCGGGCATTTTTATACTTTTACCCAAAAATTTACCTAAATTTTAAATTTTTGTTGAAAATGCGAGAAGCGGTATGGTATGATTAATTTGTTTGCGGACTGAAGAGAATAAGAAAAAAATATTACTGTAATAAGTACGCGAGATGAGGAGGAGAGTATGTCAATCAGCGACATTTCAAACGGGTTTGGTTTCCTTGGTGGTCTTGTATGTTCCTTTATGGCATGAACATCATGGCAGATGGTATGCAGAAGACGGCGGGAAGCAAGATGAGCAGCTTTCTTGGAATGCTCACCAATAACCGGTTTCTGGCTGTGGCACTGGGCGCACTGATCACGGCGATCATCCAGTCCAGTGGCGCGACAACGGTTATGGTAGTCGGTTTTGTAAGTGCAGGCGTGCTGAACCTGTCCCAGGCAGTCGGCGTGATCATGGGTGCCAACATTGGTACCACCATCACAGCATGGATCGTATCCATGAGCCAGCTGGGAGACGCGTTCGCGGTCATGAAGCCAAGCTTTTATGCTCCGGCTATCATTGGTATCGGAGCCCTGCTTCTGGTGTTTGCAAAGAGTCAGAAGAAAAAGACGGTCGGCGAGATCATGATTGGTCTTGGCCTGCTGTTTATTGGTCTGGACTTTATGTCCGGCTCCATCAATCCCTATACGGATGCTCCGATTTTGCGAAGGCCTTTGAGGTGCTGGGCGGCAACCCGCTTCTGGGCATGATCATCGGTGCGCTGGTTACCGCGCTGCTGCAGAGTTCTTCTGCTTCCGTTGGTATCCTGCAGACCCTGGCCATGAACGGCATCGTAACCACCAACGCAGCCATCTACATTACGCTGGGCCAGAATATCGGTTCCTGCGTGACTGCCATGCTTTCCAGTATGGGTGGCTCCCGCACGGCAAAACGTGCAGCTGTCATGCACCTGACCTTCAACGTCATTGGCGCGGTTGTATTCGGAACCATTGGTTTCATCTTTTTTTCAACCTGCGTCCGGCGTTTGCGGTGTCCAATATCAGTGCGGTGCAGATTTCCATTTTCCATACGATCTTCAACCTGACGATGACCACGCTGCTGTTCCCGTTCGCGGATGTGTTGGTTAAGATTTCCGGCATGGTCGTGAAGGAGAAAGCAGAGGAAGAGCCGGTTGTGGAGGATGCGGAAACTGCTGCCACCCTCAAACATCTGGATGAGCGTATCTTCGAGTCTCCTGCATTTGCAGTGGAGACTGCAGCCCTTGAAGTTGTCCATATGGGCCAGATCACCTACGAAAATGTGGTCCGTGCCATTGATGCGGTCCTGACCGTGACCTCTGACGAGGTGGAAACGGTATTCAAGACCGAGCAGACCATCAACAATATGGAGAAGATGCTGACCGAGTATCTCATCAAGGTAGACAACCTTTCCCTGACGGAAAAACAGAAGAAGGTTGTAAACAACCTGTTTTACAGTGTCAGCGATATTGAGCGTATCGGTGACCATGCGGAAAACCTGGCAGAACAGGCCCAGTACATGGTAGAGCACGGACTTCAGTTCTCTACGACTGGTGCGGATGACTTAAAATCCATCAGCGACAGCGTGTTAAAATCCTTCCAGTATGCCATCGACGCAAGACAGAATGGCAATATGGGAGGCAGTGCGCAAAAGGTCAGCCAGTATAGGATGATGTCGACAGCCAGGAAGAGGAGCTTCGCGAGAAACACATCGAGCGCCTTTCAGCAGGAGAGTGCAAGGCCTCTGCGGGTGTGGTATTCCTGGATATCATCAGCAAACCTGGAGCGTGTGTCCGACCATGCCTACAACCTGGCAGGCTATGTCAAGGACGAGATGTTAATCGACATAATCGTGAGCAGAATTGCGCAATTCATTCGGATTCTGTATACAAAGCACAAAAGAAAGCCCTTCGGAGCAGGTCTCCGAGGGCTTCTTTTGACAAAAACAAGACGATAATTCTATAGTTTTTTGTCAATATGGCAAAAAAAGGCTTGCTATTTTGTGCATTATTAGGTACAATAAGAGCAAGGTTGATGAGTTTTTTTAACAATCATCATATTTTTAACAATCTAGGAGGAATGAATCATGGCAGTTAAAGTAGCAATCAATGGTTTTGGTCGTATCGGCCGTCTGGCTTTCAGACAGATGTTTGGCGCAGAGGGTTATGAGGTAGTAGCAATCAACGACTTAACCGATCCGAAGATGTTAGCTCACTTATTAAAATACGATACCGCACAGGGCGGATACGCAGGTCACATCGGTGAGGGGCAAGCACACCGTAGAGGCTGGCGAGGATTCCATCACTGTAGACGGCAAGAAGATCACCATCTACAAAGAGGCTAAGGCTGCTGACCTTCCGTGGGGAGAGATTGGCGTAGATGTAGTTTAGAGTGTACTGGTTTCTACACCTCCAAAGGAGAAAGTCTCAGGCTCACATTGACGCAGGCGCTAAGAAAGTTGTTATCTCCGCTCCGCTGGAAACGATCTTAAAGACCATCGTTTACAGCGTAAATGAGAACACCTTGACTGCAGATGATAAGATCATTTCCGCAGCATCCTGCACCACCAACTGCCTGGCACCTATGGCAAAGGCTCTGAAAAGATTACGCCCGATTCAGTCCGGTATCATGTCCACCATCCACGCTTACACAGGCGATCAGATGATTCTGGACGGACCGCACAGAAAAAGGCGATTTAAGAAGAGCAAGAGCAGGCGCTGCAAACATCGTTCCGAACTCCACCGGTGCTGCAAAAGCAATCGGTCTGGTTATTCCGGAGTTAAACGGCAAGCTCATCGGTTCCGCACAGCGTGTTCCGGTACCGACCGGTTCCACCACCATCTTAACCGCAGTTGTTAAGAAAGCAGGCGTTACCAAAAGACATCAACGCAGCTATGAAAGCAGCAGCAAGCGAGTCCTTCGGTTACAACGAGGATCCGATCGTTTCTTCCGATGTTATCGGTATGAGATACGGTTCCCTGTTCGACGCAACCCAGACCATGGTAGCTCAGATCGCAGATGATCTGTACGAGGTTCAGGTTGTTTCATGGTATGACAACGAGAACTCCTATACTAGCCAGATGGTTCGTACAATTAAGTACTTCGCTGAGTTAGCATAAGTTACAAACTTACAAAAGACTCCATAAAGGGTCCGGTCACATGTGGGCCGGGCCCTTTTTCTATACATAGAAAAAGCGTTCTATGTACAGCTGTAATCAAATGTATACAAAGAAAGGGGACAACCTCTATGTTAAACAAAAAAAGTGTTGACGATCTGAAAATTTAAAAGGAAAAAGAGTTCTGGTGCGCTGTGATTTCAACGTACCGTTAAAGAACGGTGTCATCACCGACGAGACCCGTATCGTGGCTGCACTGCCGACCATCCAGAAACTGATCGGTGAGGGCGCAAAAGTGATTCTCTGCTCCCACCTGGGCAAAGTAAAGAATGGCCCGAACGAGGGGCGAGTCTCTGGCTCCGGTTGCAGTACGCCTGTCCGAGAAGCTGGGCAAGGATGTTGTATTCGTATCCGATTACCACGTAACTGGCGAGGCAGCTACCAAGGCTGTTGAGGCTATGAAAGAAGGGCGACGTTGTCCTGCTTCAGAATACCCGTTTCCGTGGCGCGGAAGAGACCAAGAACGGCGAGCAGTTCAGCAAAGAGCTGGCTGATCTGGCAGATGACTATGTATGTGATGTATCGGCTCCTCCCACAGAGCACACGCTTCCGTTGAGGGCGTAACTAAATTTATCACCGCAAAGGGGCGGCACCAACGCAGTTGGTTACCTGATGCAGAAAGAAATCGACTTCCTGGGCAACGCTGTCGAGAACCCGGTAAGACCGTTTGTGGCAATTCTGGGCGGCGCAAAGGTTGCGGACAAATTAAACGTAATCTCAACCTGCTTGAGAAGTGCGACACTCTGATCATCGGCGGCGGCATGGCATTCACCTTCTTAAAGGCAGAGGGGCAAAGAGATCGGTAAATCCCTGGTAGACGACACCAAGTTAGATTACTGCAAAGGAGATGCTGGAGAAGGCTGAGAAGCTTGGCAAGAAGCTCCTGCTTCCGGTAGACGCAGCAGTAGCAGCATCCTTTCCCGGATCCAATCGATGCACCGATCGAGGTTCAGAACGTGCCCGCAGACCAGATCCCGGCAGACATGATGGGCCTGGATATCGGCACTGAGACCGCAAAACTGTACGCAGAGGCTGTTAAGAGCGCCAAGACCGTTGTATGGAACGGGCCGATGGGCGTATTCGAGAACCCGACCCTGGCAGCAGGTACCATTGCCGTAGCCAAAGCACTGGCAGAGACCGACGCCACCACCATCATCGGCGGCGGTGACTCCGCAGCAGCAGTCAACCAGCTCGGCTTCGCAGACAAGATGAGCCACATTTCCACCGGCGGCGGCGCATCCCTGGAGTTCTTAGAGGGCAAGTCCCTCCCAGGCGTAGCAGCAGCGGACGATAAGTAAGTACTTAGTGCGGTGCGAGCGAAGCACGAGCTTAGTAAGGGGAAGTTCCAAAGGAAAAGCTACCAAATGAATCAGGAGGATACTATATTATGTCCAGAAAAAAATCATCGCAGGCAACTGGAAGATGAACATGACCCCTTCCGAGGCAGTTGCCCTGATCAAAAACCACTTGTACAGAACGATGAAGTAGACGTTCTGCTCTGTGTTCCGGCCATCGACATCATCCCGCTATGGAAGCAGCAAAGGGAACCAACATCCAGATTGGTGCTGAGAATATGTACTTCGAGGAGAAAGGCGCTTATACCGGCGAAATTTCCCCAAACATGTTAGTAGATGCAGGCGTAAAATACGTCATCATCGGCCATTCTGAGAGAAGAGAGTACTTCGCGGAGACTAATGAGACGGTAAATAAGAAAGTTCTCAAGGCATTTGAGCACGGTATCACCCCGATCATCTGCTGTGGTGAGAGCCTGACCCAGAGAGAGCAGGGCATCACCATTGACTGGATCCGTCAGCAGATCAAAGGTTGCATTCTTAAACGTAACCGCAGATCAGGCAAAGACCGCAGTCGTTGCTTATGAGCCGATCCTGAACCATCGGTACCGGAAAGTGGCTACCACCGAACAGGCACAGGAAGTATGTGCAGCTATCCGCGCATGCATTCGCGAGATCTATGATGAGGCAACCGCAGCAGCCATCCGCATCCAGTATGGCGGCTCTGTATCGCAGCAAGCGCACCGGAGCTGTTTGCGCAGGCAGACATCGATGGCGGTCTGGTAGGCGGCGCATCCTTAAACCGGATTTTGGCGTAATTGTGAATTACAACAAATAAGACAGCCGTAAAGGGAATGTTAAGGAATCAGAAACAGGTATTTCAAAAACTATACACTGCATTCTTTTTATAGTAAAAATAAGTGGGAGCGGAAGCATATTCCGTTCCCATTTTTGTTTTCCAGACGTGGAAAGGATATTCTGGAAAGCTTGCGGAGGCATATATGAGTGTAGATACGAAAACATAAGAGGACATCCTCAAAGCATGAAAAAGAGCATTCCAAAATCAGGACAGTGATTCTGCACAATGTGCTGATCACGCTGCTGATTATGGGAATATCGACCATTATGGCGCAGGCCTTTTTTCATTACAGTAAAAACTCTACCAGTGTAGCAATTATCTATGTGCTGGCAGTCATGCTGGTGGCCCGTTATACAATCGGCTATATCACAGGAATCATTGCGGCAGTTTTCGGCGTATTTTTTGTTAATTATGTTTTTTACATTTCCATATATGAATTTTAATTTTCCATAGACGGATACCCGGTGACCTTTCTTGGCATGTTGCTGGTGTCTTCCATCACCAGTACGACAACGACACGCTTTAAAAAAGCAGAGCCAGCTTCTGAATGAACGTGAAAAAGCTTCTGGTGGAGGCAGAGAAAGAGACCATGCGGGCGAATCTGCTGCGGGCGGTATCGCATGATCTGAGAACTCCGTTAACCAGTATCATTGGCCTGGCAGATACTGCGCTGAGTGACAGTCCGGAAATAACGGAAGCAAAACGATGTGAACTGTTAGCAGGAATTCGTGAGGACGCCAACTGGCTGTTAAACATGGTGGAAAATCTGCTTTCTGTTACCAGAATCCGGGTGGGAGATACGCATGTGAGCACATCACCGGAGCCACTGGAGGAAGTGGTAGCAGAGGCGGTGCAGCGTTTCGGAAACGGCTTCCGGATAGTAAGGTTGATGTGAAGGTTCCAGATGAGTTTCTGATGGTACCCATGGACGCTACACTCATTGAGCAGGTTATCATCAACCTGCTGGAGAACGCGGTGTATCATTCCGGAACGGATGAGCCAATTGAGTTTTATGTGGAGAAGAGAGACGGCTATGTAGCGTTTCATATCCGGGATTATGGCAAAGGGAATTGATCCGGAGCGCCTGAAAACAATTTTTGACGGAGCAGGAATCGAACCTAATGCCAGCGGAGATTCCCACAAAGGAATGGGAATCGGACTTACCATCTGCAAGACCATTATCAATGCGCATAACGGAAACATTGAGGCGGCAAACCGCCTGAAGGGAGCCGAATTCATTTTTACATTACCATTGGAAGAGGAAGAAGAACATGACAAATAAACAGGTAATTCTGATCATTGAAGATGAAAAAATATTGGAAATTACATTGAGACGATTGTGATATCAAATGGCTACAAGGCCCTGCGCGCCATGAACGGAATGTCGGGACTTTCCCTGTGCACCTCCCACCATCCGGACCTGATTCTTCTGGATCTGGGACTGCCGGATATTGATGGCAGTGAGGTTCTTGAGCGTGTGCGTGGTTTCTCTGCGGTTCCGGTCATTGTAATCTCTGCCAGAACCCAGGAGGCGGAAAAAGTTCAGGCTCTTGACCAGGGAGCCGATGATTACATAACAAAGCCCTTCGGTTCTGAGGAACTGCTGGCGAGAATCCGCACGGCCCTGCGCCACAGCGCCCAGGTGTCAAACGCTGGTCCGCGTGAGACGGTTTACTCCCGGATGGCCTGGTCATTGATTTTGATAAACGGGTGGTGACGCTGAATGGAGAAGACATCCACCTGACCCAGATCGAGTATAAGCTGGTATCCCTGCTTGCCAAAAATGCGGGCAAGGTTCTCACGTATGACTTTATCCTGAAGGAAATCTGGGGGCCGTATGCCGATACCGATAACCAGATCCTCCGCGTAAACATGGCAAATATCCGCCGCAAACTGGAAAGCAATCGGCAGAGCCGCACTACATCTTTACCGAGATTGGAGGGGATACCGGATGAAGGAATAAAAATAGTATTTTAGAATCCGCTGTTGATGATCTTCCAGTCGTCGGATTTGGACTTCCTTGCGATGCTGATGTAGCGGAAGGGGTTGCCGTCCCGGCGGTCGAGGTTGGTCAGAACCCGGTAGATGATGATATTGCCGGGGCCGTAATCGTCTTCGATTCCGCTGTTGTGGTACTGCGGGTCGGAGGAGTCTGCAGGGTAGATCTGGTCAACGCCTTCAAAAGAAGTCACTTCTTCTGTAAAATAATACTGGGCAAGCGCTTCGGTGGCATCCAGTTCTTCCTGGGTGAGGGCTTCCAGATAGGAAGTTCCGGAGACAGCGGTTTCATTGACGGCGGTACTGCCGCTCGGAATTTGTCCGGCAAATTCCGAAGGAATCATGGAAAGAGCGTTGCGGTCTGACTCGGAAAGGCTGTAGTAGAAATTCAGCCATTTTAACGTGTCATCGGAAAGCTCTTTTTTTTTTTTGAAGACGCCCTGGAACTCTACGGTGTCATCGGCCAGAAAAAGTTCATAGGTGCCGGAAGCTTCATCGGTCAGGACAGCGGCTGCGCCATCGGCCAGAATGCAGTAGGGGAGCTCCCTGACAGTCAAAACTGGCTTCTTCATTGCGGGCAGGTTTTTGTCCGCCGGCTGTTATGGACTGAATGGTGCCGTCTGTATGGTCCGCTGCGTGAACACCGTGCGCCCCGCGTCATAATACATGGTATTGTCTAAAAAAATCATATCGGAAGGTTCCTGGTCTGCCTGCATGCTGGTCGCGGAGGTATCTGCGGTTTTTGCGGCAGTGCTTTCTGACGCGCCGCAGCCGCTAACAGCCAGAGCCGTGGCCGACAGAGCCAGAAGAACCAGAAATTTGCGGTATTTTTGCATAATAATTCTCCCAAATTAATCGTTCTGTCATTATAGCAAGTATGGATCAAAAAGCTTTAAGATATTTTTAATTTTGGATTACTTCTTAGAAAACAGTTGTTTAGTCAAATAAGTGCCGCAACCCTTGTAAATACAAGGACTGTGGCACTTTGAGCTACATACACGAAATATAGTAATATTTTATCTTCGTTTACTTTTTTCTGAATTCCTTTCATGTTTCGTTTTGTTATGAATTGATAGTCAGTTCGGAATTTACAGGCTTCATGGAGGTCATCGGTTATTTCATGACGTTCATATACCGGCATGAATCCTTGCTCTTCGACATCAGCAAACTTTATATCTTTCAAAGTGTGAAGTAATTGGCTGGTCGTATAAGTTCCTTTTAAAGAACGATTTAATAATCTAAAATGGAGCAATGCAAGAAAACAAGTAAGAAAATGTGCTTTAATGCGAGCCTTACGGGTTAAATAAACCGGTCTGGCTTCAAAATCAGTTTTCATAGTTCTAAAACAATCTTCAATCTGCCATCTTCCTTCACTTACTTTTAAAATATCTGCAACATCATCATCAAGCAGGTCTGTACAGATGGCATAAAGTCCATCATACATTTCTTCTTCTGCAATCTTCTCCAGATCAAGATAATAATGGATTGTGGCTTTTTCCCCTCATTTGTGACAGCAACCTTATTTACAAATCGAGCAGGATCATTTGGATTTTTGCGTTGCTTTTTAAAGTTCCATTTGCAACCATTTTTTCTGCTCTACTGATTTGCTCTGCACGGATAGCTTTTGGTAAGCAGCATATTTAGGGGAGTAGGTTATGATCAATCGTTGATGTAACTTTTTGGTTGTAAAAGGCTCATCTTTATAGAAAAGCTGTTCTTTATCGTTTTCTGTTAAATTTGTAATATCGACAACTTTATCATCTGATAATCGTTTAAAATCTGTTTTGTTCAAAGCCCATGCCCGATCTTCAGCAGGCAGCTTTTTTGATTGACTGAGTGACAATAAATGCCCGTTGTCCCATATGATTGAGTACACGGTTATCTTCGGAAGCAAGCCCGGCATCACTGCAATAAATAAATTTCTCACAACCGAATTGTTGAAGAATCTTAGTTTCTAAAGGCTTCAAAGATTTCTGCTCATTTTGATTTCCCGGAAAAAGAGAAAATGCTAGAGGGATTCCGTCGCCATCTGTGAAAAGTCCCATTTGGATAATCGGGTTGGGACGATGCTCCTTGCTTTTCCCATATTTCTTGTCTCCATCTTCCTGTTCAATTTCAAAGTAGTAGTTTGTACAGTCATAATAAAGGATCCGATCATTTCTGTTTCCGAGGAAAAAAACTGTTTTTATAAACTTCCGATTGAATAAAATCCATTTCTGATGCAAGAACGGAAAGAGCGCGATATACATCATGAAGTTCATATGTTGGTGGTTCAAGGAATTGTTTTGCAGCACGAAAGGAAGAACTTTTACTGGAAGGTTCCAACACTCTTGTATAGATCAAATCTGACAAAATCGCATTGAGATCATACTCGAATTTATGCCTGCTTTTGATTTTTTCGACAGATAGAATCCATTTTCAGTCCATAATAAATGGATTGAAGAAAAAGATAACCGCCAGAAAAAAGTTTCTGTTTATGATAGTCCATGAACCGATTTGAATGCAAGGGAATCATAACAGTTGCATCTTCTTTTTCACTTTTTATATTTCAGAGTTTCAAGACGGGCTTGTTCATTTGCCCATGCGAGAACCCCTTCGCGATCCGTATGAAGTTGTTTTGATAAATCAGCCAAAGTACCTAATTTACGGATTGTTTTTGAAGTACTTTTTCCCTGAGCACTTGTATAGGATTGTGTAATATAAAATGACTCAGAATTTTTCGATTTTGATGTTGTTACACGCATAATGATCACCTCTGTCATTATTATAACATATATCACCAAATATTACTATATAATAAAAACAAAAATTTGACAAAAAAATAAGCCTGTTTCAAGGCTTTGCAGTATCTAATTTTGATGTATGTTGCCATTGAGATTCTGTCCGGTGCCCTGCGGGGAGTGGGAGACTGCTGGCGTCCCATGATCATCAGCCTGCTTGGTGTCTGTGTGCTGCGCGTGGGCTGGATTCTGATCGCGGTACCGCTTAAGCGGGATATCTACACGATTATGTTCAGCTATCCGCTGACCTGGGTTACCACAACGGTGCTGTTTGTTATTTACTATCTGTTTTTTGGAAAACTGAAAATAGAAAATCCACATACAAAAGAAGCTGCAGATGCGTAATGACGTCTGTTCTTTCTGTTTACGCTATGTTGTTTACATTTCCGGAACCGGGGTCGGTCTGGACTTGTCAAAGATGTCTTCGGCCCGGAACAGATCCTCTAATTTGCGTGGACGGCCTTCTGCCTCCGCGGCGATATCTTTCCACATGCGGTAACCGTCGAGATTTCTGCGGCCCTGGCGGAGATAGTCATCGCCGAGCTGAACCCAGTACTGGCTGGAATCTACGTTGCAGAAGTAGCGGAAACCGGCATTGTAAAGATAGCGGAACCGCTCATTCTCCATGGTGTATGGATGCCAGTCGCCCACATCCGCTCCAAATGGGAAGAGGATGATGTCGGTGGGGCCGATCAGGGATTCTACTTCGATTCCCATTTGTCTGTGTCAGACTGAAACGGTCCCATTCCACGGTACCGAGATCCAGATGGCCCCAGCTGTGGGAGGCGAGCTCCCAGCCGTTGTCACGCAGGCACTGGGCCACCTCTGCGGCCGCCTGACGGTCCTGCTCGTAGGTTTCGGAGCCGGTGTAGGCAGAAGAAGTGCGGTAGCCGAGGATGCCCTCGTAGCCGGTGAAGGCCAGAACAGCCCGTAGCGCCCTTATAGGAAAAATCCGGGTGATGTTCGCAGAATTTTTCCAGGATCGGAACCAGGTCATAGTCTCCGGTGGTGACAGTGCCGTCGTCCAGAGTCATCTGGCAGGTGGGCTTGCCGTCTTCTCCGATCACGATGCGGTTCGCGAAGCCGTCCCCATCCATGTAGGGATAATAGCAGAGGTCATCCTGGGACATGACAAAAGGAATCTTGCCTGGCGGGAGCATGATATCTCCGCCTTCATGATGGTGTTTCCGTTTTCGTCGGTAGTTTCGTAAGCCATATCGTGAAGCTTTACCAGGACGTAGCCTTTTCATACATGGTCTCCAGAATTTTGTTGAATTCGTCGATGGTGGTCATGACCTGGTTGTAGCCGTCCTGGTCTGCGTCCCCTGTCGAAGGCTTTGATGGATCCGCAATCAGTGTGAAAGAATACATGAGTAATCTGGCTGATGGGGGTGCGGACCAGCGTGGCTTTTGTGGATTCATATCCGGCAATGGCGGATATGACCTCCGGATCGGAGGCAAATTCTTCGGAACCCTTCAGCAGTTCTATGGCGGCGTCGTAATCATAGCCGGCTGCCAGCAGGTAGGCCTGGTGGAGCAGGTCCGCAGCCGGAGTGTCCGGCATGACGAAGCCGTCTCCTCCGTGGGAGCTTCTGCTTCGAACCAGCTGCGTCTGTGGAGATGACAATGCCGCCGGAGGTGTCGGAGCTTTGCTATGATGCTGCTTCCTCAGAAAAAAAGGCCGGTGCCCAGTGCGCCGATCAGTTTTGATGGCAGGCTGCCACAGCCAAAAACAGGGGAGCCTGGAGGGCGCCGCTTGCGGCTGTAGGACCTGCCGAATAGTATTCATTCATATATGGAAAACCCCTTTATGTAAATTTAATCCTGATTTCATCATAGCATAGAAGCAGAAAAATAGCCATAGATTATAGGAAAAAGGTTGCGGTTTGCAGGCGGGAATCCTATGAAAAAAATGGTAATGGCTCTATGCGCCAGCTTTCTGGTAAATCTGATAAAATCGCAGGACCGTGCGCATGGGGAATGGCAGGCTTGTGGCCGGTAATGGGGGAAAACAGGCGGAAACGATCCGGGCGGAGCAGGCCGGGCAGAGCGACAGTCTGTCTGTGCAGGTGCAGGCCCCAAGCGCGGTTTTGATGGAAGCTTCTACCGGGCAGACCATTTATGAGAAGAATGCGGATGAACGGCGCAGTCCGGCCAGCATCACGAAAATCATGACCCTGATCCTCATCTTTGACGCGATTGACGTGGGAAAAATCCGCTTAAGTGATGAGGTGGTGACCAGCGCCCATGCCAAATCCATGGGCGGTTCCCAGGTGTTTTCTGGAGGAAGGAGAGGTCCAGACGGTGGGAGACCCTGATCAAATTGCATTGTCATTGCATCCGGCAATGACGCGTCGGTGGCCATGGCAGAGTACATAGCCGGTTCGGAGGATGCCTTTGTCCAGAGCATGAATGAGCGGGCAAAGGGACTTGGTATGACAGGAACCCATTTTGTAGACTGCTGCGGCCTGACGGAGTCGCCGGAGCATCTGACTACGGCGCGGGACATTGCCATTATGTCACGGGAACTGATCACGAAATATCCGCAGATTCATAACTACTCAACCATCTGGATGGAGAATATTACCCATGTAACAAAGCAGGGAACCAAAGAGTTCGGGCTTGCCAATACCAATAAGCTTCTGAAAATGGCTACAAATTTTAAAGTGACCGGCCTAAAGACCGGTTCCACTTCTCTGGCGAAGTACTGCCTGTCTGCCACAGCCGAGAAGGACGGCGTGCGGCTGATTGCCGTGATCATGGCGGCACCGGATTACAAGGCACGCTTTGCGGATGCCCAGGCGCTTTTAAACTATGGATACGCCAACTGCCGTCTGTACGAAGACCGGGAGATGCCGGCATTGCCGCAGATGGATGTGGCAGATGGTGTGGAGCCTTCCGTTTTGCTTCAGTACGCGGGCGGATTCTCCTATTTGGGGCTTGGCGGGGAAGATTTTTCTTCCATAGAAAAAGAAACTGCTGCTACCGGAAACGATGCAGGCACCGGTGACAGAAGGAGAAAAAGCCGGGTACTGCGCTATGAACTGAATGGAAAGGCGCTGGGGGAGGTAGAGATTCTGACAGCGGGCAGTGTGGAAAAGGCAGGCTTTTCGGATTATCTTTGTATGGTGTTTCGTGTCTGGAGCCTGGCGTGCGGGAATAAAAAGATTCTGGAAAGGAAACGTCACGGAAGTAATCTCATACAATATAGGGATTAAGACGATTGCGGGAGATTTTTTGAAATGATGAAAAACGACTGCGGTTTCTGCTTGCGGGCTGCCTTGCGTGCGCGGCTCTGGGTGGCTGCGCCAGGGAAACATCCGGGGGATACCTGTGACGATGTATGAGGTGGCCCATTCTGTTTTTACGCGCGCCACAGTATGCGGCAATTGAACTTGGTTATTTTAAGGAAGAGGGCATTGACCTGACTCTGGTAAACGGGGCCGGGGCAGATAAGGTCATGACCGCCATGCTGGCCGGAGACGCGGATATCGGCTTTATGGGATCGGAGGCCAGTATCTATACTTTACGCCCAGGGCGCGAAGACTATGCGGTTAACTTTGCGCAGCTGACCCAGCGTGCCGGAAACTTTCTGGTGGCGCGCCAGCGGATCCGATTTTTCCTGGCAGAAATTAAAGGGAAGCCGGGTGCTGGGCGGCCGGGCGGAGGTATGCCGCAGATGGTTTTTGAGTATATTTTAAAGAAGAATGGCATAGATCCAAAGGCAGACCTGACCATAGACCAGAGCATTCAGTTTGGCCTGACCGCGGCCTTTACCAGTGACCAGTCCGATTATACGGTAGTGTAGTAATTAATACTGCCCTCATATCAATAATTTTAATCCCGCTGATTTTGCGGGTTTCATGATCTACAGTTATCTCTTCTATTGTTTGCTTCCCAAAATGCTCCTTATGAGTCGGATCCAGATTCCAAATACAACTCTTTCCAGTTTCCTTTAAATTTTTTTGATACCGATATCAGCTTTTCCTGCCTCAGTCGCTGCTCCTGATTGTCTGTGAGGATGATATGGCGGCACTGATCGCTCTATTCAGACTCATAATAATCTTCCGATATACGTCCTTTCTGGTACATGTTATTCAGGCAGTTTCAACTCGTCTTTATAGGACTGATTGACTTTTTAGGCTTTGGCTTAGATTCTGGTGCCAGGTCGTATTCGATCAACGCATCCTGGGACGTCCCAATGTTGTCCAACAGATATTGTTTCAATCGCGCTTTCCCGAAAAGAAGCCCCCTCGTGATATCTGAATTTTCCCATGCAGTTATATCTTACATCGCAGTAGATAGATCCGTCTTTTCTGGTTCGCTTTCTCTGGCGGCCAGAGAATTTATTTCCCGCACAAAGGGCAGGTAATAAGAGAAAACAGATATACATACCCACTCGGCTTGTAGGTCTTTTGCCTGGCGGGATTTCAAAAAGGATATTGTACTGCTCCATGGTTAGGTATGGTTCTTCTTCCATCGGAATCGATTCCGGCATATTTCGGGTTATGGAATATCTTATCGATCTTGTAGCAGCTGGGAGCATTGTCCTTATATTTGTCGATAATGTACTGTATAGTATTGCGAATGGAAAAACAGGAAAAGTAGTGGTGGTCAATAGCATCTTCGATGATGTACCCGATACCGCGCTGTCCTTCTTGATATAACCATCTTCTATGAGATATCCATAGGGGGCGCACATACCAGTTACACACATTCCTTTTTGATCGTTTGTGGTCAAATACAGCCTTGATACGCTCTGATGTTCGGTCATTCCGCCTGGTTTACAGACAGCATGATATTGATGACCATCTGCCCGTTTGCGGTGGAGGAATCATAGTTTTCGAATATGGTTTTCCAGTAGCAGTGATGGGTCCGGATCTCCTCGGTGATATTGTAATCCTTGATGTTGCGAAACCATCGGTCAAGCTTGATTTACCAGGACCATGTCGATTTTATCCTGCTTGATATCTTCCAGGAGCCGAAGAAGACCTTTTTCTTTTGGACATGCTTTTTCCTGGCCCGATATTCCTTCGTCCGCATAAACTCCGGCTATGATGTAATTATTTTTTGGCTGCATACTCTTCCGGGCGAGGCGCTGGGCGGAGGAAGAGACAGGCCGTTCAGGTGTTGTTCTCTGTGCTGACTGATGTAGATAGCACATCGTGTTTCAGTTATCATCGTATCACTCCCTTATATTCTATGAAAATGAGTATAAAAATAACACCCCTTTTGCCAGGATGCTTTGGAAATGATATAATTCAGATGTCCTGTTAGATTATATCATTTCCGGTGACCGCTAAAGTAATCTGTTTCATAAATCGCTCGGCACGTCAATGCCGAGCGATTTTTTATTTTATTCAGATATTTTCGTAATTAATCATTGCACTTCCCAAAAATTCCAGATAGAGAATAGGATGATACGATGTATAATGAACCAACATCCATTTCCTTCAAAAAGGAGTGATTGCCATGGGGAACAAAAAATTATCTGTTATCATAATATAAAGATTTATGCGATCTACTACAGATCAACACATACTTTATATTAAATTTGGACTTCTGGGCATGACACAATTGATTCTTTTTAGATAAAACTGAAAATTTTATTTTATGAAATGGATGCCCCAGAAAGGGCTATCCAATCTCTTTCTTGCCGTATATCAACCGGCGGATATCTTCTTCCAGTTCCTCTGGGTATCTGGCACATCGGACAGTCAATGGGGCGGAGCTGCTCAGCTTCTTGCCAGGTACAGGCTTAATGTAGTTCTTAGAACATTTCAATGATTCGGCAACTTCATATTCTTCGATAATCTTTTTATCAGTTCATCAAATGATATTTCTCCGGCTTCATCCTACAATAACTGGGGTCTGCACATATAGCTCACCGATCTCTTCTGTGAGCCACTGTTAACTGTTATGCGGCAGATCAGGCGCAGAGAGAGAAGGGCGTCACTGATATTTTGATTCTATTGACACTTTCTAATTCTTTTATTACATCGCGACTAACACCAAGGCTACCAGAAAGCGAAATATCTTTTCGTATCTGTTACTCTCTCTCCTAAATTCACAATAATCACCTCCTTGATTACTATATATCTAAACTCAAATGGGCGCGCAAGCCCAAAAAGCATAATAAAGTACAAAAATTGTTTAAATTTGGGCTATTTGTGCTACTATGGGCGTAGAAACACCAAACAACACGAAAGAACGTGATGAACAACAAATCAGACATAAAGAAACAGAGAACAGATCAATTCAAAGCTCGATGAGTTTAACAAATTCACGAACGAATGATGAGTGAAAAATGCGGATCAGATGAAATCACAGAACGCTGGTAAATTCAATGTCAGATAAACTGGCAGGTCTTGGGTGCTGCGAGAAGAACGATGCGATGCGGAGAAAACCTATATCTCTTCCGTATCCCAGAAAGGGAAAGATTAAATCTTCATTTGGCCATTCGTGATATCGCTCTAACATTTCGAGAGCCATAAGGCCACGATCTGGAAGAAGGGTCAGTTCTACCCAGAAAACAAAAAGATGGCTTGATCGACGCATTATGGCAATGAAAGTTATAGGTATCAGAATCGATGAATAAATGAAATTGTGTTCTTCATGTCGCTCCTTTCTAATGTACTGGCGTGCCAGCGCCTATAACTACAGTATAAGACGGAGCGGTATTGATCAACACAAGAAACACGAAAAGGAGAGCAAGAAGAGATTAGAAGACGAGAGAAAGAAATCGATATGTTCGTGCAGAGATTACTGTGAAACCGTCGGAAAGCAAGAACCAGGATTCTGGATATCCTGACCGGGATGGTAAATCGCAGAGCAGGTAGGAAACCAGAAGACAGCATGACGGTCAGTTATAAGAATCATCTCCTTTCTGTAGATACTGGTGCCAACACCGTATTCACAGTACAGGACGGAGCGGAGCATTGAGGCAATGAAAGGAGGAGAACGTGGCGAACAAACAAATCGGAACATAAAGAAACAAGAGAACAGATCAATTCAAAGCTGATCGATGAGTTTAACGGAATTCACGAACGAATGATGAGTGAAAATGGATGCCAGAAGAAATCACAGAACTGGTAAATTGTCAGATAAAGCTGGCAGGTCAGGTTGTACGAGAAGAACGTGCGATGCACGGAGAAAACCCATATCTGCTTCCTCCGTACATCCCAGGGAAAGATTAATTTTCATAAGCCGCTCCTTTCTTAATGTATCGGCGTGCCAGCGCCTTTCTTAACATAATATAAGACGGAGCGGAGCATGTGGCAATAGAAACAAAACGAAGGGAGGGAAAGGGAAGATGATGAGAGTAATTGGCCAGACTAAAGAATACAAAGATCATGAACCGTTTAAAACCATAATCAAACTGCACGATGAAGCATCAGAGAATCTGTGCAAGTTGGACATGGAAGCATGTAAAGTCCATATAAAAAAGGATGGGGAAAACTGATTCCGGAAATTATAGTGGATGAAAAATTAATAAATGAAGCATGCGAAACGATCTCACAGGAACATGAAAAGAGTTGCATGAAGCATACAGAAAAACTTGATGACCTGACCAAATAAAGATC
>VOFG01004361.1_pt1 | contig 24226 bp, 44 predicted proteins | sample 5384171 | NCBI WGS metagenome assembly VOFG01 (sample SAMN12384726, study PRJNA508395) | human gut metagenome | isolation source: healthy gut F | host: Homo sapiens | reverse complement strand
ATATTAAAGATGTTGGGGTCAAAGCCCCAACAATGATGCCAACGGATTGTTTCGTGCTACGCACTCCCACAATCCTACCCGCTATTCGCATATCATGGTGCTTACGCCCCACTTTTATGCTCATATCGGGGGCGGGTCTCAAGGTCATTCTACCACCAGTGTGCAAGCACACGTGGTTTCAGACCTGATACGCTGTGGAGCTAAAAACTTCTTATCGAGATGGTCAGCGGAAAGCAGGGTGTTCCTAAGCAGGTGCATTAGCAGGAGCGTTCCGAAGACACTTTGCAGCGTTTGTTAGAGAAAGTAAATCGAGTGCCATTGCACGAAGATTTCCACTTTCGAGTTACAAACGGTCAACGGGCTGAGGTAAAGCGGGCCTGCAGTGCGAAGGAATATCTCTGATTTCCGCGTCCGCTTCGCCATAAAGAGGTCTTTTGCTTTACAAGCGTATCATTCCAACAAATACAAATTTCCCTCTTGACATTTCCTCCTGATTTGTATAATGAAGATATAACAATTAAACAAATATTTAATTGATACCCCTAAAAGATATTCTGATTGAAAAGGAGACGGAACTATGAAAAAGACTTACAAAATCGAAGTAGACTGTGCAAATTGTGCAAATAAAATGGAAGAAGCTGCAAAGAAGACTGCAGGTGTCAAGACTGCAACAGTTAATTTTATGACTCAGAAAATGATCGTGGAGTTTGAGGAAGAACAGGATGTAAAGGCAGTTATGAAAGATGTCCTCAAAAACTGCAAAAAAGTAGAAGATGATTGCGAGATTTATCTGTAAGAGGCAGAATAAAAAGGAGTGAAGGTTTATGACGAAGAAGCAGAAAAGATGCTGATCCGTATTATCATTGCAGCAGTACTGCTGATCGCACTGAATTTTATACCGGTAAAGGGAATTTTGCGGATGATTCTTTTCCTGATCCCATACCTGGTTATCGGTTATGATATTCTGAAAAAGCAGGAAAAGGAATCCTTAACCGACAGGTATTTGACGAGAACTTTCTGATGGCAGTTGCTACAATAGGAGCGATCGCCATTGCAATTTATGACCGATCGGGAAATTTCAACGAGGCGGTAGCCGTTATGCTGTTCTATCAGATCGGGGAATTATTCCGCAGTTATGCAGTTGGAAAGAGCCGGAGAAATATCAGTGAACTGATGGATATCCGTCCGGATTATGCAAACATAGAGCAGGATGGAAAGTTGGAAAAGGGTAGATCCGGATGAAGTAGAAATCGGCACAGTGATCGTTGTTCAGCCGGGAGAAAAGTTCCGATTGATGGAATAGTTATAGAGGAACTTCAACATTGAATACAAGTGCTTTGACCGGAGAAAGTCTTCCGCGTGAGACAAAAGTGGGAGATGAGATCATCAGTGGATGTATCAATATGACCGGAGTGCTGAAGATACGGACAATAAAAGAATTTGGAGAGTCTACTGTTTCTAAGATTTTGGAACTGGTAGAAAATTCAACTTCAAGAAAATCCATCCGAGGACTTTATTTCAAAGTTTGCAAAATATTATACCCCCGGCAGTGTGCTATGGGGCATTGGCACTGGCAATCCTTCCTCCGTTAGTCCGTATGCTGGCGATGGGAGCAGCCCCGCAGTGGGATATATGGATTTATCGTGCGTTGACATTCCTTGTAATCAGTTGCCCGTGTGCATTGGTCATCAGTATTCCAGCTGAGTTTTTTGCCGGAATCGGTGGAGCGAGTCACGAAGGTGTGCTGGTGAAGGGATCAAATTATCTTTGAGGCAATGTCTCAGACAAAATATGTTGTTTTGACAAGACCGGTACACTGACCAAAAGGCGTATTTGAGGTAAATGGTGTTCATCATAGTGAAATGGAAGAAGAGAAAGCTTCTTAGGAATATGCGGCACTGGCAGAGAGTGCATCCTCTCATCCGATCAGCAGGAGCATCCAGCGTGCTTACGGAAAAGAGATCGACAGGACGCGAGTATCCGAAATTGAGGAGATCAGTGGAAATGGTGTGACCGCAAAGGTGGATGGAAAGCTTGTTGCTGCAGGAAATGATAAACTGATGAAGCGGCTTGGAATCACTCCGATTGACATGCCACAGTGCAGGAACGATCATCCATATTGCGATTGACGGAAAATATATGGGGTATATTCTCATTTCTGATGTGGAGAAACCGACATCCAAAAGAGGCAATCAGAGCATTGAAATCTGCCGGAATCGAGAAGACAATAATGCTGACTGGTGATGCGAAGCGTGTAGCAGACCAGGTGGCAGAAAATCTGGGACTGGATGAGGTTTTACATGTGAACTTCTTCCGTCTGACAAGGTAGCCCAGGTGGAAAGACTGCTGGCTGAAAAAACCGGAAAAGGCGAAGCTGGCATTTGTGGGAGATGGAATCAATGATGCTCCGGTGCTTGGCAGGGCTGATATCGGAATTGCCATGGGGGCAATGGGGGTTCAGATGCAGCGATTGAGGCGGCAGATGTTGTCCTGATGGATGATGATCCACTGAAGATTGTAAAGCAATCAAAATTTCAAAGAAATGTATCCGCATTGTCTATCAGAATATCATCTTTGCATTGACGATCAAGGCAATCTGTCTCGATCCTCGGTGCAATCGGTATTGCGAATATGTGGGGTTGCAATCTTTGCAGACGTAGGGTGTTATGGTGATTGCAGTTTTGAAATGCAATCCGGCGTTGTATGTAAAAAATCTAGAAATGATTCTGTTGGTGTATTCCTATGAGATGTTGTAGAACCTGGGGACAGACAACAGACAGGGAAGAAGGCAGGATGGAAATTCTGCAGCAGCCCTTTCAGAAAAATGTGGTCATGATTTTGGGGATAGTTCTTCCTGTTGCCAATTTTGTGGAACAGGGAAAAGATTTACGAAGGAAAAGTGAAAAAGAGCAGCCTGTGAATAAGGTAAAATGGCAGACAGTTCCTGTGCCGAAAAGCAGAGGCTGGTAATGAAACCGGCTTTTGGTAGAGAACTGTCTGCCTACCTATAGAATGATTAAAAATTGCAAAATCGAAAAAAATAAAATTAGCACTTGCAATTTTTGAAAAGTATGGTAATATATTATTTGTGTTTAACACGCGGGTGTAGTTCATCGGTAGAACACCAGCCTTCCAAGTTGATACGTGGGTTCCTGATTCCCATCACCCGCTTATATTTTTACCTTTTGAAAGTCTTCGGTTATGTAACGGAAGACTTTTTTAAAGGTTTTTTTTCTTTTATTCAGAGCATATATTATGATGTAGGATTGTGGAGTGCGTAGCACGGAGTAATCCGTGGCATCAAAGTCGGGGGCTTTTGACCCCGACATCTATATTATAGGAAAAAGGCGGGAAAAATTGCAGATGACAGACGAAAGAAAAAAGTAACAGGGCATATACTGGCATGTGGAACGGCATGTGGAACGCAGATCATGTGGGGAGCAACTTTGTATCGACAAAGTATTGTTGAAATATTTCCTTCCTGTGGAAATCCTGTTCACAAGAGCGGTACTTGCATTTTTGGCATTGTGGGTTTTTCCCGCACCGTCTAAAAGTTGCAGATAAGAAGAGAGAACTGGGATTTGCGGCTGCAGGTTTCTTTGGGATTGTGATGTATTTCATGATGGAAAATACTGCATTAACGATGACTTATGCATCCAATGTAGGAATTATTGTTGCATGTGCACCGTTTTTTGTTGCGGTTATGGTTGGAATTTTCTTTAAAAGTGAACGACCGGGAAGAAACTTTTTATAGGATTTGTGATCGCCATAACCGGAATTATTCTGATCAGCCTGAACGGGCAGAAAAGCCTGAATTTAAACCGGCAGGTGATTTCCTCGCTTTTCTTGCAATGATTTCCTGGGGATTGTATTCTGCGACTGTTAAAAAGATTGAAGAGTGGAATTATCCAACGGCTGCGGTAACAAGAAGAATTTACTTTTATGGAATTATTTTTCTGATTCCGGTGCTTATTTTGCAGCATGCGATGTGGGATATGGACGCATTGAAACGACCGGAAGTAATCTCCAATTTTCTGTTCCTCGGTGTCGGTGCAAGTGCTGTTGGATTTTTCCTCTGGAATTTATCAACAAAATGGATCGGAGTCGTCAAGACCAGTGTATATATCTATGTTTCCCCTGTCGTGACGGTAGTATTATCAATGTTTGTATTGATGAGAAAATGACCGTCGCATCCGTTTCAGGTTCGATCTTGATACTGATTGACTGATTATTTCGCAGAAAAGAAAAAGAATTAATTAGAAAGCGAGGAAACCGGAATGAAAAAAATGGCAGAAGACCGGATTACTGATCGTGTGGTGTATCATTATTGCAGGATGCTTTTATTTTTAGAAAAGAACTGACAACTGAGCAGATCCTGAACCATACACCCGGAAATTTATTGGCAGCATTCTTTATGATGATGGGACTGTTTGCTGTAAAAAGCGTCAGTGTCGTTATTTATTCCGGTCTGCTTTTTGCGGTAAGCGGAATGATCTTTCCGATGAAATTTGCCATTGCCGTGAATTTCTGCGGTGCTGCCATCATGGTTACACTTCCCTGGCTCATAGGGAAAAAAAGGTGGCGGTACGATGGTCAGTTCGATTATGAAGAAGTATCCGAAGACGGAGAAGTTAAAAGAGATCTGTACAGGAAATGGGTTCATACTGACATTTCTTCTCCGATTGGTGATCGGAAAAATACCGAGTGATTTTTTATGCTCATATCGGGATGCGGGTCTCAAGGTCATTCTACCACCAGTGTGCAAGCACACGTGGTTTCAGACCTTTTGACCCTGACATCAAAAAATTTTAAAAATTAGCACTCAACTCTTTACAGTGCTAACAATACGTGCTATATTTCTACTAGAACACAAAGAAAGAAGATCATCTGAAAGAAGAGTTTCGTGGAGAAAGCTTGTGGTTCAAAGGAGGGAAAGACTATGAATATTAATAAATTTACGCAGAATTCTTTGCAGGCAGTTCAGAATTGTGAGAAGATTGCCGCAGATAATGGCAATCAGGAACTGGCACAGGAGCATCTGCTGTATGCGTTGCTGACGCAGGATGACAGCCTGATTTTAAAATTATTTGAAAAAATGAGTATCCAGGGTCAGCTTTTATTAAACCGTGTAGAGCAGGCGATTGGAAAAGAACGAAAGTCCAGGGAGGCAAGGCTTATGTCGGTCAGGATCTGAATAATGTTCTGATCCATGCAGAAGATGAAGCAAAGCAGATGGGGGATGAATATATTTCCGTTGAGCATCTGTTCCTTGCTATGATGAAGTATGCGAGTCGTGAGATGAAAGAATTATTCCGGGAATTTGGTATCAGCCGAGAAGGATTCCTGCATGCTCTTTCTACTGTCCGGGGAAATCAGAGAGTCACCAGTGATAACCCGGAGGCAACTTATGATACTTTAAATAAATATGGTCAGGATCCGTGGACAGGGCAAGAGAGCAGAAACTGGATCCGGTGATTGGACGAGATGAAGAGATCCGCAATGTGATCCGGATCCTTTCAAGAAAAACGAAGAATAATCCGGTGCTGATCGGTGAACCCGGTGTAGGTAAGACGGCAGTTGTAGAAGGACTTGCCCAGCGGATCGTCAGCGGAGATGTACCGGAAGGACTGAAGGACAAGACAATCTTCTCATTGGATATGGGAGCATTGGTCGCAGGTGCAAAGTACCGGGGAGAATTTGAAGAACGTCTGAAAGCCGTTCTTGAGGAAGTAAAAAATAGTGATGGAAAGATTATCCTTTTCATTGACGAGCTGCATACGATTGTTGGTGCCGGTAAGACAGATGGTGCTATGGATGCAGGAAATATGTTAAAGCCGATGCTGGCAAGAGGAGAGCTGCACTGTATCGGTGCAACGACACTGGATGAATATCGGAAATATATTGAAAAGGATGCGGCACTGGAACGTCGTTTTCAGCCGGTTCTCGTAGATGAGCCGACCGTGGAAGATGCCATTTCAATCTTTCGAGGATTGAAAGAAAGGTATGAAGTTTTCCATGGAGTAAAGATTACCGACAGTGCATTGGTAGCTGCAGTTACACTATCAACCGTTATATTTCCGACCGTTTCCTGCCGGATAAAGGCGATCGACCTTGTGGATGAGGCATGTGCCCTGATCAAGACAGAACTTGATTCCATGCCGACAGAATTGGATGAACTGAATCGGCGTGTAATGCAGATGGAAATTGAAGAGTCTGCATTGAAAAAGAAGAAGACCGTCTGAGTAAAGAACGGCTGGAGCATCTGCAGGAAGAACTGGCAGAACTGAAAGAGCAGTATGCAGGTAAGAAAGTCAGTGGGAGAATGAAAAGAAATCGGTTGAGCATGTTCAGAAGATCCGTGAGGAGATCGAGCAGGTCAATAAGGAAATTCAGAAAAAGCACAGAGAAATATGATCTGAATAAGGCAGCAGAACTGCAGTATGGAAAACTCCCACAATTGCAGAAGCAGTTGGAAGAAGAGGAAGAAAAGTGAAAGCCAAAGATCTTTCCCTGGTGCATGAAAGGTGACAGATGAAGAAATCGGACGAATCGTTTCAAGATGGACTGGAATTCCGGTTGCAAAAATTAAATGAAAGTGAACGAAATAAGACGCTTGCATCTTGCAGATGAACTGCAAAGAGAGTCATTGGTCAGGACGAAGGCGTAGAACTTGTAACGGAGGCAATCATCCGTTCCAAAGCCGGAATCAAAGATCCGACAAAACCAATCGGTTCATTCCTTTTCCTTGACCTACCGGAGTTGGTAAGACCGAACTTGCAAAAGCACTGGCTCAGAAGTCTGTTTGATGATGAGAATAAACTGTATTTGCACGGGCAGAAATTTTTACCTGATCGATGTCAAGAAATGGAAAACTGGAGGCTGTGGTAAAGCAGGGATGGGCTGGACGGCATAAATTGATAGTCGGAAGGAGCAAAGAATGCGGATGAAAAGCCCCCGTTTTACATATTGACTGTAAATTTTGCATAAATCTAAGGTATCTGGATCATATAAAAGGGCATTCTATGCGGAAAATAATTTTTCATATTGGATAAATTCTGGAAAGCTGGAGAGTGAGAAAATGGGGAAAAGATCTCGGCAGATTCCTGCGATCATTGGCGGGGATCAGAAGTCCCGCCACGGAGTTGTTCTGCAAAATCTCCGTCGGCAAAAAGTACGGGATCAGGACGGGGAAACCGGTTGTAAATGCATTCCGAAATGCCCGAATCTTTATCATGAGAGCACCGGATCATAGAATGTATCATGAGAAGAGCTGATGGAGTATCTGCGTACATTTACGGAAAAAGATTGAGCAGGTCAGTGTGGATGAATGTTATATGGATTTTACGGAGATTGCGTACAGATTTCCGTCTCCGCAGGAGGGAGCTGAATGGATCAGGGAGGGTGTGAAGAGGAAGTTTGGTTTTACGGTGAATATTGGTATTTCAGAGAATAAGCTGCTGGCAAAGATGGCTTCAGACTTTGAAAACCGGATAAGACGTATACCCTTTTCCCGGATGAGATCCGGCAGAAGATGTGGCCGCTTTCGGTCAGTGAGCTGTATATGCAGGCAGATCCAGTGTGGAAATACTGGAAAAAGCTGGAGATCAATACGATCGGTGACCTGGCAAAGGGCAGAGGAAGCACTGATCGAGCTTCATCTGAAAAGTCATGGGCGTATGCTGGAGTTCGCCAACGGGATCGGAGATGATCAAGCGCAGTCTGTACCGGATGAGGCAAAAGGAATGGAAATTCAACGACACTGGCGGAAGATGCAGTCACCTATGAAGAAGCAGAAAAGTGCTGAAGAATCGCAGAGGTCGGCACAAGATTGAAGAAAGCAGGGAAAAAAGCCGGAATGCTCAGTGTGGAGATCCGGTATTTTGATTTTCGGAATGCATCGCATCAGATGCAGCTGGAAAAGCCGTCCGCACAGCCGGAGGTACTGCTTGAAAAGGCGGGAAATTATTTCAGAGTTATGGAGCGGGAGAGCCGGTAAGACTGTTAGGATCAGGACTTCTAAGCTGGTGGAAGAGTCCGCAATGGAGCAGTTGACCCTGTTTGACCTGAAGCCACCGGAAGAACCGGATGAAAGCATAAGAAACTGAAAGCGGCACTGGAGGAATTGAACAACCGTTTTGGGAAAGATACTGTTATAAAAGGAACTCTGTACCGTCCGAAGAAAAAAGTGAGCAGAAAATGCACGTTGGCTCAGGCAGTGTGGGCAGCAGAGGCAGGAGAAAAAGTGGCACATAAAGAAAAAAATTATGTTATGCTATAGCAGTGAAAGTCTATGCAAGGGAGGGAAGCGTTGTGAGATTAGATACATTATTGGAGCGATTGGAATATAAAGTGGTTCAGGGAAGTGCAGAAACGGGTGACAAACCCTGATCAATGATTCAAGAAAAGTAGGGAACGGTTCTGTTTTTGTCTGCATCAGCGGTGCAGTGTCAGACGGTCATAAGTATGCGGCAGAAGTTGCAGAAAAGGAGCGGCTGCATTGGTTGTGGAGAAAGATGGAAGTGCCGGCAGATCTGACGGTCAAAAGTCGAAGATACGAGATATGCACTGGCACTGATGTCAGCAGCGTATTTTGGGTATCCGGCAGAGAAGCTGAAGATTGTGGGAATTACCGGTACAAAAGGAAAGACGACGACCACTTATATGATCAAGTCTATTTTGGGAGGAGACAGGATATAAGGTTGGCCTGATCGGAACGATCGAGGCGATCATCGGAGAGAAAAAGATCCCTGCGGCCAATACGACACCGGAGTCCTATACGATCCATCAGTATTTTGCAGAGATGGTAAAAGAAGGATGACTGTGTGGTCATGGAGGTGTCTTCGCAGGGACTGATGCTCCACAGGACAGCAGGGATTCCGTTTGAGATCGGTATTTTTACGAATGCAGGGAAGAGATCATATCGGACCGAATGAACATAAAGATTTTGAAGATTATAAGAGATGGGCGACTTCTGTTCAAGCAGTGCAGACTTGGGATCGCGAATGGATGACCAGTATTTTGAGGATGTTTTCTCAGGGGCAACCTGTAAAGTGGAGACCTTTGGATTTTTCAATGAGGGTTCAGATCTGCGTGCAGAAAATGTGCAGCTGGTATCCGCCGGGATATCTGGGAGTGGCATATCATGTGCCGGGCAGATGGAGTTTGATGTTGAGATCGACACTCCGGGAACGTTCAGCGTCTACAATTCTCTGACTGCGATCTCGGTATGCAGACATTTTGAGGTACCGGCAGAACTGATCAAAGATGCCCTGAAAAAGGGCAAAGGTAAAGGGAAGAATTGAGATGGTCAAAGTGTCGGATGATTTTACGCTGATGATCGATTATGCTCATAATGCGATGAGTCCGGAGAGTCTTCTGACCACATTGAAAGAATATCATCCGAAGCGTCTGGATGCTTATTTGGATGCGGGGGAAACCGTTCGAAACAGAAGGTTTGAGATGGGAGAGGTTTCAGGAAGACTGGCAGACCTGACGATCATTACCTCGGATAACCCGAGATTTGAAGAGCCGCAGGCGATCATTGATGATATCAAGACCGGTATTGGAAAAACCAATGGAAAATACGTAGAGATCTGTGACCGTAAGGGAGGCCATCAAGTATGCCATCAGTCACGGTGAAGTGGGAGATGTGATCGTGCTTGCAGGAAAAGGGCATGAGGATTTATCAGAGATCAAAGGCGTGAAATATCCGATGGATGAAAGAGTCCTGATTGCAAAGAAGTTCTTGAGGAACTGAAAAGTAAAAAAAGCAGGAGAAGGATCAGAATAAGTAGGTCCGAATAAAAAGCAGGGCAGTAAAATCGGGATAAAAGTCAGAACCGAAAATAAACAAGGAAGTGTGGCAGGAAAAGCGTGTTTGCAGATGTAATCATTGATATTCAACATGAAAAACTGGATAAGATCTTTCAGTACCGCATCCCGGAAGAACTGGAAGTCAAGACTTCAACCGGGAATGGAAGTGGTTGTGCCATTCGGAAAGGAAACCGGCAGATCAAAGGATACGTGACAGGTTTTTCGGAAAAATGCGATTACGACCTTTCAAAGTGAAATCCATCCTGTCTATTTCTGAAAAAAGGAATGGAGATTGAGACCAGGCTGATTGCTCTTGCGGCATGGATGAAAAAGAGCATTATGGCGGGACAATGATCCAGTCGCTCAAGACCGTTCTGCCGATCAGGCAGAAAGAGAATGCAAAAGTAAAGAAGCATTTACGGCTTCTCCTTTCGGAAAAAGAAGGAGAAGAAAAGCTTGCATTTTATAGAAAAAAGAACCAGAAGGCACAGGGCAAGACTGCTGGAAGCATTGTTTGGGACAGACCGGCTTTTTGATTATGAACTGGTGACCAGAGCTGAATATTACCTGCCGGTGATCCGTGCGTTAGAAGAGCAGGGGTACTGAAACTCGAATCCGAAAATGATCTACCGTAATCCGGTGCAGCAGGGAACGGAGCAGGAGCGAACCATCACCTTTACTTCAGAACAGGAGCGGGTAATCCGGGGATTCCGTGAGGATTATCGGGCGGGAAAAGCGAAAGACATATCTCATCCATGGAGTGACAGGGGAGCGGCAAGACGGAAGTTTATATGGAAATGATCCATACAGTTGTGGAACATGGCAGACAGGCGATCGTTCTGATCCCGGAGATCGCACTGACGTATCAGACTGTCATGCGGTTTTACAGGAAGTTCGGAGACCGGGTTTCAATTATGAATTCCAGGCTTTCTGCGGGGAACGTTATGATCAGATGATGCGTGCAAAGCGGGGAGAGATCGATGTGATGATCGGTCCCCGCTCTGCCCTGTTTACCCATTTCCGAATCTTGGACTGATCGTGGTGATCGAGGAACATGAGCCGACTTACAAAAGTGAACAGGTTCCGAGGTATCATGCACGGAGAAACTGCGATCCGTCGGGCAAAAGAAGAGGATGCAAGCGTTGTCCTTGGAAGTGCGACGCCCTCGATGGAGGCGATGTACCGGGCGAGAAACGGTGAATATGTTCTGTATGAAATGCGGCATCGTTCGCATGCAGCAGATGGCAAAGGTGTATACTGTAGATATGCGGAAGAACTGAAGAACAGGAATCATTCCATCCTAAGGGAAGCTGCAAAGTCTGATGGAAGAGCGGCTGGAGCGGGAGACAGATCATACTGTTTTTGAACCGGCGTGGATATTCGGGATTTGTGTCCTGCAGGGAATGTGGACATGTGATCAGTGTCCACACTGCAATGTATCCCTTTCCGTTCATAAAGAGGAAAATGGTCTGCCATTACTGTGGATATGAGCAGCCGAAGATTCAGGTCTGCCCGAGTGTGGGTCCGGTTTTATCGGAGAATTTAAAGCCGGAACGCAGCAGATCGAGGAGATGGTGAGACGACGTTTCCGCAGGCAAAAGTCCTGCGGATGGATATGGATACGACGAAAAAAAAGATGCACATACAAAAATTCTTTCAGCATTTGCCAATGAAGAGGCGGATGTGCTGGTAGGAACGCAGATGATCGTAAAGGGACATGATTTCCAATGTGACGCTGGTGGGGGTGCTGGCAGCAGATATGTCATTGTATACCGATGATTACCGTTCAGGGGAACGAACCTTTCAGTTGCTGACGCAGGCAGCAGGACGATGCCGGAAGAGGGATGCGGGAGGAGAAGTGGTCATTCAGACTTATTCCCAGAGCATTATGCAATCAAAGCTGCTGCGGCACAGGATTATAAAGCTTTTTTATGAGCAGGAGATCCGGTACAGGGAGCTGCTGGGGTATCCTCCGGCAGAAGAACTGATGGCTGTGCTGGCAGCAGGAGAAGATGAACACTTTTTGAGACTGGGTGTAAATATTTGAAAGAATATGTCTTAAGGATCAAAGGAAAAGCACCACTGGAAGTGATCGGTCCGGCAAGTCCGGGAGTAGATAAGATTAAAGATATTTACCGCCGGGTAATCTATATTAAAGCACCGGAATACAGAACGCTGATCCGGGTAAAAAGATCTGATGGAGCAGTATATTGAGATCAATTCAGGCTTTGCAAAGCTGAGGATCCAGTTTGATTTTTAATCCGATGAACCTGTGAGAATAAAAAGAGAAATTAAGGTAAGATTAAGAAGGAGAAAGGTTATGGCAATCAGAGAAGTAAGAAAATCGGGGATGAAATTCTCGGAAAGCAGTGTAAAGAAGTAAAAAATGACCATCAGGACAAAGATTCTGATTGGTGATATGCTGGATACGATGTATGAAAAGATGGGAGTCGGTGGCAGCACCACAGGTAGGGAATCCTCAAGCGGATCGTGGTGATCGATGTAGGCGAGGGACCGATCGTACTGATCAATCCGGAGATCATCGAGACTTCCGGTGAGCAGACCGGAGAAGAAGGATGCCTGAGTGTTCCGGGAAAATGGGGCATTGTGACACGTCCGAATTATGTGAAAGTGCGGGCATTGAATGAAGAGATGGAAGAATTTGAAATCGAGGGAGAAGGACTTCTTGCAAGAGCATTCTGCCATGAGATCGATCATCTTTCAGGGCATCTTTATGTGGATAAGGTGGAAGACGGACTGCATGATGTAGAACCGGTGGAGGAACCGGAAGACTGAAAATCTCTGAAATACAGACATTGCAGAAGAATAAAAAAAAGGGAGGATCATGATGAAGATTATCTTTATGGGAACGCCGGATTTTTCAGTGGGAACGCTGGAGGCACTGATCGAAGCAGGACATGAAGTGTGTCTGGTGGTAACGCAGCCGGACAAGCCGAAGGGAGAGGCAAAGAAATGCAGCCCACACCGGTGAAAGCAGCGGCAATGAAGCATGGATATCCCGGTGTATCAGCCGAAGAAGATCAGGGATCCTGAGTGTGTGGAAGAATTAAGAAAATATCAGGCAGATGTTATGGTTGTGATTGCATTTGGACAGATCCTTCCAAAGTCAGTTCTGGAAATGACACCATATGGGTGCATCAATGTGCATGCCTCACTTCTTCCAAAGTACCGTGGTGCAGCACCGATCCAGTGGGCGATCATCAACGGAGAAAGTGTGACCGAGTAACGACCATGCAGATGGATGAAGGACTGGATACAGGAGATATGATCCTGACAAGACGGAAGTTGAGATCACACCGGACGAGACCGGTGAGTCACTGCATGATAAACTGGCAGCTGCAGGTGCGGCATTATGCGTGGAGACGCTGAAAGCAGTGGAAAATACATACAGCTGACTGAAAAGCAGGGAGAAAGTCCCACCGCTTATGCAAATGTTGGATAAAAAGCTTGGAAATATCGACTGGAGCAGATCTGCCGTTGAGATCGAACGGCTGGTTCGTGGTTTAAATTCCTGGCCAAGTGCTATACTCACTGGGACGGAAAGGTGATGAAGACTGGAAAGCGAAAGCAGAGCCGGGAGCAGGTGTGCAGGCAGGCGGAACAGAGACAGAAAAGTTTCAGGAGAATCACAGACAGTGGCAGGAACTGTCGTTGCAGTGGAAAAAAAGACAGCTTTACAGTACAGACAGGTGAAGGACGACTGAAGGTGCTGCAGCTTCAGATTCCGGGAAAAAGCGGATGGATGCGGATGCATTTTAAGAGGATATAGCCACAAGCCGGGGAACTGTATTTACAACAGAAGCATAGAGCAGGAAAATGGACAGAATTTAAATTCAGGAGGCAGAGAAGATGTTCTACTATTATTATGACTGGACTTATATATTAGTACTGATCGGTGTGGTATTAAGCCTTTTGGCATCGGCAAAAGTAAAAAGCACGTTGCAAGATATTCTAATGTACGCAGTTATTCAGGCATGACAGGGAAGGGATGCGGCAGAAAAGATTTTTGCATCGGAACGGCATTTATGATGTACAGATCATCCATATTTCAGAAATCTGACAGATCATTATAATCCAACGAACAAGACACTGGCATTATCAGATCCGGTTTATCATTCGACTTCCGTTGCAGCAATCGGTGTCGCAGCACATGAATGTGGTCATGCAGTGCAGCATCAGGTAGGGTATGCACCGCTTTCTGTCCGTTCTGCTTTAGTGCCGGCGGCAAATTTTGGTTCTATGATCTCGTGGCCATTGATCATTATTGGACTGATGTTCAACGGGCAGATGTCCAATGCTGATCAATCGGGAATCCTGTTGTTCTCACTGGCAGTCCTTTTCAGATTGTGACTTTACCGGTAGAGTTCAATGCGTCACAGGGCGATAAATGTTCTAACCAGAATACAGGAATGTTGCATCCTGAAGAGATCAGCGGTGTGAAAGAAAGTACTGGGGCAGCGGCAATGACGTATGTGGCAAGTGCAGCGGCACAGATTTTACAGTTATTACGTCTTCTGATCCTTACAAGAGGACGCAGAGACGATTAAAGTGCAGAACAGAAATGCTGGAGGAAAAAGATGGGCAGACAGGTCAATGAGCGGAAATCGTTCTCGCAGTATTGATGGAAATAACAGAAAATGGAGCATACAGCCATAAAATTCTCGGAGAGGTACTGTCGAAATATCAATACCTTGAGAAGAAAAGAGCGTGCGTTTATTACCAGGGTGACCGAGGAACGCTGGAGCATCTGATTGAGATCGATTATATTTCGGATCAGTTCTCGAAAGTAAAAGTGAAGAAGATGAAACCGGTGATCCGCAATATTCTTCGAAGCGGTGTCTATCAGTTAAAATATATGGACAGCGTACCGGATCATGCGGTGTGCAGCGAGGCAGTCAAACTGGCAGTTCGAAAAGGCTTTTCAGGATTGCGGGGATGTGAACGGAGTGCTGCGGAATGTGTGGCAAGAGGACTGAGATACATTGGACTATCCAAAGGAAGGAATTGAGGCACTTTCTGTGCAATATTCTGTTCCGACATGGATTCTCAGGCTGTATGGAAAAAGTTATGGGGAGGAAGTCACCCGTATACCATGGCAGCCGATTTCCTGAAAAAAGGCCGGTTACGATCCGGTGCTGTCAGAATAAAGTAACACCGGAGCAACTGAAAAAAAAACTGGAACAGGAAGGGGAAACGGTGCAGGAGCATCCGTATCTTCCGTACGCGTTTTCATCTTTCGGATTATGATTATCTGGAAAGTCTGGACTGTTTTTTCAGAAGGACTGGTTTACAGTACAGGATATCAGTTCTATGCTGGTCGGAGAGCTGGCAGATCCAGGAAGCAAAACCATTGTGGATGTCTGTGCATGGGGGAAAATCCTTCATGGGCGGAGAAACCTTTGGCAGATAACTGACCGAAAATGAACGAAAAAGGCAGAAGGTTGAAGCCAGAGATCTGACGGAATATAAAGTGGACTGATTGGCAGAAAATATTGACCGGATGGAACTTGAAAATATTCATGCGTATGCAAGGATGCAACTGTATTTGATGAAAATGGAAAGAAAAAGCGGATCTTGTGATTGCAGACCTGCCCTGTTCCGGGCTTAGGAGTCTTTGGCAAAGAAACCGGATCTGAAATACCGGGTACAACCGGAAGACCTGAAAGAACTTTCGGACTTCAGAAAAGATTCTTGAAAATGCACAGGCAATGGTCAAAAAAGGATGGCGGCACATTGCTTATACAGTACCTGTACCATCGACCCCATGGAAAATGACATGGAGAATGTACACTGGTTTTTGAAAAAGTACCCAATTTTCTCTGAACAGTATCAGAGAGAAGCTTTGCCCCCAGACTGGCAGAGTCGATGTGAACAGGAAGGATGCATCCAAAATTCCGGGCGTGCATTGCAGTGATGGATTTTTATAGCAAAACGAAAAAAAAAGGGGAGGAAACTGAATGAAGAAGGAATATCGGGCTTATGGATACGACAGATTAAAAAAGAAAAAGATGGAGGCACTGGGGAAAAACCATTCCGTGCAAAACAGGTTTATGAATGGCTTCATGTAAAGCTGGCAGATGATTTTGATGAGATGACGAATCTGTCAAAAGCGTTACGGGAAAAACTGAAAGAACAGAGCATGTGATCCTTCCGGTGAAAATGCTGGAGCGTCAGATCTTTCAAATTTGACGGGACGAATAAATTTATTCCAGTTATATGACGGAAAATGTAGTCGAAAGTGTCCTGATGCGTTATAAGCATGGTAATTCCGTCTGCATTTCTTCACAGGCAGGCTGCCGGATGGGATGTGCATTCTGTGCTTCTACGATCAGGTCTGGTGAAAACCTTTCTCCGTCTGAGATGCTTGGGCAGATCTATCAGATTCAGAAGATCACGCAGAAAGAGTATCCAATGTGGTAGATCATGGGAACAGGAGAGCCGATGGATAATTACGATAATTTCCTGAATTTTATTCATCTGATTACGGATGAACACGGTTTGAATATCAGTCAGAGAAATGTGACAGTATCTACCTGCGGATCGTTCCGAAAATCCTGGAACTGGCAAAAGAACATTTACAGATCACGCTTGCACTTTATCCTTCATGGTTCTACGCAGGAAAAACGAAAAAGGCTGATGCCGGTAGCAAATAAATATCATCTCCAGAAGTGCTGGATGCCTGTGATACCTATTTCCGTGAGACAGGACGCAGAGTGACCTTTGAATACAGTCTTGTACATGGAGTCAATGATACAGAGGAAGATGCAAGGGAACTGACGGCACTTTTTTAAAAGCCGAGAAACTGTCATTTGAATCTGATCCCGGTGAATCCGGTAAGAGAGCGTGATTTTGTACGCCCAAGCCGCAAAAATGCCCTGAATTTCAAAAATAAACTTGAAAAAAGCGGAATAAATGTTACTATAAGAAGGGAAATGGGCTCTGATATTGATGGGGCCTGCGGTCAGCTCAGACGCAGCGTATGAAAGGCGGATGTGGCAGAAGGAGAAGGAGTATGAAGACATTTTCAATTACGGATGTCGGAATGGTACGACAGGTGAATCAGGATTACGTTTTTGAAGGAGGAAGACCACTGGGTATCCTTCGGAATCTGTTTGTGGTGGCAGACGGAATGGGCGGACATCAGGCAGGAGACTATGCTTCCAAGTATACCGTGGAAGTATTGCAGCGTGAGCTGGAGAAAAGCCAGGGCGAAGATATCGAGAGAGTCCTTGTAAATGCTATTAAGACGGCAAACCGGGAGATCATCCGGGAGGCATCGAAGGACGAACATCTCAAGGGGATGGGAACAACGGTCGTAGCAGCTACGATCATGAATCAGATGATGTATTTTGCCAATGTGGGAGACAGTCGTCTCTATCTGATCAATCACGGAATACAGCAGTTGACGAAAGACCATTCACTGGTAGAAGAGATGGTACGTCTCGGGCGGTATCAAACCGGAAGAAGCAAAGCATCACCCGGATAAGAATATTATTACCAGGGCGATCGGGGCAAAAGCAGATGTCGATGTAGATTTTACGAGCATCGTCTGAAAAGGGGAGATATTATACTGATGTGTACAGACGGTCTGAGCAATATGGTGGAAGATGAAGAACTTTTCCATATTGTACAGGGAGCAAGAGACATTGTAGAAGCAGGGGCAGAACCTTGTGAATGCTGCCAAAGAGAACGGCGGTACAGATAATATTGGAATCGTTCTGATCGAACCATTTGCAGATGAGGTGAGTATATGATTAAAGAAGGAGTTTTCTTAGGAAAGCGGTACGAGATACTCGGCCGTATCGGTTCCGGAGGTATGGCAGATGTATATAAAGGAAAAGACCATAAGCTGAACCGTTTTGTTGCGATTAAGGTTCTCAAGAGCGATTACCGTTCGGACGAGACATTTATTAAGAAGTTTTTGAGCGAAGCACAGGCGGCTGCAGGACTGATGCATCCGAATGTGGTGAACGTTTATGATGTAGGACAGGATCGTGGCTTTATTATATGGTCATGGAACTGGTTGAAGGAATTACGCTGAAAGATTATATCGAGAAAAAGGAAAGCTTTCAGCAAAGGAGACCATCAGCATTGCAATTCAGATGGTGACAGGGGATTCAGGCGGCACATAACTGTCATATTATTCACAGGGATATCAAGCCTCAGAATATTATTATTTCGAAAGAAGGAAAAAGTAAAGGTAACAGATTTCGGTATTGCACGGGCGACTACGTCTACGCAAACGATCAGCACCAGTGTAATGGGATCCGTTCACTATACATCACCGGAACAGGCCAGAGGCGGTATTGTAGATGAGAAGAGTGATATCTATTCAGCAGGTATCACGATGTATGAGATGATCACCGGGCATGTTCCGTTTGACGGGGATTCTACTGTGACAGTGGCGTTGAAGCACCTGCAGGAGGAAATCAAGTCTCCAGCAGAAGAAGTACCGGATATTCCGTACAGTCTAGAGTGCATTATTATGAAATGTACACAGAAAAATCCGGCGATGCGATATCAGAGCTGCGATGAGCTGTTACAGGATCTGAAGCACTCGCTGGTTGACCCGGAAGGCGATTTTGTTGTCCTTGGGGGCAGACGGAGAAGTGACCGGACTGTTGTTATGTCACCGGAAGAAGTAGAACGTCTTCAGCGGGAGCGTGGTTATGACGAGGACGATGAGTATGATGAAGACTATGATGATGAAGACGACGAGTATGATGATGACTACGACGATGAAGACGACGACAGTATGATGATGACTATGACGATGAAGATGACGAGGATGAACGTGACCGCCGTTCTTCAGGAAGAGGAAAAAGAAGGATGTAAATCCTGATACAAAGAAGATCATGCGGATTCTGATGATTGTGGCAGGTGTAGTGATCGCACTGCTGATCCTGTTCCTTGTCGGAAATGCAGTCGGAATCTTTAAAGGTTCGGGAATGCGACCGTCACTCAGTCGGAGAAGGTCAAAGTGCCTGATGTCCGGGCATGACAGTAGAAGAAGCTACAAAGAGCTGAAAAGTATGATCTTGGAATCGATGTAGTAGATAAAAAGCCATCGAATGAATATAAAAGAATCAGATCATGAGTCAGTCACCGGGGGAAAGGGGAGAAGGTGAAGCGGCATAGTACCGTGGAAGTTGTTCTCAGTACCGGTGAGGAGGCAAAGAGTACCAAAGTTCCGTTTGTCATCGGACAAGATGAATCGGATGCAGAGGCCGCCATCAAAGCAGCAGAATCTTGTTGTTGTAAAAGGAGATCCGCAGTACAGTGATTCAGTGGAAGAAGGAAAAAGTTATTTCAGTAGAACCGGGTGAGGGTACAGAAGTGGATGAAGGATCAGAAGTTACGATCGTTGTCAGTCTTGGTTCACAGCCGGCAACTGTTCCGTCCATTGAAGGAAAGAGCCAGTCAGAAGCTGAGTCAGCACTTGCAGCGGCAGGACTTCAGGGAAGTGCCAGTGAAGAATATAGTGATTCTGTAGCAGCAGGGAATAGTCATTTCACAGGAACGGCATCCGGAAAGCAGGTATCAAAAGGAGCAACGGTCAGCTATGTGGTAAGTAAAGGACCAAAGCTGAAAGTGACTACAGTACCGAATATCCTTTCTTCTAATAAGACGACGGCAGAGAAGTTGCTCCAGCAGGCAGGTCTTACAGCCGAATATCTTGGAGAAGACTACAGTGATAATTATCCTGAAAGGACAGGTATTTTACCAGTCTGTCAGTGCAGGAACCCAGGTGGAAGAGGGAACTTCCATTCAGTATATGGTAAGTAAAGGACCACAGCCATCGGATCCATCCGGTGAAGACGGTACCGAGTAAAGCAGAGAGCAGTAATATATGCAGGGAAAGATTATAAAAGGAATTGCCGGATTCTACTACGTGAATGTAGTAGAATCCGGTCTTTATGAATGTAAAGCAAAGGGGTCATTCAGGAAGAATGGCATTAAACCACTGGTTGGAGATGAAGTGGAGCTGGAAGTCCTGGATGAAGAAGAAAAAACGGAAATGTAACGAAAATCCTGCCGAGGAAAAATGAACTGATCCGTCCGGCAGTGGCCAATATAGATCAGGCACTGGTCGTATTTGCAGTAACGGAACCAAAGCCGCACTACAATCTGCTGGATCGATTTCTTGTTATGATGGAGCGGAAAGAGATTCCGGTCATTTTGTGTTTTAATAAGACCGATCTTGCAGAACATCCTGAGATTGCAGAATTGGAGGAAGTTTATGCGTCCTGTGGCTATCCGGTGCTGTTTACCAGTGCAAAGAAAGAAGAAAATATAGAAAAATTAAAGCAGATGCTGAAAGGAAAGACGACTTCCATCGCAGGTCCGTCAGGAGTAGGGAAAGTCCTCTCTGATCAATCTGCTCCAGTCAGGCGTACAGATGGAAACCGGAAGTATCAGCAGAAAAATTGCAAGAGGAAAGCATACCACGAGGCATTCCGAACTGATCATGATCAGTCCGGATTCCTATATTATGGATACACCGGGATTCAGTTCCCTTTATGTGAATGATTTTGAAAAAGAAGAACTGAAATATTATTTTCCGGAATTTTCTCCGTATGAAGGAAAATGCAGGTTTAACGGCTGCGACCACATTCATGAACCGGGATGTGCAGTGAAAGAAGCAGTAGAGAGCGGAGCAATCCATAAGATACGCTATGAAGATTATACAGAGATGTATCGTGAATTAAAAAGAAAAGAAGAGGTATTAGAAATGAAGAATGTGTTAGCACCATCGATCCTTTCTGCGGATTTTAAAATCCTCGGAGAGCAGCTTAAAGTGACAGAGGCAGCAGGAGCAGAATATATTCATTTTGATGTAATGGATGGGATTTTTGTACCAAGTATTTCTTTTGGAATGCCGGTACTTTCCTGTATCAAAGGATATACTTCGCAGATACTGGATGCACATCTGATGATCACAGAACCGATCCGCTATGTGGAAGAATTTGCAAAAGCAGGAGCGGATATCATCACAGTTCATTTAGAGGCATGTGAAGATCTGCAGGCGACGATCGACAAGATCCATGCAGCAGGTGTGAAGGCGGGGATTTCGATTAAGCCAAAAACTCCGGTGGAGGCATTTGTTCCGTATCTGGATCAGGCTGATATGTTCCTGGTCATGTCAGTAGAGCCGGGCTTTGGAGGCCAGGCGTTTATTCCGGAATCACTGGATCGTATCAGGGAACTGAGAAAATGCTGGATGAAAAGGGATTGAAGACAGATATTGAAGTGGATGGCGGTATCTACCATGCAAATGTTGCGGAAGTATTGGATGCAGGAGCAAATATTATGGTTTCCGGTTCAGGCATATTTAAAGGGAGACATCAGAAAAAAATACAGAAGAATTTATGGAGATATTAAAGAGTCATGAGTAAGAGAACTGTGATCGTGAGCGGAGGAATCCTGGAAAAAGAATTTGTACTTCCGATCCTTCAGTCAGAGGAGACAGAGTTTATTATCAGGGGTAGATAAAGGACTTCAGTTTTTATACGAAAATGAGATCAAACCGGATTATATTGTCGGAGATTTCGACAGCGTCCCAAGAGAGATCGTGGAATATTACCGGACAGAGGAAAATGTACCAATTCGGGAGTTTAATCCTGTAAAAGATGCTTCTGATACAGAAATCGCACTCCGGTTATGCCTGGGACTTAGAAGAAAGGAAATTTATATCCTTGGAGGAACAGGAAACCGGATCGATCATCTCGGGCGAATATCCAGTGCCTGAATATTGCACTGGCAGCAGGTTCAGAGGCAATGATCCTGGACAGTCATAACCGGATCCGGATTTTAGAGCATGGGATCACGCTGACGAGAGCGGAAGCTTTTGGAAAATATTTTTCCGTATTTCCACTGGAACTTCCTGTAGAAGATTTCAGTATCAGCGGAGCAAAATACCCGTTGCAGAATCATCTGCTTTCTGCAGGGGACAGTCTGTGTGTGAGTAATGAATTTGCAGAAGATGAAGTGAAGATTTCTTTTGTATGTGGAAAAGTGATTCTGATGGAGACCAGGGATTAGTCGAGGCGAGGCAACTTTTACAAAAACAATCTTGACAGTGGCATTGAAAGCTGTATAATAACATTAACAGAACCCACCACGCCTCTGATTTTTCATCATGCGCAACCCGGTGGGACTTTCTTATTTATGGGGTGTTTTATGTATCAATATCCAAAACAAATATTAACAATAGAACAGCAGGTGCAATCTTATGTGGATGCAGGAATGAAGATTACATCTCAAGAAGATGTAGAAAGGCATTAAAGTCAGTTGGATTTTATCGTTTGCGTGGATACTCGTTCCACTTATATGATAATGCTACAAAGAAGTATGTTCCGGGGAACAAAGTTTGAAGATATTATAAAATTGTATCAATTTGATCAGGAATTATCTGCTTTGGTTTTTCCAATGATTTCTAAGATTGAGGTTGCTTTGAGAGTGCGATTGGTGGAAGCATTGCTTATACACGGAGAACCACTTGTTTTGCAGGATTCATCGATTTTAAAGAGAAAAAACTGTATTGGCAGAATATGTCTACAGTAGCGTCAGAAATTGCACGCTCTAATGATGTGTTTATCAAACACAATTTCGATAATCATGATGGAGAAGTACCTGTATGGGCGGCCGTTGAAGTTCTTTCGTTCGGTACATTATCGAAGATAATTAAGAATTTGAAAACAGGTACCGGAAGTTCATATTCTATCTTGGCGTCAAATTATCAGTATAAATCGAAAAAGGAAATTTGGTAAAACCATCACAGAAAATGCTTGCTTCATGGATACAGGGTGTTTCAGTATTGCGTAATATGTGTGCTCATAATTCCAGAATTTATAATCGTACAATTCATACGACACCGGAAATTCTGGATGCAGATAAAATTACGCCGCCACCAGCACATAATGGCTTTGTATCAAATCTTACTGGCGATGAAGTATTTGCGCTCATCTGATGAGGAGTGGACAGTATTTGTAGCTGCTTTCGATAAGCTGATTCAAAATAATATTGATGTAGTCAGTCTTACAGCAATGAATCTTCCGGCGGATTGGAAGGCACACTTAAGTGTATAAATGCAGCAGGAAGGCATAAAATAGTAAAGCAGACCTACCCAAGCATTTAGCTCAAATCGGTTGAGCTTTCGGCGAAGTGTTACGATAAGCACTTCGCCATTTTTTTAAATTATGATCAAGCGTGAGTTGTTCGGCAAGTGGCTGGATCAGCAGACGGTTATTTAAACTGCATGAGATGTGGCCATTCCCTTAGCCAAAAAGAACTTCTATTTCGGATTCCGCATCATAGATGGTCATTCCGTCAAAAATGGTAGCTTTCTCAAATTGCTCAAAGCACTCTCGGAAATCTTTTCCATGACAGCGAAAAACATAGTTCTCATCGTCTTGCGAATGAAGAATTTTCTGATTTTGAGGATTGCTTACAAATGGAATGTGCAAAGAGTTATGGGGCGGAATATATTGTTACAAGAAATGTGTCGGATTATTCTACATCAGATATGAAGGCAATTTTACCAAGTGAATACTTAAGACTGTAATAAATAAAGCACCAACGGAAAGAAGCAGATCTTTCTGAAGGTGCTATTTTTTAATTTTCAGTCTGAATATAACTCTATATAAATGATGTCGGGGGCAAAGCCCCCGACTTTGATGCCTACGGATTGCTCCGTGCTACGCACTCCCACAATCCTACCCAATATTCGCATATCGTGGGATTATCATCCCACTTTTATGCTCATATCGGGGCAGGTTCTAAGGTCTTTCACCCACCTATGAGCAAGCTCATGTGGGCTTAGACCTTTTGAACCTGGCATCATATAAATTCATATAAGTTTTTTGAAAAATGAAACTGAATATTCACAAAGATAACAGGCTGTGTTTATAGGAGGAATATAGAAAAGATGAAACTTGGTATCGTGGGTTTACCAAATGTAGGAAAAAGTACATTATTTAATTCGCTGACAAAGGCAGCAGAGTCAGCCAATTATCCATTCTGTTACGATCGACCCGAACGTGGGAGTTGTAACAGTGCCGGACAAGCGCCTTGATGTGCTGGGAGATGTATCATACAAAAGAAGATCATCCCTGCAGCCATCGAGTTTGTAGATATCGCAGGTCTTGTAAAAGGTGCATCCAAAGGGGAGGGACTTGGTAATCAGTTCCTTGCCAATATCCGTGAGGTTGATGCCATCGTTCATGTGGTACGTTGTTTTGATGATTCCAATATTGTGCATGTAGATGGAAGTATTGATCCGCTCCGAGATATTGAGACGATCAATGCTGGAACTGATCTTCTCTGATCTCGAAGTTCTTGAGAGAAGAATTGCGAAGACATTGAAATTGTCAAGAAAATGATAAGACAGCAG